>WUUC01154112.1_pt1 | contig 19190 bp, 15 predicted proteins | sample 6278441 | NCBI WGS metagenome assembly WUUC01 (sample SAMN13675441, study PRJNA597444) | soil metagenome | isolation source: soil | place: USA: Washington | collected 2017-10 | reverse complement strand
TCAGCGTCCGCTACGTGCCGCTGGCGTCCGTAGCGCTGCATCAGTGGCTGACGCCGTTCATGCTGCTCTTCCTCCTGCTGTATCTGGTCTTCCGCCGCATGCCGGCCCTGCGTATCAGCCGGCGCGCGGCCGCGGTCGGTGCCTCCAGCGCCGCCTTGATCCTCGCCACCGCCAAGCTCGGCTTCGGCATCTACGCGCAGCTCGCAGTCTCGCTGCACGCGCTGTGGGGAGCGATCGCGTTCGTGCCGCTGTTTCTGGTCTGGATCCTGCTGTGCTGGTACGCGGTTCTGTCGGCGGCAGCGGTAGCGGCTGTGGTGAACGGTGAGCTCGCCCTGCGCGAAGCGGTGGAGGTGGCGCGTCGCGAGCGCCCGCGCCGCCGTCGCTCGCGGCTGAGGCAGCGCATGTTGGCCCGCCCGAGCCAGCGCGCCCCTCAATAGATGCGTCCAGCTAGGAACGGCGCAGAACCTGCATCTTGCGCTCGAGGATGCGCAGCGGCATTCCTAACAGCTCCGCGGCCCAGCGCTGATTTCTGCCGGTCTCGCCGAGCGCCCCCCAACGGCTCGGTACGCTGCACATGCCCAGAGCCGCTCCGGCAGCGAATCCGTCCTGCGCAGTCCAGGAATGGGCAAGCGCAGGAGCTGGCTAACCGAAGCCGCCACTGCACGCTAATTCAGGGCAAGCATATTTTAGAATAATGTATGTCAACGAAAACTTAGCCAATGTAGATCAACGCAGTTGGGATAACTGAGCAGAGTCGGAACAGAGGCCGACCGCTGGTGCGACGTACCAACGACGGCCCTGCCGAGAGCCGGAATGCAAACCAAGCTGTTGATCGGCGTACTCGGGCATGCGCCCGGCTCCCCGCGCTTGCGGCGCCAGGCGCAGGGACGGCTTTTCTTCTGGACGCAGGGGAGTGGGCTTCCGAAGGCGATGACATTCGTGGGTTCGCTTTATTGAGCACCGACCGTCGGAGAGACGCCGCGGCAACACGCAGCCGTCGCCTTGTTGCCGGGTGGACTCACGATTCGTTCCCTTCTAGACAGAGGCAGTGCGCGCCCATCCGCTGGGTTTTCTGTTCGTCCTGTTCTTGCTACTCCGCCTCGGTAACGTCCGAGCAGACGTCACTACGCCGGCGCTGAACTACGCGCGCGCGGTCGGCGCGGAAGGGTGTATCGACCCCAAAGCCTTGGCTGCACGCATCGAAGCAATCACGCAGACAACTTTTGTCTCGTCGTCCCAGACGGCGTGGGTTCTCGAGGTGCTCGTCGAACCCCACCACACAGGCTTTCGTGCGACGATTGCCATGGGCGGCCGTGGGCCAGAGCGCGACCGCCGCGTCCTCAGGGAGTCCACGGGTGATTGTCGCAAGTTGGACGCAGCTCTGGTCTTTGTACTGTCGCTGATGGTGGACCCCACACTGGCCTCGCGGCCGTTACCTCAAGAGCTGCAAGGTATCGTCGGGCTCGGAGACGAGCCACCCGAGGAATTGCTTCTCAGGGAGCTTACGCGCGGGCCTGGCATATCGGCCTCGCGCGAGGCGGCTGCAGCGCCCGAGTTGCCGACGGTCGTCCGCAAGGTCACTCACGGAAGGAGCGCAGCCGAAGAGTCGCGATCCTCCGGTCCGAGAACTCAATACATAGTTGGTTTGGGGCCGGCCTTGTCGTGGTTCGCACTGCCCGAAATGGCATGGGGCGGCTCCGCATCGGTCTCCAGCAACCTCGTGCGCTTTGCTTGGCTAGCCGTCGACCTTCGGGCATTTCCCGTCCCCGTATTGCGCCCATTGCCGAGCGGCGAGCATATGACGATACGAACCTACGACTTTGCGCTCACCCTCTGTCCGCTCCACCGTCAGTGGAAACGGTTCTTCGCCATGCTCTGCGCGGGGCCCTCGCTGGACGTTCTCTCCGCTCAAGGTCGCGGATTCGATCGGAACCATCGGTCGCGGCTTTGGATTCCGAGCGGGTCCGCCGCGATCAGCATGCGGATCAGGGTGCTCGGTCGCTTTGGCCTGCAAGTCGACTTTCGCGGCCGCGTGCGGTTCACCGCCCCCACCTTCGTGAGCTCAAGTACGGATGAGGCCGTGACGCGCGCCTATCGGCCGCACCGTTTTGGGCTCGCCTTGGCTTTGGGGCCCTATGTCGAATTTTAATCTGAGGAAAGCGGTACAGCGCGGCACTCAACAGGGGGTGAATGACAGCTTTGCAGCGCTATTTCGCGCGCAAGCGCCGTTCGTCTGGCGCGTGCTGCGCCGCTACGGCGTTCCAGAGGAAGAACTCGAAGATGCGTGCCAGGAGGTGTTCGTGGTCGTACACCGGAAGGCGGAAACCTTCGCGCATCGCTCTAGCGTTCGCACATGGCTTTACGGGATCGCGCGCCGCATCGCCTCACGTCACACGCGTGCAATGCGCGGGCGCCCAACAGTGGTGGGGGGGCAGACTGAAAAGTTGCGGGAAGAAGTCGCTGCTGAGCCTGAACTGGATCTAGACCGCCGCCGCCAGCTTGCATGGCTTCAAGACGCCCTTGCACAACTCGACGAGCAGAAGCGCGAGGTGTTCATTCTCTACGAAGTCGAGCTCCTTACCGTGGCGGAGGTGGCGGAGGTGGTTGGGTGCAACGAAAGCACGGCTCTCTACCGGCTGCAGGCGGCGAGGGAAAGGTTGCGCGTGACGCTCAGCCGCCGGGAGCTGACGTCCGTGACACTCGCGACGCCCGCGGGAAGGCAGGCACGATGACGAACGAACCCCGGAGATTGAGCAGCCGTGAAGACGGTTTGAATCCTCGCTATGAGGATGCTCTCGTCGCGTTTCGCGAAGCGGGACCGTCAGAGATCCAAGTGTCACGCATGCTGGCCGCGGTTGCGGCAAGCACAGCCGGGAGTCCAGGCCCGCTTCGATGGAGAGTGGCCGCCGCCGGTGTGGGTGGGGTCGGTATTGTCTCGCTTTTGGTTTGGCTGGGAAACCCGTCTGCCGCTCCTCAACCGACATCCCACGCGCCGGTCGTCGCAGCGCCGGCCGCTGAAAATGTTGACGATGAGCCAGCGCCGCCGGGAGTGCCTCCGCCACCGGCAGTTCAGCAACTGCCTGCACACAATGCGCCGGCACCTCCCAAGAGACCTAGGCTCGGAAGGCGAGATCAAAGCGGCGAAGATCCTGCGTCCGAGATACGCCTCCTTCAGCGAGCCCGCCGAGTGTTGCCATCGAAGCCGTTGGACGCGTTGCAATTCGTGGCGGAGCACGCCCGGGTATATGCGAATGGGCAGTTTGCGGAGGAGCGCGATGCGCTGGCGATCGAAGCTCTTGTCGCCGCGGGTCGACAACGGATTGCGGCGAGCCAGCTGTCGCGCTTTCGAGCTACGTATCCAAAGTCCATCCATCTACAGCGAATCGAAGCATTGCTTGAGCGCTAGTTATGCCGGACATTTAGAACGTTTTTTCAGCCGTTCGCTACGTACGCGGATCGTTGGCGTTGGAGGGGGTCATGAAGACCTTGGCACGGATGCCTCAGATGCTGGTACTCGCTCTAGTCCTTGGGTCATGCGCCGACGAAGCGCTGATCGGAGAGAACCGGAGTCCCGGCGGCTCCACGACGGGCAACGGCGCCAATTCCGACTGCGAGCAAGGGCAGCCACTAGAGGCCTTACCCCGGGAGGAACCAACCTACTCCGCCAGCCCGTCGCTATGGGTGGATACGGCTCGCGGGCGATGGCGAAACGATGCCGGCGACGTGCTGGAAGTTCGCACCTTTGATGCCGCAACGCGATTTGGAGTGCCCTGCAACATGGAAGCACCCGACGCTACGACCGATCAGACACCGCGTTCTGACCTGCTTTCCGCAATAGCATTCGAATTTCGCGGAGTGATCATGTTTGCGACGGTGGACGGCGCATGGAATGAGAGCGTCGAAGTTGTCTTTCGGTTGAACTCAGCAACTGCTGGAAGCGACCCTCCCCTCACGCTGCGCGGAAGCGGAAGGCTTGCCTTGAAAGGGATGCAAGGAACATTCTCATTGTCCACCGAACCACCCGAGATGCCCGTCGACTACGTGTCCTTTGCGCTCAACTATCAAGGGAACGATTGGATCTTGTCGCGCTTCATCCTGCGAGAAGGTGGACCTTCCGACGACGGCGCCGCGGGGCAGGCTTCATCGACGGAAGGCGTCGTATGGTCCGCACCTCCGCTCATGTTTGTTCGAGATCCCAGCTAGCGTCGCGTCGCGGCTTCGCAAGAGCGATCGGGGACCCGCTCGGCTCGCGCGTCGCAGGGAATTGGAAGTGGCCCACTGGGTCAGGGCCCTCGCTCGCCGACAGAAATCGCCCGAGCGGGCCCGGCTCCAAAGGAAATTTCTGAGGAGCATGTCGACTCGCGTGACTAAGTGAGTGCGTGAGACGCACGGGCCGGCACCCGGGTCTCACGGCAAGGCGAATGAACATGCAACATTACTTGCGCCGGGGGTGCTTCATGTCCTACATCGAACAGAGATTCATTGGAACGGTGGTCGTGGCGCTCATTGCAAGTGGGTGCTCGGGCGCTACCTCCCACGCGGAAATGGACACCCGCGCGGCCTCTCAGGAGCAAGTGACCTGCGATGAGCGTGCCGAAAGCGCCCTCGAAGAGGTCCTCGCAGCGCTGAAAAACGCGGACCACCAGTGCACCGCCGACTCAGACTGCGTTCTCATCAAGACGCCGATGCGGTGCAACCATCCCTGCCTGTACGAAGATTCGGTGCACCGCAGTGCATCCTCATTGGTAATCGAGGAGATCGAAGACGTCGATGCAAGGTTGTGCGAAGGGTTCGACGCCGTTGGAGAGTCCGGCTGCCAAACGCAGGTCCCTTCGTCTACCTCATGCGCGGCGAAAAAGAGCGCCGCCTGCGTTGCAGGTAACTGCCAATTGCGATAGTCCGGCTCGAGCTGCCTGCTCCCGGAGTTCTGCGGCCAGCTGGTCGCTACCGATTGTATGCGGCCTCGTTGATCCAATGAAAGCCCCGCGTCAGCAGCGGGAACGTCGGCGGTGGCACTCGCCTGAGAAGCGCTACGTCTCCATCGAGGTCGACGTGCAGCAGGTCTGACGAAGGGAACTTGACCTGCATCTCATGTCGAAGCACTTGGCCATCTCGACGCTCGACAAGTTGAACGGTTCCGGAACCTTCATCGTAGCGGTGAATCACGTACTTCATCCGGGAACCAGATGCCAAGCGCACATAGACCACCTGAGAGGTCACCTCGAGGACCTCGATGTCGTGATCGCGCGGCAGGGTGGTGGCCGTGTAGAACCCAGCGATCGCCTCATTGCGCTCACGATGCAAGACCTCTTCGAGCATCTCTGCGAGTCCCGCAAACAGCATCAGGGCGACGCTGATGATACCCAAGGCCTTTCGCGCCTGGCGCCTGGCACTGGGTCCGTCTAGAGCCGCAGTTTCAGACAGGGGGAGAAGAAGGGCGTACAGGCGACGCCAATGCGGAGTCAGGACAAACAACGAGGCGACAAGGTAGGTGAGTGCATCGAGCTTGACCGGCACATCGTAGCAGAAGTTCAGCATCACGACGTTGGCAAGCCCGCCCGTTAGAAGCAGCGCCCCCACCAGCGCCGTCCGATTGCTCAGGAGGAGGAGGGCGCCAGCGATCTCCACCATTCCGCAGAAGGTGGCGTAGGGACGTGAGTAGGCCATGAATGTCCACAAGAGTCGCATAGGCGACGATTCGCCGTATGTTTGACTCAGCGTAAACGCGCCGAGCGGCGGAAACTGGATGGGCCAGACCTTCGCGCTTCCGTACATGAAGAGTTTGGCTGCAAGCGTATAGCGAACATAGAGACTCGCTATGTCCTCCGCCTGCTGGCGAACAGATGCCGTCTGAGCGGCATGCATTGTCCATACGAGCGTAAGCAGCAGAGCGGCTGTGGCCTGTACCAATAGTCGAACATAGTCGAAGTATCGATCGCTGCTACCCGTTCGTACGTTGGCCGGGGCCTGGCCGACAATAAGGTTTCCCGTCACGGCTACGGCCGATTCGACGACAAAATTCCATGCGTCCGCAAGCCAAGCAGTACCGGGCAGCGCACCAGCTGGAAAAGGAAGAAGCCGAAATAGCAGAAAGCATAGAACAAAGCGGAAAACGAGCTGATACGTCACAGTGATCCCGCAACCAACCAGACCATCGCATGTGCCAGTGCCGGCGCGATGAGTGACCCTTGTGTTACCCGCAACACGCCGTACGTGAGACCAAGTCCCATCTTGGTGCCGAGGCTAACGGGATTAAAGCGGAGGTGATAGAGGGCGAAAGCCGCGGCGGAGACAGGAATCGCCAGCTTTGACGGCATCCGGGCGCGTAGCGCCGGAAGAAGATTCCCACGGAATAGTGACTCTTCGATAAACGCGGCCTGGACACCGATGAGGGCAAACGTGAGGCGTTCGGTCGCTGAGGCCTCGCGAATTGAAGTCAGGATTTCGGAGGGCGAGATGCCGGTGACCAAGAGGGCACTGAACACCAGCAGGCAACCGATCGCGCCCCCGACTGCACCGAAAGCAAGCTGGCGCCCCAGACCGTCGACGTGCCAACCAAGATCGCGCCAAGTGCGTCCCAGTGATCTAACGCTTGCCCACCAAACGAGGGCAACTCCGCCAAAAAGAGCGCAGACGACGATGAACACCGTCAATGCAAAGGATGGCGTCAGAGGGCGTTCCGGATCTGGACAAATCCGTGGCAGCACAACCATGAAGCCGAGGACAAAAACGAATGCGCACTGTAGCGCAATCAGTGCAAGGCTTCGACGAATCGTCATTGCACGCGCTGGGCGTTCCTGGATGGGGGCGGTGCCTCTCGGGGGAAAGCCGGAGGCAGGCGCCCTCCCCACTTCGACCCGCGGACGAGCCTCCGAGATTTCATGAGCACTAGGATGCTGCATCATAGCGGGCTCCTCGCGTGTGGCGGAGGTAGTGCGTGAGCAATTCCGGAAGCCGCTCGAAGAGGTCCCATCCTTGCACGGGGGGCAGCGCGAATCCGGTTTCCGTTGCCGAGACAATTTTTTCATAGAGCCGGACATCGCCGGACATATAGAAAAGCTCTGGGCCACACGTGCCTCTCAGCACGTGCAGAAGGGACCGTCCGGACACGTGCGCGAAGTAGTTCGCGTCAGGATGGCGCTCAGCGGTGATGCTGAGCGGCCCACGAAAGTCAACTGCGTAGTGCAGCTCATTCCCGTCGCCCGTGTGCACCGTAAGCTGATAGACCACGCCGAATGAGCGATACGTTGTGATCGGGCTATCAGCTTCGAGCGAACGGTAAGCAATCCAAGGGGCGATCTCATCGCGAAGGACTTGTTCGAGTCGCTCGCGCAGCTCGTCACGGTCATGCTTCGTATCCAAGCCATACAAGGTGGACGGCTCGAATGGCTGCCAGGTCGGCTCAGCTCCCCCGGTTACCTCGCGGATGAACGGACATCCTTGGGTCCGCCGCTCAACGACGTTCTCAGAGAGCAAAAGAACATCGCCCGGACGTACACAGGCGACCTCACATTGCGAACGTGCGAGTCGTTGCCGTAAGAGACGTACCACTTCTTCGCTGGAAAGCGGAAACGCAAAGCGGTTCATCCACGCGTGATGTCCAGCATACTTCACGCCGCTCGCGTAGGGAAAAGCGAAGCGGGGAGCGAGCGTCGGAATGCATTCGAGCCATTCCGTGACCTGAGACTTGTCAAACCAAGGCCCGAGCGCCCGCATCGTGCCATGAGCCGGCGCCGCCGGCTGGAACTTGATCGAGCATGCCGTCGTCGTGCCATGCTCTTCCCGAAGACGCCGTGCGTCTGCCAAGGTAGGCTCCGAGTCCGCGAAGTGAACGAATCGCGTACGAGGAGATTGCACCACTAGCCCAAATTCATCCACATCCGCGTGCGATGGAATGGCACGAATGAGCAACCCACGATGCACGTGATGCTCCCAAGGCGTGAGTACAATCAGGTTAGAGAAGCCCAGCTCACGGAGCTCGTGGTGCAGGGCAACGTCGTCGGGTACCAAGACGGGTAGCGACCTCGGGAGCAGAACGAGCGATCGCGGATCGAAATGGTCCAGGTGCCCGTGCGTGACGACGAGCAAAGTGGGGGGAGGCATGGAGGCGAGATCGAGCGAACGGGGATAGGAGTGTTCCACCGACCCGCTCGCAATGGTTCCGGGATGCAGAAGGGGGTCGACGAGCACGCGCGCTGCACCCGATTCAATATACAAACCCGCATGTCCTAGTATGCTTATGCTCTGCTCCATAGCGCCTCCTTGTGCAAGATGGGCTGCAATTCGCCAAAAGGGGTCCGCTCGCTCATCTTTGCTGGGTGGTTGTAGGCACGCCTTCCCGCGTGGCTGGTGGTCTGTCGACTTGGCGTCCTTGCAGGTTCCGACGTGGATCGAGCGTGCCCGTCATCGTGCGCAAGATAGCGGTCCTTTGCTCACGCGGTAGCCCGAACCGATTCCAGTGAAAAAGAGCGATGTACGGAAGTATGGAGCGAATCCCGTAGCGAAGACGCCCGCGAGACGACGAGCGCTCAAGAGCTTGCACAAAGCGGCGGTTGGCGGCCTTGTAGAGACGCACCGCCCGGCGCTCCGTCGCCGAGAGATGGTCAAACAGCTCTTCTATCGTCACGAGGGCACCGTCGCGCTCATGGGTGGGCGCGACCTGATGCGCCACACAGAGATTGCACCAGACATCCCAGACCTCTTCGTCCGCGCTGAGAGCGGTAAAGAACAGGTCGTTCATGATTGCCATCGAGAGCACCGCCTGCGACGCCTTAGCGCGAGAGGCGCCCCGCTCGAGCAACATCCAGGCGCGCGTGTCGACGCAGAAGTAACGATGCGTAGCGTCGACGAGGGAGGCGCCGCCGAGCAGTTCCGACTCGGGCTCGTAGGGTCCGATGTCCCAGGCCCCAACCACACCCTGAGCATGCAGGCGCTCGAAGAGAGCTGCGATTTCGTACGTCGCGGCCCAACTGGGGGTGCGAAAGCGAACGCGCACATCTGGCGGCTTACGAACGAAGAAGAATGGGATGATCTTGCGGCCGTGGTCGCGACGGGCCAGCAAGGTAGAGTGCAACGCATCGAACAGCCCGGCGGCACTTCGGCGCACGTCATGGTGCTCCCGTATGAGCTGTGCATTCACCTGCGTCCACCCCTGCGCAATGCGCAGCGCGGGCCGACCAGGCGTGTCTCCTTCGAACAAAGGGAACGGCAAATTCCACGACGTGTCTTTGGCCTTGCTCATCGCGTAACCACGCTTCATCGGAAAAGTTCTCGATCGTGAGGGTGCTGCAGCCGCGCGCACCCTCGAGCGCCGCCTCCACAGCAAGCGGGCTCGACATCGGCAGAAGGAGCCCGGCGCCTTGGTCCCTGCGCAGGACGACCCACGGTCCAAGTCCCTCATCCGTCGCGAGGCCGATGAAATGACAGTAGCGAGCTGGTCCAGAAAGCGCGAGCCAATCGTTTAGGGCACGGCCGGCAAGGACAAGTCGCCGGCTCCGTAAGACGGTTCCTTTCTCAAGCCGGACCTCCGCGGACGCCGACTCACGAGTCAGCTCGCGGCGGAAAGGAAGCGTATCGGAGCGCAAATGCGCGAGCTGCACTGCACGGAACGACGTTGACAAAATGTAGAGAGATACCGGATCGCCCCAGCCAACGTTGGCGGACGAGAAGGAAAAGGTAGCGAGCGGTTCTCTGGCGACCAAGGTGGATGAAAACAACAATGGTGTTTGCGTCACAGGATCGCTCGCAACTCGGACATCCGTCAGTGCCTCCTCGTCCGAAGTGCAGCACCAGAGTCCAACGGCGCGCGGCGCGAGGGTGGGACGCGCGAGCGCGTTCGGATTGATCTCGCAAGGCGTCAACAACTCTGCAATCCGGATACCCGTCCGCAGCTCAACCGCCGTGACTTGTGCTCGGTACCACGCGCATAGCGTGTGGCTTTGCATCGAAGCGGCGTGGGTTTTGAAGAGCTGCGCGTATCTCGCATACACCGTGGCAAGCTCATCGACGACGCCATGTACGATGACCCGACCGTCGGGAGTGATTCCAAAAAGAAAGCATCCAAAGGGACCGCCTGCGCTCCACGACGCGCTCGCTCGCGCCGTTGGCGCGCCATCAATCAATGTGGCCCAGAGATCGACGCGTTCTTTCGTAGCCCGACCAGCTCCTTCGGCGTAGTCCTCCCATGTGCTCGGCACCTCACGATGCGAGTCGAAAGCACCTTGAGGGAGTTCGGCCAGCCTTGCGCTACCAGCGATCGCGCCCATCTGAATGGCATTGAGGTCACTTCGGAGCGCGTACCCGAGGCCGGCACGCGCTTGAAACTCGAGGTACTCCTCTAGCGCTGCAGCCATCTTCGAGCGGAACTCACGATCGAGAGTGAAGGATGCTGAGAGCGAAGAGTCGCAACGAAGGAGAGTGCGCGGTAGGTCAGGACACACCAAGCCCAAAGACTTCGCGAGAGCTTCTACGATCGCGGCAGCTTGAGCCAACGACTCTCCGAGAGGATCACCGTCAACCTCGGTCGCGCTGCTACAGGCACGGCAAATGCGTCGAAGCTGCCGATATGCGGAAAGCCACGCGGCCCGTTCGGGCGGAAGTAACCACCGTGCAGCGTCCGAAAGAGCCTGCCACGGAGACTCAAACCGTACTGCCAGATCGAGCCCGCCGACAAGTAAGCCATGGTCCACAAGCAGCAGAAGAACGCCTTCAGCCTGCGCCGGTGTCACTTCCACCTCCGCAGCAAGTCGCTCGGTCAGGCAGTGAAACGTCGAGACACCGGCTTGGGAGAGCACGTCGAGGACTACATCCAGCGACGGTCGTCGAGGAAGGGACACCTTGTCTACGCGGGCATTCGCAGTGCGCTTCCAGAATATAAAAGTATCGTGCGTCCGCATGAGGGTCGGGGTGAGCTTCCAAAGCCCGGCCTTCGCGTACTTTGACGATCCGCGCAGATCACGAAGAAGCTGCTGAAAAGGCCGCAGATCTGGGGTAAAGATGCTACGCACGGCAGTGCCGGCAAGCACCTCTGTCTCTCCGAACGATGCGAGTCCGACCGCGGCCCAGAGCTCGCAGGGCTCCGTTCGGCCCGTCGCGCGAGCCCAATACCGATAGAGGGTGGTCTCTAGGTGCCTCACGCGCTTGGTGCGCGGTGCGTCTCTGCGCAGGAGTCGCGCCCGTTCAGCGACGTCCGCGTTCGCTACACGCAGAGCCTGCATAAACCGCCGGCATCCAGTCGTCGTGTCCCAAAGAATACGTCTCTGCGAGCTCATCTGCTCCTCATAGAGACAAGTGAACTGCAGAGGTGAGAGCACTTCATCACGGCAGGCAAGAGCGCTGGCCGCGAGGTCCTCGCAGCTGAGACTTGCGAGTCTATCAAGGGGCCAAAGCGCGGTGCGCAGAACAACGACGGGCGCGAACTCCTCTACCTCCATGGTTCCACTCCATATTGCTCCGCGCGCCATTGAGTCGCACTCCATAGGGCGACCTGCGCAGGAACGGCGAGATCGATGGCGGCCTCATACCGATTCTCAACCTCGACCTGCAGAAGCAACTCCTCCATCAGTCGTTGAAATCCTGGCTCGGTCAGTCCTGCGCGCCGGAGCCACGCTGCCAACAGGGACTCGTCGCCGAGCGCGAAGCGATTGCGGAACGCACGGGAAAACGCCACCACGTCATGGCGAGCCACATAGATTCCAAGTCGCTGTGCCTCCTGCACAGCCAAGAGGCGGAGCAACGCCTTCTTGCGGGTTACCAGGGGGGATTCTGGAGCGAAGGCGGGCATTGGCTCGTGGTTCACGATGCATCCTCATAGGGCCAGGCGTGCGGCTCCTCCCGCGTAATCCGAATGCCCTTAGGGCGAAGCTCCAGGGCGTCGCCTGGACGTGCGATCACGACCCGCACCGGCGACGCCACGAAGCTCTCACCGGCGGCGGATCTGGCCCGTGCCGCGGCCACGACCCGCTCCGGGAGCGGATCAAAGAAGAGCGCTCCAGGCGCGTCGCTCTCAGCGTCTGCGCGCGGTCCGAGGCCAATGTTCCAGTACCACGGTGCACCTCCTCCGGCGTACGGCAGCACAAGACGTGCGCCCCAGCGCTCCGCCGCATCGAGGAGATCGTCGGCATCGTCCATGATCCGCTGTCGTGCCCCCCAAAGCTCTCGCGGCACGAACACCAAGTATCGAGCGACCGATGTGAAGAGATAGCTGATCGGATAGAGTGACCAGCCTCGATGGCCGCCAAACAGCACGTCCGCGCGTCCTAAACGCCTGCGGCCTGCCTCCGCCACGGAGACGGTGCTGCCACGCCCGTCGCGCCCGCCGTCCGCAGTAAGCACGACAGACTGCTCTTCGCTTTGCACAAAGTAGCCGTTTCCTGCATTGCGAACGTTCCCGTGGAGCTGTGCGGCGCAGGTCGGCTGCTCTCCATAAAAAGGCATGGCAACAACGCGCGTCGAGCCAACGCGTGCCTCTGCGTGCCAATCGAGGACGGCCACGCTTCTGAAGCCAATCTCGCGAAGGCGCGCGGCCATGTCGACAGCAAGAACGGACTCTCGACCGACATACGGAACGTAAATGGGTATGTCCGCACCAAACCGCATGAGCGTTCCAGGACAGAAGTGGTCAGGGTGAGAGTGCGTTATGAAGATCGCATCAGGCTCGAGCTCGCGTGCCGTAAGTGGCTGGTAGCTACCCGGATAGACATTCGAAGTCGGCAGAAGAAATGGATCAAAGAGAGCCGCGTTGCCGGCAAATCCCACCCGAACGCATGCATGCCCAGCGAACAAGAGTCCGACGCTCGATCGGTTCAGGCATCGCGGCACCTCGAATGCGCCAAGCCCTTCGAGCGCCTTGTAGAGGCCACACGCAGCTCCGTCGCGCGGTGGCGCGCTTCCACGCTGCCAGTCGCCCATCCATGCCGCCAGATCCGCCAACAAGCCGGGCCCTACTGACACTACACCACGTGTCCCAGCCACGTCGTCGACGCCCAGGGCGCTCGGTCGACACTTGCTGGCGTCGGGAAAGAGAACGGCTTCCTTCAGACGATCGGGAGCGACGAACAGTTCGCCAAGTTCTCCCTCCACGGCGCTCGCAAGGAGCTCCTCGGCGCCGTCGAGGACGCAGCGCATTCCGTGCTTTGCGCGCAGTGCGATGATCTCCGCGCATCGTCCACGCACCTGCTTGTCGAAGCTCTCTTCGAGCATCCCCCCAAAACGCGTGCGGTCCTCGTAAATTACTCGGATTCGGACGGAATCGCTGAGACTGGGGCGCGACATTCCCGGTTCTCCTGTGCCTACCATCGTCGGTTCATCACCAAAAGAACAGCCGGCGCGCAAGACCGCGCGCCGACTGCAACCCGTCACCAGGGGCACATAATGGTGGTGCCGGCCCCGCTCACGCGGACGTTCGCGGGCGCATCCTTCTCGGCATCCTTCTTTGCCGCGATCTCACGCAGATCCTCGATGTCGATGACGAGGCGCGCCTTCTTCTCACTCACGTTCTGTTCGTTCTTCTTCATGATTTCGTCTCCTTTTCGTGGCTGAAAAGCAGCAACGAGCTGACGACTAGTTCGCTGCTACGGCTGTACGCGCTTGCGCAAGACATAGCTCAAGAGCGGACATCCGCTGAACTTGTACGCTGACCCAAAACAGTGTGCACGACAATTCAAACTCCAGTCTGTCTTACTCGCTTCTCATCACGCTTAGACATCCTCGTTCACCCCCGTTTGCGACGCCGCGGGCCGCGCTGAACAAAGCGCATTTCCGGCCTATGCAAGAACGATTGCTTCACCCCGACTCCCGTTGAGCGTCGCATCACCCCTGAGTTGCAGCATCTTTCTGGAACGAGCAGGTCGACGTGCGCGCGAACTTCTACCCGCGAATATTTCTCCCCATTACAGGCTAAGAATCTGTTGCGTGCCCCAACCGCGGAATGGTACTCCGACGCACGGATGCCAACTCGCACGCTCGAGACACACTCCCAACCTTACCAAGCACTCGCAACGCACAGGTTGCTCGTGTCTGTCGGTGGGATGCCATTGACACGCAGCGAATGTGCACTCGGACGACGACGCTGGGTCACGGCGTGGCGCGCGAGGGACGCGACGCACGGTGTTTACACACCCCCTCGAGCGCGAAAGCCATTCGGGGTACCAAGCCGCCGTTGCGTTGAAGAAGAAAGGAGGCAGACGTGCATGTGACATTGCTCTTTCCGCCAGTCACAGATCCGCGTTCGCCTCACCTTGCACTGCCAAGTCTGGCGGCATCGCTGCGCGCCGATGGCGTGCATACCGTCATGCGCGACTTGGATCTGGAGGGCCTGATCTTCTTGGTTGCTCCAGAGAATCTACAGCCCGCTGCAGACATCCTCCGAGGCGTTGCGACGGCGTCTCAGCCAGCGGCGTTGCGACGCCTGGTCGCGCTCTCCGAGAGAACGATTGCGCATGCAACCGGCGCCCTCGCATCGCTACGAACCCGCAGATTTTATGACCCCCATGCATACGCCGAAGCGAGAGGCATCCTTGCCGACGCCCTCGAGATGGTGTCGCTAGCGTCCAAGGGCGTCCGGTACAACATCGCGCCGATTCGCTACGATGTGCAGGGCTGCGATCCGGCTTCTCTGCGGGACCTGGTGCGCGTGACCGCCACCGATGAGCACAACTTGTTTGCTCAACACTGGCGATCCCAGCTTTTTCCAGGACTCGCGCGCCAGCGCCCCGACCTGGTCGGTATATCGATCACGAACCGCCAGCAGCTGTTGCCCGGGCTCCTCCTCGCACGGCGGCTCCGCGAACAGGGCCACTTTGTGGTGTTGGGCGGCACGCTTTTTACGAAGTTCGTTGATTCACTGCGTGCACAGCCGTCGTTCTTCGAGCATTTCGCCGACGCAATTGTGATCTACGAAGGGGAGACGGCACTCCGCGGGCTTACACAAGAGGTCGTACGCGGCCGGAAGTTTGATGAGATTCCAAATCTACTCTATCTCGATGCCGGCCGCGTACGTCAGAACGCGATTCACGTCGAGGACGTGAACAGGTTGCACACGCCTGACTTTGCGGGCTTGCCACTGGACGAGTACCTGGCGCCCGCGCCCGTGCTTCCTATCCTGACAGGCAAGGGATGCTACTTTAATCGCTGCAAATTCTGCGACATTCCATATATCAATCACGTCGCAAAAAAGGCCTACCGCATACGTGAGCCCGAGCTCGTTGTGAACGATCTGCGTACCTTGCGACAACGACACAACACAATGTTCTTTGAAATTACGGACGAGGCTCTGGCGCCGCGACTTCTGGAGAAAGTTGCCGATCAGCTCCTCGAACGTCCGGAAGAGAGTTATCGGTTTGTTGGCTATGCACGACTAGAGGCGGGATTCGACCAACGTCTGTGTGAGAAGCTCCATCGCGTGGGCTTTCGCAAGCTGTTCTTCGGCCTCGAATCCGGAGCCCAGAAAACCCTTGAGGCGATGGACAAAGGGATCGACGTGACGACCGCCGAGCACGTGCTTCGCGATGTGAGCAACGCGGGAATCAATTTTCACCTCTTTTCCATGATTGGATTTCCCGAGGAGACGACGGAGTCTGCGGAGGAAACATTCGCGTTTTTTCCGCGCAACAAGGCTTCCATCAATCGACCTGGCAATAGCTTTGACATCCATCCGTTCGGTCTGGAGCTGAGAACCAAGTTCTTCACTGAGGCAGAGAGTCTAGGCGTTGTGATCAATCCACTGGCCTTGCGAAAGGACTTCCTCATCGGACTTTCTGCGGAGAGTTGGAAGAATACGCGAGGTATGCCGACCGGTGAAATTGAGGCGCGCATCGAGAAGTATCTCGGACGCCTCAAGGAGGTGTTTGCTGAGTATCACAATACCCCCGGGCATCTGTGGCCCGGATTCGAAGAGTATGCGCTCCTATATGCAGAGTACTATGCGAAGCGACTGTTCACGTTTCGGACCGCCCTGCCCGTCCATGGGACACGGCAGCGGTACCGAGTTGTGCCTAGCGCGCTGACGTGGATCGAGGCGGAGGGCCCGCGCTTGCGCCTGTACGGCCAGGACGGGGTCTTGGGGTGCGCCGGTGCTCTCTTTGAGTTCCTTCTCCGCCCAATTTGGGCGACCCGGGAGGCCTGGGAAGCAGAGCTGGCGGCGTTGCTGGGCCAGACGGCAGGAGCAGAGTCGGCTGCCGACCTTTACGGGCGGGTGGTTGCGCGCCTCGTTGGCATGGGCCTTGTGCGAATCGAGCTGGAAGAAGCCCACGACGGGCCTCTGGAGGGGCCTGAGAGGCTCGTAGTGGCTCCATCAGCGCCGGCCGAGTGACCACCAGATGCGACACGCCGTGTGTCGGCTGTGATCCGGTAAGGGAGGGGACCGAGGAGCGACCGTATGAGCCAAGACATGCGTAAGATCAACGAGGCGGAAGTTGATGTGCCGATCGCAAAGACGGAGGATACTTTCTACCGCGAGTCAGCGCTTCGGCATCACCTGGTGCTTACAGGGGATGGACGTTCAGAAGCGCTGCGGGTCTCGCCTCCCTGGGCCTGGGCGGTGTTTCTTTCCGTGGCGACGTCGCTGACGGCAGCCACCTCGTATGCTTTTGTTGCGCACGTTGACATTACGAGCAAGGGGAAGGGCGTACTGAGGGCCACGGGCGGCGTGCGAACGCTGTACTGCCAACTCGCCGGCGTGGTTGCCCTCACGCGAGCCCGTTCCGGCGATCATGTTGTTCAGGGGCAGGTTCTTGTGGAGCTCGAATCTGCCTCGGTGGAGGCAGCATTGCTGCAAGCCGAGAAGCGGCTGGAGCTGCTTCGGAATGCGCGCGCGGAATACGAACAGAAGCAGGATAAGGTCTACGGGGCCAAAATGGCGCTTCTTAAGCGGCGCAAGAGCCTTCTCAACACGCGACTTGAGAGCCTTCGCGCATCCACGGGACGACTGGTGCGCCGCCAGGAGGCTTTCGACGCCCTTACCGCAAAGGGCTATGTTGGGACGCTCGCCAGCGACGAAGCGCGCGAAGAAAGCGCGGAAGCCGAACGGCTCGCGATCGCCACGCGCGAGGACGTTTCAGTGGCGGAGCTGCAAACCGCGACATTGCAGGCGCAACGGCAATCGGAGAGGTGGCGCTGGCAAGAGGAACTTGCCACAGCGGAGGCCGAGCGGAACGCCCTACGATTCTCCTTGGAGCAAGGGAAGGTGCGCGCCTCGCAGGATGGCTACGTGGAGGCACTTCTCGTCCGACCCGGCGACGTGGTTGAAACCGGTGCGCCTCTCGCGCGCCTTGTTGCGGGCGGCAAACCGGTGGAACTCGTCGCCTTCCTTCCGGAGCGGGACCGCGCATTCGTGGCCGCCGGAACGTCCGCGCGCGTGGAGGTCGAGCAGCTTCCATACGCTGAGTTTGGGACTCTGCGCGCGACGGTCACACGCGTTGCAACTGATCTTGCAGCTCCTCAGGAGATCCGATGGATCCTTGGGTCCGCGGCCGCAGCTGAGTCAGAACCGGTTTACCGAGTAGACTTAACCCTTAGGAACGATGACCGGCTAAAGGAACTCTCACTGCGACTTCGGCCAGGCATGCTCATCACATCCAGGTTCGCGCTGCGCACAAGGCGTCTCATCTCGCTCCTGCTGGACCCGCTCCGGCGGTGGCTACGATGAGCGAAAGGACCTTGTCATCGCTTCTGAGTCGCGTGCCCTACGTCGCGCAAATGGAGATCACGGACTGCGGCGCTGCATGCCTCGCCATGGTGTTGGCCTATCACGGCAAGCATGTCCCGTTGCCGGAGCTACGTGAACAATGCGGCATTGGAAGAGACGGAGCGGATGCGTACACGCTCGCGCGCGTAGCGCAGCAGCATGGACTGAATGTGGAGGCTTCGAGATTGGAGCTCGAGCATCTCCCCACCCTACCGACACCCGCCATTCTGCATTGGGAGTTCAACCATTTCGTAGTCTTGGCGCGGTACGGACGCACGAGCGCATTGGTCATCGATCCGGAGCTCGGGAGGAGACGGCTGACACATGCCGACATAAGCCGGTCCTTCACAGGGGTTGCGCTGGCGTTTCGAAAGGATACCAGCTTTCAAGCGCGCGCACGACGGCGTCCAAGCGTCGATCGGTACATGGCGATGATAAAACGCGCCTGGCCCCAGCTTGCGATGGTTCTTGGAGCGTCCTTCTTTCTGGACCTGGTCGGATTTGTCTTTCCCGCTGGCACTCAGGTAGTGATCGATCTTGTAGTCGTGCCGCGGCAGGAACGTTGGCTGTGGGCACTTGCCGCGGTAGTGGTACTGGGCACGCTTGCGCGCTCTCTTCTCTTGCTGGTGCGGACCTGGACGATTCAGGGATTGCAGTTCTACTTGGACCGCGAGCTCATGGGCGGCTTTGTCTCGCACCTGCTGCAACTTCCGATTGCGTTCTTTCACAAGCGAATGCCGGGCGATCTTGTGCGGCGTGTGCAAGACAATGCTGCCGTCCGCGATCTCTTTACAAGTCGCTCGGTGACCCTCCTGCTCGATTGCTCTCTGCTCGTCGGATACTGCGCTCTCATGATGGCCTACGAGGCGAGGCTCGGCAGCGTAGTACTCGGCTTCGGAATGCTTCGTGCGGTTGTGCTGGTTGCCATGCGCGACCTCGTGGAACATGCGGCCGCGGTGGAACTGCAAGCCGCGGGGCGAGAGAGCGCCACGCTCGTTGAGACCCTTGCGGTCCCAGAAGTTATCAAGGCTTTTGGAACTGAAGAGCGAGCGCTTTCGCGGCACGCAGAGCGCCTCGTCGTGCGGCTAAACGCTGGACTTGCACGTCGTCGGCTCACGATGGGTCTCGGCTACCTGATGTTTGTACTCGACGGCATGACGAAAGCCGCGGTCATTCTTCTCGGCGGCACGCTAGTGTTGAACGATGAGATGACCGTCGGCGTGCTGAGCGCGTTTATGACGTTGCAGATGCTGGTCATCAGCCCTTTGGAGGCGATCATTGGCGCCTTCAACGAGCTTCAGATGTTTCGTCGACAGTTTCAGAGGCTCGACGATGTGATGGCCGCTCCCGAGGAACCCACAGGGGCCAGCACCCCTGGCGTGCTGCGCGGGGCGATTCGATTGGACAACGTGTTCTTTCGCTACGGGCCTCATGAACCACCGGTAATTCAAGATGTCAGCCTTGAGGTAAAGCCCGGCGAACGCATTGCGCTAGTGGGCCGTTCGGG
>WUUC01227489.1_pt1 | contig 19196 bp, 15 predicted proteins | sample 6278441 | NCBI WGS metagenome assembly WUUC01 (sample SAMN13675441, study PRJNA597444) | soil metagenome | isolation source: soil | place: USA: Washington | collected 2017-10 | reverse complement strand
CATGGCAAAGATGATGGCGAGAATGGCAATGGTCGAGAGCGTGGCGCTTGCGAGGTCCAGGCGTCCGCAATTCCGCGCGCGATATTCCGGAAGCAGAAATGGCCCGACTGCGAGTAGCAGGAACATCACCGGGACGGCGAGGAGAAACACCGATCCCCACCAGAACCAGACAAGCATGGCGCCGCCGATTGCCGGCGCGATGGCGCCGCCCGCGGAAAAGCATGCGAGCCACACGCCGATGGCGAAGCTCCGCTCGCGGTCGTCCAGGAACATGTTGCGGATGAGCGAGAGTGTGGACGGCGCAAGCGTGGCGCCGGCAATTCCGAGCAGGGCCCGCGCGAGGATCAGCATTCCGGGGCTCGTCGCAAAAGCCGCAAGGACGGAAGCGACGCCGAATCCCGCCGCCCCGATCATGAGAAGCTTGCGTCGTCCAATGCGGTCGCCGAGCGTGCCCATGGTGATCAACAGCCCGGCAACGAGAAAGCCGTAGATGTCGATGATCCAAAGCAGCTCCGCGCTTGACGGCTTCAGGTCGGCGGCGATGCTCGGAATGGCGAGATGGAGCACCGTCAGGTCGGCCGAATAGAGGAAGCAGGGCAGCGCGATGACGCCAAGCCCGACCCACTCCCGCCATGTCGCCTTGCGCGAGACTTCAGAGGACATTTTTGTTTCTTGCTGATCTAGAGACGTTTCCGCGTGTGCTTAAGCAAGAGAATTGAGCCGTTGTGAGGCATCCACTGGCGCCGCTTGCGGTGATCGCGTCGGTTCGACGACTTTAGCTTCGCTTCGAGAACACCACATGGGTGGCTTTCTCCGACGGCACGTGCTCGGTGACTTCATAGCCGAGCGCGGGCAGATCGATGCCGGCAAGAAGCGACTCTCCACCGCCGAGCAGCACCGGCGAGATCACGATGTGCATTTCGTCGATGAGCCGGGCGTTCAGATATTGCCGGATGGTGGCGGCGCCTCCACCGATGCGGATGTCGCGAGCGCCGGCGGCCTCCTTCGCGCGAGCGAGCGCCGCCTCGACGCCGTCGGTCACGAAATGGAAGATCGTGCCGCCTTCCATCTCGAGCGGCGGCCGGGCGTGGTGGGTGAGGACAAAAACGGGCACGTGATAGGGCGGGTTATCGCCCCACCAGCCGCGCCACGACTCGTCCGGCCACGGCCCGCGCACCGGGCCGAACATGTTGCGGCCGAGGATCCAGGCGCCGATCTTGTCGAATCCGCGCGCGGCAAAGTCATCGTCCAAGCCGGTCGTCCCTTCGTCCTTGCCGAACAGGGTCCGTTGAAAGGTTCGGGTCGGGAAAAACCATTGGTGCAATCCCGTCCCACCCTTGCCGAGCGGATCGGCAAGGCTTTGGTCCGGGCCGGCTCCGTATCCGTCCAGCGAGATTGCGAAGGCATGAACGCGCAGCTTTGGCATGCAGCGAACGGTAAGACCGTCAGACGGCACAAAGGTGGCGGCCTACTCCCACTCGATGGTGCCGGGGGGCTTTGAGGTGATGTCGTAGACGACGCGGTTGATGCCGCGCACCTCGTTGATGATGCGTCGCGCGACGGACCCGAGAAAGTCGTGGGAGAAGTCGTAATAGTCGGCGGTCATGCCGTCCGTCGAGGTGACCGCACGCAGCGCGCAGACATAGTCGTAGGTGCGCGCGTCGCCCATGACGCCGACCGTCCGCACCGGCAGCAGGACCGCGAAGGCCTGCCAGATGGTGTCGTAGAGACCGGCTTTGCGGATCTCGTCGAGATAGATGGCATCGGCCCGGCGCAGAATCGCGAGTTTCTCTTCCGAGACTTCGCCTGGCACACGAATGGCGAGGCCAGGCCCGGGAAACGGATGCCGGTTGACGAAGGCGGCGGGCAGGCCGAGCTCACGGCCGAGCGCCCGCACCTCGTCCTTGAACAATTCGCGCAATGGCTCGAGCAGCTTCAGCCGCATCCGCTCGGGAAGGCCGCCGACATTGTGATGCGACTTGATTGTCGCCGAGGGCCCGCCGGCGAAGGAGACGCTTTCAATGACGTCCGGATAGAGCGTGCCTTGCGCGAGGAAATCGACCTCGCCGAGCGTCTCCGCCTCCTCTTCGAACACCTCGACGAAGACGCGGCCGATGGTCTTGCGCTTCTGCTCCGGGTCGGTAACGCCGGAAAGCGCCGCAAGAAAACGTGCCCCGGCATCCACCGCGACGAGTGGGATGTTGTAATGGCCGCGGAAGAGATCCACCACCTCGTGCGCCTCGCCTTCACGCAAGAGGCCATGGTCGACGAAGATGCAGGTGAGCTGCTCGCCGATCGCCTCATGGATGAGGAGGGCGGCGACAGAGGAGTCTACGCCACCTGAGAGGCCGCAGATCACGCGCCCGTTCCCCACTTGCGCGCGGATGCGGACGACCTCCGTCTCGCGGAACTTCGCCATCGACCAGTCGCCGGGGCAACCGGCGATTCTGTGCACGAAATTGGCGATGAGCCTTGCGCCGTCCGGCGTGTGCACGACCTCGGGGTGGAACTGTACGCCGTAAAGTTTGCGCTCGTCGTCGGCGATCGCGGCGAAGGGCGCGCCGTTCGAGGCTGCGACGGCGCGGAAGCCGTTTGGGAGCTTCGTCACGCGGTCGCCATGGCTCATCCAGACGGACGCGCGGTCGCCCGGCTTCCAGAGGTCCCCGAAGAGCGGCGTCGTACCAACGATCTCGATCTCGGCGCGGCCGAATTCGCGGTGGTGGCCGCCTTCCACTTCGCCGCCGAGCGCGGCGACGAGCGCCTGCTCGCCGTAGCAGATGCCGAGCACCGGAACGCCTGCCTTGACGATCTCGGGAGAGAGTTGCGGCGTGCCGGTTTCGTGCACGCTGGCCGGGCCGCCGGAGAGGATAATCGCCCTGGGCAGGACCGGCTTCAGCGCCGCTTCGGCGCGATCGAAGGGCACGATCTCGGAATAGACGCCGGCCTCCCGCACCCGCCGCGCGATCAGCTGCGTGTATTGGGCGCCGAAATCGACGATCAGCACCTTCTCTTGTGGCTGCATGGCGCTCGATATCGAAATGCAGGTGAGTCGGCAATGGCCTCGCGCTTGCGCCCTTTATCGGCCCATGCGATGCGGGCGCGATGACGGGGGTCGCTCAGGATAGCGGGAGCGCCGAGGAACGGCTCAGGCTTCAGATCGAGGCCTATCACGCCGCAGCGATCGCTTACGCCGCTGTGAAGCTCGGGCTGCCCGAAGCGATGGGCGCAAGGGCCTGGGCCGCGGCGAAGCTCGCGGAGAGGATGGGGCTCTCCGCACCGCAATTGCACCGGCTTTTGCGCGGGCTCGTCACCATAGGCATTTGCGAGGAGCGGCCCGACGGGCGCTTCGCGCTGGCACCGCCCGGGCATGCGCTCGCGCCGGGTTCGCCCTCCAGCCTCAGGGAGAAGGTGCTGATTGTGGTCGGCCAGTATTGGCGCCCCTGGGCCGAGATGCCCCACGCCCTCCGCAGCGGAGAACCTGCTTTCGCGGAGGTCCTTGGCTTCCCGGTGTTCGAGTGGCGCCGCCGTCACGAACACGAAGGCGCTTTGTTCGAGACCTATCTGGCCAAAGAGTCCTTTGCTTCGGCGGGTCCCATCCTGCAGGCGCTGGAGCTTTCCGGCGTGACGACGGTCGCGGAGATCGGCGGCTATGGAGGATTGCTCGCGGCGCTCCTGAAAGAGCATCCTACGCTCGACGGAGTGTTGTTCGACCAGACTGAGACGGTCGCGGCGGCTGAAACCTTCCTCGCCGGGACGGGCGTTTCGGGTCGGATCGAACGCGTGGATGGCGATCTCATTTCGGAGATACCCGTCAGGGCCGACCTTTACCTGTTGAACGGCGTGCTTCGGAATTGGGGCGACGGAGAAGCCCTCGCAATCTTGCGGAACTGCCGCAAGGCATTGCGCCATGCTTCAAGGCTTATCATCATTGAGCGCCTGCTCCCCGAGCGCGCCGAGGACGACCCGGCCGCCATCATGCTCGACCTCCACATGATGACCATCACCGGCGGCCGGGTGCGAGACCGCGCCGAGATGGAGGACTTGCTGGTTCAGGCGGGACTTTCACTCGCCTCGACGGCACTCACGGTCTCTGGACTTTGGATCATCAACGCCGTCCCCCGCTGAACCACTTCAGGCGGAGGGTGCCGGAGCGAGCTCCTTCACGTAAATGATCTTCCCGTCGCCGGGGCCGTAGAAATCGGCTAGCCGCGCCGCCTCGCGGAAGCCCATGCGCGCATAGAAGTCGCGGGTCGGCTTGTATTTGTCGGAGGAGGAGGTATCGGCATAGAGGTGGCGCGCGCCCGTTTTCCGCATCGCAGCTTCGGCGCGGGCGAAGACTTGGCCGCCGAGACCCCTCCGCTGCTCCTCGGGCGATACGGCGATCCAATAAAGGTCGTAGGAGCCGTGCGTGCCGGCGATGGGGCCGTAGCAGGCATAGGCGACGAGCCCGCTGCCGCGCTCGGCAAGGATGAAGTGGTAGCCCGAGCGAACGCCATTGGTGAGCCGCTCGGTGACGAGCTCGCCGGCGATCTCGACCTCCGCCCCATTGAAGAATCCCGTCGAGGCGACGAGCGCCTTTACCCGCCCGACGTCGTCGGCCATCACGGCGCTGCGCCATTCGAGGCCCTCGCGGCGCCCTTCCCTGCCGTTTACGCGCGCGAGAGCCGGCGCCATTTGCCGCGCCGCCGAATGGCCGGTGATCAGCCCGGCGAAGAAGTTGCGGACATTCGAGCCGAGCGTGCGCACGCGATAGCCGCCCTCCTGCACGACGAGCGTCGCGTAGCCCTGCTCGCCGATCATGTGGCCGAGCCGCTCGAAGTCGCGGGCGCGATTCGACCAGGTACCGGTCGGGTCGCCGCGCGCCGTGTCGAAGCCGGCGCAGACGATGAGGTAGGCCGGGCGGAAACGGCGAATGCGGCGCAGGGCCTCGCCAAGAGCAGCGCGGTGCTCCTCCGGCGTGATGTGCTCCGGCAGCGGAAGGTTGAGATTGTATCCGGCACCGGCGCCGATCCCCGTCTCGTCGCGAAAGCCCGAGAAATAGGGATAAGCGAAGCTCGGATGTCCGTGAATGGAGACGGTTAGAACATCCGAGCGCGTGTAAAAGATCTCCTGCTGGCCGTTGCCGTGGTGATAATCGACGTCGAGGATGGCGACTCGGCCGTAGCGGGAGAGCATGTTCGCGGCGATCGCCGCGTTGTTGAAATAGCAGAAGCCGCCGAAGGTGCGCGTCTCGGCATGGTGGCCAGGCGGGCGCACCAGCGCATAGGCGAGAGCCGTTCCTTCCAGCACCTTCTCGGCGGCGGTCATCGCGCAATCGACCGCGGATCGCGCGGCGAGATAGGCGTTGAGGTTGAGCGGCGTGAAGGTGTCGATGCAGTAATAGCCGGCGAGCACCGTCTCATCTCGCGGCGGCCGGGCCGGGTTCCGTGTCGGGAACACGTAAGGGTAGATGGACTTCTTCGGTCCGGCGGTGAGACACGCCTTGCGGATATAGTCGACGAGCCTTCCGTCATGCACGGCGCGGATGTAGCGGTCCGAAAAGCGCTTCACCGGGATCCGCGCGAACAGACCCGACGCGTTCAGTTCCGCCATGATGGAGCGGATGCGCACCGGCGCCTCGACATAGCCGCGATCCTGAACGTGGTGGATGGTGTGGTCGTCGTTGAGGACGAGCGTGATGCGCGGCTCTCCCGCCGGAGGGCCAACGCCTCTTTGCGCCGCTCTTGGCCGCGTATAGCGAGGCTCGCGCAAGCGGACCGGGTCGTCCTTGATGGAGTCGACCACCATCCGCACATAGGCGTCCGGCAAGACATACTTTCGCTCCAGGATGGCGCGGGCCACCCGTCTCACCTTGTCGCGGCTCGGAAGATCGTTCGAGCCGAGGGGATCGAGCAGAAGATATGGCGGATCCGTGGTGCCGGGGGTGACCGGCGTTTCGTAAGCTGTGTTTACGATAGGCCTTGCGCCATAACGCTCGTAGAAGCGGAGCCGCGCCGCGTTCCCGGCTCGGATCTCCGGATCTGGGCTCAGCGCCGGATCGTCGGGAAGACTCTCGAAATAAAGCTGGGTGCCGAGCGCCCTCGCCTCCTCGCGCACGCGCTCATAGAGGGTGGCGCCGATCCCGCGGCCGCTGCCGCCCCGGGCCGTGGAAATCACTTCGAGATACGAAAAGCCGATATCCGGCGCGTAGAGGAGAAGCGCGACCCCGAGAATTTGGTCGCGCGCATTCTCCGCAACGAACAGGCGCGAGACGAATTTGTGCTTGAGAGGGTTGGAGAGCTGGTCAGAAAGCTTGGAAATGTCGCGGTCCGGCATCGCCGGGAACTGCTCGCGCATGATCTTCTGCGCAGCTTCGATCGCGGCGCGGTTCGCTGCTGTGGTTGCGTCTGCGACTTTGCGGATGCGCAACATGTCAGAGGCGAAGCATGTCAGGCGAGAGCCGGCAATAGCCGTGGCGCGGCCTCGACGATCTTGCCGATGAGGTCGCGATAAGGAATGCCCGCTTGCCCGGCCGCGGCGGCGAAACCCGCATCCGGATTGAGGCAGGGATTGACGTTCACCTCCAGGATCCAGGCTTTGCCGTCGGCATCGACGCGAAAATCGACGCGCGCATAGCCTGTCAGGCCGAACAAATCCCACGTCGCGAGGGCAAGCCTTTCAAGCGTCGCGGCTAGGGAAGGCTCTCGCGCTTCCAGCCCGAACCGGCGCGGGGTCGAGGCGTAAAGCTCGCTCTCCGGCTCCCATTTGGCGTCATAGCCGACGATATGCGGGGTGCCCTTCTGCCAATTCTCGAACAGAATCTCGCCCATCGGCAGCACACGCGCTTTGCCGCGGATCTCGAGCAGGGCGAGGTTGAACTCGCGTCCCTCGATATAGCGCTCGGCAAAATGCGCCGTGGCAAAGCGCGCATTTCGCTCCTCGATCAGCCGCGCTGTCTCGGAGCCTTTCACGACCGAGCTTCCGTCCAGGCCGAGCGATCCATGCTCCCACGCCGCCTTGACGATGTAGCGCGCATGCGGATCGACGCCCGCCCCATCGATGGAGAATTCCGGAGTTGGAAGATCGGCGCGCTGCAACTTGGCTTTGGTCGCCACCTTCGACAGCGTTTCGAGCCAGGCGTCCGAATGTGCGCCCGTAAAGGGAAGTCCAACGGCATCGAGCAACGCCGGGATGACGGGCGCAAGCCGCCCGTCGCCGCGTACCGCATCGACGAGATTGAATATGAGAAGCGGCTCCTGCTGCTTCAGCGCCTCGATGTCACGGAGATTGAGGTCGATCGCCACCGGTTCGGAGCGAAACCCGAGCTCGACAAGCGCTTGCGACACCGCTGCGGCGCTGATGAGGGTATCGATTTCGTCCGGACGCTCTTTCGTCGCCGCGTGCACGACGGGGATGAAGCCGCCGGGCTCGATCGGCATCAGGCGCGTCTCCGCTGCCGCTCCAGTGACGGCCGGGTAAGGCCATAGCGTGCAAGGCCTGCATCGAGGATCGCACCGATCAGCTCGACATAAGGAATGCCGTTCTGCGCGGCGAGGATCGGCAGATCGGAGTGCGAAGGATGCAGCCCGGGAAGCGGATTCGCCTCGAGGAAATACGGCTCGCCGGAGGCGTCCGACCGGAAGTCGATCCTCGCAGCATCGCGGCACTCGAGCGCACGATAAGCAAGGAGCGCACGCTCGCCGGCGAGGATCGCTTCCTCGTCGTCGACGTAAGCGTAGGTCACAAGCTCCTCGCAGAGTTCCTTGTTGTGGAGCGAGTAGATGTTGGCTTCGGCATCATCGTTCAGCGTAATCTCGCAGACGCCGATGACACGCGCCGCATCGCCATTGCCGACGATGCCGACGGTGAATTCACGGCCCGACAGATAGTCCTCGACAAGGACGGGCTGTTTGTACCAGGCCAGCAGCTTCCCGGCGGCCGTCCGAAGCTCTTCCATGGTGTTGGCGATGGAGGCCGACTCGCAACCCTTGCCCGTTCCCTCGGCGAGCGGCTTCACGAATGCGGGAAAGCGCGTCCATGCGGCCAGTCCGCTTGTCTCGTTCGCAACGAGGAACGCGGCCGTTGGAACGCCGGCTGCCGCGACCAGTCTCTTCGCCACGGCCTTATCGAGCGATGCCGCGCTCGTGAGCGGATCCGACAAGAGGTAAGGCTGATCGAAAAGCTCGCAGAGGGCGGGAACTTGTGCCTCGCGCGAGCGGCCGCTTACCCCTTCGGCGATGGAGAAGACGATATCGAAGCGCTCCCCCGCTGCGAGCCTTGCCGCGAGCGCCTGGCCACGGCCCACGCGCTCGACCTCGCAGCCGAGTGCCGCCGTTGCATCGGACAGGCACTCGATCGTCTCCGCCGAATCGAACTCGGCCACCTCCTCCTCGGAGAAGCCGAGCGCCCGGTAGTCATCGCGGAGATCGTAAACGAGGCCGATGCGCATCAGAGATAATCGGGAGCGCCGGAGGAGTCGGCGCCAACCGTCCCACCCGGATCGGTGTAGCGATAAACTTTGCCCTCGAAATTGCGCAGGATCAGGTCGTTGCCCTCGCGGCCCACAACATAGTCGGGGAGAAGCGGAATCTTGCCGCCCCCGCCGGGCGCATCGACCACATAAGTCGGCAGAGCGTAACCGGTGGTGTGTCCGCGCAGCCCCTGCATGATCTGAAGGCCCTTATCGATGCTCGTGCGGAAATGCGAGGAGCCGGTGATCGGGTCGCATTGATAGAGATAGTAGGGCCGCACCCGGCGCTTCAGGAGGCCGTGGAACAGATCTTTCAGCGTCTCAACGTTGTCGTTGACGGCCTTCAGGAGAACGGTCTGGCTGCCGAGCGGGATGCCGGCATCGGCGAGACGGGTGCAGGCTTCCGTCACTTCCGGCGTTAGTTCCGCGAGATGGGTGAAATGCAGGCTCATCCAAAGCGGATGATGCTTCTTCAGCACCCGTATCAGCGAGCGCGTCACGCGCATCGGCAGAACAACCGGCACTTTGGTGCCGATGCGGACGAACTCGACATGGCGAATGGCGCGCAGGCGGCCGAGCAGATAGTCGAGCCGCTCATCAGACAGCGTCAGCGGATCGCCGCCGGAGATGAGCACGTCGCGGATCTCGGGATGGATGGCGATATAGTCCAGCGCCTCTTCCCACTGGGGACGGCTGAAGGAATATCCGCCGCCCGGCTCCCCGACCATGCGCGAGCGCGTGCAATAGCGGCAATAGGTGGAACAAAAGCCGGTCGCGAGGAAGAGTACGCGGTCCGGATAGCGGTGCACGAGGCCAGGAGCGACCGTGTGGCCGTCCTCACCGAGAGGATCGTCGGCCTCGCCGGCTACCTTCACATATTCCATCCCGACAGGGATATGCGTGCGACGGAGCGGCTCGTCGGCGTCCTCGCGGCTCATGAGGCTCGCATAATACGGCGTGATGCCGAGTGGCAGCGAACCTTGATGACGCCTAACCGCCTCCTTTTCATCCTCGGACAGGATGAAGATGCGTTCGAGCTCGGCGAGCGTGCGGATGCGCGCCCGCGCCTGCCAACGCCAGTCGTTCCACTCGTGAAGCTCTGTCCCCGGATAGAAGCGCTTGCGGAAGACGCGCGTCACCGGTCCGACCGGAAAGCGCTCGAGGCGTGCAGTGAGCGCGCCGAGGTTTGACGCCGGGGCGGGTGAAGAGTTTACGGAATGAGATGGTCGGGTAAGGAGTGTTGTTGCCGAGTGGCAACTGGGCGGCTCTTCGGGCTCGCCGGGCAGCAGATTCATCGGATCTGGTTCCCCTCCAGCTTTCGACGGACTTGCGAGCGCCAATCGCTCGGTCTTTTCGCCACCACGAAAGCGGCAGTCATTTCAGCGACTCCTTTGCCAAATTCAAGTGCTATCGGCATCGCTTCTTAAATTTTTTCTCGCGCCCGCTCGAAGCTCGTTGTTGAGCTCGCGACGCCACTAACGGCGCTCCAGAATTGCCACAAAGAAGCCATCCGTCCCGAAGCGCGCGGGTGTCATCGTTAGGCTTTCATCGCTGGCATCCGCGGAGAGAGGAGGAGGTGGTAGCTGCGCCTCGCTCCATACCGTCGTCCAAGGGGTGAGGCGGAACTCCGGATGTCGGGCGAGGAATGCATGGACGTGCTCGCCATTCTCAGGTGCAAGGATCGAGCAGGTGATATAGGCAAGTCGTCCGCCGGTCTTTACCAGCAGTGCGCCTTCATCGAGGACTGCAGACTGCTCCGCGAGCCGCGCCGCCAGCATCTCCGGGGATAAACGCCATTTCGCGTCGGGGCGGCGGCGCCAAACGCCTGACCCCGTACACGGAGCATCGATAAGGACGAGGTCCAGCTTGCCATCGAGCGGCCCGAGCGCGGCAGGCTCGCCGGCGGGAAGCACCTGGACATTACGCGCACCGGCCCGCTTCAAGCGATCGAAGATCGGCCGCAGTCTCAATCGGTCCCGGTCATAGGCATAGATCTGACCGGTGTTCTCCATTGCTGCCGCAAGCGCGAGGGTTTTGCCGCCGGCACCGGCACAGAGGTCGAGCACCTGTTGTCGGGGGCGCGCCCCTGCCAGCAGAACGGCGAGCTGAGACGCCTCGTCCTGCACTTCGAACCAGCCCTTGCCGTGCCCCGGTTCCGCTTCGACATGCGCGCTGCGGCTTGGGCCTACACCCGACGCCATGCGGACCCCCAGAGGCGAATAGGGCGTCGCCACCGCATCGAAGCGCCGATGGGCGTGCAGGACCTTCTCGCGCGGTGCCTTGAGGGTGTTGGCCCGAAGATCGATGGGGGCGCGCTCAGCGAGTCCCTGCCCTTCCTCCACCGCCTGCTCGCCGAAGGCTTTGTGGAAAAGGGGTGCGAGCCATTCGGGATAATCGCCGCGAATATGGGCCGGTGCGCCCGGAGGGATGCTAGCAACGAGACCTGCCCGCTCGCTCTCGGAGAGCGGCGCCGGGGCGAAGCGACTTCCGTCGGCCAGCGCTGCCACCGCGTCCGGCGTCATTCCCCAGCTTGAAGCCAGCGTGCGAAGCACGATTGCGCGGGGGCTGTCGTCGCCCATGGCATAGGCGCTCGATGCCCACCGACGGAGCGCGTCGAAGACAAGATTGCCGATCGCCGCCCGATCGCCGGAACCTGCGAAGCGATGGGAGAGTCCCCAATCTTTGAGTGCCTCAGCCGCCGGGCGTTTCCGTTCCGCGATGTCGGCAAGGACCTCCATCGCGGCGGAGGCGCGGGCTCCCGGTTTCATAACGCCCCCAATAGCCCTTCTATTCGTCGGACAACATCTTTGCTGTCCACTTCTGCCAATTGTCCATGAACAGATGTTCAATTGACGCGATGCTGCGAGATGGCTTTAAAGGCGGCCAAATCACAAGAAATAGAAGCCTCAGGAGGAATGAATGCACGTATTTATTAAGGCCGCAGCCTCGCGAGCGGCACTCGTCGCCGCCGCCCTGGCGCTTGCCTTGAGCTTAGACGGGGCGGCTTTTGCCGAAGGCGAAAAAACGGAGACCGCGACGCCGAAGGCGCCGGCCCTGGAACCTGTCAAACCCGAGGCCAAGAAGGACGAGGCAGCGGCGGCATCAGGCGACATCACCAAGACCAGCCCGTGCTTCACAGGCAAAGGCTCGATCAAGGAGGTGTTGGACGCCTGCACGGCCTTCATCAACTCAGGATCGAAGGACACCGACCTCGTCGTTGCGGCGCACGGCAACCGGGCGCTAGGCCTCTCCGCCACGCGCGATTTCGAAGGTGCCGTGAAGGAGCTTGATGAGGCCGTTCGCCTGGATTCAGACGAGCCCAATCTCTATTTCATGCGCGCGGCCGCCTATCGAGCGAAGAAGGACTACAGGAAGGCGACCAGCGACGTCGAAGAAGCCATTCGACTGAAGGACGACCGTGGCAATTACTATATGCTCCGGGGCCTGATCTTCAGCGATCAAGGCGATCTCGAGCGCGCCGTCGTCGAGCTCGACCGGAAGGTCAAGCTCGATCCCGACCAAACGATCGGCTACGAAAAGCGCGCCGAAATATTCCGTCTGAAGAAGGACTATGATCGCGCGGCATCGGACTATTCTGAGGTCATTAAGCGCGATCCGCAACTAGCCAAAGCCTATATTGATCGTGGCTGGGTCTACGTTCTCAAGAACGATCTCGACAAGGCGCTGGAGGATTTCTCGAAGGCCCTCGTGCTTCACCCGAACGACGCCTCTGCACTGGTTGGGCGCGGCGTGGTGAAAAGCCGAAAGGGAAAACCGACCGACGGCAGCGCCGATATCCAACTCGCCATCAAGCTGGAGCCGGATATCATCGAAAGAATCAAGAAGCTCGGGGTGCAGTGACGCCAGCGCGGGCCTGAGGGTCAGCTCTCGCGCGGATAGTTGGGGGATTCGCGCGTGATCGTGACGTCGTGGACGTGGCTCTCGCGCAGCGACGCGGGTGAGATGCGGATGAACTCCGCCTTCGCCCAGAATTCGGCGAGATTCCGCGCGCCTGTGTACCCCATGGAAGCGCGCAAGCCGCCGATCAGCTGGTGTAGGACGCTGGAGAGGGGGCCCCGATAAGGGACCTGTCCCTCGACCCCCTCGGGCACGAGCTTGAGCACTTCCTTGATGTCTTGCTGGAAATAGCGGTCGGCAGAGCCGCGGGCCATGGCGCCGACGGCGCCCATGCCACGGTAAGCCTTATAAGACCGGCCCTGATAAAGGTAGACCTCGCCGGGGCTCTCGTCGGTGCCGGCGAGCAGCGAACCGATCATGGCGCAGTCCGCGCCGGCGGCGAGTGCCTTCGCAAGATCGCCTGAATATTTGATACCGCCGTCGGAAATAACGGGGGTGCCGTGCTTCTTCGCCACCTCGACCGCCTCCATGATCGCGGTGAGCTGCGGCACGCCGACGCCGGCGACGATGCGGGTGGTGCAGATTGAGCCCGGGCCGATGCCAACCTTTACCGCGTCCGCGCCGGCATCGATCAAAGCTTGCGTGCCTTCGCGCGTCGCCACATTTCCGGCGACGACCTGCACCGCGTTCGACTTCCGCTTGATGCGGTCGATGGCCTCGAGCACGCGGGCCTGATGGCCGTGCGCGGTGTCGACCACGATGAGGTCGGCCCCCGCATCGATGAGCATCTCGGAGCGGGCAAAGCCCTTGTCGCCGACGCTGGTTGCAGCGGCGACGCGGAGGCGTCCCTGCTCGTCCTTGCAGGCATTCGGGTTAACCCTCGCCTTCTCAATGTCCTTCACTGTGATGAGGCCGATGCAGCGATAATCATCATCGACGACGAGCAGCTTCTCGATGCGATGCTTATGGAGGACGCGTTTCGCCTCCTCCATATCGACGGTCTCTTTGACAGTGACCAAGTTCTCTTTGGTCATCAGCTCATAAACGGGCTGATCAGGATTGGTGGCGAAGCGCACGTCTCGGTTGGTGAGAATTCCGACAAGCTTGCCGTCGCGGCCGCTCGGCGACGGCTCCACCACCGGGATACCGGAGATTTGATGGTTGGCCATGAGCTTCAGCGCATCCGCCAGAGTGGCGTTAGGCGCGATGGTGACCGGATTCACAACCATTCCCGACTCGAACTTCTTCACCTGCGCGACCTCAGCCGCCTGCGCCTCAGGCTCGAGGTTGCGGTGGATGACGCCGATGCCGCCGGCCTGGGCCATGGCGATGGCAAGCCGCGCCTCGGTGACCGTGTCCATGGCCGAGGACAGGATCGGAATGTGAACCGATATGGATCGTGTGACGCGGCTGCCCACATCGACGCTGCTTGGAAGCACGTCGGAGGCGGCCGGCCGGATCAAGACGTCGTCGAAGGTAAGCCCGACCTCGGCGCCAAGGAGATGCTTGTTGATGTCAGGGGTGAGCCCTTCGGGCATCGGCCAACCTCGTTTATGGGCGGTGGCACCATGCCCTATCCGCATGAAGGGCGTTTAGGCACGGCCGGATTTCGTGGCGGGGTAACCGCCGGTTGGCGGCCTCCTTTATCAGCTTGACTCTGATTTGGGAAGCGAAGCAGCCAACGCCTCGCAGGTCTTCAGAAACGGAACTTCGGCCTATTCCAAACATTTCTTTCTTTTGAACCGCGGCCAGGCGGGACGGGCGCCTGGACCCAGCACCGAATCGAAAGGAGTTGGTTCATGTACAGGAGCTTAGCGGCATCGGGCGCGCTTTTAGGTGCGCTTCTATTCATGCCCTTGGCCCATAGCCCCGCCTCCGCGGCATCACCGGCTTCGGGCCTCAAGGATCTTGCCGGCAGCGCGCCGGGCAGCCACATCGACCTCGTCCGTCAAGGCGGGGGCGGCGGAGGCGGAGGCGGCGGTCTTAGCGGCGGCGGTGGCCGCGGCGGAGGCGGCGGTCTTGCCGGTGGCGGCGGCCGTGGTGGCGGAGGTGCAATCGGCGGCGGCGGCCGTGGTGGTGGCGGCGGCCTGATGGCCGGTGGCGGCCGCGCAGGACCGTCACTTGGCGGAGGTCCGCGCGGCGGCGGCCGCGGCCTTAGTGCCGGGCCTCGTGGCGGCCGCAATTTCGTCGCTCGTGGCGGAAGCGAGTTCCGCGGCGGCGCGCTACGCAGCGATCGTCGCTTTGCCGGCCGAAATTTCGACCGGGGCGATGTCCGCCGGTTCGCGCACCGAGGCGGCAATTGGAAGCATCGTCATCGGCATCGCTTCCACGATCGTGACTTCTTCATCGGCGGCGTTGGCATTTACGGCGCCTATGCCGGCGGTTGTCATTGGCTCTACCAGCGAGCGATTCTCACCGGCAGCCCGTATTGGTGGTCGCGCTATCACGCTTGCGTCGGATACGACGTGTACTAGTCGACGGTCCTGACGACCAAGGCATGAAGGGGCCTCCGCTTCGGCGGGGGCCTTTTCGCACTCACTCCTCCCGGCGAAATCCCGTGGCGAGCATGTACATCTCGGGCGATTCCGGCCGGCTTGCTTTCGGCTTGACGTGAGCGACCTTGGCGAAGGAGCGCTTGAGGCGCGCCATCAGCTCCTGCCCCGCTCCACCCTGGAACACCTTGGCGAGGAAGGTGCCCCCCGGCGCAAGCACCGATTCGGCAATCTCGAGCGCTGCCTCGACGAGAGCGACAATCCGCAAATGATCGGTGGCACGATGGCCCGTCGTTGGCGCCGCCATATCCGACATCACCATCTGTGCCTCTCCGCCCTTTAGCGATCCACGGATCGTTGCAAGCGCCTCAGGATCCGTCACGTCGAGCGACAAGGTTTCGACACCCGGGATCGGATCGATCGAGGAAAGGTCGAGAGCAAGAACCTGCCCCTGTCCCGCCATGGAGCGCGCTCGCTCGGCCGCGACCTGGCTCCACCCGCCCGGTGCCGCACCAAGGTCGACGACGACCATGCCGGGCTTGAGAACGCGGTGCTTGTCGTCGATCTCGATGAGCTTGAAGGCGGCGCGCGAGCGATAGCCGTGCCGTCGTGCCTCCTCCACGTAAGGATCGTTGAGCTGGCGCTGCAGCCAGCGCGTCGAGGCCGTCTTTCGCCCCTTCGCGGTGCGGACCTTCACCGCAAGCCGGCGCGGCGACGCGGGCCTGTCCGTGCCGCCTTGTTTCCCACGCCTCGTCATCAGCTCAGAACACTACCTTCTTGCCGCAGGTCTTGACCGCGATGGTTCCGAGGCCCCATGTGCGCTTCGTCCCTTCAAACAACTGCCATATGCCTCGTTACTTCGTCACTCTCATCGTCGCCGTAGCCCTCTTCATGGAGACGATGGATTCGACGGTGATCGCCACCTCGTTGCCGGCGATAGCCAAGGACCTGAACGAAGACCCGATCGCACTCAAGCTCGCGCTCACCTCCTATCTTCTGTCTCTCGCGGTGTTTATCCCATTGAGCGGCTGGATGGCGGATCGCTTCGGGGCAAAAACGGTCTTCCGCGCGGCAATCGTCGTCTTCACGCTCGGTTCGGCGGCCTGCGGCTTTGCTCAGTCGCTGCCCGATTTCGTGCTCTTCCGCGTCATCCAGGGCATCGGGGGCGCCATGATGGTGCCGGTCGGCCGCCTCGTGATCCTGAGGAGCGTGCCGAAAGGGGAACTGATCTCCGCCCTTGCCTGGCTCACCATCCCTGCCCTTTTCGGGCCGGTAATCGGTCCGCCGCTCGGGGGCTTCATCACGACCTACGCCTCCTGGCGCTGGATCTTCTGGATCAACATCCCGATGGGAATCCTCGGCGTCATTCTCGCCACGCGTTACATCGCCAATCTTCGTGAGGAAGACCTGCCGCCACTCGATGTGAAAGGCTTCGTTCTCTCCGGCATCGGACTATCCGGACTTGCCTTCGGCTTCACCACGATCGGACAGGGTCTCTTTCCCGCGGGTGTGGTGGCGGCGCTGCTCGGCATCGGTGCCGCTTCTTGCTGGCTCTATGTCCGCCACGCTCGGAATTCGACGGCGCCCCTCCTCGACCTTCGCCTGCTCAAGGTCGATACCTTTTACGCGAGCGTCGTTGGAGGGTTTCTCTTCCGCATCGGCATCGGCGCGACGCCCTTTCTCCTGCCGCTCATGCTCCAGCTCGGCTTCGGGCTCACCCCGTTTCAGTCCGGCATGCTGACTTTCGTCACCGCGATTGGCGCGATTACCATGAAGACCACGGCGGGCCCGATCCTGCGCCGCTTCGGTTTCAAATCGGTGCTCGTCGCCAATGCGCTGCTCAGCAGCCTCTTCATCGGGGCGGCGGCGCTCTTTACGCCGGTAACGCCCCCGGCTGTCATGCTCACCGTTCTGTTGATCGGCGGATTCTTCAAGTCGTTGCAGTTCACAAGCATCAACTCGCTGGCATATGCAGATATCGAGCCGAGAGAGATGAGCCGTGCGACGAGCTTCGCAAGCGTTGTGCAGCAGCTCTCGCTCTCCGCAGGGGTCGCGATCGGTGCGCTCGTCCTGGAGATGGAGCGGCACCTCCGCGCGGACGGGGCGGTTCACACCGACGATTTTGCCACCGCCTTCGCCGTCGTGGCAGCCATTTCCGCCCTCTCCGCCCTGATCTTCCTTCGCTTGCCGCGAGAGGCGGGTGCCAGCCTCTCAGCACCCGCACGCGCCGTAGGTGCGGCGCAGGATTCGGTTTCGCAGGCTTAAGGAGCGCTGGTGGCGGCCTGCCGGCGCCGGTCGGTGCGCCTCGATTTCGGGCGCCGGCCGTGACCGTCCTCGGCCATGAGCATCGCAAGAATGCCTTCGCGCAAGCCGCGGTCGGCAACCCGCAGACGCTCGCACGGCCAAGTCCGCAAGAGAGCCTCAAGGATAGCGCAGCCTGCGAGCACGAGGTCAGCTCGCTCTTGTCCGATGCAGGGCTGTGACACGCGATCGGCATAGCTCATGCCGAGCAGCTGGTTCGAGACTTGCCGCACGTCATCCGCAACGATCCAGCAGCCATCTACCTTGGAGCGGTCATAGGCGGGCAGGCGAAGATGGATGCCCGCAATTGTCGTGACCGTTCCCGAGGTGCCGAGAAAGTGCACGCCTGACTGGACGATGCGCTTCCGGAAAGCGTGCTTTGCTTCGAATTCCTCGAGCGCTCCGGTCACGTCCACCACCATGGCTTCGTAGGTCTCCGGCGTGACGTCCCGTCCGCCGTGGCGTTCGGCGAGATTCACCACACCGATAGGGAGCGAGGTCCAGCCGGCAATGCAATTCTGAACTTCGAGGCGATCGTAGATCGAGCGTCGCCAAGGGCGTTCTAGGCTGGAAAGATTGAGCCAGATCAGCTCCGAGCTGCCGCCGCCAATATCGAAAACAAGCGCCCAGTCACAGCTCCGGTCGATGAGCGAGGCACACCCCGATACGGCGAGACGCGCCTCCGTCTCGCGGCTCACGATCTCGATGATAAGGCCGGTCTCGCGCCGCACTCGGTCGATGAATTCGCCGCTGTTCTCGGCAGCGCGGCACGCCTCGGTGGCGATCAGGCGCGAACGGATTACGCCCCTTCGCCGCATCTTGTCCGAACAAACCTTGAGCGCCTCGATGGTCCTTGTCATCGCAGATTCGCTGAGGCGTCCGCTGCGGTGGACACCCTCACCTAAGCGAATGATGCGGGAGAAAGCGTCAATGACGAGAAAGCCGCGGCGCGACGGGCGGGCGACGAGCAGCCTGCAATTGTTGGTTCCGAGATCGAGCGCGGCATAGACCTGGGGAGCAATAGGCGGCGCCCGCCCGCTCCCATTCGTGCTGCCCTGGGCTGCACCGAAGGGGCTCGTAGCCGGCGCTTGCGAAAGCGCCCGAGCCGCTCCCTGCGCCGGACCGCCGCGCCCCCCGCAGTTATCGGTTTCACTCCGCCTCGTTTCCATGCTGGGCGGAGGCTTAGCAGCCGTGCGGGCGTTGCCGCTCGGCTCAGTCACTGCGTTTCAACCCCTGCTCTCGCGCTGCCGCCGAAGGAGTCGACGAACGGCAGCACGGCTAATTGTTCGATATGCCTACTCTATCAAGCTCATCTCACGCTTTAAAGGGAGTTTCGTGGGCGACCGTAAGCTCCAGTCTTACGCAGGACTTAGGTCAAACTCGCGCTTCATTTGCGCGTGCTCACACCATCACAATGTCGCCTTCATGCCTGCGTAGCGATAGGCGTGCCTCAGTCGCAGGCAAGTGCCGGTTGTGGGCTTGCAAGCAGCTAATCGTCCATCGCTATATTCCCGAGAACGACTATGGGCCATGACGTGATGACCGCCGCAGCACCTAGAAAATCAAGATCTTACGCTCCTTTGACCGCACTCGGCGCGGCGCTTCTGCTTGCATTCGGGCTTAGCCTCGCTCTCCCCGGCTCGGCGTCCGCCGGCCTGACCGAATCGACGGGAGCCGCCGCACCCATATCCGCCGCGAAGGTGCTCCCCGCCGAAAGCTCGGCTTCCAAGCGCATCATCGTCGCCGAGAAGCCCTGGGGCAAAGGTTGGAACAAGGGCTGGAACAAGGGCCCTGGCAAATGGGGCAAGAACTGGGGCCCCAACAAGATTGTGGTCCGCCCCTACCGCCGTTGGTACAAGCGCCCGCATTACGGCAGGGTGATCGGCGGGGTCGTCCTCGGCACGATCCTCGCCGGGGCAGCCTATTCGGCGGTCGCTCCGGCTCCCGACCTTTGCTGGTATTGGGCCGACCCCTACCGGACTCGCGGCTATTGGGACTATTGCTACTAACGAGCCGCGGGCGCCCGTAGCTCAACGGATAGAGCACCAGACTTCGAATCTGGGGGTTGCAGGTTCGATCCCTGCCGGGCGCACCAA
>WUUC01230057.1_pt1 | contig 19198 bp, 14 predicted proteins | sample 6278441 | NCBI WGS metagenome assembly WUUC01 (sample SAMN13675441, study PRJNA597444) | soil metagenome | isolation source: soil | place: USA: Washington | collected 2017-10 | reverse complement strand
TTGCTGCCGAGCGCGGCCACGAGGTCGTTCGCGTTGTAGACCTTGCGGTAGTTCGGGTCGGTCTCGGGCACGAGGCCGGTGCCGGTCGCGGCCTGCGCGAAGCCCTGGAGGTTGTAAATCTGGCCGGGCAGTTGGTCGGTGACGCTGAGCGTGGCGGTGTTGCTCGTCGCCGTGCCGACGGCGTTGTTGACGACGACGCTGTAGCCGCCCTCGGCCGTGTGCTGGACGTTCGAGAGGCTGAGCGACGACGTGGTGGCTCCCGGAATGAGCGAGCCGTCCTTGTACCACTGGTACGAGAGCGGCGCGGTGCCCGTCGCGATGACGCCGAAGAGGGCGCTGCCGCCCGTGACGACCGTCTGCGAGGCGGGCTGTGAAGCGATGGCGGGCGCGACCGGCCCGGTCTGGACGTTGAGGACGGCCGTCGTGCTCGTCGCCGAGCCGGCCGCGTTGCTGACGACGGCGCGGTAGTTGCCCGAGTCCGTGCCTTGCACGTTCGAGAGGTTTAGCGTCGCGGCCGTCGCGCCGTTGATGGGCGAGCCGTTCTTCTGCCACTGGTAGCTGAGCGGGGCCGTCCCTTCGGCGTCGACGGTGAACGAGACGTTCGCGCCCGCCGAGACGGTCTGCGAGACCGGCTGCGTGGTGATCGAAGGCGCGTCGCCCAGGTCGGCGCTGCCGCCGAGCGAAACGTCCGCCGATTTGATGACGAGGTTGTAGTTGGCGCTCGCGCTGGCCTTGCTCAGGTAGAACGCGGCCGTGTCGAACTGCGTGAACGAGGCGGCCGCCTGCGTGGCCGAGTAGCTCATCACCAACGCGCCCGTCGCCGCTTCCTTCAACGTGTAAGTGACGCGGACGCCGCTGCCGGTGTTCTCAAGCGTGAGCGTGCCGCGGTAGTCGGTGCCCGCCGTCATGGCCGAAGAGGCCGAGACCGTCCCGCCGGTGGTGAACTGCGTGTAGGGGCTCGTGCTGTTGAGCAGAGAGGTGTTCGCGCCCGTGCGCGCGTAGAGCTTGACGGGCGTGGCCGCGCCGGACTGACCCGTGTAGGTCATGGCCGCGTAGCCGCCGTAGTTGTTAAAGGCGTTGCTGGAGTTGCTGCCGAAGTCGCCGCTCACGCGCGCGTTAGTGTTCGGGGAGCCGACGGGGACGAAGCCCGTCCCGCCGACACCGGTCGGGTTGGCTACGGAACGCAGGAGGGCGACGGAGAAGGTCGTCGAGCCGACCGACGCGCCCGTGTCGAAGCCCGAGAACTGGGCGACGAAGTCGAGCGTGAGCGTCTGGCCCGTGGCGACCGTGACGGGCACCGCCGAAGAGTTGGTGAAGTATGTGAGCAGAGTGCGGCTTGAGCTGACGATCTGCGTCGCCTGCCCCGCCGTAGCGTTGAAGTTGTTGCTGCCCGAGGAGGTGAACCAGTCCGCTGAGGCGGGGAGGTTCTGCGTCGCCCGCGTGCCGTCTGCGAACCGCTCGCGGAGGAACTCGGACGGCGGCACGACGACCGTTAAAGTGGCCGGGTCGCTGGTGGCGACGCCCGCATCGTTGCTGACCTCGACGCTATACTCGCCCGCGTTCGAGAGCTGGACGTTCGAGAGCGTCAGGCTCGCAGCCGTAGCGCCCGCGATGTCCGAGCCGTTCTTCTGCCACTGGTAGAAGGGCGCGGTGCCGCCCGCGACGACCGTGAAGACGACGTTAGAGCCGACGTTAGCGGTCTGCGAAGCGGGCTGCGTCGTGATGGTCGGCGGGACGATGTGGGTCACGTTGAGCGCGACACCCTCGCTCGTCGCCGAACCGGCCGCGTTCGAGACGACTACCGTGTAGGTGCCCGCATCGCTATCCTGCACGCTCGCGACGGCCAGGCTCGAAGACGTGGCTCCGGGGATGTCGGAGCCGTCCTTCCGCCAACGGTAAGCGAGCGGCGCGGTGCCATTGGCTGAGACGGAGAAGTTCGCGGTCGCTCCGGCGTTGATCGTCTGCGGCTCGGGCTGAATACTGATAGAGGGCGGCGTGATGACCGTCAAAGCAGCGCCGCCGCTCTTGGCGGAGCCGGCCGCGTTTGAGACGGCCACGGTGTAGACGGCCGCATCGGCGTCCTGCACGTTCGATAGTGAAAGCGTGTCCGAGTTGGCACCGTTGATGTCGGTGCCGTTCTTCTGCCACTGGAAAGCAAAAGGCGCTGTGCCGCTAGCGACGACTGAGAAGGTGGCCGTCTGGCCCGCGTTGACGGTCTGCGAGGCGGGCTGCGTCGAGATGCCGGGGGGGACCTGGACAAAGTTTGCGGTGACGGTTTTGTTGCCGTCCATCGTGAGGGAGACGGGGTTGGACGCGCCCGTCACGGCGTCGCTCCAGCCCGCGAACTCCCAGCCGGGCGCTGGCACGGCCGTGAGCGTCAACGGCTCGCCTTCGTGGAACATGTCGCCGCCGGGGCTGGTCTGAATCGTGCCCGCGCCGGTCGTCGTCTTCGAGAGCTTGAAGACCGGCGTCGCCGCAAACCCCACGGCCGAGGTCGCGAGCGGTGCCGTGTCGGCCTGCTGCCAGGAGAGCGTCGTCGGCCCGCCGAAGGAGGCGGCCTGCGCCGAACCGGCGAGCCCGATCTCTTTCTTCACACGCCCGAAGCGCTCGGTCTGACCCGCCTCGGCCGTGAAGTCAGCGCCGCTCCCGGACCCAACCACGTCCACGACCCACGAATAGGCAGGCGCGTTGATGCTCGTGCTGAGTTGCCCGAGCCCGATGAGATTGGTGTTGGTCGCGACGGCCGCGGGCGCGCCCGGCTCGACGCCGAAGAGAGAGACCGCGCCGCCCGCCACGTCGTCAACCTTTCCGGTGAAAGCGACCGACACGTCGTACGTGCCGGGCGCGGGCATCTCCGCGCCGTTGAGGTAGAAAAGCTGCGTGATGGTCTTCACGTTCAGACCCGACGAACGAGCCAGAGAGTTCGGCACCGGGCGCATCCGGACGTCGCCCAACTTCACGGAAGTAATCTGATTATTTTTGAATAAAAGGTCGTTGAAAGAGACCGCCACCACCACCGCCGTGTTCGCGCCGCCGCCGACAGTGTGTTTCCAACTTATCTCACTCGTGTTGTGTTTAGCCTTCGAGGCGGTGGCGTTGTCGAACGTAATTGCCGCCGACGCCGTCGGAACCGCGGTCAGTAGGAGGAAGAGAAGGAGCGCGACCTGAAATCTGAGACCGTGCCACCCAGACCTGCACGCCTTCACGTGAGGCTTCAACGTGGAGAGAGCTGTATTCATCGATAAACCTTTCCGCCAATTTTAAGGCTTCGGACACGCCGAGATAGTTTTCTTCCGCGGATTTTCGTGGAAGTCCCATTCGATTCTGTCGGGGTGGATGAGCCCTCTCGTGAGGGTTTGCGGACGTGCGGCGTTCGGATCCGCTGACTGTGCGCCGAAGGCAGCGCCCGCGAAGGTCTGACCTTGCAGCTTGAGCCTGTTTACCGTCGGGTTTTACTAGCCGAGAAGGGGTTAGATATTTCCCGGAAGGCTTTCCCAAAATTACAACGACGACGATATTGGTAACACCATTCTGAAATCCTGTCAAGAAAAATATTTTGCAATTAGAGATTTATCAGGAAAAACCTTTCACCGGACGGCAGGATTGAAAAAGTGGTCAAGCCTATTAACTTGTAGGAGATTTTAGATGTCTAGCCTCTTGGAGACTGCTTCCCGCTTACGACCCCGGCACCGGCGCGAAATCCATCGCGTCCGTGGGCCGTGTTACAGCAATCACTCCAAACCTGGGCGTGAACAAACCCGGCTCTTAATAACGTCCTGAATGAGTTGGACGGGTCATACCGGATATGACATCATCCGGCTGGCACCGAAGTCTTACCGTAAGGGGGTTGGCGGGATGAAATAGGCAGCATCGGGGCGGGCATGAGCAGCGGCAGTCATAGTAAGCCTACCCTCACAGTTGCCGACCGGCGACGTACGGGGCTGGGCCTCCTCACCTCCGACGACCGCCACATCACCTAGCTAAAGCACTTCAGTCTTTGAGCAAGGTCAGGTTTATTAAGGCAACAGTTACCACTATTCGGCAAATGGCAAGAATATTCATCACCGGCTCGGCAGATGGTCTCGGGCTATTGGCGGCACAAGCGCTGATCGCCCGCGGGCACCAGGTTGTACTTCATGCACGCAATGAAAAGAGGGGACGAGAGGCTCTGGACAAAGTGCCCGGCGCGGAAGGTATAGTGACGGCCGACCTCAGCTCTATAGACGAGACAAGACAGTTGGCTTCAAAAGTGAATGCCCAGGGGGAGTTCGACGCGGTTATTCATAACGCGGGCGTTTACAACGCTTCGGCGGAAGAGATATTCGCCGTCAACACGTTAGCGCCTTACATCCTGACGTGTCTCATCCAAAGACCGAAGCGGTTGATCTACCTGAGTTCCGACATGCATTTGCAGGGGCGCTCAAGCCTGGAGAGTTTAAAAACTGACATCGGCCGTCTCACGTACTCCGACTCGAAGTTGCACGTGCTGATGCTCTGCATGGCTGCGGCGCGGAAGTGGCCGCAGGTTTACGCCAACGCAATTGACCCCGGTTGGGTCCCTACAAAGATGGGCGGGCAGGGCGCGCCCGATGATTTACAAAAAGGGTACGAGACGCAGGTGTGGCTCGCCGTCAGCGACGACGAGAAGGCGAAGGTCAGCGCCCGATATTTTCATCATCGGAAAGAGAGCCGCCATCACCCCGAAGCTGATGACACGTCGTTGCAGGAGAGATTCCTAAGCCTGTGCGAAGAGATTACAGGCGCTTCCTTTCCATGAAGTTGACGTCTCGGTATGACGCCCTCCGACTCTCAGTCGGGTCTCATCGTCCGGCGCGCGACGCCCGCCGACCTTGAGAGGATTGGCTGCCTCGACGCGCTCCTCGTTGAGGAGCATCACGGCTTCGACCCGCAACGCTTTCTGGCCGCGAGCCCCGCACATCCACCGCAGGCAAATGAACACGCGGGAATTTCCTCAGTCTGCATCCGATAACAGTTATTATGTTTATAAAGGCTTTGCACAAAAATAGCTTCAAATAAAATCCTGCACAAAAATTAAGTGGGCTGCACAAAAATTCGGCGGGTTAAGACAAGAGCTAAGTGCAGGATTACCTCTGAGCTACGCTTCTAATAATAGAGAGAGCTTTACTTAAACCCATAGCCATAATAAAGCCGAAGGTACAGCGTATTCTGATCCAAACGGCCTTTCTGCTTTTGCCATCTTTAAGTGCGTCGAAGTATTCAATGCGCAAGTCGGCGACGGTAGGCTTGAATACCTCTTCCACGGTCTTGGGTGGGTAAAGGTATTCAACTAATATTAGAAGGGTAGCACCCGGAGCTTTTTTTATGCTTAGACCTTTTTCTCTGACTTGGATGTTTAGCAGCAAATAAATGCCAACGAGAATAATAGATACAGACGTGATAATCGCCACAACCCATTCGCTGTCTACCCTACCCTCGAAAAGATAACCAAGTAGCCACATAGCTAACACGAACAGGCCAGCAATCACGAGCGACAGCCCAAGCTCCGCACGAGTCACGCCGAGTTGAGTCTTGCCCTTAGCGTTCATATTACTTAGCCTCTGCGAACTCCGACCTAAGAATCGAACGGGCAACCTGATACGCAGAGAGCACATGCTCACCGTATCCATTGATGCGATAGAGCCTGCGCGGAATCCCGATCTCAGGCGCAGGACGAGCCTCCTGCCGTGAATCAACTAACCCCTTCTCTTGAAGGCGTTGTAAAGTCACATAGATTGTCCCGCGCTTCAATTCACCATTTGAAGCATCAACCATCTCTAAGCCGTAGAGTTCCCGCCCGCCGCCGACAAGCATTTCCAAAATCAGGGCTTCCTTACGGGAGAGAGAAGGAAGGTCGGAAGCCGAATTGTCGCTATCTTTTTTGCGCCAAATCATCTGTATTTACCCTGTCTTACATATTGTAAGAGACGAATCTTACTCTACGCTTCTAGCATTTATCTGTCAATAGGGCTTTGGTGCAAAGGTCGGGTTTGATGCAAAAGTCTGAAAGGCCGGGTGGGCTATTCCTTCGGCTTTTTGATAATGCTTTTCCGGCGTGGGGTCGGCGGCGTCCGCTTGCCGAACAGCCCCTGCATCTCTTTCAGCTTGTCGGCGTTACTCGCCGCCAGGTTATTCGCCAGGCTGAAATCTCCATTCGTGTTGTAAAGCTCCCACAGGTCTTCCTGAAGGGAGTGTGATGGTTTGAACTGCCATGCCGGCCGGTGGATGGTTCGCGCATGCATACTAGCCGTCGTTATAGATGGCGCGGTTGCCGAACATCTCGAAGTATTGAACCGTGTGCGTCTCCCTGGTGCCTGCGTTGTCGAACGAGTAGACGAGACTCTTCCCTTCAATCGGGTCTTGCTGAATGCCGTTCACCGTCTTGGGCGCAGGAATCTTGCACGCCTCGAACACCGTCGGGGCGATGTCGATGACGTGCCCGAACTGTGAACGAACTTCGCCCCTGGCCTTGATGCCCTTCGGCCAGTGAATGACCATCCCGTTGCGCGTGCCGCCGAGGTCGGATGCAACCTGCTTGGTGTATGAGAAGGGCGAGTCCATTGCCACCGCCCATCCGGCAGGATAATGCGGATACGTTTCGGGGCCGCCCCAATCGTCATAATGCTTCAACATGTCCGCCGTGCTTTCAGGGGCACCGTTGAAAAATGACATCTCGTTGAACGCCCCGTTCATCTGACCTTCGGCGCTCGCGCCGTTGTCGCCGACGATGTAAATAAACAAGGTATTGTCGGCCTGGCCCGCCTCCTCGACCGCTTTGTACAATCTGCCGATTTCGTTATCCGTATGCTCGGCAAAGCCCGCATAGGTCTCCATCTGACGGGTGAACAGTTTCTTCTCGTCGGCCGAGAGCGCGTCCCAGTCTTTGATGTCCTTCGGTTTCGGCGCGAGCCTGGTGTCGGCCGGAACCACGCCGAGTTTCTTCTGACGTTCGAGCGTCTCCTCCCTCACCTTGTCCCAACCCTGATCGAACTTGCCTTTGTATTTATCGCGCCATTCGGCCGGGACGTGGTGCGGAGCATGAGCCGCGCCGGGAGCGAAGTAGATGAAGAACGGCTTGTCGGGGCTCAGAGCCTTTTGGAACCTCATCCACGACACGGCCTGATTGGTCATGTCGGTCGTGAAGTGATATTTAGGGTCTTCGGGCAGCTCGACCTGCGCCGTGCCGTCGTAAACCAGCGGGGCATACTGGTTCGTTTCGCCGCCGATAAAGCCGTAGAACTTCTCGAAGCCCGAGTGCGTCGGCCAGCGGTCGTACGGCCCCGCGGCCGAGATTTCCCACGGCGGAGTTTCGTGATACTTGCCGAAGGCCGCCGTGCTGAAGCCGTTCTGCCTGAGGACTTCGGCCATCGGCGTTATTGACTGTGGCCGCACACCGTTATTGCCGGGAAAGGCGGTCGCGGTCTCCATGATGGAGCCCGCGTTGTTGCTGTGATGGTTGTAACCTGTGAGCAGTGCCACGCGAGTCGGGGAACACAGGGCCGTCGTGTGAAAGCGGTTATACTTGAGCCCGGTCGCGGCGACCTTCTCTAGGTTCGGCATATTGATCGGCCCGCCGAAGGCGCTCGAAGCGCCGAAGCCGATGTCGTCGATCAAGACCACCACCACGTTCGGAGCGCCTTCGGGTGCCTTCACCTCCCAGCGTCCCGGTGCCCTGGCATTGCGTGCATCCAGTTCCTTAAAGCTCTGCCTTTGTGGTTCCACAATCGGCAAAACGGTGCGGTCAAATTTATCGGACGACTCAGTCAGCGCATTGGGCTTAACGGAATCTGCCGATTGCTCTTGATTACAGCCCGAGGTCAACGCTGATATCGCGATGAGCATCAGCGATGCAATCCGGGTGCTGTGCCTTGTCAACATCTCTTTTCTCCTTTGCTACTCTCCGGAGCTACTTCTTCTCGAATGGGTAGATGACCTTCCAGTCCTTTTTCATATCCACCACCGTCCAGCCTTTAGCCGTCGCCTCGTCGAGGCCCTTGTCGAGACGGCCGATGTGCGAGGCGCGGTCGTAGTCCCATTCGCGCTCGGCGTCGGTATGGTGGACGTAGAGGCAGAAGCGCGCGCCAGAGCCGGCCGCCGTCCATTGGAGCATTTGCAGGTCGCCGTCCGAGTTGCCGAACGCGGCGATGGGTCGGCGGCCGATGTGTTGGTTGATGCCGACGGGTTTGCCGGTCTTGTCGTCGATGAAGTTGACCTCGGGCAGCTTTAACAGCACGGGACGGCCATCGCGCATCTCGAACTTCGTCTTGCCGCTGCTGCCGACGACCTGCTCGGGCGGGATGCCGTAAACCCTCTCTGCCCACGGGCGCATAAATTCAATGCCGCCACCCGAGACGATAAAGGTCTTGAACCCGTTCGCGCGCAGGTAGTCGAGCAGTTCGAGCATCGGCTGATAGACCATCTCGGTGTAGAGCCGCCCGGTCTTCGGATGTTTCGCCGTCGCCGCCCAATCTTTGACGACCTTCTCGAACTCCTCGGTCGTGAGCCCCGCGTGCGTGGTCATGACGATCTGCCCGATGGCCGGTTCGCCGCCCGCGAGCGCGCCTTTCACGTCGCCCTTGAGCAGCGAGGCAAACGGTTCCGTCGTCTTCCACTCCGGGTGCTGCGGCGCGAGGGCTTTCACGCGGTCGAGCGCGAACAGCAGTTGGAAATACATCGGCTGTTCAGCCCAGAGGCATCCGTCGTTGTCGAATGTGGCGATGCGTTCCGGCATGGGCACAAAATCCGGTGAGCCTTCCTTCGTAACCTTCGCCACGAAGTCCATAATGGCTTTCTTCGACTTGCCCTCGTTCCAGGACGGCAGTGGGTCGGCGGTCTGCGCGACGGCCGTCGTGAGGGTCAGCAAGCATAAGAGCGCGGCGGCGATGAAAATTTGTCCGCGGATGTTTGTCCTCATTGCGTCCCCTCTCTGTTTGAGTGGTCTGAATTGAGCGGCCTCCGGTCTCTCATTACCTGGGCTCGGCCGAGTCAGCGGCGAACGACCGCGCCCGATCTCTCTTGAGAAGTTCCCGCAAGAAACCAAGCGTAGTAGGGATTCGACCCGTCCTCGGCGGAGACCTTATCCATGCTCTCGACCCATAGCCTTCGCTCCCCTGCGTAGGCGTACAGACCCGCCTGATAAAAATCCATGAGACGGCGGCGCTCGTCGGCGATAGCTGCGACAAGTGAGCCGTCGGCGTTAGCGATTGCGGGCTCCGTTCGCAGCCCGAGCACGCGCGGCAGGACGCGGGAGATTTCACCCTGGCGGAGCCACGCCGCGTACTCGATGCGCGGGTCATCGTCGGTTGTGGCCGGGGCGTCCCGCGCGTAACGCTCAAGGCCGGATTGATCTGTCACGTAGGTCGCAAGCAGCGCGGCGGGCGACGCGATTCCGACCTCTCGCAACGCCGCGGTCACGCCCGGCCGCCCGAAGCGTTCAGCGATTCGAGTCGCGTCGAGCGTGATTGGCTCGGCCGAGCCGACCAAAAGCGTCTCGTGAAACTCGGTCGTCCAAAGAGTCGTGTGCGGGAAGATGTCGAGGAAACTCCGAACCAGCGAGCGCGAGTCTTCATCGTTCTGCGTCGCCAAAGGCAACCATTGCGCGACGAGCCCGTCTGGGTTTAAGCGCGTGCGCGCGAGGGCATAAAAATCACGGGAGTAGAGGTTGACCACTCCGGCCGCGGACGGGGGAGGCGGCTCAAGTGTGATGAGGTCGTAGCGGTCGCTGCTGCGCAGGAGTTCTCTGCGGCCGTCGGCCAGGCGCACGGACACGCGTGGGTCGGTGGTGACGCCGTAATTTCCGTCGAAGAGCGACGCCGAGTTAACGACAGCAGGTAACAACTCGGCGACCACGCGACGTTCCAGCGGTTCGTAAGCCAGCAAGGCCCCGGCGGTGATACCCGTTCCCAATCCGATGACCAACGCCGAGCGCGGCTCGCCGCGATGAATGAGGAGCGGGACGAGCGCCTGCAAACGCATGTAGCGCAGAGAGGGCATCGGGTCGCCGGAATTGGAAACCCCCTGTATGTAGAGGCGGCGAAATGTGCCGGACGTGGCGCGCTGCTCAAGCACGGCAACAGTGCCGCCGAGGGTTTCCTGATAGAAGACCAGTTCTCCGCCGCGCGACGTGGTGAGAAGACTCGCCAGAAGGTCACGCGGCACAAGTGACGCGACGGCGGCCACGACCATCACGAGCGTGATTCCTCCCGCGAGTGCAGGCTTGCGGAAGTGTGTCTCGCGCGCCACGGCAACAGCGCCAAGCGCCGAGGCGGCAACGGCGAGTATGCCGAGCGTGTGAACGAGGCCAAACTTCGGCACCAGCACGAAGCCGGTCAACAGAGTCCCCGCGACGCCGCCCGCCGTGTTGAGCGCGAGGACTGAGCCGAGGTCGCGGCCGATTCGTTCAGCGCCTCCGGTCAGTCGGACGGCCACGGGAAAGGCCGCGCCCAGGAGGAGGGTTGGTGGAAGGACGACGACCGCCGAGGCCAGTGCGAAGCGGGAGCACATCCCGGCTAGCTCGCTGCCGGTCGTGTTAAGCACAACGCCGCCCAGCCAACTCTGCGCGCGCGGCAGCCACGGCCCGAGCCCCGCCAGTAAGAGCAGAGCGCTCACACCTGCCGCGGCAATCAGGCATCCGAAGACAGCCCACGGTCTCCGTACGCGGTCGGCGAATCTCGCCCAGAGCAGGCTCCCAAGAAAGAGGCCGATCAGGTACGTCGCCAACACGACCGTGAAGGCGAACGCGCGCGTGCTCAGGAATTGAATGATCGCTTGTGTCCAGACGACCTCGTAGCCGAGTGCAACGCCGCCCGCCAACGCGTACAGCCCGAGCGCCAGCGAGACGCCGCGTGGAGAACGGGCGTCCGACTTCTTCACATGCACACTCGGCTGCGCCCGACGGTCAGCCGCCAGCGCGAGTGCGGCGGCCATCAAATTAAGAGTAGCCGCCGCGGCGGCAGAGCCGCGGACGCCCAGTACGGAGACGAGCAGGAAAGTCACAACCAGAGCGCCGACGATGGCTCCGGCGGTGTTGGCGGCGTAGAGATTTCCCGAGGTTCGCCCGAGGTCTTTCTCGGACGGTGCCACCGCCCGCACGAGAGCGGGCAGCGTGCCGCCCATCAACATGGCCGGCAGACCCACCAGCACGAACAGGAGAGCCCACGCCAGCGGTGGAGACGCCGTCTCCAATGAGACGAAGTAGGGGGCCGTGTGCGAGAGGACAATCGTGACGGCGAACCCGAGCAGACCCGTGCCCGCTTCCAGTGCGGCGAACAGCCGGAGCGGCCGCGCCGAGCTATCGGCACGTTGACCGAACAGCGCGCCGCCAATCGCGAGACCGGCGAAGAAGGCGCTGACCGCAGTCGTCACCGCATACACGTCCACGCCCACAATCAGGGCCAACTGCTTCACCCAGAGAGTCTGGTAGACCAGCGCCGCGGCCCCCGAAAGTAAAACCAGAATCGGCGGCAGTAGCGATGACCTCGGGGCAGCTTTCGTGTTGCTCTTCATGCCGTCAAAGCCGGGCCTGAGGCCCCGTGTCCAAAGCGGGCCGCACGCGCCATTGGGACGAATGCGGCCCGCCGGTTTTGTTGCGATGCCTCAGTCACTTTCTAGCAGGCACTCTGACGAAGCACCGAAACGCTCGCTCGGCCTACTGTGCCGGCTTGGTCAGCTTCTCCATCACGTGGCTGAGGTTGAAGGAGCCGGGCTTCTGGCGCGGCGGGTACTCCCGGAAGCTCTGGAGCCACTGTGCGACGTACCCCTGGGCGGGGCCGAGCATATAGGCGCGTTCAAGCCGCCAGCGCTTGTAGTCCATGCCGTCCTGAGGGCCGCGCTCAAACGGGTCGCCGCGGACGGTGAACAGCTTGGGAAAACGCAGCTCCACCAGAGGGTCCTGCCAGACCTCAAGGCCCTCCGCGCGTTGCTCCAGGAAGACGAGCTTCCACTGGTCGTAACGCACGGCCGCGGGTGCGCCGTCGTCTGTCCAGTAGATGAACTCCTTGCGTGGCCACTCGGCGGTTTCACCCTTGAAGTACGGCATCAGGTTGTAGCCGTCGAAGTGAACCTTGTAGGTGGTTGCACCCGCCTTGAGGCCGGTCAGCGCCGATTCCTTCACGTTTGTCTGCCCCGCGGCGGCCAGCAGTGTCGGCAGCCAGTCCTCATGCGAGACGATCTCGTTGACCTCTGTCCCGAGCTTGATCACGCCGGGCCAGCGCACGACGAGCGGCACGCGGTAGCCGCCCTCCCAGTTGGTGTTCTTCTCGCCGCGGAAGGGCGTCGTCCCGCCGTCGGGCCAGCTCATCACTTCAGCGCCGTTGTCGGTCGTCCAGATCACGATGGTGTTCTCGGTGACGCCCAGGTCGTCCAACTTCTTGAGCAGTTGGCCGATTTGACCGTCGTGCTCGACCATCCCGTCCGCGACGATGCCGAGTCCCGTCTTGCCCTTCGACTCGGGCCTGAGGTGGGTGAAGATGTGCATCCGGGTCGTGTTGAACCAGACGAACCAGGGATTGCCCGCTTGTTGGTTCTTGTCGATGAACTTGGTCGTTTCGGCGAGCACCTCCTCGTCCACCGTCTCCATCCGCTTCTTCGTCAGTGGGCCGGTGTCTTCGCAGCGCTGCTTGCCCCACTTCCCGAAGCGTGCATCGGCGGGGATGGTGCTGTCGGCGTCGGTCGCGAAGCAATGGAAGACGCCGCGCGGGCCGAACCGCTCCTTGAACTGCGGGCTCTTCGGATAGTCAACGCTCTCGGGCTCCTCTTCGGCGTTCAGGTGGTAGAAGTTGCCGAAGAACTCGTCGAAGCCGTGAACCGTGGGGATGAACTCGTTGCGGTCGCCCAGGTGGTTCTTGCCGAACTGCCCCGTCGCGTAGCCTTGCGCCTTGAGCAGGTTGGCGATGGTCGGGTCTTTGTCGGAGAGCCCTTCGGGAGCGCCGGGGAGCCCGACCTTCAACATGCCGGTGCGGATTGGCGACTGGCCGGTGATGAACGCCGCACGACCGGCCGTGCAACTCTGCTGGGCGTAGACATCGGTGAAGATCGCCCCTTCCTTCGCGATGCGGTCGATGTTGGGCGTGCGATAGCCCATCATCCCGCGGTTGTAGGCGCTGACATTCCAATAGCCGATGTCGTCCCCGAAGAGGACAAGGATGTTTGGTTTCTTCGCCTGCGCAGCCCCCGCCGCGGTCGCCTTATGAGTACCGGTAAGTGAATACAGAACGATCGCAATCGCGGCGACAAACATGACGACTGCGATGCCGCTCCACTTACGAGTTCTTCGTGACTCGATTCGCCTCATGTGTTCCTCCTTCGGAAACGAAAGGGTTAATGTCTTCGTGTGTGAATAGCTGCGCCGTGCGTTCTCAAGACCCCTTTGACGATTTCACACAGCGGAAGCCGAGATGATTGCTGGCGGAGCGCACCTCTCCTTTGCCGCGCGTGCCCACCATGTAGCGGGTGCAATACTCGTCCGTGCATAGGAATGAGCCGCCGCGCTGGACGCGCTTCGGCTGGTCGGGCTCGCTCGGGTCGAGGCTGCTTGAAGGGCCGAGAGGGTTACGTGCAACCCCGCCTTGCCGGGCCAGCGTCGAGTAGTAGTCGGCTCGATACCAATCGCTCGTCCACTCCCAGACGTTGCCGCCCACGTCGAACAGTCCGTACCCGTTGGGGCGGAACTGTCCGACCGGCGCGACCCCCTTGAAGCCGTCTTCGCCCGTGTCGCCGCCCCGCACCGGAAACTTGCCCTGATAGATGTTCGCCTGCCACTTGCCGCCGGGCTTGAGTTCGTCGCCCCACGAATAAGGCTTCCCCGTCAGGCCGCCGCGCGCCGCGAACTCAAACTCCGCCTCAGTCGGCAGACGCTTGCCGGCCCACGCCGCGTAGCTGGCCGCGTCCTCATAAGCGATATGCACGACCGGAGATTTTTCCTTCCCCTTCAGGTCGCTCTGCGGCCCCGACGGGTGACGCCAGTCGGCACCCGGCACGTAGCCCCACCACTGGTAATGGTTATCGAGCGGAACAGCCTTCGCGGAGGGCGCGAAGACGACCGAGCCTGCCACAAGATTCTCCTCGGGCGCGTCGGGAAACTCTTCGCGCGTCGGCTTGCGCTCCGCGACCGTCACGTAACCCGTGGCCTTGACGAAGCGTTCATACTCCTCGTTGGTCACCTCGGTCGCGTCCATGAAAAAGGCATTGACGTAAACGCGATGGAGAGGCCGCGCGTCTGCCATCGGCTCGTCGCCCCCGCAGGACATCTCCATCACGGTCGGGTCGAGCGAACCCATGGAGAACTCGCCGCCGGGGATGTAGACCATGCCTTCCGGCGGAGGCGCGGGCGCGGGGTCGGCGTTGGTAATCGTCGCCTCAAAATTCGGTTGAGCATTCGGCTTGAACGGAGTCGTGCTTCCGACGGCAGTCTCGGTTCCCGTTTTGGGGCCGCGAAGCAGAAACCAACCGAGCCCGACGCCGACCGTCAGGAGTACGGCCGCTAACAGCAGGGGGCGGGCATTCACTACCGGCTTCTGCTTTCGGAGTCTCTTTACTCTCGGCGCGGTTGACATGACGCTCCGCTCCCTTTCTTTTCGTGCGGCTCGTTGCTCAGAAGAAAACTTTAATCAGGTAGCCCGCCACTTCTTCCAGCGAGAAGATTGTCAGCGTCAACGGGAGGAGGGGCGCGGCGGCCGTGGCGGCAAGCCTCGTGATCTCCTTCAGCCCGAACGGCACGAAACGCATCTCCTGAACGACGGCGTAACTGTTTCCGAGGTCGGCCAGCGACTGGATGTCGCCGCTGCCCAGAAGCTCTTCGTCCGCCGGTGCCCCGCCGTCCACCCACTTCTCCTCGAACTCCCGGACATACCGGCTCGCCAGACGGCCGTAGTCGCCCAAGCCCTGCCGTTTCGCGCGCGCGAGGTGCGGCGTGAACACGACGAGCGGGCTGAGTACGATCACGACGAAGAAGCCTATGAAGCCTCCGACTTCGAGCTTAAAGGCCGTCAGATTTTTTCCCGCGTAGAAAATCTGGCTCGCGATGACTCCGGCGAGCAGAGCGCCCTGAGCAAAAAGAATCGGCCCAAAGGCGTAAGCGCTCTTGCCGAGGAAGCCGAGCCCGGCGGCTCGGTCGGGGTGTGTAGGAATGAGGCGCAGACTCAGCCTTGAGACTCGCCACAGAAACCAGAACCAGAAGAAAAATCTCAGGTACCAACGCATCAGTATGAATTGGAAGATCGGGACGCTGATGAAGACATACCAATACCCGGCGAGTGTCAGGTGCAGCCGCGTACCATCGGGAAGCGCGTACCAACTGACTTCGCCGAGGGCGATCTGGCTGCGCCAGACCCAGAGTCCCAACGTGTAGACCAACACCAGCAGCGTGACTTCCACCATCACCGAGTTACGCATGCGCAGGGTCGAGTCGATGGCCGCCTCGAATTTCGGTATCTCTTCGGGGATGACGATGCGCCGTTCCACGAACTGCCGCACCGCGGGGCGGATGCGAAGATTAACGACCAGTTCGGCGGCGATCAGGATGGGCAGGGCGACCAGGAAACGCGCGTGCGCCTCTATGTCGTGGAGGAAAGGAACCTTGATTGAGCCGCCCAACGCGTGGCCCGAGAGCGCCGACAGAAACAACAACGGCACCCACGCGACGCACGTAATGACCAGCACACGCCGGCGGAGCAACTCCCCCGCATCCCCGGCCAGACGCGCACGCCGGTACAGTTGAAACAGCGGGCCGCCGAGCACCAGCGAGAAGTCCGGCCGCTCTTCTAAAATTGCGGACTTGGTCATCTGCGTCGGCCTATGTCTTCCTGCTTTAAGTTCGATTAACTCGCCGGTGACAGGGCCACCCCTGTTCCGTCTGTCGGGTCGCGCTGAATGGAGCTTGATGTGTCGGTGGAATCGACCACGTCGGGCCATCGAATCACGGTCGGCACGCGGAGGTGCAGAAAGCCATGGCAAACCTTTTCACCTTCATTAACTGCTCCTTCCGATAGTCGGTGCTCGCTCGCGACGACGAGGTGAGCGGGAATTGTTCGTAGACATAATTCTCGCCATAAGTGTATGGGCGCGGGGTCGGGAGGATAACTGTCAGTTTTGACAGGCGGCGCGTTAAAGGCCGCCAGGATTCAACGCGGCCCGCCGTAGGTGAAGATTAGCGTTGCGCCGACGGCGTTGACGTGATTCGGCTTGGAGCGGCTGTCGTTCTGGCGTGTGAAGTAGAGGTCGAGACTCAGACTTTTGCGCGGCAGCAGCAGGTGGTGTTCGCGGAACGGCGCGAGACCCTTCCCGAGCGGCAATTGCACGCCCGCCGTCAGGCGGTTGCGGTTGAAGACACGGAAGCGCGTGTCGTAGAAGACCTCGCCCGAGGCGTAAGGCGTGAACTTGTAGGCGCGGACGGCGAATTCGCGTTCGAGCATCGCGCGGTTGCGGTAGCGCGCCGAGAAGTCTCCACTCAGGAAGCGCAGCTCCTCGCGGGTGCGGTCGCTGAAGAGGATTTTGGCCGGGAGCGGCAGGCGCGCCGCCTGCTCAAACACGACACGGTGCTCCTGATAGTCGCCGCCTTCTTCGAGCGAGGTTCCGTAGCGGTAGCCCGCCCGGAGAGAAAAGGTTTTGTTCACGCGGTAGTCGGCGTGCGCGCCGAAGTGCGCCTCAAGCCCGTTCTTGGATTCGCGCGTCCCGTTGATGTCGGCGGCGAACACGAGTCGCCACTTCCGGTTGAGCCTGACGTAGGCGGTCACCTCCGGCCAGAACTCTTTCTGCGCGCCCGTCTCCTCCTGCGCCGCGCACGGACGGTACAGGCAGGCGACCAGCGCCCACGCTAACCAGAGCCGGAGCCGACGTCTCTTTCGATTAGGGTTAAACCCGCGGCGCTCTCCCATGTTTCATCTCGGCGGCGTGACGCGGCGCGGGCGCGAATGTCATGCTCCAGCATCTCGACCCTCGCTAAAACTTCAACGGGGTTAATTTGACGGCGCGGCCTACGGTTGCTTCTTCGGCGCTCTGAACGGTCTGTCCACGAAGAAGGTGAAGCTGGCGACCACGCCGTAGCCTTGCGTCGCCGTCCGGTTGCCGAACTCCTTGAGGGCGCGGACGTTGAACTGCCCCTCTAGTTTGGGGACGACGAGGTTGATTTCGGGGCCGAGGCCGAAGGCTCGGTTCTTGGCGTTCTCGACGCCGAAGCGTTGGAGGAGGGGGGACAGATCAGAGCCGCTGTCGGCCGTCACCTTCCACTGCGCGTAGTAGGCCGCGCCGATGTTGAGCCCGCCCTTGAGCGCGGTCTTGCCGACCCCGCCCTCTATGGTCAGGAGGTCGCCCACCCGCACGTCCGTGCCCTGCTTCTTCTGGTGTATCTCATAGGAGGCGAGCGCCGAGACGTGCCACGACTTCTTCTTGTTGAGGTAGACCGTGGTGCCGCCCGCGATCTCGTGCGACCACATGCCGAGGCCCGAGTTGTCGCCGCCGGGCGTGAAGCGTCCGGTCGGCGCAAAGAACGCGTAGGAGGCGACATATTCGGCCCGCTTCCTGTTCCAGCCCAGCCAGAGCGGCATCACGTAGAGGTCGGACGCGCCGCCGCCGCCGCTGCCCCTGTTGAGCCGCAGCAGTTCGAGCTGTGTGTTGAGCAGGGGGACGGCGAACTGCACGCCGTAGTTGGCCCCGAGAAACTTCTTCTTCGTGACACGGCTGATGACCGAGAGGTTCGCATACACGTTGAGGCCGCCGTCGGCGCTCCCGACGGAGCGTCCGCCGGGCAGCTTGATCTCGTCGGCACCGTAGAAGTAGCTGAGGTTCGTGAAGTAGGTTCCGGGCGGAGGCTGCGAGCCGGACTTGAGGCCAACATCGCCCTTGATGTTCTCGCCGTTGAGCTGTCCGCTCGCCGAGCCCGCGACCGCGAACGACACGAGCAGGGCAAGAAGGATTCCTCTCATTGAACTCATCGCGAAGCCCTTTCTTTTCGCCGCCAGCCTTCGGAGTCTTCCTGCCGGCCCGCCTCCAGACCTTGACCCCTTACACGTCGGGGAGGCCGCGGCGTGGCCTCCCCGTTCCCCTTGATTCGTCTGTTCGTTGCTGGCCGGCGACGATGCTACTGTCGCCCTCGAAGAATTTGTACTGTCACAATTGCCAGTATTGCGCGCGTGTGGGGGTGGTTAAAATCGCGAGGGGTTTTTCAGTCGGCGACTCTTAGACAGCTCCTGATGACCGTCTATGCAGGGTGAACTCCTCTACGACACGAACGAATGGCTCATCGCCTTCGTGATGCTGGCCTTACTGCTGCTGGCGACCGAGGTCGGCTATCGGGTGGGCTTCAGGACGCGGCTCGGCGTGGACGAAGGGGCCAAGTCGCAGGTCGGCACTATTTCCGGAGCCATCATCGGCCTCCTCGCGCTCCTGCTCGGCTTCACCTTCGCGATGGCGCTCTCTCGCTTCGACCTACGGAAGCAGTTGGTGTTGGAAGAGTCGAACGCCATCGGGACAACCTACCTGCGCTCGCGCCTGCTCCCCGAACCGGTGAGGACGGAAGTGAACGGCCTCCTGCGTAGTTACGTCGACTCCCGGCTGGATTTCTACCGGGCCGGACAGGATCACGAACGGCTGCGCGTGGCACTCGAACGAACCAAACGGTTACAGGGTCAACTCTGGGCGCAGGTCGCGGCCGCCGTGGAGAAAGATGACCGCGAGACGACCACAGGCTATTTCATCACCTCCCTCAACGAGGTCATCGACCTCCACTCGGCGCGCCTCACCGCGATGGAGAACCACGTGCCCGAGACCGTGCTCTTCCTCCTCTTCCTCCTCTCGGCCGTGGCGACGGCGGCCGTGGCCTACGGGTGCGGGCTGGGAGGGCACCGCCACCTCTTCGCGACGACGATGGTGCCCGTCCTCCTCGTGCTCGTCATCACCGTCATCATCGACCTCGACCGCCCCCGCCGCGGACTCATCCGCGTCAGCCAGGAGAGCCTGCTCCGCCTCCGCGACGACCTGAACCAGCCCGCCCCTTGAGACGGCCGCGCCGCTAAAACCCACGGCGACCTCTTGGGCGGCCGCCCATTCACCTTGCGGTCAGGCAGGCACTATTCGCTTTACTCATATTCGAGGAAGTTGACGGCGTTCTGCTCCATATTCTCCCGCCCGTGGTCGTAGCGCATGACGGTCTTCGGGTCTTTGTGCTTACTCATCATCTGCACCTGCC
>WUUC01004531.1_pt1 | contig 19221 bp, 14 predicted proteins | sample 6278441 | NCBI WGS metagenome assembly WUUC01 (sample SAMN13675441, study PRJNA597444) | soil metagenome | isolation source: soil | place: USA: Washington | collected 2017-10 | reverse complement strand
TCGCCAGCTCGCTGATCCCCGGCAACGAGAATGCCGTCTACCGCGTCATCAACGGCTTGACCCGGTGGGGCGCGAACGTCGTGCACAAGGGCAACGCGATGGTGCACGTGTCCGGTCACGCCAGCGCCGGCGAGCTCATCTTCTCCTACAACATCGTCCGCCCCGCCAACGTGATGCCCGTGCACGGCGAGTGGCGCCACCTGCGGGCCAACGCCGACCTCGCGGTGAAGACCGGGGTTTCCCCCGACCAGGTGGTCCTCGCCGAGGACGGTGTCGTCGTCGACCTCATCGACGGACGCGCCGCCATCACCGGCAAGGTGCCGGCGGGCTACGTCTACGTCGACGGGATGACCGTCGGTGACGTCACCGAGTCCTCGCTCAAGGACCGGCGCCTGCTGGGGGAAGAAGGGTTCATCTCCGTGGTCGTCGTCATCGACTCCGTCACGGGAAAAATGACCAGTCCGCCGGATTTTCACGCCCGCGGCTTCGCGCACGGAGACGCGGTCTTCGACGCCGTCCGCCCGGCAATCGAGAAGGCGCTGGAGACCGCCGCCGCGGACGGCATCGGGGACACCTACCAACTCCAGCAGCTCATCCGCCGCACGGTCGGGCGCTGGGTCGGCGACACCTACCGGCGCCGCCCCATGATCGTCCCCGTCGTCGTCGAGACGTAGCGCCGTCAGGCTCTCCACAGCGACCGGCGCGCCAACCCCGTCGGCGGCCGCTCGCGAGGTAGCCTCACCGATCATGGCGACCCGTACGTCGGCGAGCGGCCGGGCCGGATCAGGCCGGACTCCTGCTTCGACCAGACGCCCGCAGGCCGCTAAGGGCCGGGCCGGATCCGGTGGTGCCCGGGGGAGAAGGGGCCGGTCCGCCGCGGCGGCGGCCAGGCGGAGTTCCTCCACGCGCCGGCCCGGACCCGGCATCGTCTCGCAGGGCTTGCGGGCCTCCGGTCGAGCGGTGCTGGGGGTCTGGCTCGGCGTCGCCCACGCGGTCGGTGCGCTCGTCCGCCGCGTCGGGCGTTCGGCCCGCGCCCTCGACCCCGCCCACCGTCGCGACGGGCTCGGCTTGCTCCTGCTCGGGCTCGCCCTGGTCACCGCCGCGAGCGAGTGGTGGTCGCTGTCCGGGCGGGCGGCGGCCGCGGTGCACGCAGTGGTTGCGGGCACCTTCGGTCTGGTGGGCACCGCGGTCCCGCTGCTCCTGCTCGGGCTGGGCCTGCGCGCGATGCGTCACCCGGACTCCATCGACACCTCCGGACGCCTGGGAATCGGGTTGGTGGCCGTGCTCGCGAGCGTCGCGGGCCTGGTCCACATCGGCACCGGTCTGCCCAGCCCGCCGGACGGGGCGACCGCGATGCGCACGGCGGGCGGGGTCATCGGCTTCATCGCGGCAACCCCGCTCGCCGAAGCACTCACCGTCTGGGTCGCCGTGCCCCTGCTCGCCTTGCTGCTGGTCTTCGGCGTGCTGGTCACCACCGCGACCCCGGTGCACACGATCCCCGGCCGCCTGCGGCATGTCCGCGAGCGAGTGCTGGGTCCGTCGGTGCCCAAGGCCGTGAGCGAACCCCCCGACCAGTCCACGCAGGGCCCCGAACGAGTGCCGGCAACCAAAGTCAGCGACCTCGGCCAGAGTGAGCAACCTTATGACACCCCGCTTGTTGAGCTCCCGGCGCCGCGGCCGGGGAAGAAGCGGCCGGCGTCGGTGGACGCCGGGTCTGCCGGTGTCGCCGCATTCGCGCTCGAGGGCACCGGCCAGGAGCAGGACAGCAATGTCGCCGTGGTGCTGCCGCCGCACACGCCCCTGCCGCAGCGGGTGGAACAGCTCGCCCTGTCCGGCGACATCACCTACACCTTGCCCCCGGCGGACGCGCTGCGCCAAGGCTCGCCGCACAAGACGAGGAGCAAGGCCAACGACCGCGTCGTCGAGGCGCTCACCGGTGTGCTGGAGCAATTCGAGATCGATGCCCAGGTCACCGGATTCACCCGCGGCCCGACGGTTACCCGCTATGAGGTGGAGCTGGGCCCGGCGGTCAAGGTCGAACGCATCACCACGTTGAGCAAGAACATCGCGTACGCCGTGGCGAGCGCAGACGTACGGATCCTGAGCCCCATACCGGGCCGCTCGGCGATCGGTATCGAGATTCCCAACACCGACAGGGAGATCGTCAGCCTCGGTGACGTGCTGCGATCGGGCACCGCCCACGCCGACCACCACCCGATGCTGGTCGGCCTGGGCAAGGACGTCGAGGGCGGGTTCATCTGCGCGAACCTTGCGAAGATGCCGCACATCCTGGTCGCCGGGGCCACCGGAGCGGGCAAGTCCTCCTGCATCAACACCTTGATCACCTCGGTGTTGCTTCGCTCGACGCCGGACGAGGTCCGGATGATCCTGGTCGACCCCAAGCGAGTCGAGCTCACCGCCTATGAGGGGGTGCCGCACCTGATCACCCCGATCATCACCAGCCCCAAGAAGGCCGCCGAGGCGCTGCAGTGGGTAGTGCGGGAGATGGACCTGCGCTACGACGACCTGTCGGCCTACGGCTACCGCCACCTGGACGACTACAACAAGGCGGTGCGGCTGGGCAAGGTCACCCCGCCGCCCGGCAGCGAGCGTCTGCTTGCGCCCTACCCCTACCTGCTGATCATCGTCGACGAGCTGGCCGACCTGATGATGATCGCGCCTCGCGACGTCGAGGACTCGATCGTGCGGATCACCCAGCTTGCTCGGGCCGCCGGCATCCACCTCGTGCTGGCCACGCAACGGCCGAGTGTCGATGTGGTCACGGGTCTGATCAAGGCTAACGTGCCCTCCCGGCTGGCCTTTGCCACCTCCTCGCTGGCCGATTCCCGGGTCATCTTGGACCAGCCGGGTGCGGAGAAACTCGTCGGCCAGGGGGACGCGCTGTTTCTGCCCATGGGCGCGAGCAAGCCGATGCGTCTGCAGGGCGCCTGGGTGACCGAGGCCGAGATCTCCGCCGTCGTGCGCCATTGCAAGACCCAGCTGCAGCCGACCTACCGATCCGACGTGATCGACACCGCAACCGTCAAGAAGGACCTGGAGGAGGACGTCGGTGACGATCTTGACCTGTTGTGTCAGGCCGTCGAGCTGGTGGTCACCACCCAGTTCGGGTCCACGTCGATGCTCCAGCGCAAGCTGCGGGTGGGCTTCGCCAAGGCCGGGCGCCTGATGGACCTCATGGAGAGTCGTGGCATCGTCGGGCCCAGCGAAGGGTCCAAGGCTCGCGACGTCCTCGTCGTCCCGGACGAGCTCGACGGGGTCCTGCTGACCCTGCGCGGCTGACGCGCTGCACCGGCGAAATCCTCACTTCGTACGCGATAACCCTCCATGGTGGCGGTGGCAAACCTAGACTCGGACTGTCTTCTAGACCCGGCGGTCCACTCGGGCCGCAGCCCGATGGGAGACGGGTGAGGAGCCTTCTGTGTCCATCGGTCAGGCCCTCGCGACCGCTCGCTTGGCCGCGGGCCTGTCCGTTGAGCAGGTCAGTGACCGCACGCGCATCCGGCGTACTCTCATCGTGGCCATCGAGCAGGATGACTTTTCCCGCTGCGGCGGCGACTTCTATGCCCGGGGTCACCTCAAGGCGATCGCGTTGGCCGTCGGCCTCGAACCGGAACCGCTGCTCGCCGACCTGGACACGGCGAACGTTGGACTGACCCCGCCACCGCGCGCCAGCACCGTTTTTCACGCCGAGCAAGCCTCGCGCCGCGAACGCCGCAATCCGAACTGGTCGGCGGTGATGGCTGCCGCCTTGGTTGCCGTGCTGGGCATCGCCGGCTGGCAGATCCTCTTTAGTGTTAACGATTCTCGTGGAATGCAGACAGTCGCCGGGGCTCCAGGCCCGACGACTCCCGTGCCGGCGCCGGACGCATCCTCGACGCCGAGCGGCGCGGCGGCGGGCCCGACCGTCCCGCCCGGCGCGGCCCAGCCCGGCCCGGTACCGCCCGGCGCGGCCCAGCCCGGCGCGCTACCGTCTGGCGCGGCCCAGCCCGGCACGGCCCAGCCCGGCGCGGTGCCGCCGGACATCGTGGCCGCGGCACCGCGTACGACGGTGCAGGTGGACGTGGCGGCCGCGACGGCCGCCAGCTGGATCAGCGTGACCGACTCCACCGATGCCACGGTCTTCTCCGGCACGATCGCGCTCGGCCAGGTGCTGACCTATAGCGATCCCCGGCGCCTGCGCCTGGTGATGGGCAACGCGGGCGGTCTTTCCTTGACCGTCAACGGCGTGCCCGTCGGGACGCCGGGAGCGCCCGGGCAGGTGGTGCGTCAGGAGTTCGGCCTCGCCGACCCCATGCAAGGCTGACGCACCAGCGGGCCGGTCGGTGGGAAGGCCCTACGCTGATGCGGTGCCCCACGATCGGACCGGCGACCCCGCGCGTACCGTCGCGATGGTCACGTTGGGGTGTGCACGCAACGACGTGGACTCCGAGGAGCTCGCGGGTCGACTGGCGGTCGACGGGTGGCGGCTGGTCGAGGACGCTGCCGACGCCGAGGTCGCCCTGGTCAACACCTGTGGCTTCGTGGAGTCCGCGAAGAAGGACTCGATTGACACACTGCTCGAGGCGGCCGAGCTCAAGGTGGCCGGCCGGACCCGTGCCGTGGTGGCCGTGGGTTGCCTCGCGCAGCGCTACGGCGCCCAACTCGCGCAGGCCCTGCCGGAGGCCGACGCGGTGCTCGGCTTCGACGACTACGCCGACATATCGGGGCATCTGCGGCGCATCCTCGCCGGAAACCCCCACGTCTCCCACGCGCCGGTGGACCGTCGTCGGCTGCTGCCGATCATGCCGACCCGGCGTCCTGCTGTCGGTGGCCGCCCCATGCACGTGCCTGGGCACGCGACGCCAGCCGACCTGCCCGAGGGGGTGGCCCCCGAGTCGGGACCGCGAACACTGCGCCGCCGCCTCGACGACAGCCCGGTGGCGCCGCTCAAGCTCGCCTCCGGCTGCGACCGCCGCTGCGCGTTCTGCGCCATCCCCTCCTTCCGCGGGTCGTTCCTGTCCCGCCCACCGGCCGACGTGCTCGGCGAGGCGCGGTGGCTCGCCGAGAGCGGCGTGCGCGAAATCGTTCTGGTCAGCGAGAACTCCACGTCCTACGGCAAGGACCTGGGGGACCTGCGGCTGCTCGAGGGGCTGCTTCCCCCACTGGCCGCCACCGCGGGCATCGACCGAGTCCGGGTCAATTATCTTCAGCCCGCCGAGATGCGCCTTTCCCTCATCGAGGCGCTGACCGGCACATCGGGCGTGGCACCGTATTTCGATGTGTCCTTTCAGCACGCGAGCGGTCCGGTGCTGCGGCGCATGCGCCGCTTCGGGGACACTGAGCGCTTTCTCGAGCTGCTCGACCTGATCCGCACCCACTGCGCCCAGGCGGGGGTCAGGTCCAACGTGATCGTCGGCTTCCCGGGGGAGACCGAGGCCGACGTCGCCGAGCTCGAGCGCTTCTTGGTCGCCGCTCGACTCGATGCGGTGGGTGTCTTCGGCTATTCCGATGAGGACGGCACCGAGGGCCAGACCCTGCCGGGCAAGTTGCCAGAACACGTCGTGCGGACCCGCGTAGGTCACCTCGCCACCTTGGCCGAGGAGCTCACCTCCCAGCGTGCCGCGGAGCGAGTCGGGGAGGTGGTCCAGGTGCTGGTCGAGTCCATCGAGGCCGACGGCACGGTCGTGGGTCGAGCCGCCCATCAGGCGCCGGAGGTCGACGGCGTCACTACCGTCCGATCCACCGCACCGGACGGGGTGAGCGTCGAGGTCATCGATCGGGCGGTCATCGGGGCCATCATCGCGGCCCGGGTCACCGACAGCTCGGGCGTCGACCTCCTTGCCGCCGCGGTTAGCGCCGACCGGGACCTCGGGTGAGCCAGCAGCCATCGGCAATCCCTGACCCGGGGATCCGCGCGCCCGCCGGTCATGTGAACCCGTTGCCCAAGAGTCCGGCGCGCACGAGTCCGGTGCACGTGAGCCCATGGAACATTGCCAACGCCTTCACCGTCGCTCGCCTGCTGCTCGTCCCCGTCTTTGCCTGGCTGCTGCTGCGCGGAGACGGACATGATCCCGCCGGACGCGTGGCCGCCTTCGTGACCTTTGCGGTAGCCGTGGCGACCGACCGGATCGACGGTGACCTCGCCCGCCGGCGCGGCTTGATCACCGATTTTGGCAAGATCGCTGACCCGATCGCGGACAAGGCGCTGATCGGCGCGGCGTTGATCAGCCTGTCGGCTCTGGGCGAGCTGTCCTGGTGGGTGACCATCGTGGTACTCGCCCGCGAGATCGGCATCACCGTGCTGCGCTTCGTGGTGATCCGCCACGGGGTGATGCCGGCGAGCCGCGGCGGCAAAGCCAAGACCGTTCTGCAGTCCCTGGCGATCGGCCTGTACGTGTTGCCGCTCTCGGGAGCCGGCGAGACCGTTGCCGCGGTCGTGATGGCGCTGGCCGTGCTGGTCACGGTCATCACCGGGCTGGACTACCTCGTGCGCGCGGCCCGGCTGCGGCGTACGAGTCCACGCGCCCTCCGCAGACGCGTGACACACCCGATCCCGACTGAACCGGCGCCCGCGCGGCCACCGGAGCGCTGACATGCGGGTCGCCGTCGTGGCCGTGGGGGATGAGTTGCTCTCCGGCGACGTGGCGGACACCGCCACCTCCGAGGTGGCTCGCGTGCTCGCCGATCACGGCATCCGGCTCACCAGTGCCCTGCTGTGCGCAGACGCCGAGGCCGACATCGTCGACGCGTTGGCGACCGTGACCGCACGGGCCGACGCCGTGGTGCTGACCGGCGGCCTGGGCTCCACCTCCGATGATCGGACCCGCGAGGCCCTCGCCACCTGGGCCGGGGTTCCCCTGGAGCGCAGCGCCTCGCTGGTCGCCGGGTTGGAGCGGTGGTACGCCCAGCGTCAGCGGGTGATCCCGCCGGCCGCGCTGCGCCAGGCGGATGTGCCGGCCGGGGCCGCCACGCTCCCCAACCCCACCGGCTCCGCGCCGGGACTGCGCGTGCAGGCCCCGGTGGGCGAAGCCGGCGCGACGGTCTGGGCCCTGCCCGGTGTGCCCAGCGAGATGCGGGCCATGTTCGCCGCATCGGTCTTGCCCGAGTTGATCGAGCGCGCCCGCGCGGACGAGGTCGTGAGCACCCGCGGGCTGCGCATCGCGTTGGCTGGTGAGACCACGGTGGCCGCCCTGCTGGATCCGGTCGAGACGTCCCTTCCGGCCGGTGTCGGCCTGTCCTACCTGCCCGAGCGCGCCGAACTCCGCGTACGCGTCACCGCCCGAGCGCGCACCTCGGGAGCCGCGCAGGTGGCGGTGGCCCAGACGGTCGAACGGCTGCGCGGCGTCCTCGGGGACCTGGTCATCGGGACAGACGAGGAGTCGTTGGATGTGGTGGTCCACCGACTGCTCGCGGCGCGGGGGCACACCGTCGCCGTGGCGGAATCCCTCACCGGGGGCATGTTGGGCGAGGTGCTCACCGCCATGCCGGGGAGCTCGGTCACTTTCCTGGGCGGCATCACCGCCTACGCCTCCGCAGCCAAGTCTGCGTTGCTCGGGGTTGACCCCGCCTTGCTCGAGGCGCGCGGTGCCGTCGACCCACACGTGGCCGCGGCGATGGCACGCGGGGCACGCGAGCGGCTGGGCTCTAGCCACGGTGTGTCCACGACCGGGGTGGCCGGGCCGGACGAGCAGGACGGCCGGGCACCGGGCACCGTCCACATCGGGCTATCGAGCCCCGCCGGGGAGCGCGTGATGTCGCTGCGGTTGCCCGGTGATCGCCAGCGGGTCCGGCAGGTCACCGTGGTCCATGCGCTGGACGGGTTGCGGCGCATGCTGTCCGACCTGCCGCCATTCGACGCCGAGGCGCTGGAGGCCACCGTTGCGAGTCTGGCGCGGGATCGAGCTGTGCAGCCCACCAGCCGGGCGCCGAGCCGGGAAGCAGTACCATGATTACAGTGTTACAACGCCATGAAGTTGGCGACGGCCACGCGCAGCGAGGGGGCGCGGACGGCCAGGACGGGTACCGTAGCGATAGCACAAACCGCCCAGATCACCTCCGGACCAGCAACCACCGATCAGACAACGACCGATCAGAAACCACAGTGGAGGAGGCAGCGATGATCCTGCTCCGTCGTCTGCTCGGTGACGTGCTGCGGCAACGTCGTCAACGCCAGGGTCGGACCCTGCGTGAGGTCTCGGCCGACGCCCGGGTCTCTTTGGGCTATCTGTCCGAGGTGGAACGCGGGCAGAAGGAGGCGAGCTCGGAACTGCTGGCGGCGATCTGCACGGCGCTGGAGGCGCCGCTTTCTGAGGTGCTGCGTGAGGTCAGCGACTCCATGGCGCTGGCGGAGAGCGTCGCTACCGAGCCGATCCGCATCCCGACCCGGCCGGTGGGGCCGCTGCTCGCGGCTTCGGCTCACCCTCGGGCCCTCGACGGTCGAGTCGCCACTGCCGGCGTGGCCGCATGACCGCACGCGCCCAACAGGGCGCCGACAAGGGCCCTAGCGGCCGCACAGCCGGGTAATTGTGACTCGGATTGCCGCCGTGGCACCGGTCGTGCCACCGCATCGCTATCCCCAGGCCCAGATCACCGACGCGTTCGCCCGGCTCGTGCTGGCTCCGGGGTCCCCGCGCGCCGTGCTCGATCGGGTGCACACCGCGACCCAGGTGCAGACCCGACACCTGTCCATGCCGCTGGAGCGCTATGGCGAGCTCACGGGGTTTGCCCAGTTCAACGACGTCTTCATCGCCTCCGCGGTCGAGCTCGGCGGCCGCGCCGTCCGGGAAGCCCTGGCCTCGGCTGGGCTCACCGCTCGTGACGTCGACGTCGTTCTGTCGACCTCCGTGACCGGGATCGCCGCGCCCAGCATCGATGCCCGCCTGATGCCGGTCCTGGGCCTGCGTGAGGACGTCAAGCGAATCCCCGTGTTCGGGTTGGGATGTGTCGCCGGCGCCGCGGGCGTGGCCCGGCTGCATGACTACCTGCTCGGGCACCCCGACGAGGTCGCCGTGCTGCTCGCGGTGGAAATGTGCTCACTGACGGTGCAGCGGGATGACGAGTCCATGCCGAACCTGGTGTCCTGTGGGCTTTTCGGTGACGGCGCCGCCGCCGTCGTGTTGGTGGGGGAGCGCCGCGCCCAGACGATGGGCATCGACGGACGGGGGGCTCTGCCCTGCGCGCCGCAGGTCGTCGCTTCACGCAGTCGCTTCTATCCCGACACCGAGAGGGTCATGGGTTGGGACATCGGCGGCAGCGGCTTTCGGATCGTGCTGGCCGCCAGTGTCGCCGACGTGGTCGAGGCGCACCTGGCCGACGACGTCCGGGGCTTCCTCGAGGGCTACGAGCTGAAGATCGCCGATATCGGCCGCTGGGTTGCTCATCCGGGCGGCCCCAAGGTGCTCGAGGCGATGCAGCGGTCACTGGATCTGCCCGAGGGTGCCCTCGACGTGACGTGGCGTTCGCTGTCTGCGGTCGGCAACCTGTCCTCCGCGTCGGTCCTGCATGTGCTCGCCGAAACGTTGCGGGGACCGCGGCCCGAGCCCGGCACAGCTGGGATGCTGATGGCACTGGGTCCGGGGTTTTGCGCCGAGCTCGTCCTGCTCCGGTGGTAGGGCGCTGAATGACCCGGTTCGCCTTCTGCGCCCTCATCGCGGCGGTCGGGCTCGAGCGAGTCCTCGAGTTGGGCATCGCACAACGCAACGCCGCGTGGGCGAAGGCGAGGGGTGGCGTTGAGAGCGGGCGCGGGCACTTCCCCTTCATGGCCCTGCTGCACGCCGCTTTGCTCGTCGGCGCGGTCGCGGAGGTGTGGCTGCTTGACCGCCCGTTCCTACCGGCGCTGGGCTGGGGCATGCTCGCGCTGGTGTGCGCGTGTCAGGCGCTGCGCTATTGGTGCATCACCTCCCTCGGACGCCAATGGAACACCCGAGTGATCGTCGTGCCCGGGCTGCGCCGGGTCACCGACGTGGGCCCCTACCGATGGTTGCGTCACCCCAACTATGTCGCCGTCGTCATCGAGGGAATCGCCCTTCCGATGGTGCACACCGCCTGGCTGACCGCGACGATCTTCACCGTGCTCAACGCCGCGCTGCTGCGCGTGCGCCTGCGCGTGGAGGAAGCAGCGCTCGGCGCGGCCCGGTGACACCGAGCGCCGCCGCCGACATGGACGCCGGCAGGGACGCCGGCATGGACCCCGCCCCGCTCGACGTGCTCGTGGTCGGCGCCGGCCCGGTGGGTCTGGCGGCGGCGATCGAGGCGGCGTTGGCCGGGTTGCGAGTGGCGATCATCGACCCTCGGCCCGATCCGGTGGACAAGGCCTGCGGCGAGGGGCTGATGCCTGGGGCGGTGGCCGCCTTGGCCCGACTCGGCGTCAACCCGCCGGGAATGGACGTGCGGGGCATCAGCTACATCGCGGGTTCCCACCGTGCCTACGCACCCTTCCCCGCGGGACCTGGCCGGGGCGTCCGCCGAACCGTCTTGCACAAGGCGCTCGTGGCGCGGGCGGAGCAGACCGGCGTACGGCGGGTGCTCGGACGGGTGCGGGTGCTGACCGAGGATGCCGGCGGGGTACGCGCTGAGGGCACCGGGTGCTCCGAGCGGGCCCGGTGGGTCGTGGCTGCCGATGGCCTGCACTCGCCGCTGCGCCGGCACCTTGGCCTGAGCCGGCCCCCGGGAGGGCTCGGGCCAGCCAGGCCGGCACGCTACGGCCTGCGCCGGCACTACCGGATCGCCCCATGGACCGACCTCGTCGAGGTGCACTGGGGGCAGGACGCGGAGTGCTATCTCACCCCGGTCGCGCCGGACCTGGTCGGTGTCGCCCTGCTCGGACCCTCCGGCCCGTCCTACGCCGAGCGGCTGGCCGGCTTCCCCGAGGTCGCGGCGCGGCTGCGCCTGGCCGCACCGGTGGGGCCCGTGCTCGGCGCCGGGCCGCTGCGCCAACCGGTCGCCGCCCGCCGCCGCGGCCGGGTGCTTCTCGTCGGGGATGCGGCCGGCTACGTCGACGCGATCACCGGCGAGGGCATCGCGGTCGGCCTCGCCTGTGCCAGGGCGCTGGTGGACTGCCTCCGGCAGGGGGCCCCGCATGACTACGACGCCGCCTGGCACGTGGCCAGCCGGCGCTACCGACTGCTCACCGAGACGCTGCTCGCCGCGACCGCGGCGGCGCCGCTGCGCCGGGCCCTTGTGCCGGCCTGCGCCCTGGCGCCACGGGTTTTTCGGGCCGTCGTGGGTGAGCTCGCGCGGTGAGTGCGCGGGTGGTCATCGCGGTTGACAGTGGGGACACCAATAGCTTGGCCGCTCCCTGCCCCGGGGCCCGATCGTGTTGTGCCGGATGGGCGAGCCGCACCGCCGGCACGGTTGGCCCTCGCGCTGGAAGACCCAGTGTTGGCGGCCACGGCGCACGTCACCGGTGGTGGTCTGCTCCGGGTGCCGGCGGTTGGCCATCATCAGTTGGCGCGCCGTGCGGACGACGCCCGCCAGATCGGCTACCTCACCGGTGGGCGTCTGCGGGTGCACGCCGCGCAAGAACAGGGTCTCCGCGCGGTACAGCGTCCCCGCCCCCGCGAGGTTGCGTTGATCCAACAGGGCTGATCCGATGGCCTGGTCTTTCTCCCGGCTCAATCGGCGCAACGCCTCGGCCTCGACCCAATACCCCTGTGCGACCATCTGCGCCACGGTGGGGCTGCCCTCGCCGCGCGCCGCCGTGCCGGCGCCGACCCGATGCCGCCCCGCCAGCGCAGGAGTCCAGTCCGGGCCGAGAAGGTCGGGGCCGAGGTGACCGACGACGGTGTCCTCCGCAACGGTCGAGATCAACTCAAGGACCGGCAGGCGGTAGCCGACGGCGTGCCAGTCTTGGTTGGCCAGCACGGCGCGCACCTGCCAGTCCGGGCCGCCGCGCCAGCGGCCGCCGGGACGGTAGAGGTGCCACGACCCGTCCATCCGGAAATGCGTGTGCAGCGTCAGCTCGCCCTCCAACCGGGTGAGCAGATGCTTGCCGCGCGAGGTGACCGCCACGATGCGCCGCCCGCGCACGTCGACCGTGGCCAGATGGGGGACGCGGAAGTCGCTGCGCACCAGGACCCGGCCGGCAAGCGCCTCGTGCATGCGCTGACCGGCGAGCCAGACCGTGTCTCCCTCGGGCATTGTGAGCATCATCTCCGCTTCCCTCGGGAACGTCTTGGCGCAACGTCGTGCTGCACCATTCATGGCATCCGCGATGAGACCTCCGACGAGGTGGCCGCCCGTGACGCAATCCCCGGCCGAATCCGACGATACGAGCCTCGGATTGGCGACCGTGCCGCGCGATGAGCCGGTGACGCTCACGGTGGAACGCCGCGTGGCACGCGGCCGGGAACTGGAGTTCGAGGATTGGGCCCGCGGCGCCCTCGCTGCGGCGTCCCGCTGGGAGGGCTTCCTCGGTGGCGGACTCCTCCGTCCCGGCCCAAGCCACCGCGAGTGGCACCTGGTCTACCGCTTCGCCACCCCGCGGACCCTGTCCGCGTGGGAGGGCTCGACGGAGCGCCGGCGCTGGCTCGATCGCCTGCCGGAGCTCGCCGAGGAGACCGGCAAGCACCGGGTGACCGGATTGGAGACCTGGTTCGAGTTGCCCGGGCGCACAGCGCCCGCCCCGCCGCGCTGGAAGATGGCGATCGTCACCTGGCTGGGCGTCGTCCCGCTCGCCATCTTCTTCGGACTCGTCGTGACCCCACTCGTCGCGGACCTCCCGACCACGCTGCGCGTGCTCATCCTTCCCACGATCTTCGTGCCGACGATGACCTGGCTGATCATGCCCCGGATGACCAGGTTGTTCAGCGGCTGGCTCTATCCGAGCCGTTGATCGGCCCCGACCGGTCGTCGGGCGCCTGAGTTCGCCGCCGCCCGCCCGGACGGCTTAACCTCCGGGCAGCAGCTCGACCGTCTTGGCACGTCGCGGTCGCCGACTGCTCTCGGCGTGGCCGTCGGCGTGCCGATGACGGCCGCTGCGCCCCGCGTCGGGGAGGATCGTGGGTGACCGGACAGGATCGAGGACGCCATGGGTTGGTTTGGCCGGGGTCGGCGCGAGCGAGCATCGCTCGATATCGCCGGCCGGGACGCCGCCTTCCCCTTCCTCGATGCGGATCGGGCTGCCCGGCTGCGCATGCTCGTGCACCGGGCCTTCGCCGAGCAGGGTGTCGAGGTCGTTGTGCACGAGGACCACGTGGTGGACGTCCACGGCCGCCGGTTCGGTCTGGCCAACCTCGCCGCCGTCTGCCACCGCAGCGACAAGGACAAGCGGTGGGCAAGTCTCGTCGAGGACCACGTCGTGACGATCTTGCGGGCCGTGGATGCGCCCGACCCCTTCGCCGTTGCCACCTTTGACGCGCTGTGCGCCAGAACGGTGTGTCGGGTCTACGACCACGCCTCCCTTCCCGATCCCCTCTTGCACACCTATGCCCGAGAGCTGGCGCCCGGGCTGGTCGAGGTTCTGGCCCTGGACCTGCCCGACTCGGTCGCGGTCTTTAGGGACGAGCACGTCGAGTCCTGCGGGGGTCTGCCGGCGCTGCGCGCGATGGGCATGGTCAACCTTGCCAATGAACCCATCGACGACCACAAGGTCGTTCACACACCCGAGGGCGCGCAGCTGCACGCCTTCACCGGCAACTCGATGTTCGTCGCCAGCAAGGTGCTGTTGCTCGAGGATGTGCTCGACGAGGTCCTCGGCCTGACCGAGACCCCAGATGGTGTGTTTGTCGCCCTGCCCAACCGCCACGAGCTGGTGCTGCACGTCCCTGGCGATGCCTCGGCTGTGCACGCGCTACACACGCTCGCCGGCTACACCGCCGAGACCTTCGCCGAGACCCCCGGTCCGCTGAGCCCCTTTGTCTACTGGTGGCGCAAGGGCACCTTCGTCCAGATCACCGACGTCGACACCGCGGGGGCGTTCCGGGTCGACGTGCCCGCGGAGCTCGGCGAGGCGCTGGCCCGGCTCGCCATCATCGAGCGGCCCGAGCTCGGAGCGGACGACGACGGGCCCCCGCTGCGCCCGCCCGAGTGACGACCGGCCATCAGCCACGCAGTCGTAGACCCCGTGGGGTGGCATGGAAGCCGGCGCGTTCGAGGGATTGGGCCAGTGCCGACCCGAGGATGTCGACCCCGTCGGCCCGTTCGACCGTGAGCCTGCCCAGAGCCCCGTCCCGGACGATCAGGGCCAGGGCGTCAAACGCCGGCTGGAGGACCGCGGCATCCTCGGTCCAGGTCAGCAGCGACCTTCCCCCCCGTTCGACATACACCGCGAGATCGCCGTCGACCAGGACGACGAGGGCACCGGCCTTGCGGGCCGGTCGGTGCTTGGACTGTTCGGACTCCCACGACTGCAGGGACTGCCCCGACTCCAGGGACTGCCTCGACCCCCTGGCCGGTGCCCGCTCGGGCCAGGGCAAGGCGGCGCCGTACGGGTTGGCTGGGTCGGTCGCGGCCAGCACCATCGCTCGCGGCTCGCTGTCCCGCCCGTCGGTTGCGCCGCGCGTCCCGCCGGCTGTTTCGGCCGCACCGCCTCGCCGGCGCTCGGCGGCCGCCGCGTCGGCGCGCAGTCGGTCCACCGCGCCGGTCTGGGCGAACTGCGCGGCCCCGAGCCCCTCCACGAAGTAGCCCCGCCGGGCTCGACCGGACTCCTCGAAGACGGCGAGAACCCGATAGGCGGCCGCGAACCCGCCCGGCAGCCCCTCGGCGACCACCGACCCACGGGTAAGGACGCCGTAGCGGTCGAGCAGCGTCTCGGCCATGGCGTGGGCCCGGCGGGTGGTGTCCGGGTCCCGGTCGGGCAGCAAAGACCATCGGCCCGAGACGGTCGGCGGGCCCGTACGGGACGGCAGGGTCGCGCGACCACCCGCCCGGACCTGACGGGAGTAGCGGGCACGCGGTGTTCGCCGGGGCGCGTGGTGGGTGGTGCGGCCGCCACCGATCAGCGTGCGCAGGGGGCCGAGGGTGTCGTTGGTGACCCGGCCCCCCCACACCAGATCCCACAGGGCACCGACCAGCGCCTGGTCGTCGGTGCTTCCCACCGCATCGGCGAGGGCTCGGAAGAACCAGCCGCCCCCGCGCCCGAGTGCGTCGATGACGCTCTGGTGTAGCGAAGTCGCGGCAAGATCGTCGTCCACGGCGGGCAGCAGCAGGGGCGCGGTGTCGGTCAGCGCCAGGGTGACCCAGCCGTCGTTGCTCGGAAGGCTCCCATGGCCGGCCCAGAGGACCTCCCCGCTCGCGCACAGCTCGTCAAGCATTGCGGGGGAGTAGCCGGCGACCCGCGCGGGCAGCACGAGGCTCTCGAGCGCTGACGCGGGTACGCTGACGCCCGCCAGCGCCTCGATCGCCCGGATCAGGCCGTCCAGGCCCCGCAGACCGCCGCCGACGCCCTGCCAGCGCGGCAGGAACGTGCCGAGCGTGCGGGCCGGCACCGGCTCCACCTCCTGGCGCAGCACGGCGATCGAGCGCCGCCGCAGGGTCCGCAAGACCTCGGCCTCGCACCACTCGACGCCCTGCCCGCCGGGCCGGAACTCGCCCTGCACGACGCGCCCGGCGGCGCGCAGCCGGGTGAGTGCCGGGGCGGCGACCGCCACTCCCACGCCGAGTCGGGCGGCGACGTCGGCCGCGTGGAAGGGACCGTGCGTGCGGGCGTAGCGGGCCGCGAGGTCACCCAGCGGATCGCGTACGGGCTCGAGAAAGGCCTCCGGTATCCCCACCGGCAGCGGTACGCCGAGGGCGTCGCGCAACCGCCCGGCGTCCTCGATGGCGCACCAGTGCTCCTCGTTGGCGACCCGAACCCGGATGACGCGGCGCGTTCCCTCCAGGTCCACCAGCCACGACGGCGCGACCCCGCGCGCCGCGGCCTCGGCGGTGGTGAGGGGGCCGAGCAGGCGCAGGAGGTCCGCGGCGTCCTCCGCGTCGTGGGCGTGGCGATCCGGTGGCAGCCGCTGGAGCTCGCTTTCGAGGGTCGCCAAGGCGCCCGCGTCGAGCAGCTCGCGCAGCTCGGCCTGACCGAGCAGCTCGGCGAGCAGCCCGGTGTCGAGCGCGAGGGCTTGGGCCCGGCGTTCGGCCAGCGGTGAGTCGCCCTCGTACATGAAGGCCGCGACATAGCCGAACAGCAGCGAGCGGGCGAACGGCGAGGGGTCGGGGGTCTCCACCTCCACGAAGCGCACCCGGCGTTCCTCGACGTCGCGCATGATCCCCACCAGGCCGGGGACGTCGAAGACGTCCTGGAGCACCTCGCGCATCGTCTCCAAGATGATCGGGAACGAGGCGTATTCACCGGCGACGGACAGCAGCTGCGCCGAGCGTTGGCGCTGCTGCCACAGCGGCGCACGTCGGCCGGGGTTGCGCTTGGGCAGCAGCAGCGCCCGGGCGGCGCACTCACGGAACCGGGAGGCGAACAGCGCCGATCCGCCGACCTCGGCGGTGACGATGGCCTCGACGTCGCCGGGGTCGATGACGGCGAGGTCGGCCGGCGGCTGCTCGTCGGTGTCGGGCAGGCGCAGCACGATCCCGTCGTCGGCGTGCATGACCTGCACGTCCAGGCCGGTCCGTTCCCGCAGCCGTGCGCTGATGGCCAGCGCCCACGGCGCATGGACCTGCGCGCCGAACGGGGAGTGGATGGCCACCCGCCAGTCACCGAGCTCGTCGCGGAAGCGTTCGACGACGATGGTGCGGTCGTCGGGGACGTGCCCGGTGGCCTCGCGCTGCTCGGCGAGATAGGCGAGCAGGTTGTCCGCGGCCCACTGGTCCAGCCCGGCGGAGACGACCCGCTTCCGGGCGGCGTCGTCGCCTAGCCGGCCGAGCTCGCGCAGGAACGCCCCCACTGCCCGGCCGAGTTCCACCGGGCGACCGAGGGCGTCGCCGTGCCAGAACGGCAGCTTTCCCGGCTGGCCGGACGCGGGTGAGACGAGCACCTGGTCGTGGGTGATGTCCTCGATCCGCCAGCTCGAGGAGCCCAGGGTGAACACATCGCCCACCCGGGACTCGTAGACCATCTCCTCGTCGAGCTCGCCCACCCGGGACCGGTTGGCCCGGGAATGCGGCGCAGAATCGCCGCCGGAGCCGACGAGGAAGACCCCGAACAGGCCGCGGTCGGGGATCGTCCCTCCGCTGGTCACCGCGAGGCGCTGGGCGCCGGGACGACCGGTGAGGGTGCCCGCCACGCGGTCCCACACCAGGCGGGGACGCAACTCGGCGAACTCGTCGCTGGGATAACGCCCCGAGAGCATGTCGAGGACGGCGTCGTAGGCGGAAGTGGGCAGCGCCGCGAAGGAGGCGGCGCGGCGCACCAGGGCGAGCAGGTCATCGGCCGCCCACTGATCCATCGCCACCATCGCGATGATCTGTTGGGCCAGGACGTCGAGGGGGTTGCGCGGGTAACGCAGCTCCTCGATCATCCCGGCGACCATGCGCTCCGCCACAACCGCGGTCTGCACGAGGTCGCCCCGGTACTTCGGGAAGATCACCCCCCGAGAGACGGCTCCCACCTGGTGCCCGGCCCGCCCGACGCGCTGGAGTCCGGCGGCCACCGATGGCGGGGACTCGACCTGGACGACGAGGTCGACCGCGCCCATATCGATTCCGAGCTCGAGGCTGCTGGTGGCGACCACCGCGGGCAGTCGGCCGGCCTTGAGCTCCTCCTCGATCAGGGCGCGCTGTTCCTTGGACACCGAGCCGTGGTGCGCGCGGGCGATCTCCACACCGGGGCGCGAGCCGGCCGCGCCCCGGGTGGTGCCGGCCTGGGCCATCAGCTCGGCGGGCGGTCGGCGCACGGCCCGCGGTGATGGCTCGGGCGGCTCGTCGGGGTAGGCCCGGTCGGTGGCGACCTCGTTGAGCCGGGCGCACAGTCGCTCGGCCAGGCGCCGGGAGTTGGCGAAGACGATCGTGGAGCGGTGAGCCTCGACGAGGTCGAGGATGCGTTCTTCCACGTGGGGCCAGATCGAAGCCCGCGGCTCGGCGCCGGCGGCCGAGCCGGCGAACTCCCCGGTCGGCGCCCCCAGTTCGCTCATGTCCGCGACGGGGACGACCACGGACAGCTCGATGGACTTGGCGGCCCTGGGTTGCACCACCGTCACCTCGGCGGCGCCGCCAAGGAACCGGGCGACCTCCGCGACCGGGCGCACAGTGGCGGACAGTCCCACGCGCTGGGCCGGTCGTTCCAACAGGGCGTCGAGGCGTTCGAGGGTCAGGGCCAGGTGGGCTCCCCGCTTGGTGGCCGCGACGGCGTGCACCTCATCGATGATCACTGTCTCCACGTGACGCAGCGACTCGCGCGCCTGTGAGGTGAGCAGCAAGAACAGCGACTCGGGCGTGGTGATGAGGATGTCGGGCGGTCGGGTGTTGAACCGGCGCCGCTCATCGGCGGGGGTGTCCCCGGTCCGGGTGCCGACCACGATGTCGGGCTCGGGGATCCCGAGACGCACGCTGGCTTGGCGCAGGCCAACAAGGGGTGCGCGCAGGTTGCGCTCGACGTCCACGGCGAGGGCCTTGAGGGGGGAGACATACACGACCCGACACCGCGCTCGAGGATCGGCGGGAGGGGCGTCGGCGGCGAGCCGGTCGAGGGACCACAGGAAGGCGGACAGCGTCTTGCCGGAGCCGGTGGGCGCCACCACCAGCGCGTGGCGACCGGCGCTGATCGCCTCCCAGGCGCCGGTCTGCGCCCGCGTCGGCGCGGCGAAGGCCCCCTCGAACCAGGCCCGGGTGGCTGGGGTGAACCTGGTCAGCGCGGCGGTGGTCGGGTCGCGCTCGACCGGTCCGCCGTGCGGCGCGGAGCCCCTGGTTGCCATCTGGGCATTCTCACTCCCACCACCGACAGTCCGCGCGTCCGGACCGGATGGCTCCCACTCGGTAGTTGGGATGGTCGACCCGGATGCCGCTCCCGGATACTGGTGGGGTGCGGCTCACGGAGTTCTGGCGACGGCTGGACGAGGCGGTGGGGACGGGGGCGGCGGACACCTTCGCGACCGATCGGGTGATCGGGACGCTGGGTGACCGTACGGTTCGGGAGGCCCTGGCGGCGGGGGTGCCGGCGAACGAGGTGTGGCGGGCGGTGCACGTCACCCTCGACCTGCCGGCGCGACTGCGCTGACCCGACTACCGGGCGTGTCGTGGGTGACGTTCGAACACACGTTCGGTATCGTACGCAGTGTCGCGAGCAACTGTTGTCCCCAGATCGACGTGCGGCTCTGGGAACTGTCCTACCCGCCCCTTAGCGTGACG
>WUUC01229183.1_pt1 | contig 19223 bp, 18 predicted proteins | sample 6278441 | NCBI WGS metagenome assembly WUUC01 (sample SAMN13675441, study PRJNA597444) | soil metagenome | isolation source: soil | place: USA: Washington | collected 2017-10 | reverse complement strand
TGGCCGCGTCGGTTGCTGGTCAAGCCATGACGCCAATCGACCGTTACCGCTTTCGGCGGAGGATGTCAGGCGGCGGTCAACATGCCGGTCACCTCGATTCGAGGTCCAAGGACGTTGAGTCGCGGTACCCGTCGTCAGCGCGGCGACGAACGCACCACGCCGAAGAATCACCGTCACGCCTGAACGATGTACCTCGGATGGCTGATAGCGGCATCCTCGCGCGACTGGCACGGGAACGGAACGTCAGCCCGCGGTTTAGGGAGTCGACGACGCCAAGGGTGCATTGCATCCATAGCGCCTGGTCATGCCCAGTGGGGGAGTCAGAGTCTCGCCTCGTACACGCGGCGGCCAGCCGGTGCCGCAGCGCGACGGTCAGCAGCATGTTTACTGCCTTGGCGCCATTGACGCACATACGCGTTCAGCCTGTGGTGCTGACGCCGGCGACGAGGCGTTCGAGCGCCGCGCCGATCACCTCGGGTTCTGGGACCTACACCAGATATGAGGGGTGGTCCTGTCAAGTGGCAGGCGGAAACGGCGTCCGGGGCGGTTGCTCCGGACGCCGTTTCCGCTGTTCACCGGGCGTTCGGGCCGGTCGTGAGCGTGTCGTTGGGCGACGCGCGGTCAGACTGATATGCGCGGGTTGGCTTCCGCAGGACGGGCTGTTCGGCTGGAGCGGTCCGCTGGTCTAGCAAGAACGAGCGTGACGCCGCCATCCCGCTGTCGAACCTGGCTGTCTACAGCAGAGCGTAGAAGCCGGGTCGCAGGCGTGTACGTCGCCCGACTGCGTATCCGTCGCGGCACGAACGGTCAATCTGGAGGCCGCCCGGCGCCTTCGGCCAGACGTCGTCCGGCGGGGACGGGCAGCCGCTTCACTCACCCAGATGGCTCGGGTGGGCGGCTACTCGGACGTGTCCTTGGCGGATCGCAGCGCCCTTCGTAGGTAGCTGGTTCGGGCGTCCAAGGTGGCGCGTCCGATCTCGCTGTCGGGCGCCCAGATCTCGAAACCGTGGAATCCGCCGACCCAGACGTGGAGCTCGGTGGGTACACCGGCGTGCCCAAGACGGGTGGCGTAGTCGATGTCTTCATCACGGAAGACCTCGGATCCGCCGACCTCCATGTAGGTCGGCGGTAGGCCGGCCAGCTCGGTGGCCCGCGCCGCGGCCGCGTACGGACTGACGTCGGGCCCGCCGGCTGCATCGCCCAGGATGGCGCGCCAACCTACCCGGTTGCTCGCACCGGGCCAGGTGGCGTTCTCGAACCCGCTGGAGACGGTGACCTCGCGATCGTCGAGCATCGGGTAGATCAGGATCTGGTGGGTCAGGGCGGGCCCGCCGCGATCCCGGGCCATCAACGCGGTGGCCGCGGCGACCCCGCCGCCCCCGCTCTTGCCGTAGATCATGATCCTGTTCGGATCGATCCCGAGTTCGTCGGCGTGTTCGCTGATCCAGACGAGGCCGGCGTAAGCGTCTTCGACCTGGGCCGGGTGGGGGTCTTCCGGTCCGACGCGGGGGGAGATGCTGACGAACACTAGGCCCAGATCGGCGACCCACTGCTTCTCGACGTCGCCGAGCGCCATGGCCGGGCTTTGGATGATCTTCCCGCCGTTGGCGGTGTAGTAGAGGCACGGCAGCCCGGCGGGGCGGCCGGCCGGTCGCAGGATGAGGGCGGGCAACTCCGGACCGTCGGGCGTGACGTTGATCGTGCGGGTCTCGCCTTCGATCCGTCCGCCGAAGGTCAGGTCGCCTCCGCTCAGCGACGGATCGCTGGCGGTCATCTCGCGCATCCCGGCAATCGCGTCCAACGTCAGGGGCGGAAACGACTCCACGATGGTGGGCCAGACGGTCTCGACCAGCTCGGGATCGATCGGAGGGTGTTGCCGGGCTGTGGTCACGATCTGTCTCCCTCAGTTTCAGGTGACGGGCAGGGACGGGGCGGGGGCGGTGAACGCCAGCTGGAGGGCGGCGTCGCGGTCGGCGATGAACCGCTGCGCGACCTTGGACTGGGGCACCATGCGGTCGAAGCCGTGGTGGGCGGCCCGGTAGACGTGGAGTTCAGTCGGTACGCCGGCCTGCATGAGTCGCTGGGCGTAGGTGACGTCTTCGTCGACGAAGAGATCGAGTTCTCCGGTCAGCACGGTCGCCGGCGCTAGCCCGGACAGGTTCTCCATCCGGGTGGGCGCCGCGTAGGGCGAGACGTCGTCGGTGCCGTACGTGTCACCGAGGTAGCCACGCCATCCGATCTCGTTGCTCGTACGGTTCCAAACTTTCGGGTCGGTGACGAGATAGCTCGCCGGCGTCGAGTTGGTGTCGTCGAGCATCGGGTAGATGAGCAGCTGGTGGGCGATCGTGAACTCGCCGCGATCCCGGACCAGCAGGGCCAGCCCGGCGGTGGATCCGCCGCCCGAACTGTGGCCACCGATCACGACCCGATCAGGGTCGATGTTCAGTTCGGCCGCGTTTGACACCGTCCAGGCCAGGCCGGCGTAGCAGTCCTCGGCCGGTGCCGGGAAGGGGTGCTCGGGCGCTCGCCGCCAGTCCACTGAGACCACCACGCAGTGATGCTTCTCGGCGATCTCCTCGCAGAACTGGTCGTCCATGTCGGGAGCGGTGAGTACGTAGCCACCGCCTTGGGTCCAGTAGAGGCAGGGAAGAGTTCCCGCGGCGTCGACCGGCCGGAAGACCCGCACCATGACGTCGGGATTGCCGTCTCGACCAGGCGCGTGATGGTCCGTGTGGTCGACACGCGGATTGGGGGCGCCCGTGTTGATAGCGGCGTACAACTCGGCCAGGGAGGCGCGGGCGCCGGCCAGGTCGGTCAGATCGAGGGCGGGCAGCTGTTCGACCACGACCCTGAGTTCCGGATCGAGACGATTCATGATCGGCACGGTGACTCCCTACGGCGATTGGGAAGGCTGCGGCTAGAGCGTGTCGCTACAACTTGGGTAGGTGTTCTGTTCCGGTCCAGTCCTTGCTCGATGGGTGACTGCCGGCGACGGCGGCCCGCGCCTCGAGCATGAGCCCGTACCCCAGCTCGTCGACCATCTGCCGCCGGATGCGGTGGATCAGCGCAGCCCGCGTCCCGCGCAGGGCGAGCGTCGAGTTGCGGGCCAGCTGCTCGGCCAGCTCGAGGGCGCGGTCCCGCAGCCGGTCCGGGGTCAACACCTCCTGGGCCACGCCGAGCCGCAGCGCCTGGGCCGCGTCGATCTCCTCGGCCGTGAGCAAGAAGTAGCGGCCGCGGTTGGGGCCGAGCAGGGTGAGCCAGGCGGTGTGCACGCCGTCGCCGGGGACGATGCCGTTCTTCAGGTGCCCGGCGTCCTGGAAGGTTGCCGTCTCGGCGACCAGAACGGCGTCGGACAGGGCGACCAGTTCGGCGTGGAAGCGGGCCGGGCCGTTGACCGCTCCGATCACCGGGACCTCGATGGACAGCAGGTTTTCCAGCAGCCGTTTGCCCTCGACGTAGAGCTTGTCCCAGACCGCGGACGGGTCTTCGTCGCCCCACACGGCCCAGCTCACCTCGGCGCAGAACGCGTCGCCGGTGCCGGTCAGCACGACCACCCGGTTGCCGGGGTCGGCCCCGATGTCGGCGAACAGCAGGGGCAGCTCGCGGTGCGCGCTCTCCTCCCAGACCAACGGTCCGCCGTCGGAGTGCAGCACGACCTCCAGCACGCCCGACCCGCTGCGGGTCAGCCGGGCGTTGCGGTAGCGGTCGTGGTAGTCGGTCAGCTGGCGCATCGGCCCAGTATGGGAGGGCCGGCCCCCGTTTCGTCGACGACCGTTTCATTGGGCGACCCGCACGGCGAGCGCCCGGACTGACGCCTACCTAGCGTCGAGGGCGGATCCAACGGAGACGAACGGGGGACAGGTGGGTCTTAGCGACGAGACGGTGGCCGCGCTCGGCGGCGCGCTCCTCGCGGCGCGCGCGTCGCGGTTGCCGATCGCCCCGCTCACGGACGCTCACCCGGACATGGACCTGGCCGACGCCTACCGGGTGCAGCAGAACCTCACCGCCCGGCTGGTCAGCGGCGGCGACACCGTCGTCGGGTACAAGCTGGGGCTGACCAGCGAGCCGATGCAGCGGATGCTGGGCGTCGACTCGCCCGACTTCGCGCCCGTGCTGGCCTCGCACGTCCACCGTGACGGTGCGACCGTCCGGGCCGCGCAGTTCATCGCTCCGAAGGTGGAGGCCGAGATCGCCCTCGTCCTGCGGGATGCCCTGAAGGGTCCCGACTGCGACGAGGCGACGGTGGCCGCCGCCGTCGGTGCCGCCCGTCCGGCGATCGAGATCGTGGACAGCCGCATCCGCGACTGGAGGATCAAGCTCGCCGACACGGTGGCCGACCTGGCCAGCAGCGGCGCCGTGGTGCTCGGCGACGACCCGACGACGCTGGACGGGAGCTTCGACCTCCGCCTGGTCGGCCTGGTCTTCCGCCGCGACGGCACGCTCGTCGCGACCGGGGCTGGCGCGGCGGCCCTGGGCAGTCCGTTCGCCGCGGTGGCCTGGCTGGTCAACACCCTGCATAGCGTCGGCGGTTCGCTCAGCGCCGGGCAGTTTGTGATGACCGGAGCCCTGCACGCCGCGGTCGGCATCGCACCGGGCGAGCGGTACACCGCCGAGTTCGACCGGCTCGGTGCCGTCGCCCTGAACTGCGGTTGAGCGTCGGTCAGGAGGAGAACGTGGCCACCCTTTGCGCCATCGTCGGTTCCGGCAACATCGGCACCGATCTGATGATGAAACTCGAACGCTCGACGAATCTGAAGCTGATCGCCCTCGTCGGCATCGACCCGGACAGCGACGGGTTGGCCCGGGCCCGCGCCAAGGGCTACGCCGCCCCGCACACCGGCATCGACTGGATCCGCGAACACGCCGACGAGATCGACCTGGTCTTCGACGCGACGAGCGCCCACGTCCACGTCCGCCAGGCCAAGGTGCTCGAAGAGCTCGGGATTGACGTGATCGACCTGACGCCGGCCGCTCGCGGTCCCAAGGTCGTCCCGACGGTCAACTTGACCGCGCACCTGTCGGCCCACAACGTAAACATGATCACCTGTGGTGGGCAGGCGACCGCGCCGATCGTCGCCGCCGTGAGCCGGGCGGCGCGCGTCCCGTACGCAGAGATGATCTCCACCGTCGCCTCGAAGTCGGCCGGACCCGGCACGCGCAAGAACATCGACGAGTTCACCCGCACTACGGCCCGGGCGCTCGAAGAGATCGGGGGAGCCGAGCACGGAAAGGCGATCATCGTCCTCAACCCGGCCGAGCCACCGATTTTGATGCGCAACACCGTCTTCGCCGCGTTACCGGAGGACACCGACCACGACGCGGTGATCGGCTCCGTCGAGCAGATGGTGGCCGACGTCGCGGCCTACGTACCGGGTTACCGCCTGAAGAACCCGGTCGTCGTCGAGGAAGGGCCGTTCCACACCCCCGGCGGCCTGGTGCCGCATCGCGCGGTCGTCCTGCTGGAGGTGGAGGGGGCAGGCGACTACCTGCCGACGTACGCCGGGAACCTCGACATCATGACCGCGGCCGCCGTCGCCGTCGCCGAGGCCAAGGCCCGCACGAAGGAGGACACGTGAGCGCGGCGCCCGCGTTCCGGCTGACCGATTCGACACTGCGCGACGGCTCGCACGCGGTCGCCCACCAGTACACCGAACAGCAGGTGGGGGACATCGTTGCCGGGCTCGACCGGGCCGGGGTACCGGTCATCGAGGTCTCACACGGCGACGGACTCGGCGGTTCCTCGTTCAACTACGGGTTTTCCGGTACCGATGAGATGGCTCTGGTCAAGCGCGCGGTCGAGACCGCGAAGCAGGCGAAGATCGCGTGTCTGCTGCTGCCCGGCATAGCCGTCGTGGACGACCTGCGGCTCATCAAGGACTTCGGCGTCTCGGTCGCGCGAATCGCCACCCACTGCACCGAGGCCGACATCGCCGAGCAGCACATCGGCATCGCAAAGTCGCTCGGGCTCGAGGCGGTCGGCTTCCTCATGATGGCGCACATGGCAACGCCGGAGGCGTTGCTGGATCAGGCGCGCATCATGCAGGACTCCGGCGCCGATCTCGTGTACTGCGTCGACTCGGCCGGTGCGCTGACCACGACGACGATGCGGGAGCGGGTGGAGGCACTCGTGGCCGGCCTCGACATTCCGGTCGGCGTGCACGCCCACGAGAATCTTTCATTGTCGGTGGCCAACTCGCTGGTCGCCGTCGACAGCGGGGCGCTGCACGTCGACGCCTGCACGGCCGGGGCGGGCGCGGGGGCCGGCAACTGCCCGACCGAGGTCTTCGTCGCGGTGTGCGATCGCATGGGCCTGGAGACCGGCATCGACACGATGGGTCTGGTCGACGTGGCCGAGGACGTGGTGCGGCCGGCGCTGAACCGGCCGCAGATGGTGGACCGGGCCGCCTTGATCCTGGGGTACGCCGGGGTCTACGGGTCGTTCATGCTGCACTCGGAGCGGGCCGCCGCACGGTACGGCGTCAAACAAGCCGACATCCTGCTCGAACTCGGACGACGCGGAGTGGTCGGCGGCCAGGAGGACATGATCATCGACGTGGCGCTGGAACTGGCCACGCGATCCGCGCGAGATCCACGGTGATCGACCACATGCGGGTGGACGCGGAGATCACGGCGCTGGCGTTCCGATACGCACGGGCGATCGACACGAATGACTGGGACCTGCTGCGCGGCTGCTTCATGCAGGACGCCGTCGCGCATTACAGCACCGGCGCCTACGCCGGCGTCGACGCGATCGACGAGCCCACGTCATGTACACCGGCTTCGTCGACCCGAGCCACTTCGGGCCGCCCTGATCACCCAACTCTTCGCGTTCGTCATCTGCGGCGGCATGACCTCCATGGGGGGGCCGGCGCTGGGCGCCGCCGCGCTGACGGTCACTCTGCAGAACCTGTCCGTCGCCGGAGCCTGGCGGCAGATCATCTTCGGGACGCTGCTCGCGGTGGTCGTCATCGCCCGGCCGACGGCCTCACGATGCGCTCGTCGGCGCTCAGCGCCCGTCGGTTGCGCCGCGCGCTTCGGGCGGTTCCGGCCCCGGCGTCCGGTTCCGCCGACCCGGCCCGCCAGCCGTCCGACGTTCATTGAATGACACAACCCGCTTCGGCCGGCCGGGCTGGTCGGTGAGACTGAACTGTAGGCGACCGGAAAGGACGAACCAGGCGTGGTGGACGCGGACGTGGTGATCGTCGGGGCCGGCCCGGTGGGGCTGACCCTGGCCAACTACGTCGGCCAGTACGGCCGCTCCGTCGTGGTGCTCGAGGCCCGGCCGACGCTCATCGATTTCCCACGTGGCGTCGGCATGGACGACGAATGCCTACGCGCGTTCCAGGGAATCTCGCTCGTCGACGGCGTGCTTCCGCACACGACACCGAACCAGGTGCTGCGGTTCGTCAACCGCAAGGGCGACGTCCTGCTGGAGGTCGACCCGAAGGACGAGGTGTACGGGTGGCCCCGCCGCAGCGGCTTCATCCAACCGTTGGTCGACCGGGTGCTGCTCGAAGGCCTGGAGCGGTTCCCGCAGGTCAAGGTCGTCTTCGGGCACCAGGTGGTCGACACCGTGGACCGGGGTGACCGGGTCGAGGTCCGCTGCGAAGGTCCCGACGGGCGGCCGGTGTCGTTCACCGGCGCCTACGTCTGCGGCTGCGACGGCGGCAGCAGCGGTATCCGCAAGGCCCTCGGTATCTCCTTCGACGGTCGGTCGGAATCGACCCGGTGGCTCGTCGTCGACCTGCACGACGACCCGCTCGGCTATCCGAACTCGTACATGGTCTGCGATCCGGCCCGTCCCCACGTCTCGATCGGGCTTCCGCATGGTCTGCGCCGGTTCGAGTTCCTGCTCGGCGACGACGAGTTCCCGGATCCCGCGGACGTACGCGAGGAGGACGTCCGGCGGCTGCTCGCGGACGCGGTCGGACCGGTCTGGCGCGGCACGTTCGCCCCGCCGCGCGTGTACGTCCACCACGCCCGGATCGCGTCGGCCTTCCGGGCCGGGCGCTTCCTGCTGGCCGGCGATGCCGCCCACCTCATGCCGGTCTGGCAGGGACAGGGGTACAACAGCGGGATCCGGGACGCGGCCAACCTCGGCTGGAAGCTCGCGGCCGTCCTCGACGGCACCGCCGACGACGCCGTCCTGGACACTTACGACGTCGAGCGGCGCGAGCACGCGGCGGCCATGATCAACCTGTCGGTGCTCACCGGTCGGGTGATCTCGCCCCGGAGCCCGGTCGCCGCGTGGGGCCGCGACCGGGCGGCAAGCGTGCTGAACGCGGTTCCGGCTGCCCGGCGCTACTTCCTGGACATGCGGTACAAGCCAATGCCCGGACTCGACTCGCGGGCCACCGTCCCGGCCCGTGGGTTACGTGGCCCCGACCCGGTCGGCCGGTTGCTGCCGCAGCCCCAGGTGCGCGGAGTGGACGGAGTGGTCCCGCTCGACGAGGCCCTGGGTCCGTGGTTCGCGCTCGTCGCCTGGGGCAACGACCCGCAGCGGTCGCTGTCGCCCGAGGCCGCCGCGATCAGCAAGGCACTCGGCGCCGCGTTCGTCAGCGTCCATCCGCACACCGAACTCGGGTGGGCGCGGCAGAACCTGGACGAGTCGGTGACCGTCGTCGGCGACGAGACCGGCGCCCTGCGGCGCTGGTTCGACGCCCACCGTGTCTCCACGATCCTGGTGCGCCCGGACCGGATCGTGGCCGCCGCCGGCCGCGCGGACGAGACGTCCGACCTCCTCCGCGAGTTCGCGCGCCGGTCCACCGTCGGCTCCGCCGGGCGAACGGGGTAGCCATGGACCTTGACCGGAACGACATCGCGGCCATCTTCGCGATCATCGACAGCCTCGACTTCGTGGATCTGTCCATCGAGGTCGGTGGGCTCAAGGTGACCGTGTCCCGGGCCACCGACCGGGCCGCGACCCTCCCGCCCGCAACGAGCGCCCCACCGGTCGTCGAACCCGCGGTCGAAACGGTCGTCGAGCCGTCCCGGCCCGAGATCGTTCCCCAACCGGTCGACGACGGCGACCTGGTCGTAGTCGAGGCGCCCATGCTCGGCACCTTCTACCGCTGCCCGAAGCCGGGGGACCCGCCGTACTGCGAGGTCGGCGCCAACGTCGCCGCCGGTGACGTCATCGGCCTGGTCGAGGTCATGAAGATGATGAACTCGGTCGTCGCGCCGGTCGACGGCGTAGTCGAACGGATCCTGGCCGACGACAATGCTCTCGTCGAGTTCGAGCAGGCGCTGTTCACGCTGCGGCCGACTCCGGTCGAGGAAGCCCGGCCATGAAGGTCCTGGTGGCCAACCGCGGCGAGGTGGCGGTCCGGATCCTGCGCACCTGCCGGTCGCTCGGGTTCGGCACCGTGCTCGTGGTCTCGACCGCTGATCGCGACAGCCTGGGCGCGACGGTGGCCGACGAGGTGCTGTGCATGGGTGGTCCCCGACCGCGCGACAGCTACCTGCGCGCCGACACGATCGTCCATGCGGCGCTGGCCACCGGCTGCGACGCGATCCATCCGGGCTACGGGTTCCTCTCCGAGAACGTCGCTTTCGCCGAGTTGTGCGCCGAGCACGGCGTCCGGTTCATCGGGCCGCGACCGGAACACCTGCGGCTTTTGGGCGACAAGGGCCTGGCCCGGACCGCGGCGGCCGAGAGCGGGATCCCGGTGGTACCCGGCCGGACGGTCGCCGACATCGCGGAGGCGCTGGCCGTCGCCGACGACATCGGCTATCCGGTGATGATCAAAGCGCTGTACGGCGGCGGCGGCCGAGGCATGAAGCGCGTCCAGCGGCCGGAAGATCTGGCTGACGCGTTCGCCCTGGCCGCGGCCGAGGCCGCCGCCAGCTTCGGAGACGGATCCCTGCTCCTGGAACGGTTCGTCCAGCGGGCCAAGCACGTCGAGGTGCAGGTCGCCCGCGACCGGCACGGCACGAGCGTCCACCTCGGCGAACGCGACTGTTCGATCCAGTTCCGGTACCAGAAGATGATCGAAGAGACCCCCTGCGTCGCGTTGAGCGCACAGCGCCGCGCCCGGCTCGCCCGGGACGCGACCACCCTCGTCGACCGTCTCGACTACGAGAACGTCGGCACCGTCGAGTTCCTCGTCGACCTCGACTCCGATGAGCAGTGGTTCCTCGAGATGAACCCACGGATCCAGGTCGAGCACCCGGTCACGGAGATGGTCACCGGCCTGGACATCGTGGCCCTGCAGTTCGCGATCGCTGTCGGCGAACGCATCGACCTGTCAACCGTACCGGACCAACCGGACGGGCACGCCATCGAGTTGCGCGTCTCGGCCCAGAGTGCGACCACCCTCGCCCCGTCGCCCGGGCGGATCACCCGGTGGAAGCCGCCCCGGGCCGGCGGCGTGCGGGTCGACAGCCACGGCTACCCGGGATACCTGTTCCCACCCTTCTACGACGCCCTGCTGGCCAAGGTCGTCGTCCACGCCCTGGACCGCCCCACCGCGCTCACCCGGGCCGCGGACGCGCTGGCCGACTTCGACGTCGACGGCATCGAGACCAACCTGCCGCTGCTGCGCGACCTGCTGCGCAGCCCGGCCTTGGTCGACGGCACCTTCGACACCGGATTCCTCACCCGGCACCTGGAGGCGGTGGGCACCCGTGGCTGACGTCGAGATCGTCGACACGACCCTCCGCGACGGCAACCAGAGCCTGTGGAGCGCGCGGGGCGTGACGACCCAGCTCGTCCGGGACGCGGCGCCGGTCATCGACCGCGTCGGGTTCGGCGTGTGCGAGTTCACCACCAGCACGATCATGGCCATGGCGGTGAAGCACCAGGGGGAGGACCCGTTCGAGCGGATCCGGATCGGTAAAGCCGCGATGCCGCACACACCGCTGGGGTTCCTGACCACCGGCAAGCGGTTCATCACCTGGAACCGCACGCCGGACTCACTGCTGGCGCTGGCCTACGAACTACTGATCCGCAACGGGATCAGTCGCTTCTGGGTGTGTGACCCGATGGTCGAGTCCGCCGGCGCGATCGAGAACGCTCGGCTCGCGAAGTCGCTCGGCGCCGAGTCGGTCGTGTGCGGTCTCGTGTTCTCGATCAGCCCGATCCACACCGACGCCTTCTACGCCGAGAAGGCCCGCGAACTGGATGCCTGCGCGGCCATCGACGGCCTGTACCTCAAGGATCCCGGTGGGCTGCTCACCCCCGAGCGCCTCGCGACGCTGCTGCCGGCGGTCCGGGGCGCCCTGCGCACCACACCGGTGTTGGAGATTCACACGCACTGCAACACCGGCGTCGCGCCCCGAACGCTGCTCGACGCCGCGGACGCGGGCATCGGGACCGTCCACTGTGCCGTCGGGGTCGCGAGCAACGGCAGTTCGCACAGCCCGGTCGGGACCACGGTGTCCAACCTGGCCGAGCGCGGACACTCCACTCGGATCGACCGGACCGCGCTGGGCGAGTACGAGGAGATCCTGCGGGCTCACGTGGCCCGGCACGGTCTGCCGGTCGGGGCGCCCGTCGAGTACGACGAGACGTACTACCGGCACCAGCTCCCCGGCGGCATGGTCTCGACGACTCGGCGGCAGCTGGCCGAGGTCGGCCGGGAGTCGCTGCTGCCGGCGGTCATGGACGAGGTGGTCCAGGTCCGACGCGACTTCGGCTATCCGATCATGGTCACGCCGTTCTCGCAGTTCATGGTCAGCCAGGCGCTGCTGAACGTGCTGTCCCGGCAGCGGTACGAGACCCTGACCGACGAGACGGTGCTCTACCTGCTCGGCGACTACGGCGCCCCGCCCGGACCGGTCGACCAGGGCCTCCTGGACCGGGCCTCGGAGACCGGGCGGAGGCGTCGCCTCACGGTCGACCGAGCCCAGCCCGGTCTTGCGGACCTGCGGGCCACGTATGGCGGGGACCTGTCCGACGAGGAGTTGCTGCTGAGCGAGCTGATCTCCGAGGAGGAGGTCCGCCGGGTCCGGCTGGGCTCGCGGGTCGCGCCGGCCGCAGCGGCGCCCACCACCCCGTCCGGCCTGGTCGCGCTGCTCGAAGGGCTGCGTGACCGGCCAGACATCCGTTCCTTCTCCGTGTCCGGTCCGGACCTGTCCTTCACGATGCGGAGGTGACGCCGTGACCGACCATGGCCTCGATCTGACCGGCGTCGCCGGTTGGATGTTCGATGTGGACGGTTGCCTCGTCCGCACCGGACGCGCCGGTGGGGAAGGGGGCACCCTGTTCCCCGGCGCGGCCGACCTCGTCCGCCGATTGCAGGACGAGGGCCACGCCGTCGTCCTGTGCACCAACGCGTCCCTGCACACCCCGGCGCATTACGCGGCCACGTTGCGCACACGGGGGCTGGAGTTGGCCGACGATGCGGTCGTCACCGCCGGCTACGCCTGCGCCTACGCCGTCGCCCATCGGCATCCCGACGTCCGCGCACTCGTCCTGGGCGACGACGGCGTAAGGGAGCCGATGAGGGAGCTCGGTGTGGCGTTGGCCCGGCCCGACGGCCCGACCGCCGACGTCGTCGTCGTGGCGGCGGCCATGCAGTACGCCACCGCGGAGGTCGACGCGGCGGCTCGCGCCGTGGCCGACGGCGCGGCGTTCTACGTCCCCGTCCTCACACCGTGGTTCTACGGGGGCGCGGCCCGGGTCGCGTCGGCGACCGCGGTGCTGGCCGAAGGCATCGCCTGGCTGACCGGCCGCCGGCCGGAGGTGGTCGGGAAGCCTTCGGACAACGTGATGGAGCTCGTGCTCGCACGGCTCGCGCTGCCGGCGTCGAAGGTGGTCGTCGTCGGCGACAGCATGGAGGCCGAGATCGCCATGGCGCACCACGCCGGTGCGCAAAGTGTCTGGGTGGCGACCGGTGCGCCGGCCGGCCCGGACGGGTCCTGGGAATCGGCAGCGCCGACGGTCCGCGTCGCGGACGTCGGCGAGTTGAACTCGATCGTCGCTCACATGTTCAGGAGGTCGTCATGACCGCACCCGCTTTCCCGTCCCCGTTCGAGGTGCCGGTTCCGGCCGGCGCCGAGGACTGGTCCTCGATGTACCCCTCCTATCTCCTGCCCCGCGCCGAGACCAGGGCGCTGGACGAGGGCCGGTTCTGGTTCGCCGATTCCATGCACTTCGGCCACGTCATGTACCCGTTCGACGCCACCGTCGTCGACGCCGTGTTCCTGGCCGTGGCCCAGAACAGCGCGCGCATCTTCGCCATCCCGAACGCGCTCGGCCTCGACGTGCGCATCGTCAACGGATACGTCTACCTCTCGCCCGTACCGGTCACCGACGAGGCCGAGATCGGCAAGCGGGTCGGCCACTTCCAGGAGCGCGCCGGTCACTACTTCGCGAACTGGAACGACCTGTACGCCCGATGGCAGGGCAAGGTGCAACAGAGCATCGACGACATGCGCGCGATCGAGCTACCAGTCCTCGGCGAACTCGACCCCCTCGAGGTTGTCACCGAGGGCAGGGGCCGGTCGACGTGCTTCGACCTCATCCGCGGCTACCACCGATTGGTCGACGAGTTCTTCCTCGTCTGGCAGTACCACTTCGAGATGCTGAACCTGGGCTACGGCGCTTACATCACGTTCTTCCAGTTCTGCAAGCAGGCGTTCCCCGACATCCAGGACCAGGTCGTGGCCCGCATGGTCGCCGGCATCGACGTCCTCGCGTTCCGCCCGGACGCTGAGCTGCGCGGGCTGGCCCGCAAGGCGGTGGAGCTCGGGGTGGGCGACGCGATCGTGGACGCCGCCGACGCCGAGTCGACGTTCAAGGCGCTCGGTGAGACGGAGGCCGGCCGGGAATGGCTGGCCGCGCTCGAGGCCAGTCGCGACCCGTGGTTCAACTACTCGACCGAGTACGGCTTCTACCACGACCAGGCGACCTGGAACAGCGACCTCGACGTGCCGATCCGCTCGATCGCGCAGTACGTCGAGCTGCTGCGCGCCGGCAACACCCTCGACCGCGACGTCGACGCGCTGGTCGCGGACCGCGACCGGTTCGTCGAGGAGTACCGGGACCTGCTAGAACCGGCTGAGCAGGCGCAGTTCGGCCAGCTGCTCGGCCTGTCCCGCACGGTGTTTCCGTTCATCGAGGAGCACAACATCTACGTCGAGCACTGGGCCCACTCGGTGTTCTGGAGCAAGATGCGCGAGCTGGGCCGGAGCCTGGTCGCCCTCGGCTACTTCCAGGACGTCGAGGACATCTTCTACCTGACCCGGTTCGAACTGGACGCCGCCCTGTTCGACGCGGCCGACTCCTGGGCCACCGGCGTGAACGGCCGGGCCATCGGCGACCACCGTGAACTGATCGACCGGCGCAAGCAGATGATGGCCGCGCTGCGCACCGCGTCGCCGGGGCCGGCCCTCGGCGTCGCCCCGTCGGAGATCACCGATCCCTTCGCCATCATGAACTACGGGATCACGACCGAGCGGGTCCAGCAGTGGCTCGGCGCCGGCGACGACGCGAAGGACTCGACGCTGGAAGGGATTCCCGGTTCGCCCGGCATCGCGGAGGGCGTCGTGCGGATCATCCGGTCCGAGCGCGAGCTCAACACGGTCCAGGCCGGTGAGGTCCTCGTCTGTCCCACCACGGCTCCGTCCTGGGCCCCGCTGTTCTCGGTCGTGGCCGGCGTGGTCAGCGACATCGGCGGGATGATGAGCCACGCCGCGATCGTCTGCCGCGAGTTCGGCGTACCGGCGGTGGTCGGCACCGGGTTCGCGACGGCCCGCCTGCGAACGGGTCAGCGGGTCCGGCTCGACGGCACCACCGGCGTCGTCACCGTGCTGGACGCTGAGGAGTGACCGGCTACACGGTTGACCTGGCCGACGCCGGGGCGGAGGACACCGCTCGCGTCGGCGGCAAGGTCGCCGGACTGGCCCGTCTGGTCCGGGCGGACGTCCGGGTCCCGCCCGCGTTCGCGTTGACCCGTCGCGCCTTCGACGAATGGCTCGACCAGGACGACGCCGCGCGTCGGGTCGCCGAGGTGATCGAGGGGTCCGGCGTCGACCTCGTCGAGGCCGAGCGTCGCGTCGACGGCATCCTCGCCACCGTGGGGGTCCCGCCCGCGGTGGTGTCCGCGCTCCACGCCACCTACGACGACCTGGCCGCCCGCACCGGAGAACCGGATCCACTGGTGGCCGTGCGGTCCAGCGCGACCACGGAGGACTCGCACGGCAACAGCTTCGCCGGCGAGTACGTGACGTTCCTGAACGTGCGCGGCCGTGAGGCGGTCGTCGACGCCGTGCACCGGTGCTGGCGTAGCGCCTTCCGGCGTGAACCGATGGCTTACGCCGTCGATCGGGGCGTCGACCTGAGCGCGATGGGGATGGCGGTCGCCGTTCAGTCGATGGTTCGGGCCCGCAGCGCCGGGGTCATGTTCACGCTCAACCCCGTCTCCGGCGACCGGTCCCGGATCCACATCGAGGGCACCCGTGGGTTGGGCGACGCGGTGGTCGGCGGCGAGGTGACCCCGGAGCGATTTGTGGTCGACAAGGTCACCTTGGACGTCACCGCGCCGGATGCGGACGCCTGCCTGACCCGCGCCGAGGTGGCCGAGCTCGCCGCGACGGGCAAGCGGCTCGAGCGGCTGCTGGGTCACCCGCTCGACCTGGAGTGGGCGGTCGACGAGCGCTGGCCGTTCCCCGACTCCGTCGTCTTCGTCCAATGTCGGCCGGAGACGGTCTGGTCCAAGCGGTCGCGCGATGTTCCGTACGATTCCGGAGCGCCGGCTATCGACTGGATCAGCGCAAATCTCGTCGGCCGCCGACCGACGCCGTAGATCCGAGAGGAGGGGCCGATGGCCGAGCTCGTCGGGTGTGTGAACCTGTCGCACTCGCCCTTCTACAACTTCGTTCCGCCCCGGGCGCCCGACGACCCCGGCGCGTTGTTCACGCGGGAGGTCGCGACCGTGCGGGACCTGGTCGCCCGCCTGGCCGTCGACGTCGTGGTCGTGTTCGGTCCGGACCACTTCCGCAACATGTTCTACGACTGCATGCCGTCGTTCTGCGTCGGTGTGGAGCGGGTGACCGGAGTGGGGGACTACGGAACCCCCGCGGGAGACCTGCCGACGGCGCCGGCGCTCGGCGCGCACCTGATCGCCCATACCCGGGAGGCCGGGTTCGATCCGGCGCTGTCGTTGCACATGGGCGTCGATCACGGTATCGCCCAGGTGTACGCCAATCTCTTCCCGGATCTCACGACGCCGATCGTGCCGGTGATGGTGAACACCAGCGCGCCGCCGTTGCCGTCCGTCCGCCGCTGTTACGAGTTCGGGCGGGCCGTGGGTGCCGCGATCCGGGCGGCCGACGGCGACCAGCGGGTGCTCGTCGCCGGCTCCGGCGGGCTGTCGCACTGGCCGCCGTCCACCTCGGCGTCCGATCCCGACGTCGATCCCGCCTTCCGTGCGTTTCTCATCGACGGCCGTGACCGGGTGGCCGAGATGGAGCCGGGTCGCCAGGCCGTCGTGCGGAACCTGGGCGCGTCGGCCGACGGTCGGGTCAACCCGGAGTGGGACCGGCGGTTCCTGCGGGCGCTGAGCGACGATCCGTCCTTGCTCGCCGACCTCCGCGACCCGGACATCGACGAACAGGCCGGCAACGGTGGTCACGAAGTACGCACCTGGATCGCGGCCGTGGGGGCGTGGGGCGGCCCGATGACGTGGACGGCGTACGAGCCGGTGCCGCGCTGGATCACCGGAATGGGCCTCGCGACGAGCCCGTCGCCGGTCACCGTCGAGGAGAGGACAGCCGTATGAGCATGTGGACGGATCTGAGTCGCACCGCGCACGCCATCCTGTTCGTCGACGTCGGGACCTGGCGGACGCGGGTGCTGGAGGCCGGCTCGGGTCCGGCGTTGCTGCTGATGCACGGGTCCGGCGGCCACCTCGAGGCCTACACCCGCAACGTCGCCGCGCTCGCGAGGCACCGGCGGGTCGTGGCCTTCGACTTCCCAGGGCACGGCTTCACGTCACTCGCTTCGGCCGACCTCGAGATGCCGGACTACGTCACCCATGCCCTCGGGCTCCTGGACGCCTTGGACATCGGACAGGCCGACGTGTCGGGGGAGTCGCTCGGCGGCTGGGTCGCCATGGCGCTGGCGTCGCGCCACCCCGACCGCGTCGGCCGGATGGTCCTGAACACCCCAGGCGGGACGATGTGCGACCCCGCGGTCATGGAACGCATCCGCGGGTTGAGCCAGGACGCGGCCGACGACCCGAGCGAGGAACGGATCCGGGCCCGCCTGGCCTGGCTCATGGCCGACCCGTCGTCGGTCACCGACGAGCTGGTCCGGGTCCGGCGGGAGATCTACGCCCAGCCGGGCTTCGCCGGCTCGATGCGGCACATCCTCTGCCTGCAAGGGGAGGCGGTGCGCCGGCGCAACATGATCTCCGACGACGAGCTGCGCGGGATCAAGGCGCCCACGCGGGTCATCTGGACGAGCGACGATCCCTCCGGACCGGTCGCCGAGGGTAAGCGGATCACGGGTCTGCTGCCCGAGGGTGACTTCCAGCTGATCGAGGACGCCGGCCACTGGCCGCAGTGGGAGCAACCGGACGAGTTCAACGAGCTGGTCACATCGTTCCTGGACAGCCGGACGTGACCGACGACGGGGGCCGCGAGGATGCGTGCGACCATGGAGCCCGGGTCGAACGCCAGACGGGATCGGGGGAAGGGCCGCGTGGCCGACGCATCGACGAAAGCCGTGACCGGATCGCAGACGCTCGACCGAGGTCTGCACGCCATTCGTCTGATCGGTGAGTCGGTCGACGGGATGGCCCCGGGCGAGCTGGCGAGCCTGCTGTCCATCCGCCTGCCGTCGGCCTACCGCCTGCTCCGGGCCCTGACCGACTACGGGTTCGTGCGGCGCGACGCGGACGGTCGCTACCGGCTCGGGATCGCGTTCGTGCAGCTCGCCACCCAGAGCCGGTACGGCATGCGGTCGGCCGCTCTGCCGGTCATGCGGTCACTGGCCGAGTCGTCCGGCTCGACCGCCATGTTGCTGGCCGCCGACGGAGCGGAGGCGGTCGTCCTGGCCGCGGTCGAGCCGAGTCGGGTCGCGTTCCGGATCCAGTTCCTGGAGGGCCAACGGCATCCGATGGACCGTGGATCCGCGTCCTACGCGATGCGGGCGGCCCACCCGCCGGTCCCGGGTGAGCCGGACGGGGTCGCCAACGCCCGCCGTCGGGGATACGCGTTGAGCGAGGGAGAGGTCATCCCGGGCGCCTACGGCATGGCCATGGCGCTCGACCCCATCCGGATCGGGATGGACGCCTGCATCAACCTCAGCAGCACCGATCCGCGGGCGCTCGAGGTCGCCGTTCCCGCGCTGCGCAAGGCGATCGCCGACCTCAACGAGATCTTCGACCCTGGAGTGGCGTCGATCAGGCCGGCGTGAGCGCGGGCCGGGTCAGGCGGGCACCGATGGCCCGCGCCGACTCGTGCACCGTGCTGGCCAGTTTCGCGACGTTGAGCCGGACGGACCACCCGGTCAGGGACAGGCCGCCGACCAACGTGCCGTTGGCGTCGACGATGGGGGCGGCGCAACAGACGACACCCTGGACCGATTCTTCCTGGTCGAACGCCGCCCCCCGGGCCCGGACCCGGTCGAACTCTCGGAGCAAGTGACCGGGCTGGGTCTGCGTGCGCGGGGTCAACCGCGTCATCGGCCGCCGCAGCGCGGAGGCAACCTCGTGCTGTGACGACTGGGCCAACATCGCCTTGCCGAGGCCGGTGCAGTAGGCCGGCATCCGACCACCGACGCGGGACGGCATGGCCGGACTGGCGTCTCCGCTCAGCTTCTCCAGGTACAGGACCTCGAGGTCGTCCAGGATCCCGAGGTGGACTGTCTGTCGCGTCGCGGCGCCCAGCTCCCGCATGTACGGCAGGGCGACCGTCCGCAGCCGCGAATGCTGCTGGACCATCGATCCGAGCTCCAGCAGTCGCAGGCCGAGCCGGACGCCGTAGTCGCTCTCCTCGAGCAGCCCGGCCGCGACGAGTTCCCGCATGAGCCGGCGGACCGTCGGTTTCGGCATGCCGGTCCGCTTGGTGATCTCCGCCAGCGACAACTCGACGTCGGCGGCGCCGAACGCGTCGACAACGAGCATCGCGCGCCCGAGGACGCTTCGACATCCATCCGCCCGCTCGTTGTGGCGCATGTTCATATATTGCAACTAGCTCTTCACTATGTCAACGGCTCGACCCGACCGGGGTCGGGTCGCCGAGGTCGCTGAATGGCACGCGATCGTCGCCGCGGC
>WUUC01097779.1_pt1 | contig 19227 bp, 3 predicted proteins | sample 6278441 | NCBI WGS metagenome assembly WUUC01 (sample SAMN13675441, study PRJNA597444) | soil metagenome | isolation source: soil | place: USA: Washington | collected 2017-10 | reverse complement strand
CGGTGAACACGAGGGTGATGTCGCCTCGCCCGACCGCCACCGAACGCACCTGGCCGCCTTCCGGCGAACGTGCGAGCACCATGAGCCCGTATTTGTCGACGAGCTCCGCCGCGGCCCGGCCGGCATCGACGACATAGAACACCACGTGGTCTATGTTCATGTCCTTCTCGAACACGCTGTCTGCCATCAGGAGACCTCCCACTCCTGTTATATCCGCGGGAGTTATCGGCGGGTTTTCCAAAAGCCCGGCCGGCGATAAAGAAGTGATAAGTGCCTTTTTTAGCCTGGAACGGCTATGGCGGACAGCAGGCGGGACTGGGAGCGCGGCTCCAGCGTCGAACACCGGCCGGACCGATTGTGGCGGATGATCGCCGCTGTCCTGGCCGAGAGGGGTGAACGGGTCGCCGCCGTGCGCGGGCACCGGACCATCACCTACAGCGAACTGGCCGGGCGGTCGGCGGCACTGGCCGCGCGCCTGCGAGCGGCCGGGGTCGGACCGGAGAAGCCGGTGGCCGTGCTGACCACCGACGGCCTCGACCTGCTCGTGGCGTGCCTCGCGGTCTTCCGGGCCGGCGGGGTGTACCTGCCGATCGACCCGCGCTGGCCCGACGGCCGGCTGGCGGCCGTGCTGGCCGACGCGAAACCGGTCGCGGCCATCGGCGCGCTGTCGGTCGACGTGCCGGTCCTGCCCGTCGACGCCGGGACCTCCGACGCCGACGTGTGGCCGGAGCCGGCACCGGAACAAGCCGCCTACCTGATGTACACCTCGGGCTCCACCGGGCGCCCCAAGGGCGTGCTGGCCACCCACGCAGCCTTGGCGAACCGGATGCTGTGGTGGCAGGAAACCTACCCGTTGCGCCCGGACGACGTGCTGCTGGCGACCGCCTCACCGGGCTTCGACATCTCCGTGTGGGAGCTGCTGGCAGGTTTGCTGGCGGGCACCAGACTGGTGATCGCCGAGCACCAGGTCTACGGCATCGACCCGTACCTGCGGGAGCTGATCAGCACGCACGGGATCACGGTCGCGCACCTCGTGCCGTCGGTGCTGGACGAGCTGCTGGGCGGCGACGACCGGCTGGATTCCCTGCGGCTGACCGTGTGCGGCGGCGAGGTGGTGCCGCCGGCGCTGCGGGACCGGCTGCTGGCCCGCTCGAACACGTTGCTGGTGCACGCCTACGGGCCGACCGAGACCACGATCACCGTGCTGCACGACGAATGCCGCCACGGCAAGGCCATGGCACTCGGCCGCCCCATGCACAACACCAAAGTGTCCATTGTGGACGAGAGTGGCCAGCCCGTCACCACCGGAGAACTGGTCGTGGGCGGCATCCCGGTGGCCCGCGGGTACCACGACAGACCCGCGGAGACCGCGACCCGGTTCGTGCCGGACCCGCGAACCCCGGGCGGCCGCCTGTACCGCACCGGGGACCGGGCCCAGTGGCTGCCGGACGGCCGGATCCAGTTCCTCGGCCGGATCGACGACCAGTTCAAGGTGCGTGGCCACCGCGTGGACCCGGCCGAGATCGAGTCCCTGCTGCACGAGCACCCGGCGGTGGGCCGGGCCGTGGTGCGGCTGGCGAACCAGACGCGGGTCGTGGCCTACGTCCAGGGCACCGTCGAGGCGGCGGAGCTGCGAGCACACCTCGCGAACCACCTCACCCAGGCCGTGATCCCGACCGGCTGGGTGTTCCTGGACCGCTTTCCGTTGACCCCCAACGGAAAGATCGACCACGCCGCGCTCCCCGAAGCACCCGGCCGGGCCGGGCCGTCCGGCGAGGCCACGACCGGGCTCGAACGCGACCTGTGCGCGCTGTGGACCGAACTGCTCGGCACCCCGGTCGGCGTCGCGGACGACTTCTTCGCCCTGGGCGGACATTCCCTCGTGGCGACCCGGATCGTGGCCGCCGTCTGGCGCCGCCACCGCGTGCGCCTGTCCATGGCGGACGTGCTGCGTGCCCGCACCGTGGCCGCACTGGCCCGCCGCGTCGAGGAACTGGGTGAGGCCCCACCCGAGCCACCACCGGCGGCCACGACAGCCGGCGAGCTGCCGCTGTCCCACGCGCAGACCAGGATCCTGTTCGAGGAGGAGTTCCTCGGCGCCGGCCTGTTCAGCGTGCCCGTACTGACCCGATGGCACGGCAAGGTGGACGAGGCGGCCCTCCGCACGGCATTGGCCGGCCTGGTACGCCGCCACCCGGTGCTGCGCGCCGCGGTCGCCCAGGACCGGCTGGTCGTGGCCGAAACAGCGGAAGTGCCGTTCTCCCAAGAAGATCTCCGGGATCTCGCCGCACCCGAGACACGGGTCGCGGACACGGCCGAGCAGATGATCGCCGAGCCGTTCGACCTCGCCCGGCCACCGCTGCTCCGTGCGCGGCTCGTCCGGCTGGAGGACGAGCACCACGTGTTCGTCCTGGTGCTGCACCACCTCGTGATCGACCGGTGGTCCATGCGTGTCCTGGTGGACGACCTCCGGGAGCTGTACGCCGCCGCGTGCGACGGCCGTGACCCGAGGCTGGACCCGCCCGCGGACCCGGCGGCGATCGTCCCCGGCCAGGGCGACCTGGACTACTGGGTCCGCCAGCTCGACGGGGTGGCCCTGGACGCCGACCTCGCGGTGGGCCGGCCGCACCGGGTCGACAACGGGCACCGGGCAGGCCGGGCGATACGGCTGGTGCCGCACGAACCGCTGGCCCAGCTGTGCGCCACCCGAGGCGTCACGCCGTTCATGGTGTTGCTGGCCGCGTTCCAGGTGCTCGTGCACCGGTTCTCCGGCGCCGACGACGTGGTCGTCGGCGCGCCGGTGGCCGACCGGGACCAGCCGGGTGCCGACGCGGTGGTGAGCATGCTCGTGAACACCGTGCCGCTGCGGGCCGACCTGCGTGGCGAGCCACGCTTCGCCGAGGTGCTCGACCGGTGCCGGGAGACGGTGCTGGCGGCCCACCAGCACCAGGCCGTGCCGATCGAACGGCTGGCCGGCGCCCTGGGCCGCCGCCGCGACCGCGGACACCACCCCCTGATGCGGTACCTGATGGTGTGGGAGGACACACCCGGCCCACCCGTGGAGCTGCCCGGGGTGACCGCGACGCCGCTGTGCCCCCCGTCCTACGCCACCGCCTTCGACCTGACCCTGGTCGCGCGGGCCATGCCGGAGGGCGTCGACCTCGAGCTGGAGTTCAACCACGACGTCATGGACGCCCCGGCCGCGGAGGTCCTGGCCGACGCGCTCACCGCACTCGTCACCGACTTCCTCACCGACCCGGACCTGCGGATCGGCGCGGCCCACCTGACACGGGGCACGCCGGATCCGGGGCTGACCGGGCCCACAGACCTGCCTGCGCCCGGGCTGATCAGGCTCGTCCGGGCGCAGGCGGCCCAACGACCGGACGCCCCGGCCGTCGTGGACGGCGCCGAGGTGACCACCTACGCCGAGCTGCTGCGACAGGCGAACGCAGTCGCCACCCGCGTCAGGGCGGCCGGCGGGGCACCGGGCGACGTGGTCGGCGTGCGCCTGCCCCGGTCCACCGCCCTCGTCGCCGCGCTGCTCGGCGTCCTGGAAGCGGGCTGCGCGTTCCTGCCGCTGTCACCCGACGACCCGGACGAACGCGTGCGCCGGCAGGTCGAGATCAGCGGCGCCCGGATGGTCGTGCACAGCCCCGAACGGTTCACCGGGGACGCCACGCCGCTGCCGGAGCCCCGCATGGCCGACGCCGCCTACGTGATCTTCACGTCCGGCTCGACCGGCGAGCCGAAAGGCGTGGTGGTGGAGCACCAGGCGCTCGCCGACCACGTGCGCTGGGCGATGCGGGAGTACGGGCTCACCCCCGCCGACCGCGTGCTGCAGTTCAGCTCGGTCACCTTCGACGTGCTCCTGGAGGAGGTGTTCCCCACCCTCGCCGCAGGCGCCGCCGTGGTGCTGCGGGACGAGGAGTCCGCCACCTCGGCCCAGGCGCTGGTCCGCCGGTGCGTGGCGAGCGGCGTGACCGTCCTGAACCTGCCGACCGGCTACTGGGCCCGGCTCACCGAGGCCATGGCCGAGGACGGGCTGGCGCTGCCGGACACGACACGGCTGATGGTGGTCGGCGGGCAGCAGGCCGACCCGGCCGCGGTCGAGCGCTGGCACCGGCTGACCGACGTGCGCCTCCTGAACGCCTACGGCCCGACCGAGGTCACCATCGGCGCGACCGTGGCCGAGCTGACTCCCGACGTCCCGATCGGAACCCCCATCCCGAACACGCGGGCCTACCTGCTGGACCGCTACCTCGCGCCGGTGCCGGACGGGACGGTCGCCGAGCTGTACCTCGCCGGCTCCGGCCTGGCCCGCGGCTACGCCAACCGGCCAGGGCTGACGGCGGAGCGGTTCCTGCCCGACCCGTTCGCCGGCGGCGGCGAACGCATGTACCGCACCGGCGACCTGGCCTGCCGCCGCGACGGCGCCCTGTACTTCGTCGGCCGCGCCGACCGGCAGGTGAAGGTCCGTGGCTACCGCATCGAGCTGGACGAGGTCGAGCGCGCCATCGCCACCCACCCGCACGTCGCCGAGGCGGCCGTGGTCGTGCGGGGCGACCACCTGGAAGCACACGTGGTCGGGTCGGACGCCACCAGCGTGCGTGCGCACGTGGCCGCCCGGCTGCCGGCGTTCATGGTGCCCTCGGTGATCGCGGTGGTGCCGGCGTTGCCGAGGACGGCGACCGGGAAGGTGGACCGTGCCGCCCTGACACCGGTCCAGGCCGAGCCGGACTTCGCGGCACCGAGGGACGACCGCGAGCAGGCGGCCTGCCTGCTGTGGGCCGAGGTGCTCGGCGTGCCGACGGTGGGGGTCCGCGACAGCTTCTTCGCGCTGGGCGGGCACTCGCTGCTGGCGATGGACCTGGTCCGCCGCATGCGCCGCCAGGGCTACCCGGGGCTGCGGGTGCCGGACCTGTTCGAGCACCCGACCATCGAGGAGCTGGCGCCGTGGGCCACCGGCGAACCCCGGGTCGAGGACGCCGTCGGGCCCGCCGTGGACACGGCCCCGCTGTCCTGGGCGCAGCTGGGCATCTGGGCGCAGGCGGCCACCACCGGTGATGGCGCCTTCCACCTGCCGGTGGTGCTGCGGCTGTCCGGCCCGCTGAACGTGCGGGCGCTCGGTGCGGCGATCGAGGCCCTGTCGGTCCGGCACGACCTGCTGCGCTGCGTGCTGGTCGAAGGCGAGGACGGCCCGGTGTGGCGGCTCGCGGCGCCCGTCCCGCTGCGGGTGCTGGACGAGCCGGACCTCGACGCACGGATGCGGGAGCTCGTCGCCGAGCCGTTCGACCTCATGGCCGCGCCCCCGGTCCGGTGGACCCTGCTGCGGCTGGGCGAGGACGACAGCGCACTGGTGGTCGTGCTGCACCACATCGCGGCGGACGGCTGGTCGGCCCGGGTCCTGGTGCGTGAGCTGGCCGAGCTGTACGGACGCCGGCCCACCGAACCGGCCCCGAGCTTCCTCGCGCTGGCCGCCGCCGACCGGGCCGCGCCGCCGGACGAGCCAGGACTGGCGTTCTGGGCCGACGTGCTGGACGGCGCGCCTGAACGCATGGACCTGCCCACCGAACAGCCGGCCACCGAACCCCGCGACCCGGGACGGCACAGCGCCCGCCTTCCGCTGCCCCGGCACGCCGTCGTCGCGTTGACCGGCCTGGCCCAGCGGGCACGCGCGACGGTGTACATGACGCTGCTGGCCGGGGTACAGGCATGGCTGGCCCGCTGCTGCCGGCAGACGGACGTCGTGGTCGGCACCCCCGTGGCCGACCGCGACGGCGACCGCACGGCCGGGATCATCGGGCCGCTGGTGAACGTGCTGCCCATCAGGGCGGACGTGGACCTGACCGGCTCGTTCGCCGAGCAGCTCGCCGGCACCCGCGCCGCCGTGCTCGCCGCGTTCGAGCACCGCTCGGTGCCGACCCAGCGGATCGTGCGGCACCTGAACCGGCGCGGCCTCAGCCATGTCGTGTTCGACCTGGACGACTCCGCCACCCCCGAAACCGTCCACTTCGGACCCGTGACGGCCCGGACCCTGCCGCTCACGCCCGCCCTGGGCGCGTTCGACCTCGAAGTGACCGCCCTGCCCACACCGGACGGGTTCGACGTCGAGCTGCGTGGCGCGGCCGACCTGTTCTCGCCGGCCGGCATCGGCCACCTCGTCGCGTCCCTCGTCCGGCTGCTCGCGGGCGTGGCCGAGCGGCCGGACGCGCCGCTGGCCACGATCGACCTGCTGGACGAGCGGGAACGGCACCGGCTGCTGGTCGCGCCGAACCGGCGGATCCTGCCGGAGCGGCCCACCGACGTGGTCGGCCTGGTCGCGGAGTGGGTTGCCCGCACCCCGGACGCGCCCGCGGTCACCGCGTCCGGCGGCACGCTCACCTACCGGGAGCTCGACGCCGTGTCCGACGGCGTGGCGGCGTGGCTGCGTGCCCAGGGCCTCCCGGCGGAGGCGCCCGTGGCGACGCGGCTGGGCCGCTGTCTGCAGCTGCCGGCGGTGGTGCTGGGCATCTGGAAGGCCGGCGGCGTGTACGTGCCCCTGGACCCGGCGCACCCGGCCGAGCGGCACCGCCAGATCCTCGACGACTGCCGGCCACACGTGGTGTTCGACGACGTGCCCACTCCCGCAGCTCCGGGCCCGCCGGTTCGGCCGCTGCCCGACCAGCTCGCCTACGTGGCCTACACGTCCGGCTCGACCGGGACGCCGAAGGGCGTGCAGTGCACCCAGCGCGGGCTGGCCACCCAGCTGCTGTGGTCGCGGCAGGCGTACCCGCTCCGGCCGGGCGAGGCGCTCGCGCAGGTGGCCGCCGTCGGTTTCGACATCTCGCTGTGGGAGATGTTCCACCCGCTGGCCGGCGGGGGCCGGCTGGTGGTGCTGGACCAGGACCGGCACGGGGACGTGGCCGCCGTCGCGGAGCTGGTGGCCGAGGAGCGGGTGACCGTGCTGCACCTGGTGCCCACGCTGCTGGAGCACTACCTCGACGAGCGGCCGGCCGAGTCCCTGCGGCACGTGGTGTGCGGCGGGGAACCGCCCTCTCCCGGCCTGCCCGCCCGGTTCGCCGCGCGGATGTCCGCCACCCTGCACCACACGTACGGCCCGACCGAGGCGTCGATCATCGCCATGCACTGGCGGGCCGACCCGGCACCCGGCCGGTTGTCGCTGGGCGAGCCGCTGCCGAACGCGCGGGTGTACCTGCTGGACCCGTACGGCCAGCCGGTGCCGGTCGGCGTGGTCGGCGAGCTGTACATCGGTGGCGAGGTCCTGGCCAGGGGCTACCTCGGGCAGCCGGGCATGACCGCGGCACGGTTCCTGCCGGACCCGTTCGGCGCCCCGGGCGCACGCATGTACCGCACCGGCGACCTGGCCCGCCACCGGCCGGACGGCGGGTGTGAGTTCGTCGGCCGGGCCGACCGGCAGGTGAAGATCGCCGGGGTGCGGGTCGAACCGCACGAGGTGGAGGCCGCGATCACCGCCGACCCCCGGGTGGCCGCCTGCGTGGTGCTGCCCCGTGAGGACGCGATGGGCGTGGTGAGCCTCGTCGGCTACGTCGTGCCGGCCGAGCCCGCGCCCGACCTGTGCGTCGAGCTGCGCAAGGCCCTGCGGGAGCGGCTGCCCCGCGCGATGGTGCCGGCGCGCCTGATGTCGTTGCCGGAGCTGCCGGTCGGGGTCAACGGCAAGCTGGACGTCGCCGCGCTGCCCGATCCGGAGGAGGTCGAGGAGCCCGCCGCGCCGGCCGGGGCCGGCAGTGACGCGGAACGCGGCCTCGCCGCCATCTGGTCCCAGGTGCTGCCGGCCGGGCGCGCGATCGGCCCTGGGGACAACTTCTTCGACCTCGGCGGCGACTCGGTCAGCGCGATCCGCGTGGTCGCCAGGGCGCGGGCGGCGGGACTGAAGCTCGAGCTGGGGCAGGTGCTGCGTGCGCCGACCCTGGGCGACCTGGCCGCCACCGCGGTCCCGGTCGACAAGGCGGCACCGGGTCCGGCCTCGGACGGCCGGTTGTGGCTCACCCCGGCGCAGCGCCGGTTCCTGACCGGCGCCGGCCGCAGGCCCGGCCACTTCAACCAGGCCGTGCTGACCGAGCCGGCCGAACGGATCGACCCCGCGACACTGAAGGCGGCGCTGAACGCGGTGGCCGCACACCACGACGCCTTCCGGCTGCGGGCGGTGTGGGACGGCGAACGCTGGGCCGACCACGTTCTCCTCGCCCCGCCGACGGACTGCCTGGTCGTGGTGGCGGACAACGCGGAAACCTTTGCGGCACAAGCCCGTCCCGTGCACGAGGCCATGGACGTCGAGCACGGCCCGCTGCTGGGTGCCCTGGTCGGCGAGCAGTCGGTGCTGCTGATCGCCCACCACTTCGCCGTCGACGCGGCGTCCTGGGAAACCGTGCTGTCCGATCTGGACACCGCCTACCGGCAGCTGTCCCGGGGCGAACCGGTGAGCCTGCCGGCGCCGGCCACCTCGTACGCGGACCTCGCCCGCACGCAGCCCGCACTCGCCGCACCGGAACCCGTTGACCTGCCCCGACTTCCGTCCGATGCCGACGGCGACGCCGGCCCGGTCCTGGTCACACACGCCGCCCAAGCGCTGCTCGCGGCGACCTCCCGGCACCGGCTGCGGGTGGACGAGCTGCTGCTGGCCGGGCTCGCCCGCGTCGTCGCCCGGTGGAGCGGGGACCAGCGGGTGGCGATGCTCCGGGAGACACACGGCCGCTCAGGCCTGCTCGACCTGACCGGCACGGTCGGCTGGCTCACCGGCCTCCACCTGGTGCTCGTCGACGTACCGGCGGACCCACTGGCCGCCCTGCTCGCGACCCGGGAGGCGCTGGCGGTGCCGTACGGTCTGCCGGGGTCCGAGCCGGACCTGGTGGTCAACTACCTGGGTGCCACCGGCGGCGACCCCGGTCCTGGCCTGTTCGCGCGGGCCGAGCAGCAGGTCGTCGGCGACTACGCCGCGCCGGAACACGCCACCCCGCACGGCATCGAGGTGATCGCCGGCATCGACGCCCGCGGCCTGTGGGTGGAGTGGCTGTACGACCCCGGCCGGTTCTCGGGCGCCACGATGCGCCGCCTGGCCGAGGAACTCTGCACCGAACTGGACGTCCTGGTGTCCACTTTGGAGGGTCCGTTCGGCATCGCCAGTGTGCCGGCGGACTTCCCCTCCGCGGGCCTGCCGGGTGAACAGCTCCGCGCGGTCCTCACCCAGCATCCGAAAGCCGCCGCAGTGCTCCCGCTTTCCCCGGCACAGCAAGGAATGCTGGCCTGGCACCTCGCCCACCCCGAGTCGACCGCCTACCACACGCAGATCCTGTTCGCGTTGGACGGCGACGTGGACGAGGCGGCCCTGCGTGGTGCCTGGCAGGACGTTGTCGCCCACACCGACGTGTTCCGTGCCGTGTTCCCCAGCGCCGGCCTCGACGAGCCGGTGCAGGTGATCGGCGCGAGCCCGCCCCTCGACTGGCGCCACCACACCGGCGAGGAGGCGGCGCTCGCCGACGACCGCGCCGAGCCGTTCGACCCGGCGAAGCCAGGACAGCAGCGCTGGTACTGGATCGACGGCAGGGCCCTGCTCTGGAGCCACCACCACATCCTGCTCGACGGCTGGAGCTTGCCGCTGGTCCTCGCCGACGTCGGTGACGCCTACGCCGCGCGAATCTCCGGCCACCCGTGGACACCGCCACGCCGCCCCGGCTACGACGCCTACCTGGCCTGGCTGTCCACAATGGACGAACAGGCCGGCGAACGGTTCTGGCGCACCGAACTCGCCGGCGCCACACCGACCCGGCTGGGCCGCGCGGGTACCGGCGGCTCGCCGGCCATGGTCACGGCCGAGCTCCCACCCGAGGCGACGGAGTCACTGGTCCGGCTGGCCGAACGCAGCCGCGCCACACTGCACTCGGTGGTGCTGGCCGTCTGGTCGCTGCTGCTCGGCCAGCGCGGCGCGAGCCGGGACGTGCTGTTCGGCGTGGTGATGTCCCTGCGGCCGGACGAGATCCCCGGCGCGGAGCACCTCGTCGGGCTGTGCCTGAACACGGTGCCGCTGCGCGTCCGGCTCGACGAGGACGCCGACCTCCTGGCGTTGTTCGGGCAGGTGCAGGAGCGGCTCGTCGACGTCTACCAGCACGCCGCCCACCCACCCGGCCGCATCCGCCGCTGGTCCGGCACACCCGACGCCTTGTTCGACAGCATCGTGGTGTTCGAGAACTACCCCGGCGACCGCGGCGGCCAGGCCCTCGGCGAGCACGGCCGGCTGCGGACGCTCCGCGCGGTGGAGCACACCGAGTTCGCCGTCTCCCTGACCGTGCTGCCGGGTGACCGGCTGACCTTCGAGCTGACCCACGCCGGCCACGCACTGACCTCGGCCGAGGCGTCGGGGCTGGTCCGTCGCCTGACCCGCCTGCTGGAACGGATCGCCAGCGAGTCCAGAGGAAGAGAGAACCCGTGACATTCCGCGTGCGCGACCTGTTCGCCGACGACGCCGACGAGACCACCGAGCAGCTGGCCGCGTGGAACGACACCACCCGCGACTTCCCGGCCGACGTGGGCATCCACCAGCTCGTCCGGCGTCAGGCCGCCGAGCACGGCACGCGCCCGGCCGTCACCTTCGACGGCACGACCCGCACCTATGCCGAGCTGGACGCGGCGGCGGCCGGCACGGCGGCACGGCTCGTCGCGCTCGGCGTCCGTCCCGGCGACGTGGTGGCCATCGGTCTCGCCCCGTCCCACGAGCGGATCACCGCGGTGCTCGGCGTGCTGTACGCCGGCGCGGCCTACCTGCCGCTGGACCTGGAACAACCGCCCCAACGACTGGAGTTCCTGCTCACCGACGCCGGCGCGACCGCGCTGGTCACCGACACCGCTGCCCAGGAGCGGTGCGCGTTCACCGGGCCGACGCTGCTGTGCGACCAGCCGCTGCCGGCCGGCCCCGCGCCGGACGGGTTCGCGGGAGCCGACCTGCTCGCCTACGTCATCTACACGTCCGGCTCCACCGGCCGTCCCAAGGGCGTCGGCGTCGACCACCGCAGCCTGGTCAACCGTCTGCTGTGGATGCGCGACCGGTACGAGGTCGGGCCGCACGACGTGGTCCTGCACAAGACGTCCTTCGGTTTCGACGTCTCCGTGTGGGAGCAGCTGCTGCCGCTGATCTGCGGCGCCCGCCTGGTGATCACCCCGCAGGAGACGCGCAGGGACGCGACCGCGATGGTGCGGCTGATCCGCGCCGAGTCGGTCACCATGCTGCACTTCGTGCCGTCCCTGCTGCCCGCGTTCCTGGACGTGGCCGGGGTCGAGCAGGCCGGCTCGCTGCGGGTGGCGATCTCCAGCGGCGAGGCGCTGCCGAAGCCGGTGGCCGTCGAGTTCCTCCGCCGGCTGCCGCACTGCGCGCTGCACAACCTCTACGGCCCGACCGAGGCCACCATCGACGTCACCCACTGGCCGGTCGACGCCGCCGACGAGCGGCCGTTCGTGCCCATCGGCACCCCGATCGACAACACCAGGATGTACGTGCTCGACGACGACCTGGCCCCGCTGCCGCCCGGCGCGGAGGGCGAGCTGTGCATCGGCGGGCAGGCCGTCGCGGTCGGCTACCTGGGGCGGCCGGCGCTGACCGCGGAGAAGTTCGTGCCCGACCCGTTGGGCGCGCCCGGCGAGCGCCTCTACCGCACCGGCGACCGGGCGAGGTTCGGCCCGGACGGCGTCATCGAGTACCTGGGGCGCCGCGACGGCCAGGTCAAGCTGCGGGGCTACCGGATCGAGCTGGGTGAGATCGAGGCCGCCCTGCTGGAGTCGGACCTGGTCCGCCAGGCGGCCGTGGTGCTGCATGGTAACCGCCTGGTGGGCTTCGTCTCCGGTCGCGGGCAGGACAGCGCGCGGGTACTGGCCGGGCTGTCCGCCGTGCTGCCCGCCTACCAGGTGCCCAGCGAGCTGGTGTGGCTGGACACGTTGCCGCTGACCACGTCCGGGAAGGTCGACCGGGCCGCGCTACCCGAGGTGGCGGTCGCGACCGGGACCTCGGCCGCTCCCGGCACGCCGACCGAGCGGGTGCTGGCGAAGCTGTGGGTGGAGCTGCTCGGCGGCCAGGAACCCGGGGTGGACGACGACTTCTTCCGCTCCGGCGGCGACTCTGTGTCCAGCATGCGGCTCGCCGCCAGGGCGCAGCGGCAGGACATCCGCCTCGAGGTGGCACACATCTTCACCGGCCGCACCATCCGCGGCATGGCCGCCGCCGCGGACGAGGCCGCCACGAAACCGGCCGTGGAGGAGCCGGGGGAGGAGGCGTTGCTGGCCGGTGTCGACCCCGCCCAGCTGGCGCGGGTGCGTGACCGGCCCGGCGTCGTCGACGTCTACCCGCTGGCCCCCATGCAGGCCGGCATGCTGTTCCGCGGCCTGTACTGGCCCGACTCGGACGCCTACTTCAACCAGAACGTGCTGGAGCTCGTGGGCGGCACCGACGAGGATGCGCTGCGCGAGGCGTGGCGGCGGGTCGCGGACCGCTACGAGATCCTCCGCACCGGCTTCGTCTGGGAGGAGCTGGCCGAGCCGCTGCAGTACGTGCGCTCGGACGTCGAGCCGCCGTGGACGGTGCTCGACTGGTCCGGCCGGGACGACCACGACGCGCTCCTGGACCGGCTACTGGTCGACGACCGGGCCGCCGGGCTGGGGCTCGACGCGTGCCCGCTGTACCGGCTCACCCTGGTCCGGCTCGGCGGCGGCCGGCACTACCTGCTGTGGAGCCACCACCACACCCTGCTCGACGGCTGGTGCCTCTCGCTGATCTGGGGCGACGTGTTCCGGACCTACGAGGAGCTGGCCAACGGCCGCGAGCCCCGGCTGGAGCCGGTCCGGCCGTACCGGGACTACGTGCGCTGGATCCGTGTCAAGGCCGCCCAGGAGGGCGAAGCGGAGCGGTTCTGGCGGGAGTACCTGCGCGACCTGCCGGCCGTCCCGTTCTCCGAGGCCCCCGCCGACCAGGAGGGCCTGTTCAACACCGTCGTCCACGAGTTCTCCGAGCCGCTGACCAGGGAGGTCGACGAGGCCGCCCGCCGCTACGGCGTCACGGCCAACGCGATGACCCAGGCCGCCTGGAGCATGCTGCTGGCGCTGCGTTCCGGCGCCGAGGACGTGGTGCACGGCCTGACGATCGCCGGCCGCCCACCCGAGCTGGCCGGCTCCGAGCACATGGTCGGCCTGTTCATCAACACCGTGCCGCTGCGCATCCGGCTCGACCCGGAGCTCACCGTGGCCGAGCTGCTGGCGGCCATCCACACCGACCTCGCCGTCACCGCCGCGCAGGGCCACGTCCCGCTCGCGCAGATCAAGTCGTGGAGCAGCGGCGAGAAGCTGTCCGGCGGGCGGATCTTCGACAGCCTCATCGCCTACGAGAACTACCCGGAGGACAACCTCCCCGGCGACGGTGAGCTGAGCATCGAGGTCATCGACCGGCACGCGCAGGAGAAGACCGAGTACCCCATCGGCCTGATCGTGCTGCCGTTGACGAAGCTGGCCTTCCACTTCAACTACGACACCACGCACTTCACCCTCGACGAGGTCGAGCGGCTCATCGGGACCTTCAGCCTGCTGATGGAGCAGCTCTGCCGCCGGCCCGACGCGCGGCTGCGTGAGCTGGACGTGCTGCCCGCCGCGGACCAGGCACTGCTCGCGGAGTGGAACGACACCGCCCGCGACGAGCCCGCCCCCAACACCCTGCTCGACCTGTTCACGCGCTCGCGTGCCGCCACCCCGGAGGCGCCGGCGGTCGTGGACGGCGACACCGTGGTCAGCTACGCATCGCTGGACGACCGGGCAGCGACGCTCGCCGGGTGCCTGGCCGACGCCGGGGTGGACGCCGGCGACCTGGTGGGTGTCTGCCTGCCCCGCTCGCTGGACCACGTCACCGCGTTGCTCGCCGTCTACCGGTCCGGCGCGGTGCCGGTGCTGCTCGACCCGGACCACCCGCCGGCGCGACGACGGGTGATCGCGGAGGACGCCCGGGTGCGCGCCATTCTGTCCACTATGGACGAATTCGACGACTGGCCGGTCGTCCGTCCTGACGGCACGGTGACGGCACCGGCCCATCGGTCCGGCACGCCTGCGTCGGTGGATCCCGCCCGTGACGCCTGCGTCGTCTACACCTCGGGCTCCACCGGTACGCCGAAGGGCGTCCTGGCCCCGCAGGCCGGGATGGTGAACCGGATGCTGTGGTCCGGCACGGCGTTCCCCACCCCGGAGCCGCCGAGGTTGCTGGCCACCGCCGGCACCGCGTTCGACATCGCGCTGTGGGAGGTGTTCTTCCCGCTGGCCCACGGCGGCACGGTCGTGGTGGCCCCGCGGGAGGCGGTGCTCGACCCGGACAAGCTCGCGGAGTGGGTCATCGCGGAACGGGTGACCGTCGCGCACTTCCTGCCCACCATGCTCGCCGCGTTCCTGGACGGGCCCAAGGCCGGCGACTGCCAGGGACTACGGCACGTGCTGTCCGGCGGGGAGGCGGTCACCCCCGCGCTGGTCCGCGCCTTCACCGAGTCCGGCCTGCCGGCGCGGCTGCACCAGGCCTACGGCCCGGCCGAGGCGTCGATCAGCGTCACCCACCACACCTGCGTGCCGGACGACGGCCGGCGGGAACGCGTGCCGATCGGCCTGCCCATCAGCGACACCACCACGCACGTGGTCGACGCGCACCTTCGTGAGCTGCCCGTCGGCTGCACCGGCGAGCTGGCGGTCGCCGGCGTCGCCGTGGGCGCCGGGTACCTGCACGACCCCGCGCTCACCGCGGAACGCTTCCCCGCCAACCCCTTCGGCGCCGGCCGGCTCTACCTCACCGGCGACCGCGCCAGGCGGCGGCCGGACGGCGAGCTGGAGTTCCTCGGCCGGCGCGACCGGCAGGTGAAGGTGCGCGGGCACCGGGTGGAGCCCGCCGAGATCGACCGCGCCGTCGAAGGGCACCCCGCGGTGCGCCAGTCCGTCACGCTCGCCCGCGACGCCACGCTCACCACGTTCGCGGTGCCGCGTGCCGACGCCGTGCTCGACGACGGCGAGCTGCGCCAGTGGCTGGCGCAGCGGCTGCCGGACTGGATGATCGGCCAGCTCGTCGTGCTCGACTCGCTGCCGCTGACCAGCAACGGCAAGGTCGACCAGCGCCGGCTGGCCGAGCTCGCCACCGACGTGCCGGCGGACCGGGCCGCGTCCCGCCCGCCACGTACCGAGCTGGAGAAGCTGGTCGCGCGCTGCTGGGAGGAGGTGCTCGGCGTCACCGGCATCCGCGCGCACGACGACTTCTTCGACCTCGGCGGCCACTCGCTGCTCGTGGTGAAGCTGCTGCGGACCCTGCGCGAGAACCTGCCGGACGGGATGCGGTGCGACGTCCCCCTGATCCTCAAGGCGCCCAGCGTCGCCGCGTTCGCCGAGCAGCTGCTCGGCCCGGTCGCCGGCTCCGGCTCCCGGCACGTCCACACCCTCAACCCGGACGCCACCCGCGGCGCGTTGTTCCTCGTGCACCCCGGCGAAGGCCTCGCCCTGCCGTACCACGGGCTGGCCCCGCTGCTGCCGGAGTGGCGCGTGCACGCCCTGTCCAACCCGCGCTTCGGAGAGCGGGAGCACCGCTTCGGCAGCCTCGCCGAGATGGCCGCCCGCTACGTCGAGTGGGTCCGCACCCTTGAACCGGAGGGCCCCTACCGCCTCGGCGGCTGGTCCTTCGGCGGCGCCGTCGCACTGGAGATGGCCAGGCAGATGCACGCCCACGGCGACTCCGTGTCCGCCGTGCTGCTCGTGGACAGCCACAACCTCAACACCGTCCAGCAGACCGGCGACGCCCGAGACGGCATCCGGCAACGGCTGGCCGAGCTGGGCGTCGACCCCGACTCCGCCGAGGGCGCCGACCTCGCGGAAGAGCTGCTGCACAACGGAAACCTCGCCAGCCGGCACGCGCAGGCCGCCTACCCGGGCCGTGTGTGCCTGCTGGCCGCCGGCGCGACGGGCCCGCGTCCGCACGGCTGGGACCGCACCCTGCTGCCCGGCCTGACAGTCGAGCCCGTGCCCGGCACGCACGAGCGGCTGTTCGACCCCGAGCACCTGCCCAGCACGGCGGCGGCCATCCGCCGGGCACTGGAGACGGCACGATGACCGTCATGGCCCAGCGGGTCGTGGTGACCTACGCGGAGGGCAAGCCGTACGACCTGTTCTTCCTGTCCGTGCGCGGCATGCGCCTGGTCGGCCAGAAGACCGAGGCCCGCTACCCGGGCCCGGACGGCGAGCTGCTCAAGTGCGGCCTGGTCGAGGCCCGCATGCTGCTGGGTGTCGCCGAACGCGAGCAGGTGGCCGAGGACCACGTCGCCGTCTTCTACCGGCCGCTGGACGACGCGGAGAAGGCCGCGTTGTTCGCCGAGGCCGCCGCCGACCCCATGACGGACCTGTACTTCCCGTACGCCCAGCTCGGCGACCGCGTCCGCGAGGCGGCCGACGCCGAACCGGACGGCTGGGAGGTCACCGAGGAGCGGGCCGGCGAACTGGACCACGCCGAGTCCGTGCTGCGTGACTACGTGCCGGAACGGCTCGCCCAGCTCGGCTTCGACGGCGGCGTGGCCTACGACGCCGCGTGCTCCACCGGCGCGTTCCTCGCCGCCATCGGCCGCCGCTTCCCCGGCGTCCGCACCATCGGCCAGGACCTCAGCGCCGAGATGGTCGCCTACGCCCGACCCCGCGTCGACGAGGTGCACCACGGCGACAGCCTCCGCCCGGCCATCCCGGAAGGCAGCGCGGACCTGGTGATCTGCCGCCACCTCAACGCGTTCGTGGTCGGCACCCGCACGGCACACGACCTGTTCGCCACCGCCGTGAGCCGCTGCCGGCCCGGCGGCCACGTCGTGCTGCTCGGCCACACCCCGGTCCTCGTCAGCGCCGAGTGGTGCGAGATGTCCGGCCTGCGGGTGGTGCAGCGCTCGGCCGCCACCCCGTCCGGGCACGCGCTGTTCCAGTGCTACGTCCTGCGCCGAACATGACGAAGGGCGCCTTCCGCGGAAGGCGCCCTTCATCGCGCTACGGGCCGGTGGCTAGCCGCCAGGGCCGCTCGGTGGTGGTGTGCCGCCACCGGAGGGATCCGGCGGTTGCTCCGGCTGCGCCGGCGGCACGTACCCGGTGCTCACGTAGATGGTGATCGTCCCGCCGGGCAGGGCCGCGCCCCGCGGGGACTGGTTGACGACCTGGCCCTTCGGGTCGGCGCGGTTGGTCTTCCTGACCGCCACCTGGTAGCCCGCGTTCTGCAGTGTCGTGGTGGCGTCGGCCTCGCTCTTGCCGACCACGTCCGGCACCTTGCTCTCGTCGCCGCCGTTGATGTAACGCGGGTCGCCCGGTGGCAGCTGCGCCACCTCCAGCCCCTCGTGGATCCCGTTCATCGCGTCGAACCAGGTGCGTGCCGGCACGCGTCCGCCGTAGATGTTGCCGCCGGTGCCGCACAGCCGGGGGATCGCGCCGTCACAGATGCCCTGCGGTCGCGGGCTGTCGTTGAAGGTCATCGTCGACGCCGCGAACTGCGGGGTCGCCCCGACGAAGGCCGCGGACTTGTACTGCTGGGTCGTGCCGGTCTTGCCCAGCATCGGCCGTGTCCAGCCGAACTGGTCGGCGGCGCCGGCCGCGGTGCCGTCGATGTCGTCCCTGCTCATGCCCTGGACCATCGTGTTCGCCAGCGGCTCGGGCACCGCCTGCTCGCACGGCTCCTCGTACTGGGAGATGTCGAGCTTCTTGCCGTTGCGGTCGAGCACCTCCACCAGCGGCGACGGCGGACACCACACGCCGCCGCTCATGAGGGTGGCGCCGACGTTCGCCATCTCCAGCGTGCTCACCGGGCCGGGGCCGAGCGTGAACGACGCGTTGCCGGGGTTGCCGTTCGGCGTGCTGCGGAAGTGCTGGGACTGGGTCTGGCTGAGGTCCGCGTTGTCCGAGCTCGGGTCCGGCGCCTGACCCAGCTGGTTGGTCGCCATCGTCTCGCGCAGGCCGAGCCGGCTCGCCATGTCGACGATCAGGTCCATGCCGACCTGCTCCTCGAGGATGACGAACGACGTGTTCGGCGAATCGGCGAGCGCCTGCTGCAACGTCATCCGCCCCGGGTAGTCGCCGCCGTTCTTCACGCAGTACTTGCGGGTGTCGCCGTCGTTGGCCCGTTCGGTGCGCGGGCAGGTCTTGCCGCCACCCGTGAAGACGTTGGACGTGTACGTGGGCGGGACGTCGACCTGGTGGTTGATGCCGCCGCCGCGTTCCAGGTACGCGGCGGCGGTGAAGATCTTGAACGTCGACCCGGCGCCGAACTTGTTCATCACGCCGTACGGGTAGCCGATCGTGGTCTGGCCGAGGTCGCCGTTGAGGCCGTAGTCGCGGTTGGCGACCATCGCGACGACCTCGTGCCGTTCCTTGCCCGGTTTGATGATGGCCATGGTGTTCGCGATGCCGGCGGTGGTCTTCGGCACCTGGCGCTCCACCGCGCCCTTCGCGATCTGCGTCGCCCTGGCGTCGAACGTGGTCTTGATCGTGTACCCGCCGGCGTACAGCTGGTCCTGGGAGAACATCCCGATCTTCATCAGGTAGTCCTCGACGTACTGGCAGAAGAAGCCGTACTCCGGGCCGGCCCCGACGCAGTTCGCGGCGGGCCTCGTCGGCTCCGGCACGACGCCGAGCGCCTCCTTCTTCGCCGCCGCCGCGTCCTCCGCCGACAGCCGGTTCGTGTCGACCATCGTGTCGATCACCCGGTTGCGCCGCTTCAGCGTCTCCTCCGGCCGCTTCCACGGGTCGTACTTGACCGGGTTGTTGACCATCCCGGCGAGGGTCGCGGACTGCGTGACGGTCAGCTTGTCCGGCGTGGTGTTGTAGTAGTACTGGGCCGCCGCGCCGATGCCGAACACCCGGTAGTTGAACTCGACGACGTTCAGGTACCCGGTGAGGATCTCCTCCTTGGACATCTTCTGCTCGAGCTGGATCGCGAGCTGCGCCTCACGCAGCTTGCGGGTGATGGTCTGCTCCTGCGACCGGTCCCGCCCGATCTTCTTCTCCGGGTCGGCCTCGACCCCGACCTGGTCCCGGTAGACCACGTTGATCAGGTAGTTCTTCACGTACTGCTGGGTCAGCGTCGAGGCGCCCTGCGTGTCCTCCGACGAGGAGTTGCTGATGAGCGCCCGGATCGTGCCCTTCCAGTCCACGCCGTGGTGCTCGTAGAACCGGCGGTCCTCGATGGAGATCAGCGCCGCCTTC
>WUUC01154555.1_pt1 | contig 19229 bp, 7 predicted proteins | sample 6278441 | NCBI WGS metagenome assembly WUUC01 (sample SAMN13675441, study PRJNA597444) | soil metagenome | isolation source: soil | place: USA: Washington | collected 2017-10 | reverse complement strand
GTTCTCGTCTTCCGCGGTCGCGGCGAGCAGAGGCGGGTCGTTGCGGGGGTCGCCAAGCCGTTCTTGGAGACCTCGCCTGACGAGCCCGGCCACCTGTACCAAATCCCCGGCTTCCGCGAGCACGTCCCCAGCGCGGACTTGAATGCTTTTCGCGAGGGGCTCAGGGTGACACGGTCGACCGAGACCGCGGTGGGCAAATACGTGTTCGTGCCCCGGCCGCCGGAGAGCAATTCAAACATCCTCTTCGACAGTATCGACCAGGGCTTCCGCGATTACGTCCGTACGCCGCCCGAGCGTCCCGGTGATTTGGAGGTCTGGGAGGTCAACCTCTCCCCCTCCCCCGCCGGTATCTTTCAGTGGCTGCACGTGGTCTTTGCCGGCGACCTCGTGCTGGTGAAGTCAAAGGCCGATGAGAGCGCCCGCGGCAGAACCGAGGCCGCGCTGGTCAACCTGCTCTCGGCGCTCGCTCACGACGAAGGTTTGCAAGACAACGCGGTCAAGTTGAGCGGGGACTGCGGCGGTGCCAAACAGCTCGCGGCGCTTCAGACGAGCCCCGTGAACCGCGAAGAGCGCCGTCACATTCGCGACAGCGTGAACGGCGGGCTCTCGGGGCCGCCGGGCGGCGACGACGTGTACAGCGTCGTCAATACAGGCTGGAAGAAGAAGACGCTGCAACTGAAGGTGGAGCCCGAGGAGGGACGCGCCGACGTAAAATTCATGTCAGCCGGCGACGAAATACCCGATGCCGGTCTTGAGTTGCAGCCCTGCACGCCGTTGACCCTCAGTGTCGAACCGCGCCGCTGGTACAACGACCTCCGCGGCCGCGTCACTTTTACGCGTCAGGGGGAGACGCTAACGGCCCGCGTCCCCGCCCTCGGCGTACAAAGGGCGTTGGTGATAGTCAGTTGCCTGCCGGCACTCCTGCTCTTCGTCGTAGGCTTGCGAAGCCTCCTCAAACGCCGACGCGCGGCGAACGAACAAGGAAACGAAAAGGGCGGCAAGTCGCAGGCGAAGGTTTATCGGAACGCGGAGTTCGCAGGAAGAGGCTGGAAGAGGTTCTTCACATTCCCGCGCACGCCAGAGCAAAAAAGCACCGTCGCCGGGCAGGACCCTCCGCCCGCGGAGGAAGGGCTGCCGGACCTTCTGCGCAAACGCGACACGGCCTATGAAGAGGTGCGCCGACTGGACGGCCAACTGGAGGCGTACATTGAGAAGACGCTCCGGGACACGCTGTCGTCCGAAGAGGTACGTGAGGAGCTGAGGAAGGTGCGTGAGGAGCGCGACTGCTGGGCCAACACCTTCAAGCCGCTCGGCGAAACGCCGGCCGAGGCATTCCACAACTGGCAACAGGTCACCGAAAGAAAAGATTACCTCGCGGGACAGGTCGTCGAGATCAATTCCCGGCTGAACGGGGCCGACGTAGCTCCCGACGAGAACGCGGGCGGCAACGGCCAGCCCGCGGAAAAGTTGACCGACCACGTGGTCGGACTTGCCCTCATCAAGCTCTCCGAGTCGGTCCCGGCCCTGAAGAAAGAGGTTGGGGAGTATCGAGACATGGCGCGGCGCATCCTCCCCGCGCTGCCTGGGGCTTCGACCTCCGACGCAACCGACGGCCTGCCCGCGCCCTCCCGACTGGCTGACGAGGTGGCAGACCTGCGCGGGTTCGTCGAACAGGTCTTACGCAAGTATGCCGAGCCGCTCCGACTCGGAGACGACGCCGAACTCGGGGCGCTGTCGGTCGCGTCGTTGAAGGAGAGATTCGAGCGCTGCGGCCGAAGGTACGCGGCGCTGCAACTGCTTGAGTCGGACGAGCGCGTCCGCCGCGCGCGCGCCGTGTCGGGCGAGCTGGCGCACGTCGGCCGGGTCTTGTGCGACGGCACCCGGCCGGAGTACGACGAGCTGCTCGCCGGCAGCGAAATCAAGCCGGCCGCGCTGTCACAGGAACTTCTGAAGGCGGCGAAGTCTTCTGACGCGGCGCTGACCGTGCCGCTGTCGAAGTTGGCGGGTGCCACGGAGGAGAACCCACACTGGCGCGGACAGTTCGACGCCGGGGAGGTTGACGAAGCCCTGGCGCACTTCAGCAAACACCTTCTGCTGGAGGAGCCTGCGGCGGCGCTGCTGCACATGCTGCGCCTCTGGCAGGTCATGGTTGCCTACTGCCGTGAGTCGCCCGACTCGTTGGCAAGCGAGTTCTACGAGCAGGGTCAGGAGTTCATCCGCGGCTGCGAACAGGTCGTCGCCGACCTCGCGCGGCTGGGGTTGCGCCTCCACCCAGTGCGCTTTTTCAAAAAGCCCGGCGTGAATCACGACGACCCGGAGGGGCGCGGTTGGGACTTCACCGACGCCACCTCGATTTCGTACGTCCAGCACACCCCGAAGCTCTTCGCCCCCATCCGCGACATGCTCAACTCGAACTTCAAAGAGTACGAGATGACCGTGGCAGACGTGACCGCGTGGGGTTTCGACTGCGATTTCGCGCCCGACCTCAAGCGCCCGACCCTGTTGTGGCTCTGGGGCTGGGACGCGCGCGGCTCGACCGAGACGTGAGGACTTACCGGTATGCCGTCAGGACTCATTCGCCTTCCACGAACTCCCAGACGAGGTTCTCCGAGTGAAACCGCCTCGCGTCGTCTTGTCCGACGTGCGGCCGGGTGCCTTCCGTCACCGCCGCGCGCATTAACAGCCCGTCCTGATTGACGTGGCGCTTGAGGCACTGGCGGAATAACTCTGCGAGCCGGCTCTGCTCGTCACAGCTCCGGAGCAGCGCGAGGAGCCCGACGTAAATCAGGTCACGGTCTTCGGAGCAGCGCAGCCCTTTCTCTTTCAGTAAAGACAGGATGGCTCCGGAAACGTCAAAGATTCGCCCCCTGTGCGCCAGCAGGTCGGCCAGTAGAAGGGTGACCCAGGTGGCGCTCGGTCGAACCATCCTGTTCAAGCCGAGCACCGGCGAATCGTCTTCGGCCAGGGGCAGGCTGTCCGGGGCGATGGACGATTGCGAGACCAAAATCTTCCAGCACGTCTCGGCGACCGGCGGGGCCGCGCCGACGTCTTCCCACGCCGCCAGGGCAGCTCTGAATGACGTCGAGGCGTCGGCTTCCGCCGACGTGGCGGCCGCGGGACTTTGAGGGCTCGACATCGTGCCCAGCCGGTCGAGCCTGAGGACGAGAGGTCTGCACACCATCTTATCCGATGAAAGCCGTGCCTCCGCGAAACACCAGCCGCGCGACTCGTAATCGTCTCCCGCCTCGCGGAGCGCTATCAGGCTTACCTCCTCCGACAGGAGCAGGCCGGGCCAAGCCAACAGCGCCGCCTGAAACTCCTGCTCCTCCGCGCCCGAGCGTGGCTGCTGCGGCAGACAGGCGAAGTCGTACCAGACGCCGACGTGGTTCGGCAGCCATTCATGCGCGCGTTTGCCGTCGATGCTCGACCCGAGTGTCAGTACGGAGGACGAGAGGCGTGAGATGAGGAGCAACGCTTGCAGCGCCCCGTACCGGCGCAGGCTCGGCAGGGAGCGCAGCCGCTCCTCGACGCTCTGCGTGGACAGCGCGTCGCACGCGTCGCAGAGCAGATGAATCATCGACTTCAGCGCGGCCAGTTGTCTCCCCGAAGGGTCGGGGTGCTCCGCAGTCTCCCACCGGTGCGAGATGAACAGGAGGAGGTGACAGTTCTCGGGGGCCATCGGCTCCACTTCCAGGTCCTGCCGACGTCGGAAGCTCTCCATCCGGAGCAGGTCGCCAGCCGTCAGCACCCAGAAACGCGACACCGCGTCGCGCAGGGAAAGAAGACCGCCGCGGGCCGCGCCGCCTGTCGGCTCCACGTTGTTGTTTTCAGACATGCGTACCTGAATCCGAGACGCCGCGCCGCGTGCGTGAGTTGGAGCTGAGCCCGCGCGAATGAAATCAGCCCGGAGAGATTACGGTCGGCTCGAAGTGTCGCTATTTGAACGAGGATTTATCGTGCTTCAAGAGTATGATTCCGAAAGTATGTCGGATGAACTGACGGGCGGATTATAGTCGGAGAATCAATTCCTGCAACACTGCCCTATTGCGAGGGAGTGCCCCCGCGACGCCCGTTTCGAGGCCGAAAGTATCGTGCTGGAAGCCTCCCCCGTCAAGAGTACATTCCGCTGGCCGAGCAACATTTTCAGCGGGCGGTCGGCCATTCGTGGGTCGTGTGAGGTATGGCTCTAAAGATTTTCATCAGCAGCGTGTATCGGGAGCTGCGCGAAGAGCGAGGAGCGCTGCTGGAAGAAATCCAGAAGCTTCAAGACCTGTTCGTGGGGATGGAGTTCTTCGGCAGCGACCCCGGCAGACCGGCCGACTACTGCGTGCGGAAGGTTGAGGAGTCTGATCTGTACGTCGGGCTTTTCGGCGACGACTACGGCTCGGTAGATGAGGCGACCGGCGTGTCGTTCACACAGTTGGAGTACGAGGCCGCCGTCAACCGTATACCCTGTCTTATCTTCCTCAAGACCGACGCCGCCGCCGACCCGGACGCGCGCGTCTTGATGCTGAAAGAGAGGCTTCGGCGCAACCACATCGTTTACTTCTTCAAGAACCTCAGCGACCTGAGGCACCAGTTCCTCATAGACTTCATCAAGCTTCTCCGCGGCGACCTATTCGACAAGATAATTCCGGTCAAGCGCGGCGCGATACCAGCCGACGCGCTCCTTTCGCTGACGCAGGGGTTCATCCGCGAATTAATAAAGTCCGTCGGTCACGACAAGTATATCTCGGAGGTGTACGTCACCCGCGAAGCCGAGAAGGACATCGAGCGTTTCACAAATTTTGAGAGCATGTTCCGGGCCCGCGTGACCACCATCCTGGAGCACATGGACTTGATGCGCAGGCGCTACAGGCTGGACGACGGGGCGGCGTTAGCCGTCTCTCGGGTGGGGCTGGCCCTGGACGACATGCGCGTGGAGAACCTGCGGACGTCGGTTGACGAGTTAAAGCACGCCTTCCACTTCGACGAGGTGGAGGCTGAGATAGGGGCTGTGAACTCGCTCATCATGGAGCAGTCCGACGACCGTTTTAGCACCGGCGTCAACGAGCTACTGCTGCGCTGGAGCGGCCAGCCCTACGTAAACGGCAGGCGGCTGCTGTCGGCGGAGGCGGACATGGCGGGGGAGCGGCGACGCTCGCTGACGAAGCAGGCGCTACAGACCGACCAGACGTACAGAAAGCTCCTGCGCATTTTCCCCTCCCACACGGACGAGAACCGCGACATTCACCTGGCGAACGACTATCTGAAGGAGCTGTCGCGGCTGATGGACCTGGGACTCAGGAGATGTCTCGTGCTCGTGGATAAGGCCGGCACGGGCAAAACGAACATCGCCTGCCGCATCGCGGAGCAGTTGGCCGCGGAGCACCCGGTCGTCCTGCTGAGCGGGCAGATGGAGCTGTCGAGCGAGTACGATATCGAGTTCCACATCCAGCAGCGGCTCGAATCGGCCTTCAGCGGGGTCTTCTCGGACTGGCTGAACCGTGTGAGCCCCAGCCTCCAGGCGGCGCACAAGTGGCTGTTCATCATCATCGACGGCATCAACGAGAACAGTCGGCGACCCCTCTTCATCCAACTCCTCAAAGGGCTGCTCCCCAAGCTGGAGGAGAGACGTATCAAGCTCGTCCTGACCTGTAGAGACTTGTTCTGGGACGTCTTCCGCGACACCCTTGAGCCTTACCTCTTTGAGGGCGTCGTGCCCCTGCACGAGTTCACCGAGGCGGAGTGGCACCAGGCAATCGAGGCGTACTTCCGGAGGTTCGACGTCGAGTGCGTGCTCGACAAGGGGGCGCAAAAGGCGTTGAGGAATCCCCTGCTCCTCCGCTTCTTCTGCGAGGCCAACAAGGGCCGGCGGCTGGGGCGTGTGACCAACCTGCGGCTCCTGTCCGTCTTCGACCTTTACGTCGAGCGCACGGGGCAGAACATCTCCGAGCGACATGATTCGCTGCGCCCCGAGGCGGTGCTCGGCCTCCTCCTCGCCATCGCCCGCCGGATGTGGGAGCAGCGCGCAGTCAGCGTCACCCACGCCTCCGCCGGTGTCGCCGCTTACGGGCAGAGCGAGAGCGCGTCGGTCTATAACCTCCTGCTCTCGGAGAATCTCCTTCTTGAAGAGGCAAGGCACACGTACTCGTCGCGCAAGTCTGTCCGCTTCCTCTACGACGAATTCATGGAGTACATGCTCGCGCGCAGTTGGGTGGACGAAATCTCGGAGGCCGACGACGAGCGCGCGGCGACGGGACGGCTCTTACAGGAGGCCGCCGAATCGCTCGGGAGCTTCCCCCCGGCGCTGGGCGCGGTGATATTCCTCGACCAGATGTTGGAGCGCGGCGGGCGGCTCGTAAACGAGTTCATCAAACGGGCCTCCAAGCTCGGCGACTTCTACATGGAATCGCAGCAGACCTCGCTGCTCTACGCCTTCGAGAGCATCGCCTTCGGGGAAGCCGACGACGAGTTGATAGCGGCCGTCGAGAAGTTCGAGCCCGCCGTGAGGGAGGAGTCGAGGGAGCGGCTGGCGGCCGTCATCCTCAAAATCTTCAAGGCCCGCCCCGACCACCCGTTCGTCAAGAGGTACATTCACCAGGTGTTGGAAGTCGGCCGCGAAGGCGGCGTGCCCGCGCCGCGACCGTCGGAAGACCCGACGCCCGGAGGCCGGGAACAGCCGGCACAGATTGACGACGCCCGACCGAACCCGAAGCGCGCACCCCCGTGGATGTCGAGCAAAGAGGCCAGGCTGCGCGGTCTGGAGCCCGCCGGGAAGGAGGAGGTGCCGCGGCTCCCGCCGGGCCGGTATCACTACTCTGAGGAAACGAAGATCAATGCCATCGGCATCCTCATCCAGATGAAGGACCACAACGAGTACTCGCTCATCGAAGAGGGTATACGGAGGCTCGGGCGGACGGACCTGCACAGCGCCCTGCAAGCTCTGGAATACCTCGACCTCGCGCGCGACGAGGTGGTCTATAGAACCGTGGCGAGCTACATGGAGGTCATGCAGCCGGAGTATAGGATTTACTGCGGCTGGTTACTGCGGGAGCGCTACGGCAAGAGCCCGGCGGCCTACATGGTGCGCCTGCTGACCGATGGGGATACGAGGGTGCACCAATACGCGGTCAGCCTGTTCGACAGGCGGCTGGTCGAGAGGGAGTTGCTCGAAGGACTGCTGGAACGTCTGGGCGGGGGCTTGGGCGTCAAGCCCTGGCACCTGAGCCACTTCATCAAGCTCCTCGGGCGGAGGGACTTTTTCCGCCCACGAGACTCCGCGGAGGTCTACGGCGCGAGAATCGCGGGTGCGCTGGCGGCCCTGTGCAGCCACGGGCATGCGTCGGTCAGGCTTGAAGCCTACAGGGCGGTCATCAAGTACCCCTCGTTCATCAACCTCGACACGTTGAGGGCGGACATGCGCCGGGATAAGGACGTCTACATCCGCAGGCTGGCGGATAAACTCACCCCGCCCGCGTGAGCGCGCGGTGGCGGGGCTACATCTCGCGCACGTCCGTGATGCGGCGGGCGCGCTCGTACTCTGAAAGGCCGGTCGTGGCTTTGACGGTCAGGCGACGCTCCCTGCCCGTCGCCAGGTCTCTAGCCGAGACGATGATGGTGTGGTTCGCGTCGATGTCGAATGTGACCTCGATCTGCGGCTCGCCGCCCAGGGCGGGGGCGATGCCGTCCAGCACGAAGCGTCCGAGCGAGCGGTTATCGACCGCAAGCGCGGCCTCTCCTTCGAGGACGTGTATTTCGACGGAGGTCTGGTTGTTGAGGGAGGTTGAGAATATTTCCGATTTACGCGTAGGGTTGGTCGTGTTCTCGGGTATCATCGCCAACATCATCCCGCCCTCCGTCTCGACGCCTAACGATTTCGCCACTATGTCGAGCAGCAGGATGTCGGTCTTTTCGCCAGACAGCACGCCCCCCTGGACGGCCGCGCCAAGCGCCACGGCTTCGTCCGGGTTGACAGACCTGCTCGGCTCGACGCGGAAGACCTCTTTCACCAACTCTTGAATCCTCGGCATCCGTGTTGCGCCGCCGACCAGAATCACCTTCTCGATGTCGCGGCCGTAGATGCGGCCCGCCTTCAGGACGGCCGCCCGGCACGTGAGAGTCAGGCGTTCGAAGAGTTCGGCGCACAGCTCTTCGAACTTCTCGCGCGTGAGCGTCATGCTGAGGCCCTCAAGGCTCCCGCCTTCGTAGGGTAAGAACGGTATCTCTATCGAAGTCTGCGGCACGGCCGAGAGTTCGCACTTGGCCGTCACCGCCGCCTCCCTGACGAGTTGCATCGCGAACGGGTCGCGCGTGAGGTCTATCCCACTGTCGAGCCCGAACTCCTCGACCACCCAACCGACGACCCTGTTGTCGAAGTCGTCGCCGCCGAGAAAGTTGTCGCCGGAGACTGCCAGAACCTCGACGACGCCATCGGCCACGAAGAGGACGGAGATGTCGAAGGTGCCGCCGCCCAGGTCGAAGACGGCGACGGCCTCTTCCTCCTTCTTGTCGAGCCCGTAGGCGAGCGCCGCGGCGTTCGGCTCGTTGATGATGCGCAGCACTTCGAGGCCCGCCATCTGCCCCGCCTCCCTCGTCGCCTCGCGCTGGCGGTCGTGGAAGTAGGCGGGGACGGTGATGACCGCCTTGTCGGCCGGCTGTCCCAAGTAGTCCTCGGCGGACGACTTCAAAGACTTCAGTATCATCGCGGAGATGTGCTGCGGGCTGTACTCCTTCCCGTGCGCCTCGACCACGGCGAGGTTGTTGTTACCCACCATGACCTTAAAGGGAACCGTCCGGGCTATGTCGAAGACCTCGTTATAGCGTCTGCCGATAAACCGCTTGATGCCCGTGATGGTGTTCCGGGGGTCAACGAGGCGCGTGCGGTAGGCGTGCTCGCCTACAATCGGCTCCCCGGTCGGGAGGAACCGCACGACGGACTTGGTCATCCTCGAACCCAGCGTCGTGTGGATGACCGTTGGCTGGCCGCCTTCCATCACGGCTACGCACGAGTTGGTTGTCCCGAGGTCGATGCCTAAGATTTTTCCCATCAGGGTTTAGTCCAGATAGTCGAGGCTTGCCGCGTGTCGGCCGGCGGGTTAAACAGCCATCCATCATTCTCCCTTACATTTGAATGATGAGTCAGCAGTTCCCCTTTTGTCTCTTCTGACCTGACTTTGATATCAAGCACCTGATGGGAACTCAGATGACGATGTCGCGCGTCGTCGTCAGCTCGCGGAAGGGCCGCCCCTCCTGCCTGCCGAGCGGGTCGTGGCGGCGCAGCGAGCCGAAGTCCAGACCCGTCATCTTCTCGACGGCGCTGACCGACACCTGATAGGTCAGGTACTGGCCGAAGGCGAATTCGATGTTCGAGACGAGGTCGGCCTGGCTGATGACGTACCCGGTGGCGCTGAGCCCCTTGCCGCCCTCCTTCAACATCACGGTCACCTTCCAGTAGCGGAGCGGGATGAGGATGCTGTCGGGGTCTCCCTCTTTGTTGGTGAAGGTGTGCGGGCGGTCGCGCCGGCCGAAGACGGGCCCCGTGAAGATGCACGCGCGGAAGCCGTGGGTCTCGGCCGCCGAGAGCAGGTAGTCTTCCAGCCCGAGCCACGTCTTGGTATTGAAGTTGTGGTGCTGCGGCGTGCAGTTAGTGAAGTAGAACGTGTCCTTCTCGGCCCGCTCGTATTCGTCGCCCCATGCCGGGTCGAGCCGGCGCGTGAGGTGCCCGCGGTCAAAGTCGGTGCCCCTGTAGACCTCGTGGCCGACCTGCGCCTCGCGCTCGATGCGCGGGTCGTAGCGCCACACGTCGCTCTTGCGCTTGACTATCTTTATCTCCCCGCCGTCGATGTTCGTCGCCGTGTAGGCGGCCAGACGCCTCTGCTTGTTCACGACGACCGAGAAGTTTGTGTAGTCGAGGACGTACTCCTCTGCGCGCCCAGGGACGTGGACGAGCCGCGCCGCCGCCTTCTCGACGGCCGACGTGGCGGCGGGCAGCGGCACCTCGAAGCCGCCTTCGCCGAGGAACCGCGGGTCATAACCGCCGCGCAGCGAAAGGCTCTCGGCGGTCTCACGCGGCCCCTCCTCTTCGAACTCGATTTCGGACGGCGGCAGGGCGCTCAGGCCGTTAGGCGGGCCGCCGCCCGCGAGCCGCTTCAGGTACTCGCGCAGGACTTCCGCGCCGACCGCGTAGTTGGCCCGCTCATACTCGCCCGCGAAGTGGAGCCCGACGGCCGCCCCCGTCGCCACGTCGAGCACACACGAACCGCTGTTGCCCCCGAGCGTCGTGCAGTCGTGCGTGAAGCCGCCGTCCGGCAACAGGCCGCGCACCTCGCCCGGTGCGAGACGCTTCACGCCGTAGGCGCCGCCGAAGATGCGCGCCATGTCCTCGACGTTGTTGCGGTCGTCGAAGGCCGGGTAGCCGACGACGGCGATGGTTTGGCCTTCGACCGGCGCTGTCGCGGCCAGCGGTATCGGCTCGGGCAGCGGCACGCCGGCCGTGCGCCGCAGACGGAGGAAGGCGATGTCCGGGTGCTCGTCGTCGTCCTCGGTGACGTAGAGCACCTCCTCGACCTCGACCTCGAATGAGGCGGCCTGTAAGTGCTCTTCCCTGAAGTCCAGGCGCGCGGCATAGGGCTCGCCGAACGGGCTGACCCGGAACGAGAAGCCGTTGCCCTTCCGCTGCGCGAAGACGAGCGCCACGTGGCGGTTCGTGACGATGATGTCGTCGGCGACCAGCCAGGCCGTCCCCACCCACGACATCGAATGGTGCAGCAACTCCAACCGCCCGACCGAGCGGATGGCCCGCTCAAGGCGACTCTTCGTCGGGTAGAGACGCCCCTTCCACACGTCGGACTCCGGCACCTCGAACGTGCCGTTGCGAACGACGAGCGAGGGGCGACCGAGCCTCTTGACGATGGCCTCGAATCCGCCGTCGCGCAGCACGTACCGTGTGGCGGCGCGGCCGCCCGCGGGGGCGGCAGGCGGGAGGGGGTCATCCGCGCCGACCATGAAGGGTTCCAGCGGAGCGCCGTCCCCGACAGGCTCGGGCACGGCCGGGTCGAACGACTCGAAGTGGCCGGTGTCGATGGCACCGGGCGGGAGCACGCGCTTCATCTCCTCGGCGAGCGCGGGGTCGTTCAGGATGGAGTCCAGTTGGTGGGAACGCATGAACGTGGCTCCGTGTGTCAGGGGCGAAGGGGCGTCAGAGCGCGCGAAGTCTCGCGGCCCGAAGCGGCGTCCTTTTCGTGAAAGGGCGGAACGGCGGCGGCGGCGTTCGTCCCGCCGTTCAGGCGAAATGCTTCGCGATGGCCGCGAAGATGGTGTTGACGTAGATGCCCTGGTTGGCCTGGTAGAAGCCGTTCAGGCCGTTGAGCTTCGGCATCTGCTCGTCGCTGTAGTGGTGCAGCGCGAGCAGCTCCCAGTCCGCGTTGAAGACGGGGCTGCCGGAGCTGCCGCTCCGCGTGGGGGCGCGGTAGTGGACGCGCGGGTCTTGGTGGTCGAGGAGCAGGTTGTCCTGCTGCGAAATCGCGATGGTGTCCCCGGCGGGATAGCCGATGATGTAGACGCGCGCCCAAGTCCTCTTCCCGTCTATCACGAGGGGCGGGAGCGCGACGGCCGTGGGGAAAAATTTGGCGAAGCCCGTGGGGTAATCTTTGAGCTGGAGGAGCGAGGCGTCGAGTTCGTTGCGCGGCGAGTGCCAGAGCACTTTTTCGACGCGGTAACGCTTGCGCAGCCGGTCGAAGACGGCGACCGCGCCCTTGGCCCGCAGCGCCGCGCCCACGGACGGCTCGTCGCAGACGACGTGCGCGTTCGTCAGCAGCAGCGGCTCGTCGGGGAGGTTCGGGCTGAGGTCACTCCCTCTGACGAGGAAGCCCGTGCCGATGCCCTGCCTGAATTGCGACTCGATGCGCGCCACGCCGAAGCAGCGGATTTTGCCGGTGTTCCACCACTCGTAAGAGACGGGGCCGTCCGGGCCGTAGACGGCCTCGAACGACTCCTTGATGAGCGAATGGTTCAGGGACTCGAACTTGTCGTCGTCGGGGCCGGACTCCAGCTCGCCGCCCTCGCGCAGCAGCAGCGCGTACTCAAGGATGGGGAGCAGCCGCGCCCCCATCTCGGAAGTCATGTCCAGCCGCCAGACCTCCGTGAGCTGGCGGAGGGTGCTCTTGACCTCGAAGGCGTCGGCCGCATACTCGTTTTTGCTCTTGCAGTTGACGTAGAGTTCGACCCACTTCAGCGCCTCCGCGGGCAGGTCGAGCGCGACGCTGGCCTCCGCGCCGGTGGCGAAGTCCCAGAGGGTCGCTAGCCCCTCCCGTAACTTCGTATCGACCACGTCCAGAATCTCGCGTGCGAGATTAAGGGGCGGCGTGTAATCGCCCTGCACCTCGACCCCGTCCTCCGCGGCCCGGCGCAGCAGCGCGACGGCGTTGATGCCGGGCCAGAGATGCTCCCCCGGTTTGGACAGATAGACCTCGTAGTAGCTTTGCAAGGCCCGGTTGAAGAACCAGCGGTTCGACGCGACCTCGGGTCTGTTGGCGTTGACGTAGAGCTGCTTGAAGGCACGCCCGATTAGGCCGCGCGCCTCCGCGCTCTCCCCGCCGTTGCCAGCCACCTCCGCCTTTTTCACGAGGTCTTCGAGCACGTGGAGCGCGGCCACGAGGTTGCCGCGGTCGATGAGCGCCTGCGCATACTGCCGTCGAACTTTGAGTGTCGCGCGTCTGGTCAGAATCAGCGCGTTGGCGACCTGCTCCATCAGGTCGAAGAAGCGCTTCCGGCGGAGCACCCCGAGGACGGCCTCGGCCTGCGACGGCGGGTACGGCTCTTCGTTCTCGTAGAGGTATTCGACCAGCCGCCCGCACATCTCGGCCGCGGCCTCGTGGTCGAAGACCCGAACTGCCTTTTCCAACTCGCGCGTAAATGGCTCGGCGTCCCAACTCATCGGCACTATCTCCTCACCTGTTCATCTGGTCTAGCGCGCCACCGCGGGCCGCGCGGACGTCGTGGGGCCGTCCCCGGAGTTATCCTTCTCGCCCCTTAGCGAAGCGATCCAGACCTCTATGTTGCCCTGCGGCACGTTCGGGTATCCGCCGAGCGTGCGCGGGAGGATGGTCTTTCTGTAGTTCTGAAAATACAGGCTGGCCTCGACCACCTCTGTAATTTGCTCGGCCGCCTTGGAGTCTGCCTTCTGGAAGCAACGTACATCCCCGTCCCCGAGGGGCTTCCCGGCGCTCAACTGCGGCTGGCCGATGACCCTGTAACCTCTCTCGCGCAGGTCGGAGGTGAGTTGCAGCATCGCCAGTTCGTCGTCCGGGTCGTTGTACTGTATGTAGATGCGCGGGGCGACCAGCGCGGGCGTGGGCGTCGGCGTCACTTCGAGGTCACGCATGACCTCCAGCGCCTTGTCGCGCAGGATTGAATCGGCGGACAACTCGAACACCTTCTGGAAGTCCGCGAGCGCCCCCTGGTTGTTGCCCAACGCTTTATAGATCGAGCCGCGCTTGTAGTAGGCGTCGGGGTCTTGCCGCTTGAGTTGGTCGAGGACGACCGTGTAGTCCTGCGCGGCGTGGCCGTAGGTCTCGGGGTCGGGGACGCCGCCCTCCGGGTTCGTCTTGTCGGCTTTCGCCTTGATGGAGTCGGCACGCCCCAGGTAAGCCTCGGCGTATTCCGGCTTGAGCTTGATGGCCTCCGTGAATTCTTTGATGGCGCTGTCGTATAAGTGCGTCTCGCCGCGGTCGGCCTTGGCTTTGTAGATTGTGCCGAGGTCGAGATGCGGCTCGGGCAGGTCAGGGTTGATGTCGATGGCGGCCAGGTAGACCTTGATGGCCTTGTCGTATGCGGATGGGTCGGTCGAGCCGAGGCCGCTGTAGGCGTCGCCGAGGAGGATGAGAACTTCCGTGGACTGCGGATTCTCGTTCCGCAGCGTCTCATACGCGGCGACGGCCTGCCGGTACGAAGCGCCCTGCGACGTGAGGGACTGCGAGTTCGGGTTCGTCTCGGGCAGGCGCGTCTCGCTGATGGTCTTCAACACCTCTTCGCGCTGCCTTGAAATCTGCTGCCCGCGATAGAAGACGCCGGCGGCCGCGAGGGCCGCGAGGAGCACGACGGCGGCGACCGCGGCCCGAACTATCCGCTGCCGCGCGCGGAATGCTTCGGCGCGTCGGCTCTCTTCGACGAAGAGGGCTTCGGGGCCGCTCAAATCCTCTTTGCGCCCGTCATACCATGCGCGGGCGGGCGACAGCTCGCGGCGGTCGAGCAGTACGCCCGTGTTGTGCCGCTTGCTACCCTCCCACTCGGCCACGCGCGTTGCGAGCGACTGTCGCCAGAGGAGGAACTGGCGGTCTTCGTCGAGCCAGGAGCGTAGGCGTTGCCAGCCATGCACGAGCGCGTCGTCGTTCAACTGCGCCAGCGTCTGCTCGCCGTTCGCGTTAACCTCCCTCCTGACCAACTGTTCGCGTTCGAGCAACTGGAGGAGCTGCCGGGTGCCTGAGTCGGACTTCTCGAAGTCGTAGCGGCCGCGCCGGTCGGGCAGCTCTTCGCCGGGGGCCGAGACGTGCACCAGGCGCGTGAAGACCTTGCGCGCGGTCGCCTGCTCTTCGGGCGTGAGGCGGGCGTAGAGGCTTTCGGCCGCCTCGCTCCTCGCGTTCAGGAGGGTCTGGTCGTGCCCCTGCGCCGCGAGGAAGGAGTGCATCAACCGGTGCAGGCGGACGGTCTTCGCGCCCTCGTCGAAGCCGAGCAGCGAGAGCGACGAGAAGCGCCGAATCAGCTTGAGCGTTTCGGGCTCGTCCAGCTCCCAGAGCTGCGCGACGCGCCCGACCGGGGTTTCAACCTCGGCGGGCAAGTTCACCAGCTTGAGGAAGTGGTCGGCCTCGCGCTCCGTCAACAGGTGCATGCTCGCTGCGATGCTCCTGGCGATGGAGGTGTCGGCGGCGGCCCCTTCATTCTCGTCGAAGGCGGTGACGCCGCGCTCCTCTATCTCTTTGTAGAGGCCGTCGAGTAGCAGCTCGACGGCCTTCGACTGGGAGAGCCGTGTGCGCAGCGTGGCCCCCGCGAGCTTCAGGGCCAGGGGAACGTGCCCGAGCAGTCCGGCGACCTCAACGACCGCACTCGGACTCACCCCTTCGAGCCCCGCGCAGCGCGAGAGGAGTTGCACGGACTCTTCCGGCCGCATCCCTTCGATTGGGAGCAGCGTCGCCGCGATGCTTTCCGCGATGTCCCGGTCGCGGGTCGTGATGAGAACCGGCCGTGTCCCCGCCACGTCGAGGAAGGGTTGCAGGTCTGCCACTGTCCACACGTCGTTGACAACGAGCAGGCAGTCGCGCCCTTCGAGCCTCGACGCGAGCGCCGACACCAGCCCCGACTGCGTCGGGCTGCGCGACAGCTCGCCGATCAACTCCGCGTAGAGGTTCTTGAGCGCGGCATCAACGTCAGGCTGCTCGCCGAGCGAGACCCAGAGAATGCCGTCGCCGTAGGCGGCCAGCGTCCGCTCGTCGTGGCCGACAGCCTTGGCGAGCGTTGACTTGCCGAAGCCGCCGGGGCCGCACAGGGCGACCCTCCGCCCCTGGGCTCCCTCACCGTCGCTCACCGCCGCGTCGCCGCCGGCCGGTGTCGCCGACTTCAACAACGCCTCAACAATTAGCTCGACCTCCGCCTCGCGCTCGACGTAGTTCTCGGGCAGCTCCGGCACCATGAAGGGGGCGCGCGCGGACATGCAGGTGCTCTTCAGCACACGGACGAGCGCGTCCAGCTCCCCCTCCGGGTCGTAGACGTGAACGTTCCGCAGCCAGAGCGGTAGCTCTTCGGGCCGCGGCACCTCGCCCGGCGTCGGGCTGACGAGCTGGACGCAGACGCCGCACCTGCGCGCCTGCCGCCACTGCTTGAGGAAGGTCTCGGAGTGCGCGCTCTCGACCGTCAGGGGAAGCAGGAGGTGTTCGGCGAGGTCGATTCCCCCGCCCGTCGTCGCGGCTGTTTTGTCGTCGGACTCCTCCCACAGCGAGATGTTCACGCGGTTCAGTTCCTCGCGCAGGCGGCGCAGGTACCGACTCTTCCTGTGTTCGCCTTCGAGGAAGAGGACGCGCGGGGACATCGCGCCGAAGGTCGCTCGCAACTGCTCGGAGAAGCTCGCGCGCAGGGTGCTCCCCTCCGGGGCCAGCAGCACGAGGTGCGCCGCGAGGAGCTTGTACGCGGCCTGCAAATCCTCCGAGCCGTGCGGGTCGCCGATGGCGAGCGTCTCCTCGTAAGCGTACTTCGAGACGTAGGGGATGCGCAGGCTCCAAAAGTCCTTATGCAGAATCCGGAAGGGGGCGGGCACGTCGGCCAACTGCTCCTGAAACCGCATCTTGAACTGCTCCCTTAACATCAGCTCGCCGTTCTCGATGCGGGTCGGAACGACGACCACTTCGAGCGGGCGTCCGCCCCACGCGTCTTCGAGCCGGGCGCGTGCCTCCAGCACGTCCGGCTTTCTGAAGGAGGCCGCCATGCGCACGACGCCCATGAGGTTCTGGAAGTTGGGCGCGGTGAAGGAGACGACCACGTCGGCGAGTTGTCGCGTGCAGACGCCGCCCATCTCCGTGATGCCGGTGCGGCTGTCGATGATGACCACGTCGGCCAGCTCCTCCGACGCCAACTGCCTGCGCATCCATTCGAAGTACGCCTCGCCGTGGTACGCCTCGTAGAACTCTGACCAACTGAAGTTCTGTACCGAGCGCCCGTACTCGGCGAACCTGCCCTTGGTGCGCCAGCCGGCCGACAGCAGCCACAGCGCGCTCTTGCGCCCGCACGCGTTCTCCGACGACGCGCGCAAGGGGTAGAGCATGTATGCGAGCGGGGAGAGTTCCTTTTCGAGGACTTCGACCGCCTCGGCCGTGTCCAGCCTGCGCAAGACCTTGCGCCCCGGCCCCGCCTTCCCGTCCCCCGCGGGCGTGCCCTGCTCCGCCCCCGTGAAGACCTGCGGCTCAAGCCCTCCCACCGCCGCGACGTCCGCCATCTGCTTGAGCGATTCGGCGATGGTCTCGCCGGCCGCCGGTTCCGCCGCGTCGGCCGGCGCGGGCACGGTCAGTCCCAACAGCGGATACCTGTCCTGGTAGGCCAGAAGCATGTCGATGATGCCCGGCTTGGCGCGCACCTTCTCGACCTCGGCGGGCGGGACGAAGAAGCTCTCCAGGCCCGGTGCCTCCAGGTCCCAATCGACGACGATTACGCGCAGGCCCTGCTCGTAGAACCACTGCGCGACGTTCGCCACGGCCATCGACCGCCCGACGCCGCCCTTGTAAGAATAGAATGTGTAGATCACGCGGCTCTGGCCTCTACATGTTTGTCCAGTGATTCGTGCCCTTCTGCGAGCCGAAGTGCTGGCCGAGCGTGAGCAGCACGAGCCGGCGCATGTCCACCACGTCGCCGACCCCCGTGCCGAAGTTCGCGAACGCCGAAGAGGGCGGGACGGGCGGTTGGTAGAAGAGCGTCGCGAACGAGTTGGCACGCGCCTCGACCAGCCTGCGCAGCGAGGCGCTCGCTTCGAGCATCTTGAAGGGCGTCAGTATCATGACGGCCGAGCGCGTGTTGACGAAGCATCCCTCGATGAGGTCGAGGACGGACGAGACAGCTTCGTCGATGAGTGAGATAGGGTCGATGATGACGACCGACAGCTCCTTGAAGAGCCGCGCGGCTTCGAGCTTAGCGACCTCAAGGTCGTCCGACCAGAAGTTTCTCCCTATCGGCTCCCAGTCGATCTCTACTTTGCCGTCGGTCGCGTCGCGCACGGCATTCCTCAGGTTATCCAGCACCGACATGATGGTCATGCGGTCGCCGAACGGACGCCAGGCGGCCGGCTCGCTGCCATAGAATTCAAGCAACTCCTCCTTCGAGTGGATTCCCATCTGTGGCAGCACTGAGTTGAGCGCCCCTATGAATCTGTACTTCTTGTCCAGGTCCAACATACTCATGGACTCCTTGTTCGAGGCGAGCACGGCGACAAGCACGCGCAGCGCCCCCGAGTTGTCGCGGACGGTCCTCTCTATCCTCCCCAGAACCTTGCCCCAGAGTTCGGCGTCCAAAGCTTCGAGACCCTTGGCGTAGGCGTTGGCCTCTTTCAGGTCGGGAATCATCTGCTTGGAGTTGTGGACCTTCGGCATCGGGTCTTCGAGCAGTATGATTAACTCCTTGCGCTTAGACCCGTCCGGGTTGGACTCGGACTCGCGGGACTTGAGGTGGAAATATGTTCGCTCGTAAGCCACGTAGTCCGACTGTTCGGCCTTCTTCGACCAGAGAACGATGAGGTGCTGCGCGAGGTCGATGGAGGTGTCCAGTTGCCCCTCCCACGGTTTGCCCACTTCGAGGCCCGTGCGGTCGAAGAAGACCGACAGGTTCCGCTTCTCCAAATCGTCGGCCAACTGCTTTGCCCACGGGCGATCATCGCTTGAGTAGGAGATAAAGACGTCGTACTTGAATGGCGCTACGGGTGACATCTGGAGATGACCTTTCCAACCCTGAATCGATGCGGTGCGGGCGGGTTGAGGCTGCGGCGCGGCGTGGCGCGGGGTAAACGTTGAAAGGTGCGACGCCCCTGCTCGCGGACTGTAAGGAGCGTTAAAGAACGGCTGTCGCCAAAGGCTACAGCGAAAAGAGCAGGGTGTCGATGGTTAGTGCGAAGACGTTGGAATCAACAAAGCGTCCCGGCCTACTGAGGTCAGTGGACGCACGCGAAATGAGCAACTGCGGCAACAAAACATAGGTCAATCCCGCATAACTGTCAAATATTTTTTGCGCCCCGAGCCACTGGCATTCGCCCGCGCAGCCGGAGCGGACGAAGGCCGGAGCCGCGCCGCACAGCGATTCTCACTTAAGGACGCCCCGGCCGGCACTCAAAGCCATCCCGTGCAAGTGAGTTTGAGCCGAACACGTCCGACTTAGCGCGTCAAGTCGGCCCGTATTCGAGCATGCTATTAAGCCTTATCTACGTTCTGGTGACTTAGCTTCATCCTGCCTGTGATGCTGCGGCCGTGTTTGTCCCTCTTAATGATGATCCTCTGCACGTAGACCCTGGCCTTCGCCGCATCCTCGCGGTCTAAGGCTTCTTGCGCTTCGAGAAAACATCTCGCCTCCTCTGCCACGATACGGGCGTAGGTGTGACGCGGCGGGCTTGCCCGCCCAGTCGTGACATGTCCACAGTGGGCGCTCTGTCCCTAAGAAGTTACGGCGCTCCGCCGCCTTCAGGTAATCCGCCAGCGCCTCGTACGCCGACGCGTCAGCGACTTCCC
>WUUC01192137.1_pt1 | contig 19233 bp, 18 predicted proteins | sample 6278441 | NCBI WGS metagenome assembly WUUC01 (sample SAMN13675441, study PRJNA597444) | soil metagenome | isolation source: soil | place: USA: Washington | collected 2017-10 | reverse complement strand
CCGTCGCAGCCAGCGCAGCGCGCACCGTCTATTGGTGGGTGCTACAGGGATCGAACCTGTGGCCCCTTCCTGCGAATAGCGCGCTAGTTCAGGTACTAAAGAACAAGAAGCGCCGCGTTACAAAGAAATCACTGATGGAGAAGTACGGGGCAGACAAACTCGCGGTCGTCAAAGAAACGGAGAAGCGACCCCACGTTCTGGACAAGTATCGAAAGGCGAAACAGGCAAATCCTCCGAGACCTCTTACGCATGCGGAAATCGCTGACGTAGAGGGCACTCCCACACCAGACTTTAAGCAAATTCTTGACGCGATTAAGGCTCTTCCGGTCGGGAAGGAGCATGCGACGAAATACGAGGACTTGATAGAGCGGTTACTGTCTTCGCTTTTTTATCCCTCGTTAAGCAAGACAAGATTCACGAAGGTCGAAAGCGAATTGATATTACGTACACGAATGTAGCAAGCCGAGGATTCTTCGCTTGGGCGTCTCAGCATTACACGTGTCCACTAATCCTTGCGAGTGTAAGAACTACGGCAGCGAGGTGGGCAATCCTGAGATCGACCAGCTTGCTGGTCGGTTCGGTCCGAGTCGGAGCAAAGTCGGAATACTCGTCTGCCGAAAGATAGAAGACAAAGCTCTGCTAACGAAACGATGTGTCGATACCGCGAAGGACGACCGCGGATTCATCATCACGCTAAACGATGACGATCTCGATCAGCTCGTGAAGGATCATCTGGATAATCCGATTACTTTGGAATTTCCGCTGCTCCGTCAGAAGTTTCGTGAGTTAATAAAGTAGTGAAGGCGCGGCCTAATGAAACAATGTTGGGACATTGCCACTTCTAAGGCCGTATAACGGTGCTTGCGAGTTTTCTCGATAGTGTCGGCGGCGCAAAAAGCCGGGCCGCCCAGTGCGGGAAGTGTCATGGCGGTTCTTTTAGAGCTAGTCGGCCGCATGAGCCATGACACTCTCAGATCGCGTGCGGATGGCGCCACGGTCGCGCCGACTCGAGCTGCGCGGCAAGTCGAAATAGCACGTCCTCGCGACCCGCGTCCGCTCCGAACTGCACGCCCACCGGTAAGCCGCCTTTGGCGAGATGCAACGGCACCGACATCGCGGGGCCGCCGGAGAAATTGAACTGCCGCGTGAAGGGCATGTGCTTCACGTAGAGGTCCGTCATGTACTCATCGAAGGACATGCGGTTCATGTCGAAGGTGCCGAGGGGTACTGGTGGGTTGGCGAGCACTGGCGAGAGCAGGATGTCGTAATCGCGGAAGAAAGCGCCGAGGCGATAGGCACAGTCGTGCACCGCTTGCAACGCGCGGAAATACTGCTCGCCGGTTACCCCGCCAGCGTAGTCGTAGATCGCGCGTAGGGTCCGCTCGAGATCCCCTTCGCTGATCGGGCGGCCGCGCTCCTTCGCGCGTGCCTCGAGCCGGCTCCTGAGAAAGCAGACCAACGGCCCGGCGGCGAGTATCGGCTCGATCGGCACTGGCGGCGCGATCTCCTCGACCGCATGGCCTAGCTCGGCGCAGAGCTTCGCAGCGTCTTCGGCGGCGGCAACACACTCCGGATCGACACGCTCGCCGCTCGGGCTCTTCGGCGCGTAGCCGATGCGCAGGCGACCCGGTGGTGCGCCGACCTCCTCCAAGTACGGTCGCGCCGGCGGTGCGGGCCGGAACGGCTCGCCTGGAAAGGCGCCTGCGCTCCCATCGAGGAGCGCTGCGCTGTCGCGCACCGTGCGTGTCAGGACATGGGGTCGCCCCACACCGAGCGGATCGCCCGAAGGCCCCATGCCGATGCGCCCTCGCGTCGCCATGAGGCCAAAGAGGCCGCAGTCCGAAGCCGGGATGCGCACCGAGCCGGCGGAATCCGAACCGTGCGCCGCGGGCACGATGCCGGCGGCGACCGCCGCCGAGGCCCCGCCGCTCGAACCGCCGGGGCTGCGCGACAGGTCCCATGGATTGCGCGTAGGGCCGTGCAGCAGCGGCTCGGTGTTGCAGCACATGCCCATCTCCGGCGTATTAGTCTTGCCGAAGATCACCAAGCCGGCCGCGCGGTAGCGCCGAGTGAGCTCGGCATCGAACGCCGGCACGTAGTCGGCGAATAGCCGGCTGCCATTGGTCATGGGCTGTCCCTTCATCGCCACGCCCAGGTCCTTGAGAAGAAACGGCACGCCTCGCAGCGGACCGTCTGGCAGGCCGGCGGCGATTGCGCGGCGGGCCTCGTCGTCCATGCGGTGGATGATGGCGTTGAGCCGCGGGTTGCGCTCATCGGCTAGCCTGAGCGCCGCTTCGAGAATCTCGAGGGGCGCGACCTCGCGCCGGCGGACCAAGTCGGCGAGGCCGACGGCATCGTGCGAGGCGTAATCGCGCGTCGAGAGCATGCTATTCAAAGGGCTTCAGCCCGGAAATGCGCACCAGGTGCGCGGCGATCTCGCGCTCGCTCTTCAGAAATTCGGCGAACTCCTCGGGGCTGCTGGCGACTGCAACGAAGAGCTGGCGCTCGATCACCTCCTCGCGAAACTTCGGCTCGAGCAACACCTTGCGCAGCTCGGCGTGCAGCCGCGCGATGACCGGCTGCGGCGTCGCCGCCGGCGCAAAAAGGCCGAACCAGGAGGTCGGCTTGAAGTCGAAGCCCTCCTCGCGCATAGTCGGGACCTGCGGCAGAGCCGCGAGGCGCGCCGGCGCCGGCGCGACGATCGGCTTCATCCTGCCGGCGCGCAGGTGGCCGAGGATGATTCCCGGCGCGATCGAGCTCACTTGCACCTCGTTGGCGAGCAGCGCCTGGATGAGCGGCGCGGTGCCCTTGTATGGCACATGCACGATGTCTATCTTCGCTCGATCCTTGATCCACTCCAGGTACAGGTGCGCCGCACTCCCATCGCCGAAGCTGCCGAAGTTGAGCTTTCCCGGGTTGGCGCGCGCGTAGGCGATCAAGCCAGCGAGGTTCGTGAACGGCATCGCCGCGTGCGCGACGATTACGCTGTCGAGCGAAACCATGTGCGACACGGGCGCCAGGTCTTTGACCGGGTCGTACTGCATGGATTTATACAGTAGCGGGTTGAGCACGACGCCCGTTCCCGAGATGCACACCAGGTGGCCGTCCGGCGCGCCGGTCGCGCAAAGGCCGGTGCCGATGGCCGTATTGGCACCCGGCCGGTTCTCGACGACTATCGGCTGGCCCAGAGCCTCGCCCAGCCGCTGCGCGAGCGGGCGGACGAAGCCGTCGAGCACGCCGCCGGGCGCATAAGGCACGATCATCCTGACCGGCTTGCTCGGCCAGGCCTGGGCGGTGCAGACGAGCGGAAGCACCAAGAACATCGCTGCAAGGATTGCCTTCATCAGTTCACTCCTAGTGGTCCCGTATCGGGCGCACGACGCACTCAGGCGCCTCGATCTTCGACAGGTGACCGAAGCCCTCCAGAATCGATAGGCGTGCGCCAGCAATGGCGCCGCAGATTTCCCCGCTGACCTCGACCGGGGTGACGCGGTCTTCCGCGCCCACCGCCACGAGGGTGCGGGCCCGGATTGCGGGGCAAGCGCGACGATGTCCGTCGTGGCTAGCCGGGTGCGTTCCATGCCACGGCGCGGCAGTCGCCGCTCAAGCCTTTCATTACGTGGCGCCAGCGGCGGCGTTGCTGCAGATCCCGTGCATTAGCAGGACCGGAACGCCATCTGTGGCCCCTGACTCGAGCATGCTAATGCGCCCGCATTCAAGGCCCGCGTAAACCTCGGCAAACCTTAGCTCCGGTTCAGCCGCCATCGAAGAAGATACCGAATCCCCCCGCGGCCTCGGCGGGTACGAACAGGCGCTCGCCGATCGTGATGTGTGGGAGTCCTACGCTGTGCAGGCGCTCGCGCACCGCGCTCGGATCGGGCGTTTTGAAAGCCACGGCGCCGATGCACGGCAACGGTGGCAGGAGCGATCCCGGCAACTCTCGGCGGGCGGCGGTGTAATGCAGCACCCGCAGAATCGCGCCGTTGGTGAACGCGAATCGGGCCGAACCGCCTTCCTGCGCCGGAGGGAAGCCAAGGTAGCCGGCGTACGCGCGACTCATTCCCGCGACGTCGTCGGTTATTAGGGTCACCTCGGCGAGCTGCCGGCAGCCGTTGTCATGCTGTATGTAGCGCGGCTGGTGCACGATTTCCGGATTGTGGTGCTGCGCCACCTGGATGAAACCTTCGGCGGTGGTCTCCGGCGCAAAACGCAGGCGGTGCACCCGCATGGTCGCCGGGCCTTCTGGCGTCTCGACATCGCGTTCGAGCGGCAGCACGCCGGAGTTCGGCACGGCGTCGCGCGCGAGGCGCCGCTCAATCGCCTCGATGTTGCGCGAGCCGAAGCAGATAATGTGCGCGCCCTCGTGGCGCGCGAGGAAATCGAGGATGCGCTGCGCAGGCTGCGTGCGATCGGCATGCGAGAGGATCTCGAGGAACGAGTCCGAGAACATGATGCAGCGGTTACCGGTGCCGAGCGCATGCGCCGGCGCCCCCGGCTTCCACGCGCCATGGTGCGCCGAGAACGGCGTGAGCTGGAAGCCCATGGCGGCGAAGCGCGCCGCCGCGGCGTCAATGTCGCGCGTTGCGACGCCGACGTGGTTGATGCTCCAAATGTCCGGCGAACCTTGCACGAGCGGTGTTAGTTGCCGTCGGCCGTCTTTGGCGCAGCCGCGGGATTCCACTGTGCGCGCCGCATGCGGGTGATGTTCACCGACTTGTAGAGACCGGCGGTGCGGAACGGCTCGGCCTGTGAGAATGCCTCGGCCTCCTTGCGGCCCGGCACATTGAGGATCAGCACGCTGCCAATGCGGCCTTCGCCGTCGTCGGCGAGCATGGCGCCGCCCAGCACCAGCAGGTGCTCGTGCTTCGCTAGGTACGCAAGGTGCGCGTCGCGATACTTCTCGCGGATCTCCTTCGCGCCCGAATCGCGGTCCTCGCAGTAGAGGATGTAGAGCATCGCTACTTGTCGTCTTTCCAGGGATCTAGCGTGCGCGGGTCTGCCAGCACCGCGCCGCAGTTCTTGCAGGTGCGCAGTTGGGGCGAGTCGTTGAATTTGCGCACTACCTCGGGCAGCGTCTTCTCGATGTCGTCGCACCAGAACTTCACTTCATAGAGCTTGTCGCTGCATTTCTCGCAGAACCAGGCAGCGCCGTCGAGCTCGTCGGCCTTGCGCGGGCGCTCGATCACCAAGCCCACGCTGCCAGGCGGGCGGCGCGGCGAATGGTAGATGTGCTTCGGTAGGAGAAACACCTCGCCCTCTTCGATGCGGATCCTTTTCTCCTTCCCGTCCTCGATGACGTGCACGAAGATGTGCCCCTTGATCTGGAAAAAGATCTCGTCCCACGGGTCGATGTGGAAGTCGTTGCGCGCGTTTGGCCCCTTGATGATCTGGTAGATGAAGTCCGAGCCCTTGAACACCTCCTTATTGCCGACCGCGCCGAGCGCGACGGGGAGATGCTTGTCGATCCATTGCTGCAGGTTGAACGGTGGCGTCAGCATAGTTTCCTCGGCTATTCGATGCGGATACCCGCTTGGCGGATCACGTGGGACCACTTGTCGGCGTCGGATTTGATTACCGCGGCGAACTGCTCGGGCGTCATGTACTGCGGCTCGAGACCGACATCGCCCAGGCGCTTCCTCGCGTCTTCGTGCTTGAGCGCCTGGATGACCTCCTGGTTGACCTTGGCCACCACTTCGCGCGGCGTGCCGCGCGGCGCAAGCAGGCCGAACCACGAGCGCACGTCGTAGTCGGGATAGCCCTGCTCGGCGACCGTCGGCACGTCCGGCAAGGCTCCTGAGCGCCGCGCCCGCGTCACGGCGAGCGCACGCAGGCGCCCCTCGCGGATGTGCGGCACGTAGGGCGTGATGTCGCTCACCGCGGACTCGATTGACCCGGAAAGGAGCGAGTTTAGGCTGTCCGGGCCGCCCTTGTGCGGGATCACCAGCAGGTCCATGCCTGTGGTCGACTTTAGGAGCTCGGCGGCAACATGCGCCACCAGCGCGCCGATGCCGATGTTCATCTTGCCGGGGCTCTGCTTCACCTCGGCGACGAACTCCTTCAGGTTGCGAGCCTTGACCTTGGCCGGATTGACCGTCAGGAGAAGCGACTGCTCGGCGAGGAAGGCCACTGGGACGAGGTCGCCTTCGCCGTAGGGCAGCTTGCGGTAGACGAACGGGTTCATGGTCACGGTGGAATCCACGGCGACGAAGAGTGTGTAGCCATCGGGCGGCGATTTCGCCACCAGATCGGCTCCGATGATGGTGTTGGCGCCGGGCCGGTTCTCGACCACGACAGGCTGTGCCCAGGCGGCGCTTTCCGTAAGCTTCTGGCCGAGGATGCGCGTCAAGGTGTCGCCGCTGCCGCCGGGCGGGAACGGCACGATGACGCGCACCGGCTTGGAGGGGAAGGGCTGCGCCACGCACGTTGCGCCAGACAGCGTCAGCAGGGCACCGCAGAGCAGCGTTCTGAAGGTCATGGGGTGTCTCCTCTGCGGCAGCTTAAACCAGCCGGTCCTAACTGCCGGGGTACGGTTTGCTACCGTAGGTACGTCACTCATTAGCGGTGGCGAGAGCGCAAGCAATCTGTCCCGCAAGGTTTACGTTGCTGTGCAGCAAGGCAGTGGTGCTTGAAGCACTTCTTCCCTCCGTGGCTTCCTCGATGTACTTAAGAAGAAACGGTGTGACGGCTTTGCCAGCGATACCGAGGCGAACAGCGTTGTCCAGAGCGGCAGCGATGTTATGCGATAAGTAATCGGCCGGAATTTCGTGCGATTGCGGAACCGGATGGGCAATAAGAACGGCGCCCCGAATGCCCAGAGCTTCTTTTGCGAAAATGAGACTGGCGACTGCCTGGGGCGTGTCTAGCCGTAGAGGAGCCGGAACGCCACTATCACGTGACCAGAACGCTGGAAACCGGTCGGTCCCGTATCCTACGACTGTTACGCCATGGGTCTCTAGATATTCCAAGGTTCTCGGTATGTCGAGGATCGCTTTTGCGCCGGAGCAGACCACCGCCACCGGCGTGTTCGCCAATTCCTCGAGATCGGCGGAGATGTCCATCGTTTGTTCTACGTCCCTATGCACGCCACCAATTCCTCCCGTGGCGAAGACGCGGATCTTAGCTATGTGTGCACAGATGACGGCAGAAGCGACGGTCGTTATTCCATCCTTATGAAGCGATACTGCGTAAGCCAAGTCGGCTCGGCTAATCTTCAGTAAACCTTTCGCCCTACCAAGCGCATCAAGTTCGCCATCCGAAAGGCCGATCCTTATTCGGCCCCCTAAAATCGCGACCGTAGCCGGAATAGCCCCGGTCAATCGTATGCGTGCTTCGAGTGAGCGCGCGAGTTCCACGTTGGCCGGATACGCGGGCCCGTGGCCTATAAGGCTCGATTCGAGGGCGACTACAGGTTTTCCGCTGTCCACCGCATCCCGAACCTCCTCCGTCATCTGAAGGAAGTGCGAAGCAGGAATGTGGTTTGTGCTTGCGACCACTTAACGCGCGAAGCTGCGCTGTCGCATGAATGTTTTGCCTCAGTTCAGCGCTTTTGCCACAGCCGCTTGGTCGCGATGTCTGCTCCCTCGCGAAGAGCTTTGAACTTCTCCCACACGACCGTGGGATGGACTTCCGTTCTGTAAAGTGCTTGCGATGAGAACCCGCAGTCCGCCCCTGCAATCACATTTTCGCGCCCTACCAACTTGGCGAAACGCATGATCCGCTCTGCGATAAGCTCCGGATGCTCAACTATGTTACTCGCGTGCGTGATCATTCCCGGACAGAGCACCTTTCCGTCCGGAATCTTCATATTTTCGAATAGATGGTACTCATGCTCATGACGGGGATTTGCGCATTCGAAGCTAAAAGATTCGGCATTAACCTTCAGTACGAATTGCAGAATATTGGATAGCGCTGCTTCATGCAGACGCGGCCCCTCGTTTATTCCATAACAGGTATGGAAGCGGGCCTTTTCTGCCGGTATGCCCTTGAGGGCGACATTCGTCGCTTCAACATAAATCTCGGCACGCCGTTTCATTTGGTCCTCGTCCAGACCGGGTTCGACGAAGATGTCCGGGAGGAAGGGGTCGTCGATCTGAACCATAATTCCGGAGTTAACGATCGCCTTGTATTCCTTGTTGAGCTCCACTGCAAGCGCGTGAAAGTACTCCTCGTCCGTCTTGTAATACTCATTAATGCCGACCCCCGAAGGAGCCGTAGCAGGAAGGAACACTTGGTTTTCAGGCACACCGACTGCCTTCGCGCCTGCCTTAACATTGTCGATATCGATCTGAAGTAAACGCTCTCCCTGATATTTGACCGGCGCGGTACATACAACCGGGTTAAGCGGGGCGACAGTGCCGCTCATCATCGCCTCCTTAAAGTACTGTTCGTAATACTCGGGAAATGCAGCCACTTCCCTTTTAAACAGCTGAAATTTGGCGCCAGGGCGCGCTTCGAACCCTTCAAGCCGCTGCCGTATATATGTGAAGAATCCCGGCTTAGAAAATTCGCCGTCCGTAACCACGTCAATGCCGCATTCGACTTGCTTTCGTACGCACTCCACCACGGACTTTCTCAGGATCTCGCTGTACTTGTGCTCGTCATAGCGCTGGTCAGAAAATTTCGCCTTCATCAAGTCTAGAAGCTCGTGCGGGCGGGGCAGACTTCCAATGTGAGTGGTCTGGATGTGATCGCGGTTACTTTGCGTCATTGGCTTCTCCTCTTGGTCATCAACCGCACCTGGAACGAGCGGGGTCGGGGAAGCGTACGAAATCTCCGGCCCGGCCGTCAAGAAACAAAACAGACGTTCGGTTTGTTGTTGCGGTGCCAGACGATGTGCGGGCGCTGGGACGGAATCAAACCGGCACTAAAGTGGGGACGCGGGCGCGTTCCGTATGGACGTCCGGTACCTTGTGCTCTCCGTGCACCTTTTCTTCTACAAGGGACAACAGCAGCTTTATTTGAGCCCGATATCGCTTAGGTTCGCGCTGCCAGACGCTGTTCGAGGCCATGCCACGAATGAGGTTCAACATCAACTCAAGATAGTTCTTTGACTCGTCTACGGAGAAGCCTGCGCGTACCAGTTGAGCGCGCCAAAGCTCGTTCATTGTCGCCCGGTACCGGTGCATGATGGGCAACATTTTTTTCATTAACAAGGGATCCGTCCGGCCGGCCATGAGCAGCTCCATGGCGATAAGGTAGTCACGTCCGAAGTAAACCCGCTTGGCGTCAAGGACGAATCCATGAAGAGGTTGCTTGGTAAATCTCTGCATGCGGGCGATGCGCTGGCCCCGCTCGATTGCCTTTTCATACGCGTACTCGGTAGCTGCAATGACAAGATCAATCTTCCGGCGAAAATGGTGCGTCCGGGCTCCTTGGGATACGCCGGCGACGCGGACAACTTCTGCCACGGAAAGGCCGCGAAAGCCTCTCTCCATCAATACCTTGAGTGTGGCTTCAAGTAATCGCACCTTCATCTCGCGTGTGCGTTCCGCTTGGCTCCTTCGTCGGTTCGGAAGCTTGGTTCGTTGTCGCATTTGACCGTGATTATCCACTGCTTGGTGCGGGGTCCCTTAGACTTGGCATTTCCAAGCCGAACGTTCGGTTTGTGTTGACAGGCCTGCGTTTCCTTCGAGAGAATCAATCACGCTGGAGAAGGAGGACCGTGAATGGTTGCACGCAGGGCGACAATCGCGCCCGTTGAGGCCGACAAGGAATGGCGTGCGTCCTTCCATGGCGACTGTGAACCCCGAGAAGCTGCATCAATCCCTCTCTTCGCTTAAGCGCGGACCCAGCGTGCCCGACGCGTCTCGCCCCAGCTGATACAAGAGAGATGCGCGAGCGCAACCTCCAGGCCCATTTGGATTACATCAAGGGTTTTCTTCGCGGACGAACCGTTCGGTCTTTATGAAGAGTACCGCATCTCGCGCATGCGCAGAGCTCAGTGGAATCCGGCGCCGACGCCCGCGACGCTCGACCGGAATTAAAGATTACCTTGGTCCCGCGAATCTATGTGCTGGCGAAGCCGTGATGATATTCGCCACGGCGGTCTGACTAACGTCGTGGCTCCGTAAGGTCGAACCAGTAACGATCTCGAATCTTGAGGAGGAGGAAAACATGATCCGACGTCTGGTGCACTGCATCGTAGCTGTCGCGGCTAGCCTTTTCGCGTGGGCGGCGCACGCCGCCGAGTACCGATGGCTCAATAGCTGGGACCGAACCTTTCCGCCGACCACGATGCTCGTGGAGCCTATGCTGAAGGCTGTGGAGGCGGCTTCTGACGGGAAGATGAAGTTCCTCGTGTCCGGCCCCGAAACCGTGCCGGCGTTCGAGCAACTGCAGCCCGTCACTTCCGGCGCATTTCAATTCCTGTTCACGCACGGAGCGTATCACTTCGGGACGAGCCCCCTCGCCGCGGCGGTGGAAGCGTTGACGGGCACGCCGGAGCAGCGCATGGCCTCAGGTGTCTTCGAAGCCGTCGACAAGCACTATCAGAAGCTTGGACTAAAGATCATTGCGTGGAACATGACCGTCGATGGCGCGTACAACATCGTGCTGCGCAGGCCGCCCACGCCGAAGGGCGACCTCGAGGGGTTCAAGATCCGAGGCAATCCGACGTACCTCGGTGTGCTACAGATGCTGGGTGCCTCGATGGTAACGATGCCGGCTTCGGAGATCTACACCGGACTTGAGAAGGGTGTGGTCGACGGCTTTTGCTGGCCAAGCTACGGGATAGTACAGGGACGGTTCCACGAGCCGGCGCGTTACTTTCTACGGCCGGCTTTCGGGTTCGGCACCTTTCCCGTGTTCGTCCATCTTGCGACCTGGAACCGGTTGTCACCGGCCGAGCGCAAGATCATCCTCGACGAGGCGGCGAAGGCCGAGGCGCGCTGGTTCAAGGACTCGGCGCGCCTTATGGCGGACGAGGAGAAGGCGCTCGCGTCGCACGGCCTGCAGCGCGCGCAGATCGGCGAGGCGTACACAGCCAAGCTCCAGCGCGCATGGTCGGACGGCCTTTGGCAGCTTTCAGCGCAAAAGTTCAAGAAGGAAGTTGAGGAGATCCGCGGCATCGCGCGCGCGAAAGGCATTGACTGAAGAGCCTCGGCGCCTGGCTGGGCGCCGGGCACGACGCGCTTACCGGTGCAGGCGCCGCGCTGGCGGCCGCTTTAGTCGCGGTCGTCGCCGTTGCCTTCTCCTATGAGGTGGTAGCACGTTACGGCTTTAACGCGCCAACCGAATGGGCAAGCCCGCTTGTCGGGTATGCGCTTGCCGCCATGATCTTTCTCATGATGCCGGAGCTTACCCGGCGCGGGGCCCACATCTCGATCGACGTCTTTCTCAATTTGCTGCGACCCGCAGCGGCCGTGATTCTGGTGCGCACCGTGCGGGTCATAGCGGCGGCGGCGTGCCTCCTTGCTGCTTGGTTCAGCGGTGAGGAGACGTTCAGGCAGTTCGAGCAGGGAATCTGGACGAGCCCGCCGCTCGCCATGCGCAAATGGACGATTTCAGTGTTCATTCCGTACGGCATGCTGAGTTCGGGGCTGTACTTCCTACGTCAGGTGCTCGCTTCTCAGCGGGGTGCGCCATGACGTGGTGGGTGGTGCTCGCCGGCGGGGTGGGGCTTCTCCTCGCGCTTCTCTTCCTCGGCGTTCCGATTTTTGTTGCATTCCTCATTCTCAATGTGAGCGGCATCCTCTTGGCCTTCGGTCCTGCCGGTTTCGGGATGTTCGCGAACAGCATCTTCTCTACGGCGACGATCAACGCACTTTCCGCAGTGCCGCTGTTCATCGTCATGGGCGAGATCCTCTTTCGTTGTGGCGCGGTGGAGGTGATATTCGACTCACTGGACCGGCTAATTGGGCGTATTCGCGGACGGCAATACGTGTTATGCATCCTGCTGTCGGCGATGATCGGTGCGCTCTCCGGGGCGGCCATGGCGGTCGCGGGCCTTCTCGGCCGCTCGCTTTTCCCAACGATGGTCGCCCGGGGATACGACCGGCGCCTTTCCGCGGGCACGATACTCGGCGGCGCCAGTCTCGATCCGATCATTCCACCGAGCGTGCTCGCCATTCTGATCGCCACGATCGCACAGATTTCGACCGGCAAGCTCCTGATCGCCGGGATCGTGCCGGGGCTCCTCCTCACCGCGATGTTTCTCGGTTACATTACCGTGCGACTGAAGCTCAACCCGCGGCTCGCGCCCTCGATCGACGTCGATGAAACCCATCGTCGCACCGGCGGCAGCGCACTTGTTGCGGTGCTCAAGCTCGTTCCTTCGGCGTTCATTTTTTTCCTGGTCATGGGGCTGGTCATGCTTGGCGTCGCCACGCCCACCGAGGCGGCGGCGACCGGCGTGTTTGGCGCCCTCGTGCTGGCCGTGGGCTACGGGCGCTTTTCGTTGAAGCTTATCCGGGAAGCACTCGTTTCAGCGGCGACGATTTCGGCGCTACTGCTCGTCATCGTTTGCTGCGCCACGATGTTCAGCCAACTCCTCACGCTCACGGGCGCTACGCGGGTGCTCGGCGAAATAGTGGTGGCGCTGAAGCTCCCGAGCGCAGTGATGCTCTTCGTGATGATGTTCGTGCCGTTCGTGCTGTTCATGTTCCTGGATCAGATAGCGCTGATGCTCGTGCTGATACCGATCTACAACCCGCTGCTAAATAGTCTCGGCTTCGACGAGATATGGTTCTACACTCTGATGCTAGTCGTGGCGACCTCGGGGAGCCTCACTCCGCCGTTTGGCTATACGCTGTTCGCCCTCAAGAGCGCGGCACCCAATATGCCTATGCAAGAGATCTACCGGGCGGCTTGGCCCTTCGTCTGGATCATCGTGGGCGCGCTCGTCCTGCTGGGATTGTTCCCCGGGCTTGTCACGTTCCTTCCTAACCTCACCAACCCGCAACGTTAAGAAGAACGCTTGCCGCGCACCGCCTCACGCCCGAAAACGCAAATATCGCGCAGCATTGATTTCACCCGGCGGGTGAAATAAAGCTCGTACGCGGCTAGGGCCCAAGGGTCGAAGCTCCGGCCCCGGGGTGTCGGTGCCATATCTCCATAGCGGCGGTGGTTCGCGCGGTGCGCGCTGCCCCAGGGCAAGCGTGACGCGACGACAACGTCGGCTTCGATGGCATCGCTATTACAAGCTGACCGTCCTCGTACTGACTAACCTCTACTACAAGGAAGCTACCGGGCTTATGCCGCCACTCCGTCAGCGCGGCATCGAGTCTCGTATGGCACCAAGTTGCTTTGTCAGGAAGGACATCACGAGAGTTTGAAGCCCAGATAACTGAGCTTCTCCGTTTCTCAATGAAAACTGGCGGAGAAGATTAACGAGACTACCGGCAATCCGATGTACGAGCACCCAACGGTACTTGTGGTACCGAGCCGACCACCGGCAGCCGGACATCGGTGCGGTTCAGCGTAGGCAACTCCTTTGCGATGCGCTGCTCAGCGACCGCCCACTTCTACCCGAGGTGTCCACGAACAGAAGATATTTCTGGCGGTTGTCGTAGAAGCGAAAACTGCGTTGCGGCAGTTCGTGCGTTGGCGAGATAGCTGGCGTCGATACGATGATCGCTGGAGCGGCAGTCACGGTTCCTCCTCATTCAGAGTTGGGCGCAGACTCGCGCGTGGAAGTTTTGGAAAACAACCCACTTATTAAAACAAGCGTCCGCGTGGGCGGCAGCCCGCTTGGCCCAAGTAGGGCTGTTCGGTACAGCGAGGCTATGAAATCGTTTTGTTGACTTGGTATCCGGCATTCTTATTACGAAAGTGAATTTGTTTCATTGGACAGCGCGTGGGCATTCGGAATACAAATTGTCCTTGAGAAAGGGAAGTCGAGCTCCGATGAAAGCAGCAGGTAATATCAAGACTGGCGCAGACCATTTGAGAGCGCTTCGCGACGGGCGGACGATCATGCTCGACGGCCAGGTCGTTGCCGATCACGTGACCCACCCGGCTTTCGCGAATGTGGTGGCGACCGCTGCGGGTCTATATGACTACAACGCGCACCCGGACAACCGGGAAGCGATGACCTTCCGCTCTCCGACATCTGGGGCAACGGTGAGTCGTGCGTGGCAACTGCCCACCTCATACGAGGAGCTAGTCGTGCGGAGGCAGGCCATTGAGCGGACCGCAGCCCAGACTTGGGGTTGGGTGGGGCGCACCCCCGACCACGTTGCTTCCACTTTGTCAGCTATGTACATGGGCGTCGACCTATTCGAGCGCCATGGCAGCAAGCGTGCCAACGCCGTCCGCGACTATTTCCAATGGGCGCGCGACAACGACGTGTGGTGTGCCTACAGCATCGTGCCTCCCCAGATAGACCGCAACGCCGGAAACGCTGTGCGCAAGGAGTTCGTCAATGCCGGCGTATGTGACGAAGACCACGAGGGCATAACCATCCGCGGCACGCGCATGCTCGCAACGGCTGCCCCAATGGCGCAGGAACTGCTCGTCGCCGCCATACAACCTTTGCGGCCAGGGGATGAGAAATACAGCTTTACCGCAATGGTGCCGCTGGGGTCGAAGGGTTTAAAACTGCTCTCGCGCAAGTCCTACGAAGCGGCAGCTACATCCGAGTTCGACTATCCCCTTTCCTCGCGCTTCGATGAAAACGACTGCATCGTCTACTTCGACGACGTAAAGGTCCCGTGGGATCGTGTCTTCATCCACAACGATGTGAAGATGGCGCGTGCGCAGTGGTTCGACATCCCTGTCATGGCCTATCAGAACTACCCGGCGCAGATACGCTTGAGCGTGAAGATGCGCTTCCTGCTTGGGTTGGCATACCGGATCGCCGAGCTCAACGGCATCGTCGCACTGCAAGGCACTCAGGAAACGCTGGGGCAGATGGCGGCGGAGCTCAGCCTCGTTGAAGGCATGGTCACTTCGATGGAAACGCGCGGCGTGAAGTATGGCGAGTACTTCATTCCGAACATCAGCGTGCAATACAGCTCGATGGTGCTCAGCCAGCAGCTTTATCCGGCGTTTCTCATGCGAATCCGGGAGCTATCCGGTGGGGCGCTGCTTGCGCTGCCATCTTCCTACGCCGACATGCTCAGTGCCGAGGTCGCAGAATATGTCGAGCGTACGCAAGGCACCACTGCTGTCACATCAATCGAGCGCGTCAAGCTTTTCAAGCTCGCCTGGGATGCGATCGGCTCGGAGTTCGGGTCCCGCCATACGCAGTATGAAATCTTCTACGCAGGATCGAGCTTCGTAAGCCGGCTGCGCAACTACAACGGCTACGACTGGAAGCGGGCCACGTCCATGGTGGACGAGCTGCTCAACACTATCCATGTTCCGGCACCTCGCCTTGGCACACCAGCGCGGGCGAGCGCCTTGGGCAACCATCCATAGAGGAGGCAGTCATGAATAAACGCCTGAGAATCGGCACCGTTCTACTGGCTTTGGCGGTTGTCGCAACGGCAAGCAGCCATGCCGCGGACCCCGTCAAAGTAGGGCTGGTTTACACCCTGTCCGGTCCCTTGGCGGTCCTTGGCCAGCAAGCTCGCGACGGCTTTCAACTTGGCATTAAGCACCTGGGCGGCAAGCTCGGCGGCAGAGACGTGGAAGTCATAGTCGTGGACGACGAGTTGAAGCCGGAGGTAGCGCTCGGCAAGGTACGAGGGCTCCTTGAGCGCGATCGAGTTGATTTCGTGGTAGGTCCGATTAGTTCGAGCATCTTGCAGGTCATATTCAAGCCGGTGGTCAGCGCCGGCGCGTTCTTGATCAGCACGAACAGTGGCCCGTCCACCTATGCGGGCAAGGATTGCCATCCAAACTTCTTTGTGACCTCGTATCAGAATGATCAGCCGTTCGAGGCTGTAGGAAAGTTCGCGCAGGATCAGGGCTACAAGAGAATCTTCATCCTGGTGCCGAACTATCAGGCCGGCAAGGATGCCATCGCCGGATTTCGGCGCCATTTCAAGGGCGCCGTGGTCGAAGAAGCTTTCGTCCCACTCAACAATCTCGATTTCCAGTCGGAGCTCGCCAAGATTGCGGTGGCGAAGGCGGACGCCGTCTTCACCTTCATGCCGGGCGGCATGGGCGTGAACTTGGTGAAGCAGTTCCAGCAAGCTGGACTGAATGGCAAGATCCCGTTCCTCTCCGCCTTTACCGTAGATGAAGCTACGCTGCCTGCGCAGCGCGAGGCGGCGATCGGCATGCTAGGCGCGATGACATGGGCCCCGGACGCCAACAATGCCCAGAACAAGAAATTCGTAAGCGGTTATGAAGCGGCTTATGGGAGCGTCCCGGCGTCCTATGCCTTTCAGGCCTACGACGCTGCCATGCTCATCGACAGTGCCATTCGAGAGGTAAAAGGCGACCTGTCCAAGAAGGACGCCCTGCGGGCGGCTTTGCAGAAGGCAGATTTTCAGTCCGTGCGCGGATCCTTCAAGTTTGGCCAAAACGGCTACCCTGTGCAGAGCTTTTACATGGTGCGCGCGGCCAAGCGTCAGGATGGCAAGTTCCAGACCGAGATCGCACACAAGGTTTTCGACCAGCACCAGGATACTTACGCCAAGGATTGCCGGCGGTAGGGCGCCAGCTTTGCGATGAGCGGGTCGCTCCTCTTTCTCCAGGTTCTTAACGGGATTCAGTTCGGGCTGATCCTGTTTTTGATTACGGCCGGCCTGACGCTGATCTTCGGGGTGATGGATCTCGTGAACCTGGCGCATGGGGTGCAGTACATGGTGGGCGCGTACTTGGCCGCCACATTCGCGTCGCTCAGCGGAAACTTTTTCGTGGCAATCGCATTGACCCTCCCCGCAGCGCTAGCGTTCGGACTTCTGCTGGAATTCTTGGTTTTCCGACATCTGTACGGCCGCAGCCATCTCGATCAGGTGCTCGCCACCTTCGGTCTGGTCCTGGTCTTGAGCGAGGGTGCTAAGGCGATTTGGGGTCCGGCACCGCTCAACATGTCCGTGCCGGATCTGCTTTCCGGCTCAATCCCAATGCCCGGCGGCCTTTCCTACCCGGTTTATCGTTTGGTGATCATCGGCGCTGGCCTCGCCATCGCAGCAGTCTTGTATGCATTAGTGAACTACACGAGAGCTGGGATGCTGGTAAGGGCAGGCGCCACCGACGGCGAGATGGTGGCGAGCCTTGGAGTGAACATCGCTCGGTTATTCATGCTGGTATTCGCCTTCGGCGCAATGCTGGCGGGCTTTGCAGGCGCGCTTATGTCACCGATCCTGAACGTGGACCCCAGCATGGGAGACAACATCCTCATCCTGGCGTTTGTCGTGATTGTCGTAGGTGGCACCGGTTCGATCCGCGGTGCCTTCGTCGCAGCGCTGCTCGTGGGCCTAGTCGACACCGTGGGACGGTTCCTCGCGCCCATTGCCTTGCGCATGCTTCTCGACCCGGCGCTGGCAAGCCAAGCAGGGCGCGCCCTGTCGCCGATGCTCATATACGTCCTGATGGCCGCCGTTCTTTGCTGGCGGCCTTCCGGACTGTTTAGCGTTCGCTGACGTGAGCCACGCGGGCATTGAGTATGCCGCGCGGGGACGCAGCAATGTGTGGGCCGGTTCCCGCCGCGTCGTGCCGGTGTTGATCTTCGTCGTCCTGGCTTTGGTTCCCGTTGTCGCCCGCTTCGGCATTGAGGGTTACGTCCTCACGCTCTTTACTCGCCTGATGATCCTGGGGATCGCGGCCATTTCGCTGAACCTGCTTATCGCCTATGCCGGCCTCGTTTCATTCGGACACGCCGCCTACGTCGGCATCGGTGCCTACGCGGTCGCTATTCTCACCGCGCACGGAGTGCATGATCTGGCCCTGCAGACCATGCTCGCACTGGCGATTTGTGCTGCCTTTGCGCTTATTACCGGAGCGATTTCCCTTCGCACCACCGGCATTAATTTCATAATGATCACGCTTGCTTTCGGGCAGATGGCGTTCTTCCTTGCGACGTCTCTCGCCGCCTACGGCGGGGATGATGGTCTCACGCTCGCAAGGCGCAGCATGATAGGCGGCAAGGAAGTTCTTTCCCAACCCGCGGTCTTCTACTATCTAGTCCTCGCCTGCTTGCTGCTCGCTTGGGCGGTATGCCGCACGCTGATTCGATCGACGTTCGGCCGCATTTTGCAAGGCGCGCGCGATAACGCATTGCGGGTCGAGGCCTTAGGCCTGAGCACTTTCCGGTATCAGCTTACGGCATACGTCATTGCCGGCTGCATGGCGGGTCTATCCGGAGTTCTGCTGGCGAACCATCTGGAATTCGCGAGCCCTGCGTACATGTCATGGCAGCGCTCCGGCGAGTTGATGGCCATGGTCGTCGTTGGGGGCGCCGCCGGCGTGCATGCGCCGATCCTCGGGGCTGCGTTTTTCATACTGGTGGAGGAGTTTCTTTCAACTCGTATCGAGCACTGGAAGATCATCTTTGGCGCTGTCCTGATAGCGCTCGTGGTGGTGCCGGGCGGTGCATTCTTGAAGCGCGGACGGCCGTGAGCGCTGAGCTGCTCCGCGTGACGGACCTCTGCAAATCTTTCGGCGGAGTGCACGTGACTACAAATGTCAGCATCGAAGTCGCGGCCGGCGAGATACACGCGCTCATCGGGCCCAATGGCGCGGGGAAAACGACGCTGATCGATCAGGTGTCCGGCCGGGTGCGCTCGGACGCCGGCCGTATATTCCTCGACGGCCGCGACATAACGACGTTGCCTATGCGTTCCCGGGCGCGTCTGGGTCTCTCACGCTGTTTTCAGGTGAGCTCTGTCTTCCCCAGTTTCACGGCAGTGCACAACGTGGCGATAGCAGTGCAGGCCGGATTGGCTGAATGGCCCAGCTTCCTGCGCAATCCAGACGAGGACCCCCGGATTATGGAGCCTGCGCTCGACGCGCTGGCCAAGGTGGGCCTCCAGGGTCGCGAGAAGGTCGAGGCGCGCGTCTTGGCGCATGGCGAGAAACGTCAACTCGAGCTCGCGATAGCAATGGTGATGAAACCTAGGATCATTCTCCTGGATGAGCCTCTCGCGGGTACCGGTCCCGACGAGGCGCGGCACCTGGTCGACATCTTGGCCTCGCTTCGCGGCACGACTGCAATGCTGCTCATCGAACATGATATGGATGCGGTTTTCGCACTCGCAGATCGGGTGTCCGTGCTTGTCTACGGCAAGGTAATTGCCAGCGGCACCCCTGCAGAGGTGCGGTCCAGTCCAGATGTTCGGGCCGCGTATCTTGGGGAGTGTCACTGACGTGCTTTCTGTGAGCGCCCTGCAAGCGTCCTATGGG
>WUUC01068878.1_pt1 | contig 19257 bp, 27 predicted proteins | sample 6278441 | NCBI WGS metagenome assembly WUUC01 (sample SAMN13675441, study PRJNA597444) | soil metagenome | isolation source: soil | place: USA: Washington | collected 2017-10 | reverse complement strand
GACCGGCGCCGACGTGGACGGCATGCACTGGGAGGGCATCCCCGGTGTCACAGTCGAGGCCGTGCGGGACCTGACCGCGTCACTGTCCGCCAAGCCGCCGACGCCGGTGAGCCCTGCCCCTGCCCCGGCGCCGGCCCCCAAACCCAAGCCGAAACCGAAGCCGGCCGGGTGGACCGGACCGGACCTGCGCGGGGTGTCCCTGGCGCTGCGCGGGGAGCAGGGCAACAACGGCCCCCGCACCCAGCGGTTGCAGCGGGAACTCCGCCGCGCCTACCCGCGCTACGCCAAGCACCTCGACGACGACGGCTACTGGGGGCCGCAGACCACCGCCGTGCTGCGCGAGTTCGCCCACCGCACCGGCATCCGGTCGGCGGACGGCGCGAACATCGGCCCCCAGATCGCCCGGAAGCTCTACCTGGCAGGAGTTCGCCCGTGACCGCCTCGACCGCCCTGGCCACCGGCACCGTTGCGTGGACCGTGGACGCCCCCGGCGCCGACGACATCCGCGTGACGATCACCCCATCGGTGCGGCTGGTGCACGCCGCCGCCCCCGCCCCGGCCACCGTCGTGCTGGACCGGGAGACGTTGGCCACCGGCGGCACCGTCACGCTGAACGCCACCGACGACCCCGACGTGTCCCCCACCGGCTGGACGTGGGTGGCTCACCTCCGGGTCGACGGCGAACTCGTGACCTCGTTCCCGTTCCACCTGGCGTCCGGGTCGTCGATCAACCTGGCCACCGAGGCGCCCGTAGACACCTCCACCGGCACGCCGATCCTGCGCGGACCCAAAGGTGACCCGGGCGACGGCGGCTCCGGCGGAGGCGGCGGCGGGGCCGTGGACTCGGTCAACGGGCGCACCGGGATCGTCGTGCTGGATGCCGACGACATCGCCGACACCACGACCCGGAAGCTGCTCACCTCCGCCGAACGGACCAAGCTGTCCGGAATCGCCACCGCCGCCACCGCGAACGCCACCGACGCCGCCCTCCGCGACCGGGCCACGCACACCGGCACCCAGACCGCTGCCACCATCTCCGACCTGCGGGAGCAGGTCGAGGACTACGTTGCCGCTCTGCTGGCCGCCGGCAGCAACGTCACCCTGACCTACACCGACAACGGCTCCGGCGCCGGGTCGCTGTCGATCGCCGCCGCCGGCGGTGGCGGGGGAACCACCGACCCCGAGGCGGTGCGGGATGCGATCGGGGTGGCCCTGGCCGGGGCCGGGCTGATCTCCGTCGCCGTCAACGACGTCGCCGACACCATCACCATCTCCACGACGGCGACCGCGAACGCCACCGACGCCCAGCTCCGGGACCGGACCACCCACACCGGTGCCCAGGCCATCTCCACCGTCACCGGCCTGCAGACCGCGCTGGATGCGAAGGCGGCGACCGCCTCCCCCACGTTCACCGGCACCGTGTCCGGCGTGACGAAGGCCCACGTCGGCCTGGGCAACGTCGACAACACCGCCGACACCGCCAAGCCCGTCTCCACCGCCCAGCAGACGGCGATCGACGCGGCGAAGGCCCGCGCCAACCACACCGGCACTCAGGCCGCGTCCACGATCACCGGCCTGGCCACCGTCGCCACCTCGGGTGCCTACGGCGACCTGTCTGGCACCCCGACCATCCCGGCCGCCTACACCGACGAGCAGGCGCGGGATGTGATCGCCACGGCCCTAGTGGCCGGGTCGAACGTCACCATCACCCCCAACGACGGCGCCGACACCATCACCATCGCCGCGTCTGGCGGTGGGGGCGGGGGTGCGGACACGGCCGCCCGGACTGCGGCGGCGCGGACTCCGCTGCCGACCACCTCTGTCCCCGGCGTGTTCGCTGAGTCGCTTCCCCGGTGGACGCCGTCCGTGGCCGGGAGTGCCCTCAGCACAGGGATTCCCCGGCTGGTCGCCCTGCGTCTGAACGCGGGCGAGGTGGTTAGCTCCTTGACATTTATGACGGGCGCTACCGGCGGCTCGGGAATGACCCGCCAATGGGCGGCCCTGGCCGATTCCAGCGGAACCATCTTGGCGGTGTCGGCCGACCTCGGCAGCGCGGCGTGGCCGGGCTCGACCCTTAAGACGTTCACCATGGGCAGCCCCTACACAGTTCCGGCGGACGGGGTCTATTACGCCGCCGTGGACGTTGTCGGGACCACCCCGCCGCAACTGGTCAGTCTCAGCATGTCCACGGCCCTGCAGACGGCGACACTCCCCTACGTCTCGGGGGTCACCCCGTCGAACACCGGCGCCCCGCCGACTGTCGGCGCGAGCCTCGGCACGATTACTCACACGGCGACCATCAACTACGTGGCGGTGGCCTGATGCCTTACGAACAGACCGGGATCGACGGTGCCGATTACGTGCGCGTGCAGGAGGGCGCTGAGGTCGAGCGGCGGCCTGCCACCGCCGACGAGCTGCTCCGCCTGCCTAGGGTGCCCCTGTCTCGCAGCGACGAGTACGCCACGAAGCTGCGTGAGCAGGCGTTGACCGCGCACACCGCTAACCGGCAGTTCGTGGGGATCGCTACGCCTACGAATGCGCAGAACGCCGCGCAGATCAAGGCACTTACGAGGCAGATGAACGGCGTCATCCGGCTTCTGCTCAACCAGCTCGACGGGACCGACTGATGGACCCCCGACGCACGTCTGACCGCTGGGTGACCCCCGGCGTGATCGTCGCCCTGATCTTCACCGCCGGAGCGATCACCCTGTCGGTGTTCGCCGCCGTCACCTACCTGACGGTGCGCGGGTTCGACCCCGCCCCCGTCGTCGAGCTGGTCGGCACCCTCGTGGCCGCCTCCACCGGCTGCGTGACCCTGCTCCTGCAGGTCGCCTCCCGCCGGGGCGTGGCCAAGGTGGAACGCAACACCGGCCTGCAGGGCAGCGAACAGGCCGCCGTCCGCGACGAACTCGGCGCCGTCCGGGAGGAAGTGGCCGCCGTCGCCGACTACCTGCGCCCCGGCTCCCATGCCTACCCCGACACGACGTATCAGACCGGCCGGAGCCTGCCACCCGTCCCGGACAACGGAACGGCCCCCGCAGCGACCGGGAGATTAGGGGCCTAGTCCAGCACTCAACCGGTCGCCCTGATGGCGGGGGCCGTCCGTGGTCGGGTGGGCTGCTCGGCCAAGCCCGACACCACGAGGCTACAGCCGACACGCCCGCATCGGCACGGCGCGACACCCGTCGAGTCACCCGCTAGTGTCGGACCCGGCCTAGGACAGCAATACCCCGCAAGGTCGCACCACCGGACTCCGAAGCGCTGCGGAGGACGCACACGGAAAGCCGACTGTCACAGGCAGTCGGCCAGAAGCGTTGCGTCCGTCCACCCAGGCCACGAGGCACGGCCCCGGCCCTACCTCGTACTTGGCAGTCCTCCGGACTGCAGTGGGGAACTTCCCAGTTCCCCACACCCCTCCTGTGACCGACCACCGGCTACGCCGGGGTCGACAGACAACTACAAACGGTCACCCTGACTACCAACCCAGTAAGCAACCCAGCCCAGTAGGTGACCACAGAACGCGCGCGCGCGAGGACACACTGTGAAGGGGGTCACTGAAAGTGTCGGAACACATCGGTACAGTCCGCACCATGCCGAACGAGACTCATCTACTGACGCCCCGTGAGGTCATGGACCTTCTGCGCATCGGTCGCACCACCCTGCACGAGTGGCGAAACCGAGGCCGCGTTGAGGGCATCCAGCACACACCCGCCTACCCCGGCCGCCTCCACGGAGGCCCCTGGTACTACCCGGCCTCCCAGCCACTCATCAAGGCCGCCCTCGACGCCGTGAAGGCCGCCCGATGAACTGGTGCACCTGCCCCTGCGGGGAAGTCGAAGGCCAGGAGTGCGGCGAGTGCGGGGAGCTGGTCCGATGACCGGTCGCCTCGTGCTCGTGTCCGAGCCGCTCCCCGAATGCGCCCTCTGCGAACGCCCCACCAAACGCGCCGCCTGGGAAGCCAACGGCTCCCTGTGCACCGAATGCGCCCAGGGCATCGACCGCACCATCGACATGCTGCCCCCGGTGCTGCCCCGTGACTGACGACAACGTCCACCGGCTGCCATGCCCGACCTGCACCGGGCAGACCCGCGAAACCGTGGGCATGGTCTGCCAGACCTGCGGCACCGACTACGGACCGCCCGCGCCCGACCGGCACCAGCAGACAGCGATCCGCGAAGTGCACCAGCGCGACAAGACCGAGCCATACGCCTGCGACTGGTGCGGCGAGGCGTGGCCGTGCACGCCCATCCGAGCCCTGGCCGGCCGCGACGACACCGAGGCCCCGACGTGAGCCGCCACGGCCGGCGTTCCTGGGGCGGCGACAAGGTCTACAAGTACCGCGCCCTGGTACTGGCCACCTACGGCACCACATGCCACCTCTGCGAGCGGCCAGGCGCCGACAGCGTCGACCACGTCGTGCCCGCCATCGAGGCCCCCCACCTGGAGTTCGACCTGCGCAACATGCGCCCGGCACACCGACTGTGCAACTACTCCCGGGGCGCGACACCCCTCGACGAGTGGTTCGCCCAGCGGGAAGCCCACCGAGTAGCACTCGCACCATCAAGGGACTGGTGAATGGTTCGCATCGTCGACCCCGCCTACGCGGCCAGGGTCAGAGCACAGGCAGAAACGCACCTCACCATGTGGCGCACCGAAGACCTACACGACCCCTGCCTGGCCCGCACCCCACACCCCACCCCGTGGATCTGCACCCTGCCCGCACTCCACCCCCACCCCCACCGTGACCAGTGGGCCGGCCAGATCTGGTGGGAACAGTGAGCACTCGACCCTGGACCTGCACCCACTGCGGGGCACGCCTGGCCTGGACATCGAAGACGGTCGGCTGCCCTCCGTGCAAGACGATCAGACCGATTGCGATGCGCGTTCCCGACGCCGGCGCAGAGGTGCGGTTTTTAAGGCCGGAAGGCCCCTCCGAAGGCGCGCCCCTTCCTTTTCTCTCTCCAAGACGGCGCAGACCAGGGGGTTCCCCGGGGGGGACCCCCCCCTCCCCTACGAACCGAAAGCGAAGCCGATGATCGAGCCGAAGTCACGCCGAACCGTCGAACAGGCAGTGATCCGGGCGAAACTACGCGAACCGGCCCGGCTCTACCTGTGGCCGATCGTCCTCGTCCTCGTGATCGGCTTCGTCGGCGCCGGCATCACCACCCAGGAGTGGGGCGACTGGGCACTGGCGCTCCTCGCGCCCGCGCTGGGTGTCGCCGGTGCCGCTGAGGCCGTCCGCGCGTCGGTGTACTCCGAGGCCGGCCACTTCCAGTCGCTGCACCAGGCCGCCTCCCGCTGGGCGGACATCACCCGGGCGCCTCAGTGAGACTGCTCGACCTGTTCTGCGGGGCGGGTGGCTGCTCGGTCGGCTACGACCGCGCCGGCTTCGACGTGACCGGCGTCGACATCGAGCCGCACCCGGACTACCCGTTCAATTTCCGGCTGGGCGATGCGCTCGAGGTGCTGGATGACCTTGAGTTCCTGGCCGGGTTCGACGCCGTTCACGCATCGCCGCCGTGTCAGGCCTACACGCCGTTGGGCGCGAAGGACGGCCGGCACAAGGAACTGATCGGCCCGGTGCGGGACAAGCTGGTCCGCTGGGGCGGTGCCTACGTCATCGAAAACGTCGAGGCTGCCCGGCACGCGATGCTCGAGCCGTTGACCCTGTGCGGGTCGACGTTCTCGCTCGGAGTGCGTCGACACCGCCTCTTCGAGACGAACTGGTTTGCCTGGGCCGCCGGTGTCTGCTCTCACAAGGCCCAGGGGGAGATACGCGCCTACTACGGCAAGAAGGGCTGGGCCGCCTGGACACCCGGCGGGGCCCAGGTCCAGTCGAAAGACCGTAAGCCGTTATTGCGCGGAACCGTGGAACAGGCTGCCGATGATATGGGCATCGACTGGATGGGATGGGACGACCTCCGAGAGGCCGTCCCGCCCGCCTACACGGAGTTCCTCGGCGAGCAGCTCGCCACGCACCTGTCAGGAGTCGCCGCATGATCGGCCGTCGTCGTCACCCCCGCCGGCAGCCCCCGGCCGTGCACCGCCCGACCCTGCCGGCCCCGGAGACCGAGGCCGAGGTGCTCGACCGGGCCGTGCCGGTCGGGCAGTTCGTGGCCGGTGGGCAGGTTCCCTCCGCCGACGAACTCGCCGACCTGGTCGACCTGGACCCGCCGCCGCCGCTGTCCAAGTTCCAGGTGGCCCGGCTCGAAGCGCTCACTGCGAACTGGGTGCGGGAGGTCCGCGTCGGCGGTCCGATGCCGGAGGACACCCTCCTCTACGGCGCGCCCAAGCCGCCGGTGCCGTCGAGGACGCCACCCGAGGACGAGGAGTCCCCGCCACCTGTGGTCGACGCCGAGGAGCCGCTAGAGCCCGGTCCGGTCGTCGCGCCTGCCGGGGACGCGCCGGCCGGGCCGCCCCGTGTGGTGCGGGACTGGGTGTCCCGGCACGACCCGCGCTCGCGGGAGTTCGACGTACGGTCGCGGCTGCGGGCGAAGGTCCCGGTCCAGGACCGAGTGTGGGATACCGGCCCCGTCTTCGATCAGGGCACCACGCCGCCGCTGTCACTGCGTGACGCCTCCGGCTGCGTCGGAATGGCCGTGGCCGCCGCCGCCAACGTGCTGTGCGTGGCGGCCGGAGCGTCACCGCACAGTGTGTCCCTGCTGGGGCAGCACGACGCCCGGGACCTCTACGACCGGGCCCAAGCAAAGTTCGACCACGTCTCGGGGGAGGCCTACCCGGGCACGTCCGTCCTCGCCGGGATGCTCGCCGGGCGGGAGGCCGGCCTGTGGGCCGAGTTCCTGTGGGCGTTCGGCACCCGCGACATCGCACAGGCGATCCTGCAGGTCGGCCCCGTCGTCATCGGCATCCCCTGGGACGAGGGCCTCGAATCCCCCGACAGTCGCGGCATCGCCGTCCCGGGTGGGGCGCCGATGGGTGGGCACGCCCTGGCCGTGGTCGGGATCGTGCTGAACCGGGGCGCCCAGCCCGGGCCGTATTTCGTGCTGCAGCAGTCCCGGGGCGAGTCCGAGGGCGACCGGGGCCTGATCTACGTGCATCACCGGCACCTGTCCGGGCTGCTCGCCGGCATCGGCGAGGCCGCGATCCCCGTTCCGCCCGGCGGCCTGTCGTGAAGTTACCGGCGGGTGGGCAGGCAGGGCCCGGTGTGCCGGTCGGCCATCCGGCATCCGGCCTTCACCTGGCAGGCGATCATGTTGGCCAGGAACAGGTAGCGGTCCATGCCCCCTGTTATCGGCAGGCGGGGGAGCGGTTGTGACCGGACTGCTGTGGCTGTTCGGGGCCCGCGTTGTGTCACTGGTGCTTGATCTGATGACCCGCTGGGAGGACATGTGACCGACGACGACGGCGCCGCCCTGTTCGACGTGCCCGAGCTGCGCCTCGACGCCGGTCGGCGGGGCCGGTGTGAGGCGGGGCTGATGCGTTCCCTGGCAGCGGCGGAGGAGGCGGGGAAGCTCATTCCGGAGGACGCGGGCATGATCGGCGCCGCCCTGGTCGCCGCCCGCGCCCTCGATCAGGCGGAGAAGTTCTCCGGCCCGAAGACGCCGTACGCGATCCAGGCGGCGATGCCCTCCTACATGGAGGCGTTGCACGCGCTGCGGCTGCCGGTGAAGAGCGCGCCGGTTCCGGCTGCGGCTCCCCAGGTGGCCCAGGCCGACCCGGCAGACTGGTTAGGTGACGCTTTCGGTATCCCGGGGGACTGACGTTCCGGCCCTGCCAGGGCTGCGGTTCGCCACACCCCGGGACCTGTCGCGTAAGACGATGGGTGGCGCCGTCGCCAAGGTGCAGTCCGTTCTGCGCAAGCCGGCGATGCCCTGGCAGCGGTACGTCGCCGACGTGGCCGGCGAGGTCGACGACCGGGGCCACTACGTGCACCCGCTGGTCATCGTCAGCATCCAACGGCAGACCGGTAAGACCACCCTGGACCTGGCGCAGTCCACCCAGCGCGCCCTGCAGGCCCCCAACCGGAAGGTGTGGCACACCGCGCAGACCGGGCAGGACGCTCGCAAGAAATGGCGCGAGTTCGTCGAGGAGCTGATGCTGTCCCAGCTCCGAACCACCGTCGCCGAGCTGCGGAAGGGCAACGGCGACGAGTCGCTGACGTTCCTCAACGGGTCGAAGTTCAAGCCGCACAAGCCGGCGTTCGACGCGCTGCACGGTGAGCAGTCCGACACGAACAACATTGACGAGGGCTGGGTGTTCACCGAGGTGGAGGGCGCCGCGCTGATGCAGGCGATCACCCCGACCCAGCTCACCCGGCCCGGTGCGCAGACGTTCATCTGGTCGACCCGGGGTGATGCGTCCTCGACGTGGTTCCACAACCTGATCGAGCAGGGCTACGCCGGGGTGCCCGGCATCGCCCTGTTCGACTTCGGTATCCCGTTCGACTCCGACCCCCTCGACCTGGACAACCTCGTCGCCCATCACCCGGCGGTCGGCCACACCCAGACCCGGGAGTCGATCGCCGCCGCGATGGCCTCGATCGGTCACGACCGGCCCGGTGAGATTGCCCGCGCCCTGGGGAACGTGCCCACCGGCGGGGGTGAGCGGGTCATCCCCCGCGACGCCTGGGACGCCGCCCGGACCACCGACCCCCTGCCCCTCGGGCGGCCGGCATACGGGATCGGGGTGTCCGCCGATGGCACCTGGGGGAGTCTGTGGGCCGCCGTCCTCGGCCCGGACGGCACCCCGTGGGCCGAGCAGATCGAACGCCGCCCCGGCCGCGCATGGCTCGTCGACCGGGTGCTCGAACTCCGGGACTCCGGTCAGGGCGTGGCCGTGGACCGGCGCGGCCCGGCCGGGCCGGTCGCCGACGCCCTCGAACTGGCCGGCGTCGAGCTGCTCACCCCGGCCGCCGACTACCCGGCCGCCTGTCAGGACTTCTACGACCGCATCACCGACCCCGCCGGGCCCCGCGTGCGGCTCCGCGATCCGGTCGGGGGAGCGGACGAGGCCGCCGACGTCGCCGGCCGCCGCATGGTCTCAGACGGCTCCTGGGTGTGGTCCCGCACCCGCTCCACGGGGCACATCGACGCCCTGGAGGGCGCCAACCTGGCCTGCTGGGCCGTGGTGCGCGCCCCGGCGCCGGTCACCATCGGCCGCGTCCATTTCGCCTGACCCGGAAGGGTGAAGGTGTTCAGTTCTGAACACCGTGTCGGCTCAAGAATCCGAACACTCTGAACGATAATGAACACATGAAGAGGCCTAGCTTCACCTACGAAATCCTGGACCGGACCAGCCACTACCGGATCATCGGGGGCCGCACCTACCGCGACTGCATCGCCCGCCGCGTGGCGGACGGCGAACTGCGCGTGATCGCGGTGCCGGCATGACCGCCCCGCTGCTGGCCCCGGCCGCGCTGCAGGCGCGGCGCCGGGTCACCGCGATCCGCAACGCGCTCGCCGCCGCCGACGAGCTGCTCGCGCAGGCGTTCACCGCCCGCGACTGGGCCGCCCTCGGTCACGCCTCGTGGGAGGCGTACTGCTCGGCTGAGCTGCCGGAGTTGCGGCACATCAAGCTCCGTCGCCCCGAGCGGCAGGCCCGGATCGCCGCGCTGCGCGCCGCCGACCCGGCGATCAGTGTCCGGGACCTGGCCGCCGCCACCGGCGCGTCGGTGGGCACCGTGCACGGCGACCTCACCGCCCCCGCCCCGGTGCCGGCCGGTCCCCCGCTCCCCCGCACCGATCAGGTGGTCGGCCTCATCGCCGCCGCCGGCCCGGCCGGGCTGACCTGTGCCGAGTTGGAGCGGCGTATGCGGGTGCACCACGGCATCGCCTCCGGCGCCCTGTCCCGGGTCGCCCGGCAGGGCCGGGTGGTGCACGCCGGCCGTGCCCGGGGCGGGTACGGGGTGTATGTCGTACCCGCCGGGTAGCCTGCCCGCAGTCACGTTTCCCGTGAAACGTGACCTGACTGGTGACCGAACGGCGAAAGGCCCCGCCCGGGGAGGGGCGGGGCCTTTCGTATGCCCGGGGTCAGTGTTCGGGGTCCTCGTCGTCGGGGAGGATGAACGCCCGGTCGCAGCAGGCGGCGTGCTGCAGCAGGTCGGAGTGGTGCCAGCAGTCGCCGCACTCCTCCCCCGAATACACGAACTCGCCGCATTCGATGTCCTCGCACCGGCCCAGCGGCGGTTCCGGGTTCACGGGAGGACTGCGGCGAGGATGTAGCCGGCGACCAGGGCTGCGGACAGGGCTGCGGGGCGGAGCTTGTGGGTCACGGTTGGTCCTGTTCCCGGACGGTCGCCGACCCCTGTGGGTGGGATCGCTAGGCCACGATCCGTCCGAACATCGGCAGGCTAGCACCGGGACTGTTCGGGGTGTTCGGTTGCGTGCGGCGTGTTCCGACATGGTGTCGCCTTGCGGGTGGGTGTCGTGTGGCGGGTGTTCACTGCGCGGCGTGGGCCTAGGACTTCGCGCGTTGCTCCCTGGTCTGCGGTCGGCCGAGTTGACCGCAGCGGCGGATGTGGTGTCGCCGCTGGTGGGCCCGCCGCTGGACCTGGCGTCGCCGTTCGCGCCGCGCCCGAATCATCTGCAGGGCGTGGTGTGGTCCGACGTGTTCGGCACCGCCGCGACGGCGCCGCTGGACCGGGCCGCCGCCATGACGATTCCGGCGGTGGCGCGTGGCCGGAACATCATTTGCGGCACGGTGGGCCGCATCCCGCTGGCCGCACACCGTGGCACGACGCGCCTGACCGGCCCGGCCGAGCCGACGTGGATCAACTCCACCTCCGGTGCGCTGCCCGCGTATCACCGGAACATGTGGACCGCCGACGATCACCTGTTCTACGGCTGGTCGTGCTGGGCCCGGGTCAACGACGCCGCCGGCCGGTTCCCGCTGCAGATGGACCGTATCCCGATTGGCCGCTGGTCCCTCGACGACCACGGCCGGGTCAAGGTGGACCGGGGCGACGGCGTGCACGAGCTGGTCAACCAGTCCACGGTCGCGCTCATCCCCGGCCCGCACGAGGGCATCCTCGTGTTCGGGCAGCGGGCGCTGCGGCACTACCGGGACCTGATGGACGCCGCCGCGCAGGCGTCGAAGACCCCGGCCGCGCACCTGGCGCTGCAGCAGACCTCCGGTCAGCCGATGCTCTACGAGTCCCCCGATCCGAACGTGCCCGGCATCCGCGACTTGCTCGCCTCGTGGCGGGCCGCCCGTGAGGGCGAGGCCGGGGGAGTGGCCTACCTGCCGCCCGGGCTGGAGGCCAAGGAGCTGGGCACCTTCTCCGAGCACCTCCTCGAATCGGGCCGCAACGCCGCCGCCGTCGACATCGCCCGCCTGATGTCGCTGCCCGCCGACCTCCTCGACGCCGCCTCCGAGGCGTCCCTGACGTATTCGAACGCCCGCGACAACGACGCCCGCGCGATCCAGTACGGCGTCGGCCTCTACCTCACCGCCATCAGTGCGGCCCTGTCGCAGGACTCGATCACCCCACACGGGCAGACCGTCCGCTTCGACCTCGAGGACTGGCTCGAGGACCCGGTGCCCGCGCCGGCCCCGGCCCGCCCGCGTTCGGAACTGAACACCCCGACTGCGCAGGAGCCCGCCCAGTGACGACGCTTTCCCTGCACGCCACCCTCACCGCGCCTATCACCCAGGCCGAGCCCGGCGAACAGAACCACCGGGTGGCAGAGGCGATCATCGTCCCTTACGGGGTGCCCGGCCGTACCAGCGCCGGCCTGAAGCGGATTCAGGCCGGTGCGCTGCGGATCGTGGACGGCGCCCCCGTGGTCGGCCTGTACGGGCACCGGATGCCCGGCGTCGAGCCCCGGGGGGTGTCCCGGCTGATCGCGCACGAGGACCGCCCCGAGGGGCTGTTCGGCCGGCTGCGGATCGCCGAGACCGCGCTCGGGGATGAGCTGCTCGCCGAGATCCGGGGCGGCGTCCGTGAGGGCGTGTCCGTCGAACTGTCCGAGGTGGTCTACGCCGACGACGACCCCGACCTCGTCGTCTCCGCCCGCCTCGACGCGGTGGCGCATGTGCCGCTGCCCGCCTATGACTCCGCCCGCACATACGCGCTGGCGGCCAACCAACACACCGATGGAGAGCCCGTGACCCAGCCCGACCAGACCGCGCCGCCGGCCGCCGAGCCGGCCGCTCCGGCGCTCGACTACGCCGCGCTGGCATCCGCGCTGGCCCCGCACCTCACCGCAGCGGTCGCCCCCTCGGCGGCCACGGTCCTCTCGACCGCCGGCGTTCCCGCCGCGCAGGTCACCGAGCCCGCCCCGGCCGCCGAGCTGGACAAGCTGTGCACCCTGCAGGCCGCGCAGGCCTCCGGTGACACGACGCTGAACGCCGCCCTGGCCGACATCACCAACTCCGACCTGCCGCTGTTCCAGCGCCCGGCCGGGGCGATCCCCCAGCAACTCTGGGCGAACGTCGGCTACACGCGGCGGTTCGTTCCTCTGCTGACGCAGAAGGCGCTCACGTCCTACAAGTTCGGCGGCTGGGAGTTCACCCAGCGACCCGAGGTCGGCGACTGGTCCGGCGACAAGACCGAGATCCCCACCAACGAGGTCGCCACCCGGGAGATCGAGGCCACCGCCGCCCGCATCGCCGGCGGCTGGGACGTCGACCGCAAGTACCGCGACTTCGGCGACTCCCAGTTCTGGGCCGCGTTCTACGCCGCGCAGACCGAGTCCTACGCCCGGCTGACCGACAACAAGGCCGCCGCCGCGATCGTCGCCGCCGCGCAGGACGTCACCGGCACCGCCCCGGTCACCGGCTACACCCGCCCCACCGGGTTCGGCACCGTCGTCGACCAGGCCGACGTGATCCGCGCCGTCGCGTTCGGCACCGCCTACCTCGAGGAGACCCCGCTCATCGAGCAGGGCCCCAACTTCGTGCTGATGAACACCGCCGACTACATGTCGCTGCTGGACGTCACCAACCTCGACCTGCCGGCGTTCCTGTCCCAGTTCGGGGTGTCCCCCGGCAGTTTCCTGCGCACCAACAAGGTCCCGGCCGGCGCCGTGGTCCTCGGGGTGAAGCGGGCCCTGGAGTGGTACGAGCTGCCCGGCGCCGCCCCAATCCGGGTGGAGGCGCTCGACGTCGCCCGGGGCGGTGTCGACTCCGCCGTCTACGGCTACTGGGGCACCCTGCACGTCCGTCCCGGCGGCATCATCTCCGTTCCGCTGACCCCGGCCGCCTGACATGGCTGACGGCCCGGCCACGCTCTCCGGCACCCTGGCGCTCGTCTCACTGACCGTGGACGACGCCGGGGCGTCGGTGGCCGCCGCCGTCGCCGCGACGAACTCCCTCGTCCGGGGCTGGCTTCCCCCGGCCCCGGACGGCGAGTGGCCCGCCCACCACAGGTACGGGGCGAACCTGCTCGCCGCCCGGCTGTGGCGCCGGAAGGACTCCCCCGGCGGCATGCTGCAGTTCGGCATGGAGGCCGCCGTCTACGTGTCCGGGAACTGGCCCGACGTGGCCCTGATGCTCGGCCTGGGTGAGTACCGCATCCCGAGGGTCGGCTGATGGACCTGGGTGCGCGGATGGTCGACGCCTGCAAGGCGCTGGCGATCGACCTGACCGAGGCCGGGGTGCCGGCCAGTGTGGAACGCTCCCAGGTCAACGCGGGCGGGGCGTGGATCGCCCCCCAGTCGATCGACCTCACCACCCTGGGCGGGGACGGCGTGGCGCGGGTGCACGTCGTCCTGGTCGCCCCCGACTCCGGTGACCTGGCCTCCCATGTGGTGCTGGCCGGGCTGCTGGACAAGTGCCTGTCCGACCCGGTGCGCCTGGTCCCGGCCGAGCCGGTGGACACCGGCTGGATTCTCGTCCTCCCCCACACCCAGACCCCCTATCCCGCCTACCGGCTTCCGGTGGACGTCGACCTCTAGGAGAGCTTTATGCCTGTCGCTGCGCAGACGATGGGTCCCGGCACGTTCTCGATCGGCCTGGTCGGGACCCCGCTGGACCTGACCGCCCAGGTGACCTCGCTGCGGGTCACCCCCTCGGCCGAGGCCGAGGACTCTTTGACGACCTTGTCGGGGGAGACCCTCGCCGGTGAGCGCACCTACTCCTGGGTGGTCTCCGGAACGCTCATTCAGGACCTTACCGAGGCCGGGATGTACGACTACACGTGGGACAACGCCGGGGATGAGGTGCCGTTCACGTTCACTCCCTCGACGGCTGCGGGCCGGTCGATCACCGGCACGGTGATCGTGGACCCGCTGGAGGTCGGCGGGGATGTGAAGAAGAAGAACACCGTGGACTTCGAGTGGGTCGTCGTCGGCACCCCGACGCTCGGCGCCGACCTCTAGCCCGGTGGCCGCCGGCGCGATCACGGTCGAGGGGGCCAAGCAGGTCCGCGCCGGGCTGAAACGCGCCGGCCTGGACGTGGACGACCTGAAGGCCGCGCACAAGGCCGTCGCCGACATGATCGTCGAGCGGTCCGACTCCCGCGCCCCGCGCCGCTCCGGCGCGCTGGCCGCCGACGTGCGCGCGGCCGGCACCGCCCGGGAGGCGATCGTCCGCGTCGGCCGCGCCCGGGTCCCCTACGCCGGCCCCATCCACTGGGGCTGGCCGAAACGCAACATCGCCCCGAATCCGTGGCTCTGGACGACCGCCCGGAACCTCGAAGACCGCGAACTGTCCATGTACCTCGACGCCCTGCAGAAGATCATCGACCGCATCGAAGGGACCCACACCCGATGAGCACCGACCGCGAGTTCACCATCCCCAAGGTCCGCTTGCACCTGGCCGACGGCACCTCGGCGACCGTCGAGATCCGTAACAGTGACCGGTTGCAGTGGGACCTCACCGCGCCCCGCAAGAAGTGGGGCAAGGCGTCCGAGGTGCCGGTGCTGGCGCAGACGTTCATCGCGTTCGTCGCGGCGAAGCGGGAGAAGGCCATTCCCGCCGACATGCCCTGGGAGACGTTCCAGAACGAACTGTTGGTGATCGAGGACGCAGACGAGGAGCCCGCCGTCATCCGCCCTACGAAGACGGCAGCTACGGACGAGCTCTAGTCAGCCTCGCCATCGCCACCAACATCCCGTACTCCGTCTGGCTGGGTGAGCCAGAGGAGGCCGTCTTGACCGCGTTCGAGCTGCTCGACGAGCAGGCAGAGGAGGCACGCCGCCGTGGCCGGTAAGTCAGCCGTCCTCAACATCAAGATTGTTTCCGACTCCAAGGGCGCCGCCGCCGGGTTCGACCAGGCCGAGTCCAGGGTGGCCAGGTTCGAGCGCGGCCTGGACCGGGCGTCGGTCGCCTCGGTCGGGGTGCTCGCCGCGCTGGGTGGGCTGGCCGTCAAGGCGTTCGACGCCGCCTCGGCGCTGCAGCAGTCCGCCGGCGCCGTCGAGAGTGTGTTTGGTGACGCCGCCGGCGAGGTGCAGGCCTTCTCCAGGAAGGCCGCCCAAGCGGTCGGCCTGGCCGAGTCCGAGTACAACGACCTGGCCGCCGTTCTGGGCGCGCAGCTCAAGAACATGGGCGTCTCGATGGACGACCTCGGCGGGCAGACCAACGACCTGATCGAGATCGGCGCGGACCTGGCCGCCACCTTCGGCGGCACCACGTCCGACGCCGTGTCCGCCCTCGGATCCTTGTTGAGGGGTGAGCGCGACCCCATCGAGCGGTACGGCATCGCCATCAAGCAGGCCGACATCGACGCCCGCCTCGCCGCGCAGGGCATGGAGGAACTCGAGGGGGAGGCCCGCGCCCAGGCCGAGGCGCAGGCCACCCTGGCGCTGGTCAGTGAGCAGTCCGCCGGGGCGCTGGGGGCGTTCGCCCGGGAGGCCGACACCGCCGCCGGGGCGCAGCAGAGGGCCAACGCCGAGTTCGAGAACGCGATGGCCGTGCTGGGGGAGGAGCTGCTCCCGGTCGTCACTGCCGTCGTCGGGAAGCTCACCGAGATGGCGCAGTGGGTGACCGCCAACAAGGACACGGTGATTCCGCTGACCGCCGCCGTCGCCGCCCTGGCCGCCGGCGTGCTGGTGGTCAACGGGGTGCTGTCCGCCTACCGGGCCATCGTCGCCGTCGTCACCGCCGTTCAGTGGGCGCTGAACGTGGCGATGTACGCCAACCCGATCGGCCTGATCATCCTCGCCGTTGTTGCGTTGATCGGCCTGCTGACCTGGATCGTCATCAAGCTCGGCGGCGTCGGCAACACCATGAGCCTGGTCGGCGCCCTGTTCACCGAGGCCTGGAACGCGATCGTCGCCGGCGGCGAGTGGGTCATGGACGTCATTAGCGCCCTGGGTGACGTGTTCGCCGCCGTGTTCGGCTGGATCGGCGACGTCATGCAGCCGGTCGTCGACACCATCGAGTGGATCGCTAACAAGCTGTCCTTCATCGGGGACGCCGCCGGCTGGGTGGGTGACCTGTTCGGCGCGCCGATGCAGGTCCAGGTGGCCGGCGGGGGATCGGGGCTGATGGGCGCCGCTGCGGGGATGCGCGGCGCCCCCCTGATCGCCGGTGCCGCCGGGTCGGGTGTGGGTCCCGCCTCCGGCGGCACCGGACCCGCCGGCATGGTCGTCAACGTCACCGTCAACGGCGCCCTGGACCCGGTGTCGGTGGGCCGACAGTTGGAGAAGGTGCTGCGGGACTACGGCCGGGCATCCGGGCGTCAGGTGGCGATGACGATGGGCCGCGCATGAGCAGCCACATCGAACCCGAGGTGGTCACCGGCACCCCGCCCCCGGCCGAGCAGGAAGATTTCCCGTCGCCAGCTGGCCTTTTCGGGGTGCCGTCCGAAGATTCTTCGGCTGGGCTGTTCGGTGCCGCCCTGTCCTCCGGCCTGTTCGATCCGGTGCCGGTGGTGGCGATCAACGGGGTCGACGTGGCCTCCGGCACCGGCGGCGACCTCATGGTGATCGACGGCCTGGAGGTCACCTGGGGCCGGTCGGATGTGCTGGACCAGCCCGAGCCGGCCACGGGGCGACTGGAGCTGTTCGACCCGTCCCGCACCTGGGCGACCTCCGCCGACCGGCGGGGGCTGCCGGTCACCATCCGCTACGAGGGCCTCGGCCCGGACAGCACGCCGTATTCGGCGGTGTTCTTTCGGGGCCGCATCGGTTCCCCGGTGCGGGTGTCCCGCAAGAACGTGGTGATCGCCGGGCAGACCGTGCGGGGTGCCGTGGTGGAGCTGCCGCTGCAGTCGATCCTGGTGGACCTGGCCAACACCGTGCCCCGGGTCGCCTACCCGGCCGAGTCGATGTCCGCCCGCGCCGCCCGGGTGCTGACCGCCTCACAGGCCGCCGGGGTCCTCACCGGCGGCGCCCAGTTGCGCCCGTACTGGACCCAGACCCTATCCGACGCCGCCCCGTTCGCCGCCGCCGACCAGGTGTCGCTGCTCGAGCACTGGCTGGCCATGTACGAGTCGGCCGGCTCCGACCGGCTCACCTACATCCCGCACACCGACGCCCTGTTCCCGGTGCAGCGGCTGCAGTTCCCCTCCCGCCGGGGCATGGCCCAGTTGTGGTGGGACGGCAGCGCCGACCCGGCCCGGGCCCGGGGCGGGCAGGGCATCTACGCCCGGTCCCTGGGTGTGACCAACCCGTACAACCCGATCATCGACGGGCACGCCCTCTACCTCGACGCCGCCGGCCTGGAGTACGACCCGGCGGACGGCATCACCACCCCGGCACGCATCACCCGGGTGTCGATCACCCACCCCGACCAGGCCGCATCGTTCGCCGACCGCACCATCGAACGGATGGTCACCGGCGCCGACGAGACCAGGACCGGGGTCCGCATCGCCTCCTCCGACTCCATCCAGTCCCGCAACATCTTCGCCGACACCGCCCTCGACGACCTCGAATCGGTGGTCCGCGAGGAGGGCTCCGCGTGGGTGCTCGAACCCATCCGCTACTCCACCCGGCACACCGGCGGCTTCGAGTCGGTGCTCCACGGGCAGCGGCTGCTGGCCGGCTACGAGGACCTCACGACGATCTTCCTGCAGCGCTCGTTCCTGCCCGAGACCGGGCTGCGCCCGATCTACCACGTCATGGGCGGGGTGATCGGCTACGCCTCCGGCGGCTGGGACCTCGAACTCAACGTGGCCCCGCCGATCACCACCCTCCCGCAGCACCCGATCACCTGGGAGGAGATCGACGACGGCTCCACCACCTATGAGGTGCGCTGGCACGACGGCGACAACACCCGGGGCATGCACGAGTCACTCACCTATGAAGACCTCGGATACGTCGGCCAGGGCCTCAACGTGACCACCGTTCCCGCCGACCAAGGATTCGACCAGTGACCGCACAGACACCCGTATTCGGGATCGAATACCTCACCGTGGGTGAGCCGGCCCGCAACACCCGCGCCGCGCTGGAGAACAACGCCCACACCATCGAGGCCGCCCTCATCGCGGGCCCGGCCTCCCCGCCCGGGGCGTCGGACCTGCTGGCCGTGTCCGGGCGGGTGTCGGTGCTGGAGGCCCGCCCGCAGATCAAGCGCGGCGGCGCGACGGTCACCACGAACAGCGCTGGTTACTTCGTGGTCACCCACGGCCTCGGGGTGACCCCGGTCGCCGTGTTCGTCCAGGGCCGCCACACCACCAACGCCTACGACATCACCGTCAGCGAGCAGACCTCGACGACGTTCACCGCCCGGATCATGAACAACGGCACGGCTGTCGTCTCCACCGCAGTGCCGGTGTTCTGGATCGTGACCGACTGATGACCGCGTCCGCGAACGGCTGGCGGGTCATTCCCCGCAGCGAATGCGTCACCATCGAAATCCCCGGCGGCACGCTGCCGGTGCACCGCGAGTTCGCGTGGCTGTTCTGGGACCTCGCCCACGAATGGCACGAAACCGTCGAGCCGCTGCAGTGGCCCGGCTGCTGGGGATGGGCGGCGCCCACCGAATCCGGCCGGGACCCGTCGAAGTTCGTCACCACCCACGCCTCCGGGACCGCCATCGACCTGTGCGCCCCCCGGCACCCGCGCGGCGTGCCCATCGCCAAGACGTTCACCCCGCAGCAACTCGTCCAGATTTCCCGGCTGGAGACCCGATACTTCGGGGTGCTGCGCTGGGGCGGCCGGTGGACCGGCGCCGACGTGGACGGCATGCACTGGGAGGGCATCCCCGGTGTCACAGTCGAGGCCGTGCGGGAGCTGACGGCGTCGCTGTCCGCCAAGCCGCCGGCGCCGGTGAGCCCTGTCCCTGCCCCGGCGCCGGCCCCCAAACCCAAGCCGAAACCGAAGCCCGCCGCCGGGTGGACCGGCCCGGACCTGCGCGGGGTGTCCCTGGCGCTGCGCGGGGAGCAGGGCAACAACGGCCCCCGCACCCAGCGGT
>WUUC01075312.1_pt1 | contig 19259 bp, 16 predicted proteins | sample 6278441 | NCBI WGS metagenome assembly WUUC01 (sample SAMN13675441, study PRJNA597444) | soil metagenome | isolation source: soil | place: USA: Washington | collected 2017-10 | reverse complement strand
TTCTTCTTTGTCATCGTTGAGTCCTTCTTTTGGGCTCAACGCGTGTCCGTCAATTCGGGGCAACCCACTCATCGCGGGATGGAAGCATAGTGCACCGCACATGAGAGCCATTCCACGCAATCGGCATGTGGTTGGCGGGCGCTCGGGAGAGGGGCGATGACGTCAGGATTTTCGGAAAAAACCGCCGGGAAAACAAACCGCCACGTCGCCTCCGAGTATCCCCGCGACCTGATGGCCACGGCGTATTTCCCGAGGTGTCACTCCGGGGAACGCGCTTTCCTACGACCGTTCAATAGATGCGCTATGAAACCCAAGACCCCATCGCTGCGCATTCTTTCGTCTTCCCGCAATCTCGCGCCTACCTCGCTGGCGCTGCTCCTTCTTCTCACAGGAGGTTGCCGCGATTCCAAACCTGGCAATTCTCCTAAGACTCCTTCGCCCCAAGCGTCCGGCCCGGCAGCTTCCGGACAAACGCCTGGCGGAGCTTCGGGAGGTGCCGCTGGCGTGCAATCGAGCAGCGAGCGTAAATCCAATCCGCCCGATAAGCCGGGGGAACCTAGCAGCCGCTGACCATCGTGAGGCAAAGGCCGACAACGCTTCCGCCGGAATGGCTGGACTCCTTGCCTCCCGAGGCGCCGGAGGCGGTGGCGTCACGGCGTGATCTGCGATTGTTCAACTGCTTGCTCGGTGCCGAACGCTGGCTCCGGTCGGCCGTGTCGAAAAAACTACAGCCAGAAGAGCGCGTCGTGGAGTTTGGTGCGGGCGACGGCTCGCTTGCTCGAAAGATGGTTCGCTGCGGTCTCCCATGGGACGGTCTCGACCTCGTCGGCCCGCCGAACGGCTGGCCCGGGGATAGTGCCCGGTGGCTTCAAGTAGATGCGTTAACCTTTCAAGTGAAACCGCCGCATCGCGTCGTTGTGGCCAGTTTGTTTTTGCATCACTTCGATAAGTGGCAGCTCCGGCAACTGGGAGATCGGTTAGTCGATAGCGCGCGAGTGATCGTCGTAACCGATCTGTGGCGGAGTCGTTGGCGAGAATGGGTCTTTGCCTGTTTGTGCTGGGTCGTTCGCGCGCATCCGGTAAGCAGGCATGACGGTGCGCTGAGTATCCGCGCGGGATTTCGAGACGATGAACTCCCCGACGCTTTGGGCCTAAGCTCTCGTGAGTGGCGTTGGGAGATCACGCACACACTTGCCGGTGCATACCGGATGATCGCGGTAAAACAGCAATGAGTCCGCGGGCGATCGATATTGTTGGCGGAGGACTTGCGGGACTGAGTCTGGGCACAGCTTTGGTTCGTGCCGGAGTACCGGTGATCGTTTACGAGGCCGGCGATTATCCGCGCCACCGTGTGTGCGGTGAATTTATTGCCGGGCTCGGGCAGAAAGAAATCTCCGCATTGCAGCTGGACGCCGTTTTAGAAGGCGCTGCGAACCACCGGTCCGTCGCGTGGTTTCACCAAGACAGACAGGCGGGTCGTCAGACGCTCGCGTCGCCGGCGCTGGGCATCAGCCGGCTGGCGATGGACAAGCGTCTGGCCGATGTTTTCGTCGCGGCGGGAGGAGACTTGCGAACCCGGTCGCGCGTGGAGTCGAGGACTTCGTCTGCAGGTCGCGTGTGGACCTCGGGCCGCGTCGTTCGCGTGAGCAATTGGGTGGGTCTTAAAATGCACGTTCGCGGGATCACTCTTTCCGGAGATTTGGAGGTGCATCTCGGACGATCGGCCTACGTGGGGGTGTGCAACGTGGAGGGCGGATGGACGAATGTCTGTGGTTTGTTTCCCCGCGAAAGGGTACGCCGCGAAGAAGGGGATAATCTCTTGCGCGACGCTCTTCATCGCGTGGGTCTTTCAGCGTTAGCGCGACGACTGGAATCCGGCGAAGTGAGGAAAGGCTCGGAGATGGTCACAGCGGGTCTGTGTTATGACGACGACTCCGCGGCCGATGGGCGTTTCAGAGTGGGCGACGCGATGACGACCCTACCTCCATTCACCGGCCATGGAATGGCGCTGGCATTTCAAGCTGCGGCGGAAGCGCTGCCCTTTCTTCGTGCGTGGGCTTTCGGAGATTGTTCATGGATCCGCGCGGTGGAGGAGGGGACTTCGGCGATGCAGGCGATGGCGAGACGACGACTTGGCCTGGCGCGCGCGATTCATCCGTGGCTCTTTCAACCGTTCCGGCAGCGCGTTTTTGCGATGGCCAGCCGCGCGCAAATTCTGCCGGTCACGCTTTTGACCCGGATGCTCCACTCCTGAATTTATGCAACTTCATGCACTCGTTACCGCTAGCCCCCCCGTCGTTTTCACTCAGCAGCAATGCGCCGAGTTGGCCAAAGATGAACGGGTCACCCAACGGCTCAGCCGCAGGTCGCAGTTGATATTGCGATCGGTGCTGTCCGGGGACAGCGGCGTTGAAACACGCCACTTCGCAGTGTCCGACGTCGGCGGGGTGTTCGGCTACTCTGCGGATCAGTTGAACGAAGCGTTCCGAAAGGAAGCGCCCGCGTTAGCCGCGCGAGCGCTCGTGGACGCTTTGCGGAAGATCAGTCTAGGCCCGGATAAAATCGACGCGTTGTTCATCTGCACATGCACCGGTTATCTTTGCCCGGGAGTTACCAGTTACGTCGCCGAAATTCTTGGACTGAAAACCGACGCGTTCCTTCAAGATATCGTTGGTCATGGATGCGCCGCCGCCATTCCGATGCTGCGTGCCGCCGAAGCATACTTGAGCCGAAACCCCGACGCGACGGTGGCCACGGTAGCCGTGGAAATTTGTTCAGCCGCGCTCTATCTCGATGACGACCCCGGCGTTTTAATCAGCGCGTGTCTCTTCGGCGACGGCGCGGCCGCTGCGATCTGGCGCAGCGAGCCCGGACCGCTTGGACTGAGATGCCGCGATTTCGGGACGCTTCACTGGCCCAAGCACCGCGATGAAATCCGCTTCGAGCAGCGCGAAGGAAAGCTCCGCAATCTCCTGGCGTCGTCTGTGCCCGGTCTGGCGGCAGAGGCTGTGGCCACGTTATTCGCTCAAGAAAAAATGCGGACCGGCGCACGCCCTATCTCGCGCATGGCGGCGCATCCCGGAGGCCGCGACGTCATCAATGCGGTAGAGAAACGACTCCCCCGATTCGACTACGAGCCCGGGCGAGCTGTCCTTCGGGCGCACGGAAACATGAGCAGCCCGTCGGTGCTTTTCGTTTTGGCTGAGGCGCTCAAAGACGATGCGCCGAAGGTGGACAGCGATTGGTGGCTCGTCAGTTTTGGTGCGGGTTTCAGCGCGCATAGTTGTCGGCTCGGCCGCTAACTGACTCGTGAGAGCCGGTGGAGATATGGCGACCGCTCCTCTATCCGCGCTGGTTTCCCAGCGCGGACTTTAAAGGAAGTCCGGTTAGGAGCGTTTTTTCTTAGTCGAGGCGGGGGACTGCGACTTCGGGCCTTCTTTGGCCGTCCGCTCGCGCGCGATTTGTTCGTCGCGTGCGTCGTCGCCGAGCTTGGACGCGAAGTACTTGATCATGTCGGGATCAACACCTGGCGAGGATAGTTGCGGCTCCTCATCGAGATCAGGCCAAGGGAAACCCTCTGGGATGTCCGGCGTGAATTCGAGCTCCTGCCCGTCTTCGGGATGCGGTCCGTTCCAGATTTCTCCGGCACGTGTGTAGTCGGAGGGGCTAAACTGAAACAGAACGCGGTGAAGCCCCTTGTCTTCGTGGATCTTCGCTTCGGGAAATTTTTGATTACTGACATCCGGAATGGGCAGAAGTTTGCCGACATCGACGCCGGTCAATTTCTCCAGCGCTTTCGCATAAGCGACGATGTGCACGCCGCCGCGAACGAGCAGAAAGCCGACGGCTGCGCGTGCGGTGGGATCATCGACCATCTCGTAGACGCGAATTTTATTCGCGCGCGCGCCGCACTCCAAAAAGAAGTTGTGCAACAGATCGAGCTTCAGGTTGCCGCTCGAGAAAACGTTAGCGCCGGACCAGGGGTTGCCCATCGAGTCGACGGGCAACGCCGCCTGACCGGACGCGATGAAGTGGTAGTGATTGCGCATGTCCACCGCGCTTTCGAGTGGCGCGGCGTTGAGCGCTGAACCTGTGGCGACGCGGCGGTCCGCACGCTTGGTCGTGCCGGTGAGCAGGAGATTGATCGCGGCGGAAACGAGTTCGATGTGCGAGTGCTCTTCTGCGGCGATATTGCAGAGCAAATCGTAGAACGGACGAAGTTGGGTTTTGTTGCGGAAATTAAACGACTGATAGGTGTAGTTCATCAGTGTGGACATTTCTCCAAACTTGCCGCCGAGCAGTTCTTGAACGGCGGAGGCAGCATTGGCATTGGGAGAATCGGGACGGGGAAGATCTACGGGGAGGCGGTCGATGCGGAGGATCATAAGAGTACGTAAGGATTATTTTTGAGTGAGATCAGGATAGGCATCGATGCGAGCAACGAGACCTCCTGTTTGATGGGGTACGGTACATCACCGCTGGACAGAACATTATCGGAGCTAACGCTCCTCCTTCTCTGGGGGAATAAGGAGGGGTTAGGTTAAACCCTGACGGGACAATACGCGCAGGGAGGCTGATGATTGTCTACGCGGCGGGATCGAGCACGACTTTGATACAGCCGTCCTGCTTCTTGCAGAACGTCTCGTAAGCATCGGCAGCGCGTGTGAGCGGCACGCGGTGCGTGATCACAAACGACGGATCAATTTTACGCTGCTCGATTAACTCCAGAAGCGGCTGGAGGTAGTTCTGCACATGCGTCTGGCCCATCTTGAACGTGACGCCTTTCGCGAATGCGGCGCCAAACGGGACTTTGTCGATCATGCCGGAATACACGCCGGGCACGGAGAGGACGCCGCCTTTGCGGACCACGCGCATCGCCTGGCGAAGCGCGTACGGGCGATCCTGTTCGAGCTTCAGCTTTTGCTTCACGTCGTCGTAGAGAGAGCCATGCGCCTCCATGCCGACGGCGTCGATTGCTGCGTCGGGGCCGCGTCCACCGGTAAGGACCATCAGGCGCTCGTGGATGTCGCCGTCATCGGAATTAAGCGTGATCGCGCCGCCGGCTTGCGCCATCGCGAGGCGTTCGAGGACGTTGTCGATCGCGTAGACTTTTGGCGCGCCGAGGAGAAAAGCGCTGCGGATGGCGAACTGGCCGACGGGGCCGCAGCCCCAGACAGCGACCGTGGTGCGACCCGGAACGATGTTGCACTGTTCGGCGGCTTGGTAGCCGGTCGGGAAAATATCCGACAGGAACAGCACCTTGTCGTCGGGCAGGTCGCTTTCGATTTTAACGGGGCCTGTATCGGCAAAGGGAACACGCGCATATTGCGCCTGGCCTCCGGCGTAGCCCCCATTCATGTGGGAAAACCCGAAGAGCCCGGCACCCGAAGCGCCGTTGAGAAGTTCAGCCATTCCCGCATTGGGATTGCTGTTGTCGCAACATGACCACTGCGCCTGCCGGCAATGGCCGCATCCGCCGCAAGCGATGGTGAAGGGGACCACAACACGGTCGCCCTTCTTTAAATTTTTAACGCGAGGGCCGGTCTCGACGACTTCTCCCATGAACTCATGACCGAGGATATCACCTGTCTGCATGGATGGTATGAGACCGTTATACAGGTGAAGATCAGAACCACAGATCGCCGTGGCAGTGATTTTAATGATGCAATCGCGCGGATTGAGAATCTTGGGGTCAGCGACCTCTTGAACCTCGATTTTCTTTTTACCCATCCAACACACGGCTTTCATTTAGAGTCCTTTTTCGATTTTTGCGGTTCGCCGACAGATTGACCTTCGATGGTCGGAATTTCTCCAGCTTCCATCAGCGCTTTAAACCGGCGCAGCGTATCGGCCACCTGCTGGCCTGCTTCGTCGCCGGACAGCTTGGCGATCAAAGCACCCAATTTTCCGCCAGGAGGATCGTACTCCAGGCTGACGGTGACTTCTGTTCCTTGATCTCCCGGTGCTGTCTCGAAGCGAACGGATCCAGCGTTGGGAATTTCCGAGCCCTCCGCTGACCGCCACGCGAGCAACCGGTTTGGCTCATCGTTGATGATCAGTGAAGCCCACTCGACGCGGTGATCGCCGGGTGCACTCACACTCCAGCGTGATTCGACATCGGAGACTCGCGTGATCGTGGCGGGATGTTTGATGACCAGCATCAAGTTTTCCAGATTGCGCCAGAAGTCGTAGAGGTCGGCGGCCGACCTTAGGATCGTGCAGGCGCGGGTGATTTTGATGCCGGAATTTCCGGGGACTACGATCTTGGGCGGAGCTACCGGCAGACCTTCCGCGGATTTCGCGGAAGTAGCCCGTGACGGAGAGTTTTTGGGAATTGAAGGCATGCCTTAATCTACCCGAGCGCCGATTGCGTGCTATAGGGCTCCATACTGCCTCGAAAAGAGAGAATAATCCGTCCCGCACATCCGAAGCACGGGCGCCACCAGGGGATTATCCTTACATAGAGTCGTCCCGCCAGGTGCTTTGGGATGGTCGCTCCCTTGCTACAGCGAGTGGTAGCATATCGACGGCCTCATTCTCATCGCCGAACTTGTCGGCCTGCTGAAAGTTCCGGCGATCGCCGTCACTGGCTATGGAATGGAAAGCGACAGGCACGAAGCCGCGAAGCCGCGAGGCCGGGGCGGCGGCGCATCTCACGAAGCCCGTGACGATCCAGTCGTTGGAAAGCGCGCTCGAAAAAGCGTTGAGCAGCCAGACGGGCGTAGCGGAGCTAAGGTCCGCGAGATGGGTTTGGATGCGCGGCGTTCCGGGATGGCGCCGAGCTCACTCGCAGTTTACTAACATGCGCTGGGGGGCCATGGAGCAGAGGATCTGCACGAGCTGCAATGGCTCGACGGGCTTCGCGAGGTGTTTCGAAAATCCAGACTGGAGGGCGCGGCGTAGTTCGGCTTCTCCCGCGTGCGCGGTGAGCACCAAGGCGGGCACGGGTGGACAGCGCAGCATTTTTTCCATCATTCTGATTTTCATAATCAGATCGCTTCCATCCATATGAGGGAGGCCGAGGTCACTGACGAGGAGGTCGGGCGGATTGGCGCGAAATTCATAGAGAGCGGCGCTTGCGCTTGAGGTCGCAACCACGCTTGCACCCGCTTCCGTGAGCACCGCCACCAGCGCCTCGCGCGTTTCCGCGCAGTCTTCAACCACGAGGATGTGCCGCGACTTTAACTGGCCCACGATTCCCGTTTTAGTCTGGGGCTGGCGCAAAGGCGTATGAACGATGGCGGGAAGCGGAAGCTCGACGGTGAAGACAGCGCCGTGGCCGAGTCCGCGGCTCTCCGCGCTGATTGTGCCGCCATGTAATTTCACCAACTCGCGGGTGATCCCCAAGCCGAGCCCCAATCCGCTATGCGCTCTCTTGGTGGAGTTGTCGGCCTGGCCGAAGCGCTCAAATATCGAAGGCAGAAAATCCGCTGCGATGCCTTTACCCGTATCGGAAACGCGGATGGTAATCAGGTCGCCGTTGCGAATCACCGAAATGGTAACCTTCCCGCCCAGAGGCGTGAACTTCACGGCGTTACCCAGCAGATTCCAGATGATCTGTTTCCAACGATGCGGATCCACTTGTGCGATGCCGAGGTCTGGCGCGATGCATTCCGCCAGATCGACGCCCTTCTCGCGAGCGGCAATACGCGAGGCACTCAGCCCTGAGAGCGTTTCACTCGCGAGATCAACAAGGACCGGTTCCAGCCTAAGTTTTCCCTGACCGATGCCGATCATGTCGATGAGATCTTCGATCAACTCGCGCTGTTCGCAGGCGGATTTGCGGATGACCTCCATGCCCTCCTTCAGCTGGGTTGGGTCGACCACTGGCTGCTCTTCAAACAACTGGGACCAGAGTAAAATCGCTGAAAGCGGCGTGCGCAGCTCGTGAGAGACATTGGCGAGCAGGCGATCTTTGTGATCGTTACTGGTGCGCAGATTATCTTCCTGGAGCTTTCGTTCGGTCAGGTCCGTGAGGAACGTTACAAAAACAGTCTCGCCTGGAGCGCTTTGGAAGGCGTCGCACGACAGCGAGCACCAAAACCGCGCGCCATTTTTGTGACGCAGCCAGGTGGTGACCTGCGGCTTCTGCGCAGGTGATTTCGGCGAATCGGCGAATTTGGCGGGGCCAAACATCGCTTCGCCCGCTAGCGATTCGAGTCTGCGTCCGATCACCTCGGCGGGAGAATAACCGAGCAACTGCTCCGCGCCGCGGCTCCAAAACGTGATCCGGTCCTGTTCATCCGAGATAAAGGCGGGGCGCTCGCTGGCGGCCGCGGCCAGCAGTCTCGTTTCATCCTCAGGCGAGAGTGTCGCGAACTCCGGAGCGGGTTTCTGGACTGCAGGCTCTGCCTGCGAACGCTGGTCTTCGACAAGGAGCTGAAGCGAGGGTGTTGTCATAAGAAACGACGCGGGGATCGCGCCGCGTTGCAGTGAGGTCCATTCGCTTAATCCGGCCAACTTAACTCCCCAAATCTCCTGTCGGAATCTGCGTAAGATATTCCGCTCATCCGCCGCGATAATGTCAGGAAAACCCCGGCATTGCTGAGCGCTTTATTCGATCGATCGAAACCAGCCCTGCTCATTCGCGAGCCGGACAATGTCCACGCGGCTTTGCAGTCCGAGCTTTTCCATCGAGCGGGATTTGTAGGTCTCAACGGTTTTCACACTGACCTCCAGTTGACCGGCGATCTCTTTGTTCGTATAGCCGCTCGCAATCAACTGTAGCACGGATAATTCGCGTTCACTGAGTTGATCGATCGGCTCGAGCGCTTCAAAGCGCGGTTGAATCATCGAGTTGATGAGGTTTCCGACCAGCCGCTGATCGACATAAACACCGCCTCCCGCAATGGAGCGAATCGCCCGGATCAATTCGTCGCTCGCAGCCCGCTTCAACACATACCCGGACGCGCCAGCGGCCAGCAGCTCCTGAAGGTACGCGCGATCTTCGTGCACCGTGAGCGCGATGACTTTGATGTCCGGCGAGTGCTCCTTCAACTGGCGCGTGGCCGCGGCACCTCCGAGGGTGGGCATCGAAACATCCATGACGACGATGTCGGGCTTTGTGCTCGTGATTTTCTTAACGGCCTCAGCTCCGTCGCCCGCTTCTCCGCTGACCTCCATGTCGGGCTCGCCGTCGATGAGACGTTTCAATCCTTCGCGGACGACCGTGTGATCGTCGGCGAGAAATACTTTTATTTTTTTCATAGGATGAGGGCTTATTCGCGCGGAAGCGGGATGCGTACGAAAACCGTGGTGCCGCCGCCCTGGTTGGATTCGATGGTTAATTCTCCGGCGACGAGTTCGATGCGCTCTTTCATCCCAAGAATGCCGAGTGCTTTGCGGTGGGGGCGACTTGCCGCTGCCTCGCTGTCGAGACCTACGCCATTATCTTCGATGATCGCCACTGCCTGGTTGCCGCGCTGTTCAAGAATGATGCTCACACGATTCGCCCGGGCGTGCTTGAGGACGTTGTTGAGCGCTTCGCAAAAAATGCGGTAGAGCGTCGTCTCGATGTGCGCAGGCAGGCGGATAGGCGGCCAGTTGGCACCGTGAAAATCCACCGGGATTTTTGTGCGCTCCGACCACTCCGTGAAGTAGTTGGTCAAGGTACGAAGCAGCCCCAAATCATCGAGCGCCGTCGGCCGGAGTTCGGTGGCAAGATTGTGGATTTCTTTGCCGACGGTGGTGGTGATAGTTTGCAGCGATTTTAGCAGCTCTGCGGGTTTCTCCGCTTTGCCGGAGTGCAATTCCTTCAGCCCGAGCATCAGCGCGGTGAGGTGCTGTCCGACCTCATCGTGAAGTTCTCGGGAAATGCGTCCGCGCTCCTCTTCCTGGGCGGTCACGAGCAGGCGCATCATATCCTGACGCGCGCCCTCGGCAGCGATTCGCTCATCGATCTGGATGCGCAGCGCGCGATTAGCGGCATTCAGTTCGCCGGTCCGTACCGAGACGCGGTCCTCCAATTCCTCGCTGTTGCGGCGTAACTCGCGCTCGGCCGTCTTTCGCTCGCTCGTGTCTACAATCGCAGCCACCGCCGAGACGGGTTTGCCGTGCTCATCGCGGATGACCGCGACGCTGACATTCGCCCAAACCGTTTTGCCGTCTTTACGGAGCAGAGGCCGCTCGGTTTGGTAGGGAGCGCGCGATCCTTTGAGCTGTTCGGCAATGACATGCTGGAAGGAAGTATTTCCGCTCGGATCGACGTCTTCGAACATTTTCCCCACCAGTTCCTTCTCCGTCCATCCGAGCAGCTCGGAGAGTTTGGAATTAACAAAAACGATTCTGCCCAGCAGATCGGCGCCGCAAATGCCCGCCGCATTCTGGCTGACGAGCGCGCGAAAGCGGGCTTCGGAATCGCGTACGGCGTCCTCGGCGATTTTGCGCTCGGTCACGTCAACAAAGGCCAGCACGACGCCGCCGACCCGGTCGTCGCGCGAGCGGTAAGGCGTGACGCGCGCGATGAACCAATGGCCTGCCACGTCACGGACTTCGCGCTCGATCGGAATCAGGTCGCTCAGCACTTTTTCGGCGTCCGCGACGATCGTGCCGAAATCGAGTTGAAGCGCCAAGTCCGACAGAGGCCTGCCGATGTCGGTCGGGATGAAATTAAAGAGCGGCACCGCGGAGGGCGTATAGCGTTTGATCTTCAATTCGCGGTCGAGAAACACGGTCGCGATGCTCGAAGCCCCCATCAGGTCTTGCAGATCGCTGTTCGCGCGGCCGAGTTCATCGAGCTTGATCTTCAACTCGGCGTTTACGGTGGAGAGTTCTTCATTGATCGACTGGAGCTCCTCGCGACTCGTTTCGAGCTCCTCCGAGGCAGAGCGCAATTCCTCATTCATCGCCTGCAGCTCTTCGTTGGACGCCTTCATCTCTTCGATCGATACGCCGTACTGCTCAATCGAGCCGCGGAGCTGGTGCTTGGTGAGGTCCAATTCGCGTTCGAGACTGCGAACAACGTTGTCCGTATCGACGGCGCGTGGCGCAGTCGTGACAGCTTTCGCGGGACGCTCTTGGAAAACGACCAGAAGATAATGCTGCTCCAGATCAGGCGCAGGGTGGACAGAAATATTAACCAGATGCGGTCCACCGGTCCGATCGACAGGGATGTCATGCGCGTCGGCGATCGTGTTCGTCTGCGCGGCGCGAAAAAGAGCGGCGCGTAATTCCACGCGCAGCATCGGGTGCGCGAGATGCAGCAGATTCGATGTCGGCGTGCCTCCGGCAATCTGCAGAAACCGCCCCGCGCTCGCCGAGAGGTGGATGATGTTGCTATCCCCATCCACCACGATCGAAGGCGGAGAAAAGCGCTCGATCAGTTTGAAATGAAGATCGGCGGGCAGGATCGATTTGGATTCTGGCAGATGGATCGCGGATCGCTCGGCGGGCGACGCCGGGAGAGAGGGGAGTATGTGCCGGTCGAGAAGGCGTTGCCGCGCATGCAGCGCGTGCGGGACGGAGAGAGGTCCGGTTACGGCGGGCAACCCGGTGCGCATCATGTTCCGGCGACGGTAAACACGGTGCTTTTTATCGAGGCTCGAAAAGCGCAAGGAGGCGTCCTCCGCAGTCTCTGACGCGCCTAAAAAAAGTAAGCCATCGGCATTCAGCGAAAAATGAAACACGTCGAAGACACGATTCTGCGCCTCCCGCGTGAGGTAGATCAGGACGTTGCGACAGGAGATAAGGTCGAGCCGCGAGAACGGTGGATCTTTCAGGACATCGTGCACCGCAAACATGACGATCTCGCGCAGCGACTGGTTTACGCGATATTGCCCGTGCTGCTTCGTGAAGAACTGGAGCAGACGCTCGTCCGTCAGATCGGCGATGACCGCGAGGGAGTAGTTGCCCGCGCGGGCGGCGGCCACGGCCTCTTCATCGATATCGGTGGCGAAAATCTGGAGCTGAGGCGGCGCGGGGAGCGTATTCGCGTGTTCGGTCAAAAGCATCGCGAGCGTATAAGCTTCCTCGCCGGTCGCGCAGGCGGGCACCCACACGCGCACGACGTCCCCGGTGGTTTTGTCCCTGAACAACTCCGGAATGTACCCCTGTAACGCCGTGAAGGCGTCACTATCGCGGAAGAAGTTCGTGACGCTGATGAGCAGATCCTGGAGCAGCGCGCCGGTTTCCTCGTGATTGGCTTTCAGCAGGTCATGGTAGGCGGTGAGATTATCGACGTTGTTTACCTGCATGCGGCGGGTGAGGCGCCGCAGGATGGTCGCGCGCTTATACGCGACGAAATCGCGGCCGGTGCGGATGCGCAGCAACGTGAGGACATTGCGCAGTGCGGCCTCATCTTCGGATTTCTCGGTCACGGCGGCGGGGCTGGGCGCGATCTCCTCGGAGGGGAGCTGCAGGCGGGCGCCGTTGTGAAGGAATTCGGCGATGCGCGCGGGGATCTCCTCTGCGCGCAAAACGCAATCGACCATCCCGGTTTCGAGAGCTGACCGGGGCATGCGGTTATGTTCAGCTTCCTCGGGATCCTGAATGATGGTGAGACCCCCGCGTTCCTTGATCCGCTTAACGCCGATCGATCCATCCGCGTCCGCGCCGGAGAGGACCACGGCGATGGATTTAGGTCCATGCGTGTCGGCCAGCGTGCGAAAAAATAAATCGACCACGACGCGGCGGCCCCGGCTGCGCTCAAGGTCGGTGAGCGTGATCTGGCCGTTCATCATCGAGAGGTGCTTTCCGGGAGCGATGACGTAGACGTGATTGGGTTTCACGTGCGCGTTTTCCTGGATCTGGATAATCGGCATCCGGGTGCACTGCTGCAAAATCTCCGCGAGATGGCTTTCGTGATCTGGCGATAGATGCACAACGACCACGAAGACCCCTCCTGTGTCGGCGGGTATGCGTTTAAAAAACTCCTGCAGGGGCTTTAATGATCCCGCCGATCCGCCGAGGCCTATAACTGGAAGCGTGTCATCGCTCAGCGTCGGAACGACGTTATCCATGTCGTCGCCCATGGCCTGCTCCGCATTATCGGGAGATACCCGCGTCGCGGCTGCATCCGTATCCGCAGGAAGCGACGCTAAGGCAGCTAAGTTGGTCGCTTCGTCGGAAGGAGACATGAGGCGCAGTTAGCGCGCGTGCGTCGCGGCAATCGAGCAGGATTATCGAGCTATTCGAGAGGGAGGTAGTTGCCTGTTTGCTCGCGGGTGTCCGCAACGGGCGCGCTGTCAGGTTTAACCGAAGATCTCCGCGATGCGCGCGCTAATATTCCTGACACTACCGCCGACTGTTTCTGCTAAAAAAGAGGATCGCTCATGGTTACGCCGCGTCTGCATCGGCTTCCGAGACGTTTGCACGCGCGCCAGAGTCACGAAGCACTTCGCGTACGGTCGCCAAAAGCACCCGCCGCGCGCACATCGACGGTACTGAAACATAAGCCGCGAGGAACGCTTCCGTGATTTGCGCGGCTGATGCGCCTGGGAAATCGGTTTTTATCTGGGTGGCCGCGCTCCGATATTCCTGCTCACAAAAAAATCGCTGGAGGCGCGGATCCAGGAAGCGGTTAGTTTTAAACGGATTTTTCATTGTGGGTCACGCGCTCCATCGAGCTGAGTGATTGGCGAGCTTCACGAAGCACGGCCTCACGTGCCGTACCGGCCCTTTGCTTCGCATTCAAAGCAGCTCCTTGAATGTGTTCAGGTGCGATGTCGGGGAACTCTTTTCTCAAAGCCGTCACGACATACTGAATTTCGTGAGGCTGTTTGGATACAGTTGAGCGATCTTGTCCGGTAAGATTTGGATTATCAGTCATAGAGTGTGGCGGACATTGCCCGATCATTTTCGTTCGCGGAAATTAGCCCGTTGAGACGTCAGGTTTTCCGGCGCTCCAAAGGAGTGCGGTGAGAGTTGAGAGATAGCCCATCCCGGTGGGCGCGGCGCGGATATTCCCCGATGTAACCACTCTCAGCAGCCGCGTACTTTGAGGCGTTCTCTCAACCCAATCATCATTAAAACTATGTCCCTCTCTACACTCAAAGATCTCCTCATCGAAGAACTCAAAGATCTCTACAGCGCGGAAAATCAACTGACCAAAGCTCTGCCGCGCATGGCCAAGGCGGCTCAAAGCGAAGAACTGCGTGCCGCGTTCCAGACGCATCTCGAAGAAACGGAAGAGCACGTGGCTCGTCTCGAAAAAATCATGGAGCAGCTCGGCGAGTCTCCGAAGGGCAAAAAATGCAAGGCGATGGAAGGCCTCGTGAAAGAGGGTAAAGAAGTGCTCGAAGAGGATGCAGAGCCTGGCATCAAAGATCTGGCGCTCATCGTTGCCGCGCAAAAAGTGGAGCACTACGAGATCGCTGGCTACGGTTCCGCACGCGCGCTCGCAGAACTGTTGGGCGAAGAGGAAATCGCCACATCCCTCCAGCAGACCCTCGATGAAGAAGGGAAGACCGACAAACTTCTCACGGAGCTCGCGATGGGCATGAATCTGGAAGCCGCCGCCGAAGGTGACGAAGAAGAGAAAATCGGACGCTGAAAAGTCGGGAAGCATCAGTATCGTCTTCTAAAGCCCGCCGTCAGTAAGACGCAGAGAGAGCGCTGGAGTAGGTTCCAGCGCTCTTTTCTTTAGTTATCCTCACGGAGCCCGCGTTCGGAAGCACTACAAGTCAGCGGGGCGAACCCCGACGCTGCTATAAAAACACCGGAGGTCCGTCTCAGAGTCCGATGCCGGCACTACCCCGAGACGGGGCTGACGAAGACGCCGAGCCCATGCATCGCGCGGGCCGAATTCCTCAACAACATCGAATATGAAAACGAAAACACAAAATCACGGTCGTCGGCTCCTCTCTGCATCCTTGCTTCTCGCGGTCCTTCTGGGTGGCGCAGCCTGCCATCGGAACGGTTCATCCTCTAGCTCCGATTCCGCACCCATGTCAGGCACCAGCGGAGCAGGTACTTCCGGAAGCGGCAGCGGCACGTCAGGTACGGGCGGTTCCTCAAGCTCAGGTACCGGTGGTGCAAATACGGGTGGCAGCACTGGATCGGGGAGCTCGGGTGGCACCTCCGGCGGATCGAGCGGGATGTCTGGCGGTTCCAGCGGCGCAGCCGATTCCTCGGGCGGCACGTCGGGAACGGGCAACCCCTAAACTCGCGGACGACGCGGCATCGAAGCGGTTGCTTCGGTGCCGTTTTTTTCACCGCGGAACCGCTTTGGAATCAAGAAGCGGTTTTTGCCAGCTGGCGCCTACATAGTGGCCGTGGCGCGGAAGACCTCGGGCCGGGAAATTTTCGAGTAGTGAATTGAGACCACTCCGGAGTTCTGGTCCTCGCATTGGCAGACCATGGCCGCCTGCGAGCACTTCGGGAGAAAGATCGCGCAAGGTAATCATCGACTCATAAGCGGCGCGCCAGTCGGGCGTGAAGTATGCGGGAGGCGGGCGAACCTCGCGCGATTGCCAGAATACAGAGACGACGGACTCCTGACGCGTGGTGACGATGGCGTCGCCCGAAAGCAGCGTTCGGTCGCGTTCCCGCCAGAGCGAGACGTGCCCGGCGGAATGCCCGGGGGTAGCAATCCACCGCCACTGTGAGAGACCCGGAACAGCGCCATCACCGCGAAGTGGATACACCGGGCCGGCGATTTTTGGAACCCGCCGCGGATATAGACAGGAGATTCCCGCCATCAAGCCGCCGCCCACAGAGGGATCCGGCGGAGGGTAAGCGGCGTGATCATTAAGGTACGGAAGTTCGTGCGCGTGAGCGTAGACTGGCACGTTCCAGTGTCTAAGAGCCCAAGGCAGCGCCCCCACGTGGTCAAAATGGCCATGAGTCAGAACCACTGCGAGCGGCTGTTTCGAGAGCCCGAGGGCCGCGGCTTCCCGGCTGATCCGCGGCCCTGATCCCCGCAGGCCTGCATCGACGAGCACCCAATCCGCGCCGTCGCTTTGAGTGCGCACGATGAAAAAGTTAACCACCGCGCTGCGAAATCCGAAAACTCCTTCAGCGACGAGGAATGCAGAATCAGGACGGGAGAAGCGCATACAGCGACGAGAGCCTAACGCATTCGCATCATGCCGGGAATCGCGCCGCGTTCCGGAGGCGTGTCGGGAAAACAGATGCGCCGACGTGGGGTTACCCCCACATGCATTGCGTGTCATCGTGGTCTGAGAATTGGGGCTTCTTAGAGTGCGGTCGGGCTGGCCTCCCATTTCTTTCCGGCGACTAGCGCGTATGGTTGTCACGTTATGGCAACTACAAAAAAACTCATTGGGCGCCCCATGCGGCGTCTCGCAGCGTTGCTGTGCGGCTCGGTCGCACTGGCGCTTGTTCCTGTCGGGTTCTCTCAAACATCCGGTTCCGGCTCCTCGGGCTCATCCGGGTCGGGGTCGGGCTCCTCGGGTTCCGGCTCTAGCAGCGGAAGTGGCTCCTCCGATTCAGATACCTACACGAATGGAAAGCCTTCTGATGAAAAAGGCCGGACCCATCAGGAAGAAGAACGGCGGAAGAAGAAAAAGAAGGACCGTAAGGAAGACCACGGTTCTGGACGCGGTTCATCCGGATCAGGCTCTTCCGGCTCAGGGTCGGATGCCGGCTCCTCGGGTTCGGGGAGTGGATCATCCGGGAGTGGCTCCTCGAACAGCAGCTCCGGCAGCGGCTCGTCTGGTGGCTCGTCCGGAAGCGGTTCCGGATCCTCCGGCTCGGGCAGCAGCTCGACTACGCGACCCTAAATCAATGGGTGCGGCGAAAGCCGCGCCCGCTAACGTTCAACGACTGATTTTATGAGATTTATTCCCCGTACCGTTCACGGCGTCCTCGATTACATTGTCGGCGCGCTTCTGCTCTTTGCTCCGATTTTGTTCGGATTCTCCCACGTCGAGGCTGCGCGCAACGTCGCCTGGGTAGTTGGCGGCGGCACGCTGCTCTATAGTTTGCTGACCGCGTATGAATTTGGCGCAGCCAAGCTCATCCCATTCACCACGCATCTTACGCTCGATATCATTGGTGGTCTCCTGCTGCTCACATCGCCGTGGCTCTTCGGCTTCGCCAGCGAAGTCGCAGGGCCACACATTGTCGTGGGAGCATTTGAAGTCGTTGCCGGCCTGTGCACTCGTCTCGTGTCCGTGCCGCGCCCGATAATCACCGCGCGTTAAAGACTCACTTCCATGGTCGATCCAGCGAGGGCATCAGACTCACTCGCTAAAAGTAGTGTGATCCGTCGCTTCCAGCGCCGTTGGGGCGCGTGGTGATGGTGAGTCATCTTTCCGAATACATCCGTCTGCCGAATGGAGCGCGTGCTTTTCGGCGGCGAGGCGGATGTCCCGGGCGGAAGGCACGGCCTCTGCTCGACTTCTCTCTCGAAGATCAGCTCCCGTGCTGGCGGTACGAAGTTCAGGGAGTCCGTTTCGAGAAGCGGTTGTTCATGCCTCGTTTTCGAAAACACCGTGCATGTCTGCTACACGCTGCTCACGGATCATCACGGTGTGCGCGTTGAGCTATCTCCGGGTATTAATTTCCGCGGTTTTGAGGATGCCCCCGGCCTCGTTGGAGAGGTGGATGTGCGAGCCGGGCGCCTCGAGACCGCGGGGTCTAAAACTCCTCCGCTGCGGGTCATGGTAACCGCAGCGGAGTCGAGTTTCCTCCCCAAAGATGGGGTTTCGCAGGAGAATTTTTATTCGAAGGACGGAGCGCGGACTGCCTTCGCGAGGCGAGCTCTGGGTGCCGGGGCCGAACTGGTGCTTGCTGCGGCGCTTGATCACGGTGATTGAGCAAAACCAGCGTGCGGGTCTGAGTGGCATAGAGTTCCTGATACGAATAACGCATCAGCTTCGCGGCTGAGATTTCGCTCGCCAGCCAGTACTTAGACCGGCCCGAAACCCGCTGCTGCCACAGTGCGAAAGATTTTCTCGGCGAGAGACGGCCGCTGGCGGGATCAGCGCTTTTGCTCAACGCAGGATCACCGGCCCATTTCACGGTGTGCGCCACTTCAACGCGGAACCAAAACAGGTATCCGCGGGTTTCTCGTGAGAGGCGGGCGGCAAGAACTCCACATACTTCCGGGGTAAATGATGCAGCGGCGGGCATCGTTTCGAGAAATCGATCGGTGCTCCAGACGTCCTCCGGCACGTGGTCCCAAAAGTGATTCGCCAGTTGTAGTACCACTGATTCGGACGGGGTCTGGCTCTTCAGGCAAACGACGCCGCTCATGACCAGAGCGGCTCCATCGGCTTCCGATGCCGCCGATGGTACTGCCGTCCATTTCCTGCACGCGTGGCCAAAATCGGGGCTGCTCGCAATCGCCTGATTCAGCAAATACTGACTCTTGTTTAACCGGTCAGCGTATTTGAATTCCGCCTCCTGCTCGCGACCCGCCACCAGGATGGAAAGGGCATGCGCGAGAAAATCACAGGCGGAGCGCGCGGCGTGCGACACGTAGCGAGGGGAGCAATGATGGCAGGCGATAAGGCCCCAAAGTTCGCCATTGATAATGATAGAAACTGACAGCGAGGCGCCCACCCCCATGTTTCGCAAATACTCGATGTGGATGGGCGAAGTCGAACGGGTCACGCAAAAGCTCATGTCGAGCGCCTTGTTGGCGTCGGCCGGCAACAAGGCGAGCAGGGGAACCGGCGCGTAATTAACGTCAGAGATCAGCCGCAACGTCGACAGCAGGAGAAGATCCCGGGCCTGTTTTGGGATATCGGACGCAGGGTAGTGGAGATCGAGATACGATTCGAGATCATCGCGTCTGGCCTGTGCGATCACGTGGCCTGAGAAGTCTCGTTTAAGCGATAGACCATCACGCGATCGAAGCCCGTGAATTTCCGCACGCCACATAGGCATCGGTGGCGTCGGCCAAGGAAATGTCCAAGGCCGGGTCGTGGTAGTTGGTCAGAGCATAGTCCACATAAAAGGTCAGTGATTTGGCCCGGCCCTTCAGCCGCTGGAAAGCGGCTTCCGCCTCGCGCATCTGCGCGGCGGCAAGCGAGGTCTGTACCGATTGGATATCAGAGGCCAACTGGAGGACTTGAAGGTCGAGAACGCCCTTCTCGGCGATAGCTTCTTCCCGAGTCTTGAAGTTCTTGCGGATGCGGACGCCATTGAGACGGCCTTCCACACGAAACGTGATCACGCCATTGCGGTTTTTGAACCGGCTGACGACGAAGTTTTGGTTGCAGCATGTCTAGGTTGCCACGTCAACTGGGCAACCTAGCTTCGATTTTCCTCCTCCCAGAGGTAAAAAATGGGGCGGCCAACGGGATTCGAACCCGCGACCCCAAGAATCACAATCTTGTGCTCTAACCAACTGA
>WUUC01216718.1_pt1 | contig 19261 bp, 11 predicted proteins | sample 6278441 | NCBI WGS metagenome assembly WUUC01 (sample SAMN13675441, study PRJNA597444) | soil metagenome | isolation source: soil | place: USA: Washington | collected 2017-10 | reverse complement strand
TTGGGTTCTGGGTGTGCCAGCGAAGCGGCTGAAGGGATTCGAACCCTCGACCTTCTGCATGGCAAGCAGACCGTGCGGCGCCGATTCAACACAACTATTCCTGCAAACGACCAGTTTCTGGGCACCTGGGGCTGACGACCGCTTCTCGGCATTCCCCGCGAGATCACGGGGGTTTGGGTAGTGAATGGGTAGCCAGCTACCGCGACTCTGGCCGCCCAGCGGTGCTAGGCGGCCGCGCCGTCGTCCGGAGCAACCGCTGCCCGCCGCCAGTCGCCGCCGTGTCCGCGCGGCGGGCGCCGGCGAGCGACGGCGTCATGCCGGCTCAGCCGCAGAAGCGAGCGCGTCGGCCGCGATCGCGAGGTTCTTTCTCGGACGGACGACGTTCGAGCGCGCCGAGCGGTCACACTTCTGCTTCGCCATGACGGAGCAGTCATCAGAGGAGCTCGCTCCGGTGCACTTGATTCTCGTCCAACGCGAGCGCGAGCTGGAGGCATCCGAGAGTGCTGCAAGCAGGCGAAAGCGGCAGTGTCGAAAGCTCGTCGCCCGGGCACAGGGTCGAAGGCGCTTTCGGTAGCAGTCAGCAACTCGCTGGTAGAGCATCCAGGCGAAGCCGTGCCGAGGGCACCGCGATCACTGACCCGCGGCCAGCGCAGGAAAGCGCGAATCGCTCTCTTGGTAGCGCTGATCCTGGTCGCACTCTTCGTGCTGGCCGTGCTGAGCGTCCCGCCGTTTGGAGTGGGCCTCCCGCCGCCGTAGCCGTGGCAAACGGGACAGACAACACGCCCACCGAGCCCGGCAAGGCCAATCTCGGAGCCCTGGCAACGGCGGCGGGCGCGCTCCTGACCTTCGTCGGCTCCGTGTCGCTCACAGGCCCGCTGGGACGTGTTATTCGAAACGACGGCGAACCACTCGAGTGGGCTATGGCCGCGGTGCTCATCGGGGCAGCTCTGCTAATTGCCGCCGGCCTGTCGAGCACAGGGAAACTGCTCGAGGTCATATTCTCGCTCCTCGGTCTGATCCTGACGCTGGCGGGCTTCATCATCGCCACGGTTCTTGCCATCAGGTCGGCGGACCATCAACAGCGGCCTTCGATTACAGCGGCTTTGGACGAAAGTGGCCGGAGTGTGACGGGAAAGGTGACCGTTCAGACCCTCCCATCGAACGCCCGGGTCGTGACGGTGGTTCAAGGTGTCACGGAAGGCGCGAGCGGGCGAGTCGACAGGGCCAGGGACCTGGAACGTTCTGACGTAGGCCCGAACGACGACGGGAAGGTCGACATCGAGTTCGCAACCCGCCTGCCCGCCGGCCGGTACGACGCGCTCCGGATTGCTGCATGGACGGTAGATGCAAAGCATGCCCAGCAAGGCAAGAACACGGACGATGCCGACCTCGCATGCAGGCTTGGCAAAGGCCTGCCCAAAGCTGAGGACGCTGCGACGGCCGCGGGCAAGGCGTGCGTCAAATTGCCGCTCCTGCCCGTACCGGCCATCCCAGGCCTTCAGGCCCATTGGACAAGCACAAGAGCCGAGGAGATCGAGGTTCAGGTGACGTCCAATAACGCCTCGGCGCCCCTATCCGTAGCGGAGGGTGGTGGTTCGCGGATCGGGATAGTTGTTCAGCGAAAGGCCCCGGACGGCGGTTATGCCGGCTACTACCGCGCGATTCTCAGGCCGGACGCTGAGGGGAAGCTAGACACGAAGTTCAAGGTGCCGGTGGCGCCGGGGCCCCGCCGCATTTGCGTCGCTGCCGTGTACTTGGCGCCAGGCGCTTCCCCGAACATCTCTTGCCGCGGAACGCTGGACGACTTCGTGAGTGATCAGGCTGTAGTACATCTGTCACGACCCAAGCCGGATCCCGCCCCTGACCCATGGTGACGCACAACTCACCCCGGTCCGAGTCCGATCAGCGTCCGAGCTTGCGTTCACGTCGGAGAGCAAACGCTTCCCGTCGTAGTCGCGGTAGTCCTGGAGCGTCGTGGGCTTCCGCTGCCTCAGGCGCGTCAAATGCTCGAGGTAGCGCTCGCCGGCCTCGGACACGGTCTTGCGTTCCGCGCGCGCGACCGTCGGGTGACCCTCTTGCATTCGTCTGCGCAGTTCGGCCTCGGCTTGCGCGCGTGAGGCCGTCCCATGTGCCGGGCGCATGCTTCGGGCCCAGTGCGCGCTTGACCCGCTGGCCGCCTACGCGCGACCAGCCGTACCATGTCTCGGCGCCGTTCTTGTCGCGTCGGGTGGTCAGCGACCGCTTCCGTTACGAGCGCCGCGCCACTCAGGGCAACCCGGGAGGGCTGGTCTCGAGCGTCAGCGCCCCCGGCCGGCCGGGGGCCACCACAACCGTTCGAGCCGGGCGGCGATCGCCTCGGCGTGGGAAACGCCGGTAGCGCCCAGCTCCATGATCGGAATCAGCCCCCCGGCGTGACTACTCGTACACCCAAGAGCGCGGCACGTCGAGCAGCGTGGCCACCTCGGCTGCGCCAGAAAACGTGTGCTCATGGAGCCGATGCTGAGCGCGGCGAGGTACGAAGCGGGAACCCTAGGCGTGGCTGCGCACCCGGCGGCCCTACCTGGGTGTCAGGCGCGCGGTAAAGCACGAGGTTAACGGTGGAAACGTCTGCGGGAAGGACTGGCGTCGGCAATGACGAAATTTGGCCGGGTGCAGACACTCGGAGATCCCGCCGTTCTCACGAATATCGCCGCGTTTGGTCCGCTCGTACCGCGCGAGCGAAGCCTCCCCGTGCTGGTTGGAGGCGGTTATGTGGTCGGTGACTTTCTGTTCACGATCGTGGTCGGAGCCGGCGGGACCGCACTCGCGTCGATCCACCGGCGCCGAGTGGGCGTCCTCGTCGCGCTCCTCTGCCTCGCAGGGTGGATCGCAGGACGCGCCGCTGATGCGGACGCCTATCCGTGGGTTGGTTCGGAGCGGTCCCTGTTCGACGTCGGAGGTTGGTTCGGGATGGGCCCTATCGCAGTCGCGGCTCTGCTGTGGCTACTCGTGGGCCGGGGCCTTGTTCGCAGCAGGGACATCAGCGAAGAGAACGAGGGTTCGGAGGAGACCGGACGCTCCTTTGGGGTCGTTCTTGCGGGTGCGTACCTATACATCTGGTCCGGAATCGAGGAAACGCCGAGTGACGGCAACGAGGTAGTAGCGACGATCGCCGGAGTGCTCGCGTGAGTTTTTTCGGGCCGCTCATCCTCCGCCTGCTCGCCGGCTTTCTTCTTGCGTGGATCCTCGGGAACTACTTCGGAGCCGACGGGAGCCCGTCCGGCTACTTGGGCGCGGTCGTCGTTTTCGGTGGGCTGACCGCGGTCCTGCTCGACCGGTATGACAGGCATGTCTTTGAGGGCGTCGGTTCGCTGGGTGAACAGCCTGAGCCTCCGCCTAGCCCCGAGCGGTCCTGAATCTAAGCCGCTTCAGGCCGGCAGCCATTCGATCGCGGCACTGGAGGCCGCCACAAGGTCGACAAACGCCTGCTGCCGGGCGGCCGGCGCAGACGGATTGAACCCCGGTCCTAGTGCCACTGCGTCCAGTAGGCATCGCGCCTGACGGAGCCGCCCGCGTCGTAGTTGGCGCACGGGCAAGCGGCATGCGCGTTCGGGGCTGCTTCAGCCCGCCGGCACCACAGGCGCCGGTGGGGCAGGAACGGGTTCCTCGCTTCGCTCGCGCTCACGGGCCAGCACCTCGGGGACCGGGTCGAACGGCCTGCGTTCGGGCTCGCAGACCATCCCGGCCGGCGGCAGCTGGAGCTCGATGAGGTAGCGGTCGACCGCCTCGGTGATGCACTCGATTCGCCGCCGAAGTGCGCGGTGTGGCCGTACGTCTCGAGCATCAGCGGAAGTGCCGCCCGGAGAGCACCTTCGCTCTTGCGTTGGACGATGAGCAGGACTACACGTTGATAGCGCTGCTCCGACGCAAGGAGCAGTCCGACGCCTGCGTCGAGCCCGGCTGCTGCGCCTCAGGGGTCGCCAGAGGGTCGGCGCTCACGCTCACGAATCCAGGCATCGACTGAATCACGCCGAACACGGACGCATCGACCGAGCCGCACGTGAGGTATCGCGCCGCGACGGGCGGCGTCGTACGCCCAGGAAGTCCTGACCTGAAGCAGGCGCGCGACTTCCTCCGCCGTGAGTAGTTGGTCGGATGGCATGGCTTCCGCACCGACGTGTGCCAAGGCGACGACAAAGCTCCTGGTTGTGGTCCAGGCGGTCGCGGGTTCGAGTCCCGTCGCTCACCCTCACAAAGTCGCTGACACAGGACGTGTTGCTGCGTCAGCGCTACAACGACTGCGCTCGGGCCGAGCTACCAATGAGCTACCAATTCCTCGGTGGGCGGCGTTGAGCTCGTCTGTGAGCCTGGGTCTCCGCCGCTGAGAGCGGCGCGCCGCAAGACCGGCTGTCAGCGGAACACGTAGCGAAAGCGGCTGCCGTTGCAGAACGGTTCGAGTCGGTCTCCGAGCGTCGCGCCGTGTGATCGGTTCTCGGAGCTGGGCACGTAGCGCACATCGGCCTTCCAGCCGCGCGGGTTGCGACCGCGCTCCAGCCCTGGCCCGCGGCCCCGGCCAACCGCTGGCGGGTACTCGTCGCGGTCGAAACCCTCACGCGTCGGGATATCCTGCAGCGCTCGTTCGCGTCGGGCATCGGCCCCTCGACGATTGACCACCAGGCGGCGGGGCCAGCCGCGCCGAAGCGCACCCCGGAAGTGCCGCCGCACATTCGGGAACTTCTGCGCGCTGAACACGATGCGCTGCACCCCGCTCGGGGACACGCACTCCGCCGAGCCCGAGTCGGTCGCAGTAGTCCCAGCCGGCAGCCAGACGAGACCGGTGAGAAGCAGGGCAGCGGCGATGCTCGGGGTACGCACGGCGCGCTATCCCGGCGCGCCTCGACAGGCAGTGATCGTCGCGGTCATTGACTTCACGATTATGAGTCGTGCTCCGCCGTGTGAGCGGCGGGTCCGCGTGGGCTCACGCGGTAGAGAAATCCCTGCAAAACGAGTGGCTCAGCCGAGCGTCGGGTGGCCGGGTGCCGCCGCGTCTTTTCGCGCTCGTGGACCCGAGGTGGACCCTGGGCGGGTGCGGCGGGAAAGGCCGCCTCTTGGGAACTGAGCAGAGCTCGCCGGAGCTGACGGGTGACCTATGGCATCGCGCCCCGGTCGGCTCTGGGCGGTTGTGAGCGTTTCGACGGGGCGCCGCGACAGATCGACAACTACCAGCTGGGCAGGCCGATTCGTTATTTGTTTGTCCCCCTGTAGAGCCGCGTGGACGTTCGACTCTGCGACTTGGGCGTGTCCCGCCTGAACTCTGGGTCTCGGGCACCGAGCGCGGGAGTTCGAACCCTCGACACTCTGCATGGCAAGCAGTTGATACGTGGGCTCGGAGTACACGAACTCCTGCATGTACTTCTTGCTGGACCTCGTGGCGACGCGGCCGAGCCGCGAGGCGCGCGCAGGATCCGGGCCCGCAGTCGGTCGGGGCGCGAGCCGCCGAGCGAGCGCACCCCTCCGGGTCGGAGCAACGGAATGAACGAGCGGCGTCTTGCCCCGCTCCGGCACGACCCCAAACCTACTTCGGGCGTCCGTCGCCTCGCGTGCCGACGCGCGTCGGAGGCCTTATGATCGCCGGGCCTCAGATGGACCTGGAACGTAGCCGATCGCAGACGTCGTGAGCACGAGGGCCGACGGCCGGCTCGTCGACGAGAACGGCACTCCGTGGGAGGGCCTCACGGTGTCGGTCCACGACACGGTGGCGCTGTTCGGGTCCGAGATCGGCAGCGTGACGACCGGTGGCGACGGACGCTTCGAGATCTCGTACCTGGACGACCCGTTCGCCGCGGATTTCGGGCGTCGCCGCCTCGACGTGGTCGTGCGCGACAAGGTCCGCCGTGAGCTCCTGCGGCATTCGGTCGACGACGTCGATGCTCAGCGTCTCGTCGTCGGCGAGTTGGTCCTGAGGCGCGCCGACGTGCTCGGCTTCCTGGTCACGCTGGGCACCGGCGCGCCGACTTCCCTGAGCCAGGGGAACGCGCTGAAGCTCCTCATCGACGAGGAAGCGTTCGAGCACGGCATCGGCCGGATCGAACAGGCGACGTCGTCGGTGCTTCTCTCTCAGCTCTTCTTCGCGGTCCCGGAGCAGTTCAGAGCGGACCCGGCGCAGGAGACACCCGCCCTCGTCTTCAGGTTCGCCGACCCCCAGCCGACCCTCGGCGCGCTCCCGCGCCCGCTGCAACCCGGGGACGCCCGGCCGGAGCGCGTGCTGCTCGACCTGGCCGCGAATGGGGCGGACGTGAGGATCCTCATCCACGGCTACCGCATCCCCCTGTTCGTGCGCATTCTGATCGGCGCGCTGACGTTCCCACTGATCGGCTCGGACGGCTTCTTCGCCGTCGACGCCGCGATCCAGGACAAGCTCAGCGACATCGACGAGCTCCACCAGTACTTCGGCGACGCCGGCCAGCCCCGCGTCGCGGCGCACGAGTTCAGCCAGCCGGTCTCCTCGTCGGGAGTGATGCACGCGAAGCTCGTCGTCGTGGACGGCACGTTCGCGATGAGCTACGGCGCGCCGTTCGGCCAGAGCTACAACGATGACCGCGCGCATGCCATCGACGCTCCGCGGCGAGGCAACTCGGGCGGGCTCCCGAAGCACGACGCCGGCTTCTCGGTCGTCGGGCCGGCCGTGGCCGACATCCACGAGACGCTGCGCATCCTCTGGAACGAGGCCGTGCCGTCCGATCCGCTCGCGCCGATCCCCAGGCCGCCGCCCGAGACCGAAACCCACGGATTGGACGACATCGCCTCGCTCCAGATCGTGCGCACGCTGACCGCGAACCGCATCACCGGCTTCGACGAGGGCGAGAAGGGAATCCTCGAGGCCTACCAGCGCGCCATCGCGAACGCGCGCGAATTCGTCTACCTCGAGACCCAGTACTTCACGAACGATGCGATCGGCGCCGCGCTAGTGGAGGCCATGAAGGCCAACCACGACCTGCAGGTCATCGTCCTCCTCAACATCAAGCCCGACGTCTGGAAGTACCCGTTCAAGCAGCGCCGGCTCATCACGCGCATCCGGCGGGCCATCGACGAGGATCCGAGCGGCCGTCCGCGCTTCGGCGTCTTCACCCGCTGGACGCACCAGACGTTCTCTCCGCGGCCGCGCATCCTGCCGATCTACGTCCACGCCAAGATCGGCATCGTCGACGACGCGTGGGCCACCGTCGGATCGGCGAACCTCGACGGCTTCTCGCTCGACTCGTCGCTCATCGGAGACGTCCTCACCCGCCTGTTCGGGGTCGCGGAATCGCGGGCGATGGAGCTGAACACGGTCATCCTGAACGGCGTCGACGGGCAGGCTGCGACGGGCGCCGTCGATCTCCTGCGGCGCAGGTTGTTCGCCGAGCACCTCGGCTTCGCGGACGAGTTCGAGCCGACACTGCAGTCGCCGGGCAGCCAGGGCTGGCTGAAGCTCTGGCAGGAACGGGCGAGCGAGAAGCTCGAGCGGCTCTGGGACGCGCCGGCGCAGCCCCAGGCCGGGCTCGGGCACGTGCTGCCCTGGCCGAGCCCGAACAAGACCTACGACACGCCGCGCAAGCACCTGAACGCCCTCGGCGTGGCCACGCACGCCGTCGTCCCGCTCCGCTCGACGGTGCCTTTCCTGTTCAAGGAGGGCGGTTTCAAGGAGGGCGCGAAGCCGGAGATGGACTACGACTGAGATGGCGTCGACGCTCGACCGCGCGACCGAAGAGCTCGCCCGAGCCGCGGCCGGCCTCGACGGGCTCTCGGACGATGTACGCCGCGCCGGGCAGCTGCTGGCGCTGCTCGGGTGGGAGCTTCCCCCGGGCGTGGCCGACATCGGCGTGGCCCGCATCGACGTGGCGGACGTCGTCGCCCGCCTGCGCGACCTCACGGAGCTGCGAAGCTCGGAGACGACGACGGACCTCGAGATCGCCGCGGCGCTCGCCGAGCTCGCCGTCGCGGTGGCCAGGGCTCTCGAGCACCTCGAGGGAGTCGCCGCCGGCTTCGAGGCCACGCCGGAGTACCTTGCGGCGACCGACATCGTCGACGAGTTCTTCCCGCGCCTCGCCGACTTCCTCCTGATCCAGCTGGTCGGCGCGGCCGCGCCGCCGGCCGTCCCGATCGGGGTCCTGCTCGGGCTGTTCGAGCTCACGCTGCTCCCGGCCGACCCGGCGATCTTCCAGCCCGAGCACGTCCGCCAGGTCGTCCGCTTCGATCGCATCCCGAAGGCCCTCACCGACCCGGGCGGCCTCTTCCAGGAGGTGTACGGCTGGGGAACCGCGAGCTTCGACGGGAACACGCTCGTCGCGAACCTCGCGGGCGTGCTCGAGCGCGTCTCGGCCGAGACCCGGTTGCGGAGGCTGCCGCGGCGGGTGGAGGAGCAGCTCAGCGGCCGTGCCGTCCCGGAAGCGGACACCGACCCTGCCACGCAGGTCCTCGTCAGCCTGACCCGAGGGCTGGGCGTCGACGAGGTCGACGTCGGGCTCGCCCTCTACCCGCTCCGCCCGGACGTCCAGGGCGGGACGGACGGCGGCATCGGCTTCTCGCCGTACGCGTTCGGCACGAGCGAGACACGCTTCCCGCTCAGCGAGCGGCTCGCGCTCGTCCTCGACGCCTCGGCCGACCTCGAGGGCGGCGTGGCGCTGCTCCTGCGGGCGGGCCGCGCTCCCGAGCTCGCGACCGGCCTGATCCGGCCGGACGGCGGCGCGGGCGGGTCGTTCACGCTCTCGCTCCGGCACGAGGCCGAGTCCGACGACCGGCAGACGGTCTTCACGCTGCCCGGCCTGCGCGTCGACGCACGTGCGATCTCCGCCGGCATCGGGGTCGGCGCAGCCGCGCCGGTCGACCCGACGCTCGTCCTCGGCATCGAGGACGGCCGGCTCAGGGTCGCCCCCGATCGCGCCGACGGCTTTCTCGCCAGCATCGTGCCGGCCGACGGGATCACGGCCGCGGTCGAGCTCGCGCTGAGCTGGTCGAGCCGGGAGGGGGTGCGGATCCGAGGCGGCGCCGGGCTCCGCACCACCATCCACCTGCACTCCGCGGCCGGGCCGTTCCGCCTCGACAGTCTCGACCTCTCGCTGGCCCCGGAAGAAGAGTCGCTCGCGCTCACGGCCACCGTCGCCGGCTCGGTCGCCCTCGGCCCGTTCGTCGCGTCGCTCGACGGCATCGGGGCGGCAGCCGTGCTGACCTTCGAGCGCGGCAACCTCGGGCCCGCCGACCTCGGGCTTCGCTTCGTGCCGCTCAGGAGCCTCGGGCTCGCCGTCGAGGCGGGGCCGGTCACGGGCGGCGGCTTCCTCCGCTACGACGTGCCGGCGCGGCGCTACTCCGGTGTGCTCGACCTCAAGCTCGGCGCGGTCGGCGTCACCGGCATGGGCGTGCTGGACGCGCGGCTCCCCGGCGGGGCGCCAGGGTTTGCGCTGCTCGTCGCGATTCGGGCCTCGTTCCCCCCGATCGAGGTCGGCTTCGGCTTCGCCCTGACCTCCGTCGGCGGGCTCCTCGCGCTGAACCGCCGCGTCGACGTCGACGCGCTGCGCAACCGCCTGGCCTCCGGCACGGCGGGCCGGATTCTCGCTCCCGAGGATCCCATCCGCAACGCACCCTCGCTGCTCGCCGACCTGGCGACGGTGTTCCCGCCGGCACCGGGCATCGCTGTCGTCGGACCGACGTTGCAGCTCGTCTGGGCGAAGCTCGTGCGCTTCGACATCGGCATCTTCATCGAGCTTCCCGGGCCGCTCCGCGTCGTACTGCTCGGGTCGGCGCGGGCCACGATCGACCAGCCGGGCGGCGGGCGGCCCTACCTCGTCATCCGCTTCGACATCGTCGGCGTGGTGGATGCGCAGGCGAGGACCGCCGCGTTCGACGCCGTGCTCATCGACAGCCAGCTCCTTGAGATCCTGGACCTGACCGGCGGCGCCGCCTTCCGCCTATCGTGGGGCGACCGGCCGTACGCGCTCCTCACCGTCGGCGGCTTCAACCCGGCGTTCAACCCCGAGCCGGCGGTCTTCCCGGCCAGCCTCACCCGGGTCGCGATGGTGCACGGCACGCCCTCGGACAGCCTCTCCCTGCGCTTCGAGGGGTACTTCGCCGTGACGACCAACACGCTTCAGTTCGGCGCGGCGGTCGAGGCGATCATGAGGGCCGGGAACTTCATCGTCCAGGGGATCGTCGGCTTCGACGCGCTGATCCAGTTCGAGCCGTTCCACTTCCAGTTCGACATCCGTGCCTCCGTGCGGGTGCGCTACAAGACGCGCAACCTCGCCGGCCTGACGCTGACGGGCTCGCTGTCCGGCCCCGGCCCGGTCGTCCTCCGCGGCAAGGTCTGCATCGAGATCCTCTTCTTCGACATCTGCTTCGAGGAGACGTTCACGCTCGGGTCGTCGAACCCGCCGGCGGTGACCCCCGTCCCGAGCGCGTTCGCCGCGCTGGTCGAGGAGTTCGCCCGGGCCGCCAACCTGCACGCCAGCGAGACGATCGACCGGTACGTCGCGCTGCGCCCGCCGCCGACGGGCCTGGCCGAGCCGCTCGTCTCCCCGGTGGGGCAGCTCGTCTGGGCGCAGCGCCGCGCACCGCTCGACCTGCTCCTCCAGCGCATCGGCGGCGCGCCGCTCGCCACGCCCGAGCTGGTCGAGGCGACGGGCCCGGACGTGGCCGGGCCCGAGCTCGACTGGTTCGCGCCGGGCTCGTTCGCCGATCTCCAGGAGTCGGAGGCGCTCAACCGCCGGGCGTTCGAGCGCCTCTCGGGGGGCGTGCGCGTCGGACTCACCGGCAGCGACGACGGTCCCGGCGCAGTCCGGCCCGTCACCGTCCGCCAGATCCGCCTGCCCGCGAAAGCGACGACGGTGCGGACCGCGGTGTCGTTCCCGGGATGGCTGACCGACGCCGCGCAGGTCCGGATCGGCGCTCCTCGGGACGAGCCGGTCACGCCCGCGCTCGCGGTCGCGGAGGAGGCCTGGACGGTGTCCGACGTCGCCGGCGGAGCGGTCACCGCCGGCCTCAGCCAGGCCCAGGCCCACCAGCTCGTCTCGCTGGGCGGAGCCGGTGTCGCGACGGCCTCGACCGATCGCATCGGAGCGATCGCGTTCTGAGGAGGCGGAGATGGCCGATCCCGACCAGACGCTGACCTTCCTCGGCTGGGTGCGCGAGCGGATCGCCGGGCTCGCGACCGCGCAGGCGGGGGGCCGCGCCCACGGCGTGGCGACGGTCACGCTCACCGGGCGGCGGGCGGACGGCGCGACGACCGGGTCGACGGTGCGCAGCTTGCCGTTCCTCCTGGCCGGCCCGGCGGACGTCGCCGGCCTGCAGCCCGGCGCGATCGTCCGCCGCTACCCGGCGCCCGGCACGATCGACCACGAGTCCGACCGCTGCCCGTACGTCGAGTTCTCCGAGGCCTCCCTGCCGTGGCGGTACACGCCGGCGCCGAAGCCGGCTGCCGGCACGGGGCACCTCCATCCCTGGGTCGTGCTCCTCGTCGGACGGGAGGGCTCGGAGCTCACCCTCGTCGACGGCGGCGTGACGATCGAGCCGTCCATCCAGCTCGGCGCGCACGCGCTTGGCAGCCCGGCCAGCGCGTTCCGCTTCGCACACGTCCAGGTCGACGCCCAGGCGCACCGCACGGCGCGCGTCCTCTGCGGCCGCCCTCTCGACCCCGGCACGGAGTACGTGGCGGTTCTCGTGCCGGCCTTCGACGAGGGGGGTCGGCCGAGCTTCACCGGAGCGGCGCCGGTCACCGTGCCGACCTATGACGCCTGGCGCTTCCGCACGGCCGTTCCGGCCGGGAGCTTCGAAGACCTCGCGGCCCGGCTGCGGCCCGGCTACGCTCCGGCCACGACCGGCCGGGCCCCGCTGCGCTATCCCCGGCTCGTCGACGCGTCCGAGCTCGAGGTCCGCGGCGCTCTTGTCGCGACGTCGAGCGACGGCGAGGACGACGAGCCGCTGCCGGACGCGATCGCCGACGACGTGGCCGCCCTGCGACTGCCTCAGCGCGACCCGCAGGGGCGCCCGATCGTGACCCTTCCGCGCTACGGCGACGCGTGGGACACGAACGCGCCCGACGGCTCGAACTGGGGGCGCTCGCTCAACGGCGACCCGCGGCACCGCGGCGTGGCCGGCCTCGGGCTCGAGGTCGGGATCCGCTTCCAGGAGGAGCTCGTCACCGACGCCCTCGCCCATCTCGGCGCGCTCGCCGAGGCGCGCCAGCGCATCCGCCACGCGGTCCTCGGCCTCGAGACGTCGCGGTCGCTCTGGCGGCGGCGCATCCCGAGCGATCCGCAGCAGCGGCTCTGGCTGCTCGGGCCGGCCTTGCCGCGCCTCGCGACCGACCAGGGCACCGTGAACGAGCTCGTCACGGCCGACGACCGCGCGCTTCCGCGCGGCGTCTTCTCCGCCGCCGCGCGCCGCAGTCTGCGCACGGGTCCGGCGCGGACCGCGCTCCTGCAGGCCGCCGCCACGCCGACGGCCGTGCTCGACGCCACCAACCGCCGCCCGGCCGAGCCGCCGGCGAGCGTCGACGGCGTGCCGCTTGAGAGGACCGTCGGGGTGCGGGAGTTCGACCTCGCGCGCCGCCAGGTCATCGCCGACGGCCGGGTGAACCCGGCCGTCCTGCTCGCCGCGGCGAACGATCTCGCGACCCGCGCCGACACCCGCGTCCGGGAGCTCGCCGGGCAGGTCGTGGTCGACCTGCGGCGTGCCTCCGGCGCCAACCGGCCCGTGCCCTGGGGCCGCGCGCTGACCCTCCTGGCGAGCGCGGACGCGGACGTGCTCGCCGGCGGCCGCGACCCGACCGGCCAGGTCCAGAGGGTGCGGCAGACGATGGTCGGCCTGCGCGAGAAGTTCAACCAGCAGGCCGACGACGCCGACCTCACCGTCCTCCTCTCGGAGATACGACCCACCACCGTGGACGATCCGGTCGTCACCGAGGTCGAGCTCGACCGGCTCGCGACCGGCGTGGCCGCTGCGTTCGACCCCACCGGCCCGCGCGCGCCGGTGCTGGACCGGGTTCGCGCCACCGTCGACGGGCTCGACGAGGACGAGCCGCTCGCGCCGGCCGAGCCGTGCGTCGGGCTGCCCCGGGCCGTCTGGGCCGACGTCGAACGGGCATTCAACGAGTGGCTGCTTCCCGGCGTCGGCGCCGTGCCCCAGGACGCTGTCTTCTCGCTCGAGACGAACCCGACGTTCGTCGACGCGTTCCTGTGCGGCCTGAACATGCAGTTGCTCGCCGAGCTCCGCTTCAGGAACATCCCCGTCGCCACCGCCTGCACGCCTCTCCGGCGCTTCTGGGGCACGGTCGACACGACGTCGGGGAACCCCCGAGACGACATCCGCGGCCTGCATGCGTGGACGGCGCCGAGCCCGCTCGGCAACGCCACGCATCGCCCTGGAGCGGCGTCCGGGCGCGACCTCGTCGTCGCGATCCGCGGAGCGCTCTTTCTCCGCTACCCGGCCACCATTGTCTACCTGCAGTCCGCCGTGCACGGCGGCGCGGTCGACTTCGATCAGGATCCGCCGGCCGCCGCGCCGCGCGTCCTGCCCGGCTTCCAGGGCCGGCTCGGCGAGGACGTCGCGTTCTTCGGCTTCCCGGGGTTCGCCGCCGACGACGCCGCGACGCACTGGCTCGTCTTCGAGGAGCCGCCCGCGGCATACCGCTTCGCGAACGACTCGGGCACCGCGGCGGCGACGGCGGCCGCTTGGGCGGCGGCGGCCTTCGCGCAGCCCGTCCGCGTGCTGATCCGCGGCGACTCGCTCGTCCCCGGCGGCGGCGGCGAATGAGCGAGGTCGGGGTACTCCTCCCGCTGCGTCTCGAGACGCGTTTCCGGGACGGAGACCTCCACGTCCGAGTAATCCCGGACGAACCCTGGTTCGCGCGCGACGACCAGCAGATCTCCGACGGGGAGCTCGCGGCGCTGACCCGCTACGTGGAGAGCGTCGACGGCGTCGCCGATCCCGAGGCCGTCCAGGTCGCGTGGCGCGAGCTCGCCGCGCACCTCGGCGGCGCGCGTGCGGTGTCGCTGCACCGCTGGTTCGTCACGACTGACGCGGACGGCGCCGTGTCGGTGCGCGAGCCGAACCCCGACGAGCGGCGCACGGAGCCGGTCCTGCCCCGCTTCGTCGGGTTCCCGGAGCGGCTCGTCGTCTGGCTCGTCCCTGCCGGCGGGACGCACCGGGCGGTCCTCGAGCTCACCGTCGACCGAACCCGGCTGCTCGCGGACTTCGCCGACCCCGACGTGCCGGGAGACCGGCGCTGGTGGGAGGACTGGGACGAGGCGCTGGCCGTCGGCGTCGCCGGGATCGTCCCTGGAAGCGAGCTCGGCGAGCCCATCGACGCGCTCTACGTAACCGGGCTCGGCGACGCGAAGCCGGGCGAGCTCTTCGCGAGCCTCACCTCCGAAGGCCGCCTCGGGCTCCTGCGGCCCGGCACGCCGACGAACACCGTCGAGGGCTCCCCGGCCGCGCCGCTTGCCAACGATCCCGCGACGTGGTGGTCGATCCTGCACGCGACGGCCGGAGAGACCGACGCGGACGTCTCGGGAGCGCTGACGGGAGACCCCGGCCTGCTCGGGCCGCTACCCGGCGGCGACTCCGAGCATCGCCAAGAGGCGTCCGCGCTCGTCACGGTGCTCTGGCCGGCGCTCTGGGGCTTTGCGGCCGGGCACGTGTGGAACGTCGCGCGCGGCGCCGAGCCGGCGGCGTGGGCGCGCGGTGCGCTCTTCCCGGAAGGGCCCTACCCAACGCTTCGCGTGGGCTCCCAGCCGTACGGCCTGCTGCCCACCACGTCGTGGCAACGTTGGGAGCGGGACGCCGACGACCCGGGGCTCGAGGTCCCGCTCGTCAACGGGCTGCTGCGGCTGCGGGAGGGGCACGCCGAACGGGCCAGGGCACGCGGGACGGTGGCCGACGGGTCGGTTGACAAGCTCATGGACCTGATCGGCCAGACGCCCACGTCGTCCCGGTTCCGGTACCGGCTGGCGTGGCCGCTCGAGCTCTGGTGGCTCGCGATCGCGGCGTCGGGGCTCCGGCAACCCTGGCGGACGTTCGCGAGCGCGTGGAACGACGCCCATCCCTTGGTGGGACGGCTGCAGCTCGACCACATCCGCCGCTACGGCACTCGCGGGCGCGCGCGGCTGATCGGCATCCCGCTGGTGGTGCCGCTCGGCACGCCCGAGGGCATGGACGTGGCAACCCTGCTGCGCAACCTGGCCGATGTCGCGCCGAGCTCGCCGTCGGAGTTCGCGGACACGGCACGACTTGAGTCGACGGTCCTCGGCTGGCGCGCCGACAGCCTGCTCCTGCGGCTCGCCATCCGGTCGCTCCAGCTCCTCATCGCGGACATCGCGCGGGAACGGGACGGCATCGAGACGTTCGATCCGGAGCCGGTCTCGCGCCGCGATCGCGAGCGCGGGCGCGTCGAGGAGCTCGTCCGGAGCGTCGGCTCGATCGACGTCGCCAACCCGACCCCGGCGGTGGAACGCCTGCTCGAGGCCACCGCGGCGCTGCGCGCGCTCGCCGCGGTGCCCGTCGAACAGCTCGCGCGCATGCTCTGCGCAGCGGTCGACTCCTCGTCCCATCGCATCGACCCCTGGCTCGTCGGGGTGGCCGAACGCCGGCTCGGCGCACTGCGGGCGAGCGGCTCGGCGCGTTTCCGGCTCGGCGCCTACGGCTGGGTGGACGCGCCCGCCCCCGGGACTCCCGGCCCCACGGCCGGTGGCCTCCTCACCGCCCCGTCCGCCGGCCAGGCGCTCGTGGCGGCCGTGCTCAGGGATCGCGCGGTGAATGACCCCGGCGACCCACGGTGGGACCTCGACATCACGTCTCGCCGGGCGCGTATCGCCGAGCGCGTCGCCCAGCACGTCCGCGTCGGCGCCCACCTGAGCGAGGCGCTCGGCCGTGAGATCGAGCGGATCGTCGCCCGCACGCCGGACGTCGCGCGTCTTCGCCGCGACTTCCCGGTCCGCACCGAGCACGCCGGGCGCCGGGTGTGCGACGGGCTCAAGGTGCTCGCCCAGGACCCGTTCCCGGTCGCGCTCGACGCCGAGCAGGAGGGCGCCCTCGCGGAGCTGCGCCAGGCGATCGACACGTACGGCGATTTGCTCGTAGCCGATGCGGTGCTCCATCTCAGCGAGGGGCGCAGCGAGGTCGCCGGCGCAGTGATGGACGGCGCGGCCGGGCTCAGCCGGCCGCCGGAGCTCGCGCTGCTGCGCACACCGCGCGAGGGCCGGGCGGTCGCGAGCTCCGTCGTGATCGTCCTCCCCAACGTGGAGGCACCCGAGATCCCGGCTGAGGCGGCCGAGCGGGCGCTGCTCTCCCCGACTACCGTGCTCGACCCGTCGACCGCCGCGTTCATCGCGACCCAAGCGGGCGACCCGGGCGTTTGGGACCTGATCGTCGACCGCTTGGACGACGCCGGCCAGCCCGCTGGAACGAGCCGAACCGTCACGCTCGCCGAGCTTGAGCTCGACCCGGCCGACGCGCTCGCGCTGACCCGCACCGACCTCGAGCGCGTGGCCGCCGAGACGGCGGGCGAGCTGCTCGGCGTGGACCCGCGGTCGGAGCGGGTCGCGGTGGTCGGCGGCAGCGCCGGCGCGCGCTACGAGGCCGCCGGACGGCTCGTCGGCACCATCGGCCAAAGCCCGGCCGGGCGCGGGGCGCTCGCCGAGCGATCTGCCTCCGAAGACGACGGCGGCGCCGCTGTGGTTCTCCGCCTCGCGACGCGGTTCCTCGCCGCGCGGCGGGTCGCCGCGGCCCTTGCGGCGCAGCTTCGACGCCAGGTCGAACGCCTCGCCGGCGACGGCACGATCGGCACCGCCGACCCGGCGCTGCTCGGGCGGCTCGTCGGCGCCGCTCGGGCGTGGGGGATCGCCCCCGACCCGCCCTCGACGGTTATGGACGGCGCGGCGAGCGCCACCGAGGCGCGCCTGCGCCGGCTCGCCGCCGTCGCCGTGCGCGCGCTGCCGCAGCTCGAGGAACGGCTCGCGGCCGCGCCCAGCGCCCCCGCCGACGTGCGGGCGCTCGGCCGCGATGAGCTCGTCGCCGCCACGGTCGCGCTCGCCTCCCCGACCGGCCAGCTCGCCGTGACGGGCGACCTCGCGGCAAGCGCGCTCCCCGCGCTCGGTCGCTCGGACCTCGACGCGGAATGGCTCACGGTCGTGGCAGCGGTCCGGCCCGCGCTCGCCCGGCTCGAGCTCCACCAGCTCGCTGGCGGCGAGCCGCTCGTCGCCTGGACCAACCGGGCCGGGGACCCCTGGCAGCAAGACCCCGGCGACCCGCGTCGCCTCGTCGCTGTGTACGCCGCGCCCGGTCTCGACCTCGGCGCCGCGGCCCCCTCCGGCAGGATCGCCGTGGGCGCCGTCGACCGCTTCAGCGAGGTGATCCCGGCGCAGGAGCAGCATGCGGGCGCAGCGTTCGGCTTCGACGCGCCGGCGGCGCGGGCGCAGCAGGCGATACTGCTGGCCGTCCCACCGGTAGTCGAGGCGCCGCTCGACGACGACACCCTGATCGACGTTCTCATCGAGACGCGCGAGCTCGCACATGCCCGCATGGCGCGTCCCCTCGACCTCGCCGGCGAGACCTGGGGCCTCGCCCCGACGGCGCTCCTTCCGGCCACCGGAAGTGCAGCGACGCCGCTGGAGCCGATCGCGTGATCTTCGACGTCCTCTACCGGCTCGAGGCCGACCCTCATCAGCGCGACGCGGCGAGGGGCTGGGCGGCGGAGGTGGCTGACCCCGTGTGGATGCTCGGCCGTCAGTGGCAGATGGGCGAGCACCAGGGCGAGGACGCCTCGTCGCCAACCCGCATCGAGCTCGAGGCCAGGGCGACCCCGATCGAGCCGGTCGCAGGCCAGCCCGGGCTCGACCCGCGCTCGGTCCCGGCCGAGGTCGTCGTCGAGTCGGAGCCGGGGGACTTCTGGACGCCCGGGCGGCGGATCCTGCTCGGCCGGCGCGTCGTCGCGGCGGCCGAAGCGAACGGGGTGACGATCCCGAGCGACGCCGCCCTCGAGCTCGGCGGCCTGCCCGCGCCGTACGACGAGCTCGACGGCCAAGGCCTCGACGGGAGGGAGCTGTGGCGGCGCCGCGGCCCGCTCGGTCTCGACGTCGCATGGTTCGGCGCGCCGGCCCCGCCCGCGACGGAACCGGTCGACCTCTGGGATCCCGCAGAGCTGAGCTACTCGGCGCGGTTCCGCGCCGGGGACGCGGAGCTCGCGCTCGATCGCCACGACGGCGGCGATCTCGAGTGGTGGAGCGTCGACGCCACCGCCGCCGTCGGGGCGAGCGGCCACCTCTCGGCGACCACCGTCACCCCGACACGGCTTCGCTACCCGTCCGCCCCCCTGCCGCGCTGGTTTCAGATCGAAGACGCCCAGATCGCGATCGGTGGTCACGCGCCAGATCGCGCGAACCTCGCCACCCTCGTGCTCATCGACCTCGTCGTGAACCAGTCCGACGACTGGTTCACGTTCCCGCTCGACGCCCACATCGGCGAGGTGTTGACGCTCGAGGACGTCGGCGTGCTCGACTCCTTCGGAGAGCGCTGGCCGCTCGCCTCCCCGTCTGACTGGAGCCTCTTCTCAACCCACGGCCTCGATCCGCGCTCGCTCGTGCTCTGGGCCAAGGCGGCGACGCCGCTGGTAGGGCAAGTCCTGGACGAGGTCGTGATCGGCATCGACGAGGACGCGAACCTGGTCTGGGCGGTCGAGACAGTCGTTGGCGGCCGCACGTCGCCGACGCCGGAACAGCCGGCCGCTCCGGCGACGCAGCAAGACGTCACCGGGCGCGACACGTTCGCCTATCGGGCGATGACGCCGATCCCGGCGCACTGGCACCCGTACGTCGTCGAGGAGGTCGACGACCGGCGCCGCTTCGTGCAGGGACGCGCCGCCGATCTGTCCGGCCGCACAGCCGTCTTGCTCCCGCCTCCCGTCTCCGATCTCCTCGTCGACCCGGTGTCCGGCGGCCAGCACCCGGTGCATCAGCTCGAGCCGGCGGCGATTCCGCAGGACGGCGTCCGCGTCGAGCAGCGCGCCATGCTCGCCCGCACGACGAGCGGCGACCCGCTGCTGTGGACGCAGCGCCGGCGCGTGCCGATGCTCACGCCGCCCGCGCTCGCGCTCCGCTTCGACGTCCTCGAGCCCGGCGCCGGCGGTTAGCGCCGGCCGGCGGCTCTAACGTGGCGGTCGGGACGCCCGTGACCGTGAGCGGATGAGGAGAGCGGCTGAAGGGATTCGAACCCTCGACCTTCTGCATGGCAAGCAGACGCTCTAGCCAACTGAGCT
>WUUC01214562.1_pt1 | contig 19270 bp, 15 predicted proteins | sample 6278441 | NCBI WGS metagenome assembly WUUC01 (sample SAMN13675441, study PRJNA597444) | soil metagenome | isolation source: soil | place: USA: Washington | collected 2017-10 | reverse complement strand
GGAGACCCTGATGCCCGTCAAGATCGGCTCATTTGAACCGTTGTCGGAGGAGGAGTTCGCCGCGCTTCGGCAACAAAAAGGGCGCATTGGGCTCAGCCGCACCGAAGCCTTCCTGCTCGTCAGCGCCTGGGGTGACGTCCGCATCGGCCAGTGGCCGCGTGGGGCCTCCCATCAGGTCCTGTAGCCTCTGTTTGCCGCCTCAGGGGCCTCATGGCGTGCTGTGCGAGGCGTTTTTCGCCGTCCGCGGTAGCTCAGCTCTGCGCGAAAGGCAGCCCCAACTTGGATTTGGGTCGAGGACTTTTTGGGGCAGGGGTATTTTCGGAGGGGCGCTCACCCGGATACAAATCCACCCCGCCAAGGGGTGGGGTCGAGCTATTTCGTTTGACATGACGCGCGTGCACGCGGGCATGGCGTGCACGGCCGTTCGCGTAGTAACGCGAGCCCAAACGACCGACCAACACATTGGAAATGCATGACATGCCTAATTCCCGGCAGTTTACACATGGCAGAACACTAGTATCACAACGGCCGTTCACTTCCACGGCTGCCAAATCTGGGCAATGCGAGCTGAACTCCGCAGTGGAACACGTGCCAAACCTGTTGGACCTAGTCCCGTCGATGTGTAACTGAAGGGTGTGTCCCCTAGTTGGCGAATCCCCTATGCAAGCGACCAACAGCATTCTCCCGTGAAGGAGCCGGGAGACAGGCAGCAAACTACTTGAGCCCCCATTGCACCCCATGGCGGGCTATCACCCGGTCGATGGCGGCTGAGGCCGGCCCCGTCTCCGTCGCGCAGGGCATCCCTCCCAGCCAGGGACCGTACGGATCGTCGTGGGGGGTTCGGATGCCGCTGAGCCCCTCGATCACCGCCCACGTACAGACCGGAGCGTACCCCTCGCTATACCCCCCTTCATGGCAGGCCACCAGCCGGCCGGCGCAGACCCCGTCGGCCAGTGCCGCCACGGCAGCCGCCATGGATCGGAATCCGTCAGCAGAGACGGCCATCCGCGCCAGCGGGTCGACACCGCTCGGGTCCTGCCCGGCCGAAACCAGGATGAGTTCGGGTGCAAAGCGGCGGATCGCCGGGGAGACGATGCGCTCGATCGCCGCCAGGTACCCGGCATTCCCGGTCCCGGCCGGGAGCGGCACGTTGATCGTGTACCCCGCCCCTGCTCCCCTCCCCACGTCGTCCACCAGTCCTTCGCCGGTGGGATACCAGTCCTCCTGGTGCAGCGAGATGAAGAGGACGGATTGGTCATCGTAGAAGGCTGCCTGGGTGCCATTCCCGTGATGAACGTCCCAGTCGAGGATCGCGATGCGCTCCATGCCATGCTGTTGCTGCGCGTAGCGGGCGGCGACCGCGACGTTGTTGAAGTAGCAGAAGCCCATGGCCTTATCCGGTGTGGCGTGGTGTCCGGGCGGTCGGAGCAGCGCATACAGATTACGGACACGGCCCTCCACGACCGCGTCGACCCCCGCCAGCGCGCCACCGGCGGCCAGCACGGCCACGTCATACGTCTCACGACTGGCGGGAGCGTATTCTCCGGCTTCGGCCCCGCCAGCTAGGCTGACCTCGCGAATATGCTGCACATGCGCCGCCGAGTGGATGCGCTCGATGTCCTCGGTGGTGGCAGGTCGGGTGGGCACCTCGACGAGCTGTGACAGCAGTCCCGTGCGATTCAACAGGCTGTAGGCCCGGCTGACCAGGCGCGGGCTGGCGACATGCGGCTGGGGCTCCCAGACGCTGTCGGCCGGTACAGTTGCGGAGACCAACGCCAGACCAGTGTCGTGATCAAGGAACCGGCTGTCGTAGATCAATCCTGTCGGCCTCGCGGTCACGACGTCATCCTTCCTGTCTGCCATCCGTCCGTTTGCGTCATCGTAACGAAGACTGGGACTCACCGGGAACGACGCGAGTTTGAGTCATCTTGACGGCCTTCGAACCCTCCGATACCGTTGCGGGCACGTTTCCATGGGCGGGGAGCCTGCCGGCCGGGTCACGTCCGACCGAACGGGCGAAGACGCGTTGGTCCCTGCCGAGATAAGGAGGTGGCCAGATGTCCATTGGCACACGTGGCCGGGTAGACCGGCGCAGGCTGATCCAGGGAACGGCGATGAGCGCGGGCGCGCTGACCGCCGGGATGAGCTCATTCAGCCTGGCCCAGGCGGCCGCGCCGGCGCTGCAGGAGGCGAGTTGCGACTTTGGCCCGATCAAGATCGGGGCCGCGCTGCCGGTGACCGGTTTCCTTGCCTCCGACGGGCAAGAGATGCAGCGCGGGCTGGAAATGGCGATTGAAGAGGCAAAAGCCGCTGGCCTCGTCGGTGGCAATGTCGAGCTGACAGTCGTCGACACCGAGGAGATGGGTCCGGAGCGCATCATCACGGCGTTCCGGCGGCTGATCGACGAAGAGCAGGTCGACGCCATCATCATCGGTTACGCCGTCGGTACCGGACCGGAGTATGACATCGTCGCCGAGGCCGGCATCCCGTATATGCACGTGAGCACCTACGAGGCGACCGCTAAGTTGGTGCGGGAGAACCGCGAAAAGTTCTGGATGGTCTTCCAGGGCGACCCGACCGAAGTCTGGTATGGCACGGGTCTGCCCGGGTTCTTCCAGAACTTGATCGACACCGGGCAGTGGACACCAGCCAACAACACGGCTGTCGTGATCAACTCGGACAACCCGTACGCAATCCTGATCGCGGACCTCTTCATCGAGGGTATTCAGGAACTCGGCTGGGACGTCCCGGTGCGGGAACAGGTCGTCACGCCGGTGTCGGACTGGGGCTCGGTGCTCTCCAAGATCCGGGATACGCAACCGGCGATCATCGTCAACACCAACTACACCCCGAGCGACCTGGCCACGTTCACCCGCGGCATCGTCGAGGATCCGCCTCCAGCACTCCTCTACGAGCAGTATGGGCCCTCCATCCCGGAATACCTGGAGCTGGCTGGGAGTGCCGCGAACGGGGTCATCTGGTCGACCGTGATCGGGGTGCTCCCCGATGAGATTGGGAGCGGCTTCAGACAGCGGTACCAGGACCGATTCGGTGAACCGCCCGGTTTCTCCAACGCCGGCAGCGAGTACGACATGGTGAATATCTACTTGCGAGCGGTTGCCTTGGCCGGGGGGCCGCAGGACCGCCGGAAGGTGTGCGACAACATCGCCAGCATGATCTATCGAGGGGTCTGTGGTACCTATCGCTTCATGCCGGATGATCTCACCGTGCCGCCCTATCCTGCGGAGTTCAACGATCCGAGTGTGGCGATGCCGCATCTCTACTTCCAGATTCAGGATGAAGCCCACCGCGTGATTGGGCCTGCGCCATACATCGAGACCGAGTTCCAGCTGCCGCCCTGGCTCCAGGGTTAGACGTCGCTCAGCAGCATGGGCAGCGAGGTCGGGCACGCACGTGCCCGACCCTCATGCACGACCAGTGATCGTGGTGTTTCGTGGGAAGCGACCTCCCGAGTCGGGCAGCGTGCTGACGCCTCCACGGGGAGTCCAGCCTGCGGTGTTGCTCCTCGATCTTGACTGCGCGTGATGAGCGATTGGGCATGCCGATCAGTCCAGGGGAGCGTCACCCCGCAGGGAGCCTGAGGTAGGCAATGGAGGTCATTGTTCAATGCGACCGGGTGACCCGCTTTTTCGGGGCCCTGGCCGCGGTGAACGAATTGAGTTTTCACGTCAATCGTGGCCAGCTCTACGGGATCGCCGGTCCCAACGGCGCAGGCAAGACGACCCTCTTCAACCTGCTCTCCGGCCACGTTGCCATGACCTCAGGGGATATCCGCTTTAACGGCGAAGCGATTCAAAATTTGCCTCCGCACCGCATCTGTCATCGTGGTATCGCCCGCACCTTCCAGATCCCGCAGGTCTTCAGCTCAGGAACGGTCGAAGAAAATGTCTTAGTCGGCGCGTATTTCGGACGACGCGAAAAACTGCCAGGTCTGGGCTTCGACCGCGACACGAAAAGCCGGGTCGATCGGGCCCTGGGGTTGACTGGGCTGGGGGCGAAGCGGCGCATTCCTGCGCACTCAGCGTCGGTCTTCGACAGAAAGCGCATGATGATGGCCTCAGCCCTCGCCACGGAGCCCGAGCTGCTCATGCTGGATGAACCGTTCGGCGGTCTCAACCACGGCGAGATTGATGAGTTGATGGCACTCATCCAGCAGCTCCACCAGACCGGGTTGACGATCCTCCTGATTGAGCACGTCATGCGTGCCTTGATGGCACTCTCGGAGCGGGTCCTGATCATGCACCACGGGGAGAAACTCGTGGAGGGAACGCCTGAGGAGATTCGCCGGAACAGGGAGGTCATCCAGGTCTACCTGGGCAGGCAGGCAGGCGCGGCATGAACAGTCGCCCCGACCAGGACCCGCTTCTGCGACTTGACGATGTCCGTTCCGGGTATGGCGAGACGGAAGTCCTGCACGGTGTGTCGATTCATCTCAACGAGGGTGAAACCGTGGTCATCCTCGGCCCGAACGGCCATGGGAAGACGACGCTCCTGCGGACCATTTCCGGACTGCTGCCCCTGCGTAGTGGCGAGATCGACTTTGCCGGGACACGACTCAATGGGAGGTCTCCTGACGCCATCGTCGGCCGGGGCATCATCCACATCCCCCAGGCGGACCTGCTTTTTCCGGAGATGACGGTGCTGGAGAACCTGCTCATGGGAGCCTACCGGTCGCAGGCCTGGGCACACCGGCACGCGCGGCTCAACGAGATCTACGCGATCTTTCCCATCCTGGAGGAGCGGCAGACGCAACTGGCCCGGACCCTGTCAGGGGGAGAGCGGCGCATGCTGGCGATCGGGCGGGGATTGATGGGTGAGGGGAGGCTGCTGATGATCGATGAGCCTTCGCTCGGCCTGGCTCCCGTGATCATCGAGGAGCTCTACCGTCGTATCGGGGAGATCAAGACGTTGGGCCGCTCCATCCTGCTGGTTGAGGAGAGCGCGGCGCACGTGGAAGACCTGGCCGACCGCGTCTACCTGCTTGAGACAGGTGAGGTCATCCGCGAGGGACGGCCTCAGGATCTGCTGGCGGATGACGCGTTGCTGCGCACGTACCTGGGTGTCGGCTGACGGGTCTGGTGGGAGCGGGCACATGGAAAATCTGGTGCAGGCGACCTACAGCGGGCTGGTGCTCGGCTCGATCTACGCGCTCATGGCCATGGGGTTTACGCTCATCTACGGCGCGCTGCGGTTTCTCAACCTTGCCCTGGGGGCGCTGTTCACGCTAGGTGGCTACGTCGCCTGGCTGGTGGCCGGGCAGTGGGGACTCGCCGCCGTCCTCGGCATTGTCGTGGCGTTCGTCGTCGTCGCGGCCGTCGGGGCCGGCTCCTACCAGGCCGTGGTGCGCCCCCTCATCGGTCGCCCCGGCTGGGATATCGCGACCATCATCGCCAGCCTCGGGCTCGGGATCGTCATCGAGAATCTGCTCCTGATCCGGTTTGGGCCACGCAACAAATCCCTCCCGCTGTTACTCGAAGGCGGATTCCGGGTCGGCGACATGCTGCGCGTTCAATACCAGCAGCTGCTCACCATTGCCGTCTCGCTCGTTATTCTCCTCGTCATGGGGCTGTTCCTGACGCGCTCGCGTCATGGTCTGGCGATCCGAGCCGTCGCCCAGAACCGAGACGCCGCCTACCTCGTCGGCACACCCGTCCACCGCATCTTCGCCATCGTGATGGGAATCAGTGCTGGCCTGGCAGCCGTCGCCGGTGTTCTGCTGAGCGCCGTCTTCTTTCTCAACCCCTCGGTCGGGCTGGCGATGGGTCTCAAGGGGCTGATCGTGACGATCTTCGGCGGCCTCGGCAGTATCGTCGGCACGCTCTACGCCGCCTTTCTGATCGGACTCTTCGAGTCCTACGTGTCGATGTATTTCGGAGCCCGCTGGTCGGTGCCAGCGCTATTCGTGTTTCTGATCGCGGTGCTCATCGTCCGGCCGGGCGGGATCGCGGGGTTGCCCGAGGAGGCGCGGGTGTGACCGCCCGACCGGACGAGTTGGTCGAAGGCGACCAGACGGCCGGAGCGGGGAGCCCGCTCGCGGCCCCGGTAGACCTGCCGGCCGCCCGGCCAAAGGGGTTCGACCGCCTGCTGCTGGTCATCGCCCTCATCGTGGCCCTGGTCGCGCCGTGGATTCTCCACACCCCCTACTGGTTGAACCTGCTCGTGTTGATCTGCATCTACGCCATCGTCAACCAGAGCTGGAACCTGATCATGGGGTACGCAGGCATCTGGTCGTTCGGGCAGCTGGCGCTGTTCGGAGTCGGCGCGTACACCTCGGCCCTCATGAGTTATCACTACGGCATCTCCCCCTTTGTCGGGACCATCGCCGGGGCGGTGGTTGCCGTCCTCGCCAGCATGGTCCTGGGGTTGCCGTCGCTCCGGTTACGCGGAGCCTACGTCGTGCTGCTCACGCTCGCCTTCCATGAGCTACTCCGAAATCTGATCACGAACGACACGACGAAATGGACGGGCGGCGGGTTCGGGCTCTTTGGGTTTGGACAGTATGGCCTGAAGGATCTGCCGCAGCTCGACCGCATGATGATCTTTTACTACGCGGCCCTCATTCTCCTCGTGCTGACGAACGTCATCATCTGGCGCATCCTCGTATCACCCCTCGGTCTGGCCTTTCGCGCTCTTCGGGATGCCGAGCCCTACGCGGTCGCCCGGGGGATCCCCGAGTACCGCTTCAAGCTGTTGGTGTTTGCTATCTCGGCCTTTTTCACCGGACTCGCCGGAGCCTTTTACGCGAACTTCCTGGACGCGGTCGGCCCGTCGATCTTCGACTTTGGGCTGATGATGAACCTGCTGGCCATGATCGTCATCGGCGGCTGGGGCACCTTCTGGGGCCCCATGATTGGCACCATCCTGCTCCTGTACCTCAACGAGGTGCTGCGGGATATCGATGAGTGGCGGGTGCTCATCTTCGGTCTGCTAATGATCCTCTTCGTGATCCTCCTGCCACAGGGATTGATACGCCCGCTAGAGACGGTCGTTCGCCGCATCTGCACGCGGCCCGGCCGTGACCATGCACGCGTGCCATCCGAGATCACGCACGCATGAAGGTCGGTATCGACGTCGGCGGGACGTTCACCGATCTGTTTGCCTTCCGTCCGGATGGCCGCGTGGTGACGAGCAAGGTTCCGTCGACACCGCCCGAGTTCACCGACGGGGTGCTGGCGGCGCTCGCCGCGGCGGCCATCGAGCCAGCCGAGATCGAGACCCTCGTGCATGGTTCAACGATCGCGACGAACGCCGTCATCGAGCGCCGCCTCCCCGCGACGGCATTCCTGACCACCGAAGGGTTTCGGGACCTCGTGCAGATAGGCCGCTACCACCGCCCGCGGCTTTACGATCCCTACGGCCGCAAACCGCCACTCCTCATCCTGCGGCGGGCGATTTTCGAGGTCGCAGAACGGATCGGGAGCCGCGGCGAGGTGGTGAGAGCGCTTGACGAGGCATCTCTCCGGCAGGCGGCCGCCACCCTGCGCGATGCCGGGTTCGCGGCCATCGGCATCGGATTCCTCAATGCGTACGCCAACCCCACCCATGAACAGCGCGCCCGCGAGCTGCTCGCGGACGAGTTGCCCGGTATTCCGATTGCCCTCTCGACTGATGTCAGCCCGAAGGTCGGTGCCCTCGGCCGCTTCGCGACGACGATGCTCTCCGCCGCCCTGCGCCCGGTCGCCGGTGCCTACGTCGAGACCCTCTCGGTGCGGCTGCAGCAGCAAGGGTTTGGCGGCACGCTCTGGTTCATCATCTCCAGTGGCGGGGTGATGGCCGCACGTGAGGTGAACAACCGGCCCGAGCACCTCTTTGTCTCCGGACCCGCCGGCGGCGTCCAGGGGGCGATCGAGATCGGGCGTTCCCTCGGCGCGGGTCACCTGATTACCATGGACATGGGCGGCACGAGTTGCGATGTGGCGATAATCGATGGAGACCGCCCATTCATTACGACCGGGTATGAGATCGACTTCGATCTGCCGCTGGTGATTCCGACAATCGACATCCGCACCATCGGCGCGGGGGGCGGTTCCATTGCCGCGGTTGATCCGGGCGGCGTCCTCCAGGTCGGTCCGCGGAGTGCGGGGGCGGTTCCCGGTCCCGCCTGCTACGGTCGCGGTGGGCACGAGGCGACGGTGACCGATGCGGACTTGGTCCTCGGATATCTCGATCCGGGACGGTTCCTGGGCGGTGAGATGCCGCTCGACCGGCGAGCGGCGGATGGCGCGCTTGGTCGCCTCGGCGACCAGCTGGGACTTGATTCGGTTGCCGCGGCCATCGGGGTGGTGCGGGTGGTAGACGAGCACATGGCGGCCGCAATCCGGGAGGTGTCGATCGACCGGGGGCGTGACCCCCGTGACTACGCACTCCTCCCCTTCGGTGGCGCGGGCCCGGTTCACGCGCTCGCTGTGGCCGAGATTATTGGCATCCCGCGGGTGGTCATTCCTCCGGAACCGGAGGTGCTTTCAGCCTTTGGGGCGACCGCGCTCGATGTGACGCACGATGCTGAAGCCACCGTCTACGTTGAACTGGAGACCGCCGATGCGGTAGTGATCGAGGAACGCTTTCGCGCACTTGAACGCCGTGCGCGGGGAGCGCTCGCCGACCAGGGGATTGATCCCACCACCTGCAGTCTGTCGCGGGTCGCCGAGGTGCGCTACGTCGGTCAGACCTACGAGGTGCCGGTGGACGCGCCCACCGACTTGACGGTGAACGGGGCCCTTGCAGCACTGCAGGCCGCGTTCCACACCGAGCATGCGAGCCGCTATGGCGTCTCGGATCCCGACTCGCCGGTCGCGCTCGTGAATCTACGGGCAACCGCGGTGAGCATGACTGTCAAACCACCGACGCAACATGGTTCCGCAGCGGGGACGACCGTGGCGGCAACGCGGCGACGGGCCTACTTCGCCGATTTGGGCTGGCACGACGTGCCGGTCTACCAGCGGCGAGACCTTCCGGCAGGATGGACGCTCACTGGCCCGGCGATCGTCGAACAGCGTGGCTCGACCGCCGTTATCCCGAGCGGCTGGGTCGTCACCGTCGATGAGGCGGCCAACCTGGCTGCCGAGCGGACACCGTGACAGTGGCCCGAACGCAGCCAGCCAGTATTGGCCCCGCCGAGGAGGACGTTTTGGCTGCGACGAACAAGCCCCTCGACCCCATCACCTTCGCCGTCGTGCGTGCTGGGTTCGACCACATCACGCGGTTGATGTCGACCAACCTGCAGCGCACCAGCTACTCGCCGATCCTCTACGACATGGTCGACTTCTCGAACGCGCTCTTCGATCCCGCAGCGCAGCTTGTCGGCCAGACGACGAATGTCCCAGTCCATCTCGCCTCGATGCATTTCTCCGTCCAGGCGTCCCTGGACGCCTTCCCCGAGGGTCTGGATGAAGGAGATGTCGTCCTTTTGAATGATCCGTACCAGGGGGGCACCCATATTCCAGACGTCACCTTCACGATGCCGATCGTGGTGGACGGGGAAACAATCGGGTTTGCCGCCAGCCGCGGACACTGGCTCGATCTCGGCGGAGCGGCACCCGGCGGCATGGTGGCGAACGCGACCCACATCGTTCAGGAAGGGCTGCGCATCCCGCCCGTCAAGATCTACGAGCGCGGTATTCTGGACGAGAAGGTGCATGCCATCCTCAAGGCGAACACGCGCGTTCCCCACTATATCGACGGCGATCTACGGGCACACCTCTCAGCGCTGCGCACCGCTGAGCAGGAGTTGAAAACTCTGACCGGCCGCTACGGGACGGAGACGGTCCGGGCGTGCATGTCAGAGGCCCTCGCCTACACGGAACGGAGGACGCGCGCCGCGATTCGCGCGATCCCTGATGGGACCTACACCGCGGAAGACTGGATTGACACCGACGGCGTCTCTCCCGACTCGGTCCCGATCCGTGCCACCTTGACGGTGGATGATGATGAGATCACCGTCGACCTGCGCGCCTCCTCTCCGCTCGTCGCGGGCCCGATTAACTATCCTGCGGCCGGCAGCCACTCGGCGGTCTATTTCGCCTTGAAATTTTTCCTGGACCCCGACGCACCACCGAACGCGGGCTTGTACCGGCCGATCACGGTCCTCCTCTCGGAGTCGGGTGTGGTCAACGCGCGATGGCCAGCACCCGTCTTCAACGGCAACCTCTCTACCAGCGAGCGGATCGCCGATGTCGTCTGGCAGGCGCTGGAGGAGGCGATCCCGGCCCGCATGGTGGGCATGACGTATGGCGACTGCAACTCGTTTAGCGTCTCCGCGCACGATCCGGAAACCGGGATTCCGTACATCGCCGACGACCTGCCCCCTGGTGGCTGGGGCGGGACGCCGTTCGCAGACGGTATGGACGCAACCTACTCCCGACACGGCAACTGCATGGATCTTACTATCGAGATGACAGAGCTGATCTACCCTATTCGGTTCGAGCGTCGAGAGCTAATTGTCGACTCCGGCGGCCCCGGTGCTCACCGCGGTGGGCTCGGTATGCGACAGACGTTCGCCCCGATCGAGCATGAGGCGGTCTGCGGAATTGAGACGAGTCGGTCGAAGATGGGACCGCCAGGAGTCCATGAAGGTCAACCGGGCCGACCCGGGCGTTCGCTCCGCAATTATGGACGTGAGGATGAGGAAGTCCTTGGTGGGTGGACGCCTGAGGGAGAGTGGCGCATCTGTTCCTTCTCCAACCGTCCGCTCCCTCGAGGAAACACCTTCACTAACGAGTCGCCTGGTGGTGGAGGTTGGGGCGACCCATTTGTGCGGGACCCGGCTTCCGTACTCACCGATGTCCTTGATGGCTTCGTCAGTTGTGAGGGAGCACGTCGCGACTACGGTGTCGTGATCGTGAGCGACGGCAGTTCCCCGGTCGTGGATGACGCTGCGACAGGTGCCGAACGCTCTGCCCGCAGAGTGGGTTCACCGCCGGATGAACGAGATGCATGCTGAGCGTTCTCGCCGTGGGTGGGCGCTGGACGCGCGTTGCCCAGTCTCCTAGCCGGCGCGATCGACTTGAGCGCGGCGCTGTCGACCGACGACTGGTAGCCGAACATCAGGATCACAATCGCATCGCGGCGTAGTCTCGACCACCCGGAGAGCGGTAAGTCCAGCCGTATATCCTGGCTACAGGACCAGCCAACGCTCTCCTCATTCCGTCAAGACGAGCGACGCGGGCCGCTGGGGCGTGGGCCCCTGTTGTGCGAACCCGCAACTGGTTCTAGAATCCGCGGCAGATTTCCAACAACGAAGTCAGGGGTCGCGGTAGACCCGAGCTGTGCCGCTACTGACGTGATGCCGGTGTACCTGGGATTACGCCGAAATGGATCCTCCCGGCATACATTCCCGGTCATCCCCGTGTCGATACACGCTCGCCGTTCACAGGGGTAACGCCATAATTTGCTCCAATCGTCATTTCGTCGTTCGGCCAGGAGTGTCAGCAGTATGAGCATCCCCATCATCGACATCGGCGGATCTGCCGGCGAGCGGGGGCTATCGCACGGGCGCGCCCTGGCTGACTCAATTGACCGGTTCTACGAGCGGTGGATGAATGTGGCGAGCAGTGGGCCCCAGCCAATCGCCGAGCGAGACGCGGTGGCGTTTGCCCTCGGGCTGCTCCCGGAGAGTCGCTCCCAAGCACCGGATCTGGTCGAAGAGGTCGACGGCATCGCTGAAGGTGCTGGGCTTCCCTTCGAGAAGGTCTGGTTTCTGAATTGCTTCGACGAAGCCGCGGGCTACTGGCTCTACCGCAAGCTCAACCTCGGCCGAGCCTGCACGACCTTTGCCGCAACCGGCCACAGCACCGTCGACGGGGCGACCTATGTCGGGCAGAGCTGGGACATCAATGAGTGGTACGAGTCCGTGTTGCTGCGCATCGCCCCAGGGGACGATGAACCAGGAGCTCTCATCTACACCCATCCCGGGGTCGTCGGCGGCATGGGGATGAACGCGCACGGCGTCGCCCTCGTCTGGAACTCGCTGCAGTCGACCGACCAGAACGGCGGCGTCCCGGTCCCGTTCCTCGTGCGTTTGGCACTCCGCCAGCTGAAGTTGAGCGATGCCATCTCGGCCTGTCTGAGACCGGTTCGCGCCATCGGATTCAATTTCATCCTGGGAGCCAGCTTCGGGGCGACAAACATCGAGGCGTCTGCCAGCCGCCAGCATGTGACCTATGTCGGCCGACACTTCGCCCATGGCAACCATTACGAGGCGCAGGAGCTGCTCGCGCTCGAGGGAAATCCGGCATATGAGGGCTCGTCGTTCGTTCGCGCCGGCCGGATGCGGCAGCTCCTCGACGAGGCCGCAGGACACATCAGCCTCGAGACCTGCAAGGAGCTGCTGCGCGACCACGCCAACTATCCTGGCAGCATCTGCGCCCATCTCGATCCGCCCGGCTACCCATACATGACGAAGGCCGCGGTGGTGTTCGTCCCGGCCGAGGGAGCCATGTGGATGACATCCGGTCCGCCGTGTGGCGAACTCTTTGTGGAGCATCGGGTCGCGGCCGGTGTTTTCGTCGCGTGATCGTCGAACGAGAGTGGAAAGGAGAGATCACGATGCCTACGGAGAGTGGTCAACGGTGCGGACGACCAGAGAGCGGTGTGAGTCGACGGCTCCTGCTCAAGGCGGCGGCCGCGGCTGGAGGGGCGACGCTGCTGGCCTCCAGCCCTGGGACGACGCCATTTGAGGCTGGGGTCTCGGTCGCGGCCCAGGAAGAAGACTCAACCTTGGTCTTCCTTGCCACCGATACGGCGTACTCCCTCGACCCGGCCCAGAACTGGGACTACGGTGGAGGAGCGACGATCCTCGCGCATGTCTATGAGGGGCTCTTCAAGTTCACCGGCTCGGAAGAGGCGGTGCTCGAACCGAACCTGGCCGCTGAGATTCCAACGGTGGAGAACGGAGGGATTTCGGCCGACGGCTTGACCTATACGATCAGGCTCAAGCCTGGGGCGATGTTCCACGACGGCACGCCGGTGAACGCCGAAGCGGTCAAGTTCAGCTACGACCGGGTTAAGACGTTGAAACTAGGTGTCGACTTCCTGTTTGATCAGGTCGACACGATTGATGCTGTCGACGAGCAGACAGTCCAGTTCACCCTCAAGAAGCCGTTCTCCCCGTTCGTCTACTCCATCGGCAGTCTGTGGGGCAACGGGATCGTGAGCCCGACGACGGTCAACGCGAACTCGACCGGCGAGGAGGACTTTGGCCTCGCCTATCTCCAGTTCAATGATGCGGGCTCCGGGCCGTACACGCTGGAGAGTTACGACCCGGACCAGAAGACGGCAACGATCGTGCGCGACCCCGACTGGTGGCAAGGCTGGGAGGACGGCCCGCACATCGACCGCGTCATCATCCAGTGGATTGCCGAGCCGGCAACAGTGCGATCCATGCTCGAGCAGGGCGATGCGCAGATCGTCATCGGCCTCACTCCGGAAGACTGGGACGCGGTCTCAACGATCGAGGGGATCGAAACCACTGAATACGCCTCCAGCCTGCAAAGCCTGATCCTCCTCAACAATAAGAAGGCTCCGTTCGATAACCCGAAGGTCCGCCAGGCGCTCGCCTACGCCCTCAACTACGACGAGATCATCGGCGGCATCATGGGGGGACACGGCGTCCAGCTTGACAGTGTCGTGGCCAAGCCGTACATCGGCTACTCCCCAGCGGCGACGCAGTACACGTACGACCTCGAGAAGGCCAAGGCGCTCCTCGACGAAGCGGGCTACGCCGACGGGCTCGACATGGAGCTCTACGCTCTTCACATCTTCCCGAACGACCAGCTGGTCCTCGAACTGCTCCAGGCGGACCTGGCCTCAATCGGGGTCAACCTGGAAGTAAAGACGATGGACCCCAACGCCTTCCTCAGCAAGCAGACGAGTGGGAATCCCGAGGAGGCATTTCTGGGCTACATCAGCAATATTGGCGGGGATTACCCCGATGCCTACGAGATGCTGGCCCTGGTCTACGCGAAAAACAACCAGCCTCCTGCCCTCTGCTGCAACTCCGAGTATTACGAGAACGAGCAGATGGAGGAGATCTTGGGTCGGATCGAGGGCGCGCTCGACCCTCAAGAGCGGCAGGCAGCTCTACAGGACGGCTACAACCTGGCCTTCGAGGATGTCGGCGTGATCTGGATCCATAACTTCAGCCAGCTCATTGCCATGCGCTCCAACGTCCAGGGTTGGGAGTACAACTTCATGTACGGCGCGAACTTTGCGCCGTTCGAAATGATGTCGTTGGCCTAGCGGGCATCTGGATTCCCCCGCTCGTCATGGGAGGTGAGTTGGGCGTGGTTGCACTTCCGACTCACCCCTCGCGATTTGATTGCTGGTAGTGAGCGCATGCGGGCGTTTCTGATTCGGCGGGCCATCGGCCTAGTTTTTGTCCTGATCGGCATCAGCATCGTCACGTTCACCCTGTCCCACATCCTGCCCGCCGATCCGGCACGGGTCGCGTTAGGCGGCAAGGCGGGAGCCGAGCAGTACCAGGCGATGCGCGATCGGATGGGGCTGGACCGACCGCTCTACGTGCAGTACGCCAATTACATGGACGACCTCCTGCATGGAGATCTGGGGTACTCCTACACCTCGAAACGCCCGGTACGCGACGATCTCCTCGACTACTTCCCCGCCTCGCTGGAGTTGATGGGCTCCGCCCTGATCCTCGCTGTTCTGGCAGGCATCCCGCTGGGGGTGCTGTCGGCGGCCCGCGTCGGCGGACCGGTTGATCGCGTGGCGACCGTGATGACGGTCTTTGGTGCGGCGATGCCGCTCTTTCTCCTCGGGCTGCTCTTCCAGGTGATCTTCTACAAGAATCTCGGCTGGCTCCCCGGGACTGGCCGCATCGACGTCGGGCTGGGCGAGCCAGCCCGCATCACCGGCATGTTCACTATCGACAGTCTGCTCAGCGGCGACGGGACCCGGTTCCTCGACAGCCTCAAACACCTCATCCTGCCTGCCCTGACGCTGGCCATGCCGGCGACCGCGATCCTGACCCAGATGGTGCGTAGCTCGATGACCGAGAGTCTGAGACGCGACTACGTGCGCACCGCGCGCAGTAAGGGCCTCGCCGAGCGGCAGGTCGTGTATCTGCATGCGCTGCGAAACGCGATGCTGCCGACCCTGACGTCGTTCGGTCTGCTTATTGGCGGGTTGCTGAGCGGAGCCTTCCTGGTGGAGGTGGTCTACACGTTCCCCGGGCTCGGGATGTATGTCCTGAATGCGATCCTGCGATCGGAGTTCTCGGCGATCGTCAGCACAACGTTGCTGGTGGCAACCGTCTACGTGATTGCGAACGTCCTGGTGGATCTCGCCTATGTCGTCGTTGACCCTCGCATTCGCTACTCCTAGACCAACCAGGACAACGACGTTCCTGGCACGGCTCAGTCGTCAGCGGGGCAGCGCGCTGTTGTTCGCGTCCCTAATCCTGTTCCTCGTCATCGTCGTCTTCGGGGCGGCGCTGGGCACCCACGACCCGCTCAAACCGGAGATGCGCGCGCGGTTGCACGGTCCCAGCGCCGAACACCTGATGGGTACCGACCCGCTGGGCCGGGACATCTTCAGCCGGGTGCTCGCGGGAGCCCAGCTTTCGATCAGGAGCGTGATCGTGATCATTGCGAGTGCAGTCGGGCTCGGCACCCTCATCGGCGCGATCGCTGGCTATCTCGGTGGCGTGATCGACGATGTCGTGATGCGTGTCACCGACCTGTTCTTCGCGTTCCCGGCACTTGTGCTTGCGCTGGCCATCGCTGGCGCGCTTGGCCCGAGCCTGACGAACGCCATGCTGGCGGTGTCGGTCGTCTGGTGGCCATGGTATGCCCGGTTGGTCCGCGGCCAGGTGCTCTCTATTAAAGAAGAGCCCTACGTCGAGGCGGCCCGCAGTGTGGGGGCACATGACGCGCGCATCATCGGCCGGCACATCCTGCCGAATTTCCTCTCTCCGGTGATCGTCCAGGCCACGCTCGACATGGGTGCCGCCCTCGTTACGACCGCAAGTCTCAGCTTCATCGGGATGGGGGCCCAGCCGCCGTCGCCTGAATGGGGGGCGATGCTGAGCGACGGGCGCAGCTTCTTCTTGAATGCGTGGTGGTTGTCGGCCTTTCCCGGTCTGGCGATCTTTCTCACGGTGCTCCTCTTTAACGCCGCTGGTCGACGGCTGCGCCTGGCATTGCCGAGCTGATCTCGGGCTCCCGGCCCGGCAGGGGAGCGGTTGCAGGGCGGCAAGATCATCCATTCTGTCGGGTAATCACCAGGACGTAGGGGTATGCATGGAGACCAACTACCAGATTACCGAACAGCTCAACGTCCTCATCCCGCTCCCCGATGGAACCCACCTGTCCGCCAACCTGATTACGCCGGAGGGTGTCGGCCCCGCTCCCGCGATCATCGTCTACCAGCCCTACCTCAAGGATCTGCATGGGCGGGGCGACATCCTCCGCTGGCAACAACACTTCGCGCGCTGGGGGTATGCCTGCCTAACCGTGGACATCCGGGGTACCGGTGCCTCCGACGGAGCGATGGCTCCGCCCTTCTCGCCGTCCGAGCGGGAGGACGCGGTCGCGATGCTCGCCTGGGTCTCGGCGCAACCGTGGTGTAACGGGGTCACCGGGATGTGGGGGATCTCTTACAGTGGAAGCACGGCGCTGGCAGCCGCGTCCATGCGGCCGCCCTCGCTCCAGGCGATCGTCCCGATGCACGGCACGGCCAACGAATACTGGGGGTTCCTGCGACCTCACGGCTGTCGCCCAGCATGGTGGACCGAGGCGAGCTGGGGGCCGATGATGGTGCTCCTCTCGCTCCTACCGCCGCTTGCACGCGACCCGGAACGGCGCTGGGCCCGAGTCTGGCGGGACCGGCTGGAACGCCTGGAACCGCTGCCGTTTGTCTGGCACCAGGTTCCGTTCGATCAATACATGAGTTGGAAGACCGACGCGTCATCCATCGAGGCGGCGCTCTTTGCGGTCTCGGGTTGGCACGATTACTATCCCCAGGCCACCCTGGACTATTTCAACGCTGCCCGCGGGCCGCGACGGGTGCTCATTGGCGGCTGGAAGCACGAGTTCCCCGATCTTGCGGTGCGCGGTGCCGTCGATCACCGGATAGAGATGGATCGGTGGTGGGACCGCTGGCTGCGCGACATCGAGAACGGGGTTGACCAGGAACCCGAGGTTCTGATTTGGCACCAGGGGGAAGATGTCTGGCGCTATGAGGAGTCCTGGCCCCCGCAACGGAGTGCGGTGACCACGTTCTATGTTGACGATGGGGGGCGTTTAGGACCAGTCTGGCCGACGGAGTCTGGACGTGATGAGCGAGTGGTCGACCCAGCGGTCGGGTTGCACCTCCTGCCCTGGGATCCCCAAGCACCCGTCACCCCCATGCCGTACGATCGGGCGGCGGACGACCATCGTTGCCTGACCTACGACACCGCTCCACTTATCGACGACCTAGAGATCGTTGGTTCTCCAGAAGCGGTCATCTGTCTCTCCTCTGACGAACCCGACTTTCCGCTGCATGTCGCACTCTGTGATGTCGCGACGGACGGCCGCTCGACCTTAGTCTGTCAGGGGTGGGGGAGCGCCTCGCTCCTTGCCGGCGAGCCTATGCAGCCCGGCCAAATCTACGACCTAACAGTGCCGCTATATTCCACGTCCTATCGAATCGCTCGCGGACACCGGCTGCGACTGGTGATCTCCGGTGCAGATTTTCCTCTCCTCTGGCCGGCCCCCCGCAATCCCAGACTCTCCGTGCTCCGGGGTTCCAACCGTGGGACGCATGTGCGAGTTCCGATCGCACGCGCCGTCTCAGACCGGATCGACTTGCCATGGCTCTGTCGCCCGGAGTGCGATCCGTCGCCGATCGTAGAGCCAGGACACAATTGGATCTCGAGGGACCTCACGGGAGAGAGTGCTGCATTCGACCAGAGGTTTGAGCGGAGCCACAAGCTCGCAGACGGTATCACCCTTCGAATTGTTGAGCAGACTCGTTCAACTGTCGCGAGATCTCATCCTGAAGACACCGTGCTCACGGCCCGGCTAGAGGCGCACCTCGACCGACATAGCGACCCGCTTCACGCTGTGGTCGAGACGATCCAGACCCTCGACGGCTTTCACATCGAGGCGACGATAACCCTCGTGGGTAAGCCGTTTTTCCACCGGTTCTGGGATTGGTCGATTGGTCGCAACTAGCCAGAGAGATTAGGTATTAAGCTTGCGATTTAACCAGAGCGCACGGATGGGCTCCTCCGCATGGTCGGGGTTGGCGAGGGGACTCCTCCGTGCGGGATACTGGCGGCCCTCAAGCGCTGCGAACGGACGCGCTGAGGAGGACTATGATGCCAGCACCCGGACCGGAGGACGAGTTCGGTCGCACCCTGGAGCAGGTCCAGACCGCCACCGAGCGGATGCTGGCCGGGGACAGCGGCCCGTGGAAGGCGCTGTTCTCGCCTGGCGACGACGTGCTGCTCATGGGGGCCTTTGGGGGCGTCTTCCGCGACCGGGCGGCGCGCGAGGAGTGCATGGACCGTACCGCTCAGGTCTACAGCGGCGGCGAACGTGTCAGCGTCGAGCGCCTCGGAACGTGGGTCGGCGCGGACTTGGCCTGCACCGTCGAGCTAGTGCGGCATGAGGGGGTGCGGCTGGCCGGGCACGCACCGACGACCACCGCCTACCGGGTGACCCACGTCTTTCGGCGGGAGGCCGACGGAAGGTCGTCGTGCGCCACGCTGACCACCTGGTCGAGTTTCTGGGCCCGGAGACGGTCCTCCCGCCGGATGGGTAGCTGGAGCCCGGAGGTTGGGCGAATGTCCGGGCGAATCGCACCGGCATGCCGACCACCTCCCGCGTGACGGCGCTGCTGGTGTGGGGCGAAGGCCGCATGCCGGCCGTCCGCCACTGAGGTGGGGCTGGGGTTTTGGCGCGTTTGCGCACGGCGTGATCGCCGCTGAACAGGCCACAACCACCTGCGCCGGGAGCCTGCCCAGCGCACGCAGGCCGTCGTGCGGCGCGCGGCCGGAGGTCGTTCCAGCCAGCACAGCGCCGGGGTTAAATCACAAGCTTAGTGCATCGCCCAGCCACCGTCGACGTTGAGCGTCTGCCCCGAAATGAACTCTGCTCGATCCGAAACCAGGTAGTCCACCGCCGCGGCGATGTCCTCTGGCAAGCCTCGACGCGGCACAGACTGTTCTTCACTTAACCAGCGCGCGATGCCGTTCTGGTCCGGGAACATCTCTAGCTCGGCGTCAGTGCGTATCGCTCCGGGAGTA
>WUUC01171412.1_pt1 | contig 19270 bp, 12 predicted proteins | sample 6278441 | NCBI WGS metagenome assembly WUUC01 (sample SAMN13675441, study PRJNA597444) | soil metagenome | isolation source: soil | place: USA: Washington | collected 2017-10 | reverse complement strand
CGGCCATTGTGATCTCCGCAGGTTTTAAAGAATTAGGACAATCTGGCCTTCAGTTAGAAGAAGAGATGCTCTCCCATGCTCGAAAAGGGCGGATGCCGATTATTGGCCCCAATTGCTTGGGGGTCATGAACCCCATTTACGGGTTAAATGCGACCTTTGCCAAGGGAATGGCCTTGCCTGGAAATCTTGCATTCATTAGCCAGTCTGGAGCGATGTGCACAGCGGTTTTAGATTGGAGTTTACGAGAAAAAATTGGATTTAGTGCATTTGTATCCATTGGGTCAATGGCAGATGTCAATTGGGGAACACTGATTGATTACTTGGGAGCCGATCCCCATACGAAAAGTTTACTTTTGTATATGGAAACGGTAGGAGATGCACGCTCATTTTTAACAGCTGCTCGAGAGGTTGCTTTAGAAAAGCCGATTATCGTCATTAAAGCAGGCCGAAGCCAAGCGGCCGCTAAAGCAGCGGCTTCCCATACAGGTTCCTTAGCGGGGAGTGATGAAGTGTTCGATGCAGCCTTAGAGAGGGTTGGTGTATTACGAGTCGACTCCATTTCAGAACTTTTCAGTATGGCCTCTATTTTGGCTAGACAGCCTCGCCCCAAAGGACCTTATCTGTCCATCTTGACAAACGCTGGAGGACCCGCTGTTTTGGCTACAGACGCGACAGTCATGAATCGAGCGGAATTAACCTCCTTAGATGCCTCTACGATTCAATCTTTAGATGTTTTTTTGCCTCAGGCATGGAGCCATAGTAATCCCATCGATATTTTGGGGGATGCAGATGCAGAGCGTTATGCTAAAACCCTAGAGGTTTTATCTAAAGATTCTCATACAAATGGGATTCTTGTCGTTTTATCTCCTCAAGATATGACAGATGCCACTCAAACAGCTCAAGCATTGGTCCCTTTTGCAAAAATGGAGAGTAAACCCCTTTTAGCGAGTTGGATGGGTGGAGCATCTGTAGAAGAAGGGATTCGGATTTTAACTCAATCTAATATTCCCGTTTTTGAATATCCAGATGATGCGGCTAAAAGCTTTGCGATGATGTGGCGCTATAGTCAGAACTTGCGCAGCTTGTATGAAACGCCAGCCATTGGACAGCCAGGGCTTTATGAAAATCGATCGAATCAAATGGAGGCGGTTCATCAAATTATTCAGAGAGCACAAGAAGAAAACCGAACTCTTTTGACAGAATTTGAATCCAAACTCATTTTAGCTCTCTATCATATTCCAACAGTGCCGACGTTAGTGGCAAAAACTGCAGAAGAATCTCTTTTAATGGCGGATCAAGTTGGTTACCCGGTTGTTTTGAAGCTAGATTCGCAAACGATTACTCATAAAACGGATGTGGGTGGAGTAAAACTCAATCTTAAAACGGCTAATGAGGTCAAAGAAGCCTTTGAGTCAATTCGAGACTCCGTTACCAAATTAGCGGGTGCCGGACATTTTGAAGGGGTGACAGTTCAGCGAATGATTAAACATGTGGGATATGAGCTCATTTTGGGAAGTTCAACCGATCCCCAGTTTGGCCCGATTTTGTTGTTCGGAATGGGAGGACAGCTCGTTGAAATTTTTAAGGATCGTGCATTGGGCATTCCTCCTCTCAATCAAACCCTTGCTCGTCAGTTAATGCAAAAAACAAAAATTTACGAGGCCCTTTTAGGAGTTCGAGGACGGAAACCGATTCCCTTGTCGATTTTAGAGGGAGTGTTGATGAATTTTTCCAAAATGGTTGTGGAAAATCGTTCAATCAAAGAGTGCGATATTAATCCTTTACTGGCTTCAGAAGAAGAAATCGTCGCTCTCGATGCCCGCATCGTCCTTCATCCAAGAGAAATCTCTATCGATCAATTGCCCCCCTTAGCGATTCGTCCTTATCCTCTCCAATATATGTTGCCTATCACTCTCAAAGACGGAATAGGAGTGATTTTACGTCCCATTCGTCCAGAAGATGAACCTTTGGTTGTGGCCTTTCATCAAGAATTATCAGAAAATAGTGTACGTCAGCGATATTTTGAATTTATTAGCTTGAATGAACGAGTCACTCATGAGCGGTTGGTGAAAATCTGTTTTAATGATTATGACCGTGAATGGGCTATTATTGCAGAAATGGATACCGAAAATGGAAAAAAAATGATTGGAATCGGACGATTAACTCGAATTCCTGGGACCTCTTCAGCACAAATTAAAATGATCATTACCGATGCTTATCATCATTTAGGGTTAGGAACGCAATTGGTGAAACATCTACTCGATATCGCTAAACAAGAGAATATTGCATTCGTAGAGGCCCGTATTTTATCGGAAAACATCGGAATGATTAAAATCTGCAGCAGATTGGGATTTGAGATCTCGACTGAGAAAGATTCTCTGATGACAGATGCTCGATGGAAAAATGAAACATGTACACCTGCTTAAACAAACAATCTTTTGCGGATCAAGTCGGCTATCAACTGATCCCATTGCAAGAAAGAGAAATGGAAAAAATTCGCCTATGGCGCAATGCGCAAATCGATATTCTACGACAAAAACGACCCATTTCGTTCGATGAACAACAAGAGTATTTCCAAACAATGATTCAACCAACTTTTACTCAGTTGCACCCGTCGCAAATTTTGTTTATTTACCTCTTTCATGACGTGTGTATTGGATATGGAGGATTGACCCATCTGGATTGGGACAATCGACGTGCTGAGATTTCATTTTTAGTGAATCCAGAACGAGGTCAAGATCCATTCCTTTATCAAAAAGACTTTAGTCACTATTTAGCTTTGGTCTCTCAAATTGCCTTTGAAGAACTCAAGCTGCATCGCTTATACACGGAAACGTTTGCTTTTCGAACATGGCATATGTCAATTTTAGAGCATTGTGGCTTCAAGCAGGAAGGAATTCTTCGTCACCATGTCTATAAAAAAGAGCAGTGGATCGATTCCTGGATGCATGGGTTACTAGCTCAGGAGCATTTTTATGCGCCATAAGCGAATCTTTATTAGTGGTGGAGCGGGTGTGATTGGAACAGCGCTTGTTAACGATCTGTTAGAAGAAGAAGCAATCCTTCTTGTAGGGGATTTAAAACCTTGTCCAAAGGAATGGATAGGAAAACTTCAATATCGTCAAGGGGATTTAAATACGCTGATTCAGCAAGAGATAAAAGCATTTGCTCCTGAGTTATTTTTTCATTTAGCGGCAACGTTTGAGAGATCAGAAGAAACGGAGAGATTTTGGGAAGAAAACTTTCATCATAATGTTCAATTAAGCCATCACCTCATGCGTTGTTTAAAAGATTGTTCTAGCTTGAAACGGGTCATCTTTGCGTCAAGCTATTTAGTCTATGATCCTCAACTTTATCAATCGCAAGAAGTGCCAACGGGAATAATTGTCTTACCCGAGGAAACACCCATCCATCCTCGAAATAGTTGCGGAGCAGCTAAATTATTTCATGAATGCGAATTACAGGCTCTTGAGAAGTTTGCTCAGCCCAATCAAACAGTTGTGTCTGTCAGAATTTTTCGTGTGTATGGCCGTCAATCGCGAGATGTGATTTCCCGCTGGATTCGGGCTGCTTTAAAAAAAGAAACATTACTTGTTTATTGCCCAGAAGGATTATTCGATTATGTGTTTGCGGATGATGTGGCGGAAGGATTAAAACGCCTTTCTCAGGTTGAACACAGTGGGGTTGTTAACTTGGGATTTGGAGAGGCTCGTTCTGTTCAAGAGGTTGTAGATATATTAAAGAGACATTTTCCAAAACTACAAACAGAAAATGTAGCAAGCTCTATTCCCTATGAGGCTTCCCAAGCTGATCTGAAGCGACTGCAAGAATGGATTCATTGGCGACCTTCTCATTCACTTGAAGCGGGGATTGCCAAACTCATTGAATTTGAAAAACAACAAGCTTTTAAGCCCATACAACCGATCCCTAAGGGTATTTTAATCAGTAGTTTGTCTAAAAAAATTCCGTTGATACAAGCGGTTCGTCATGCGACAGATAAACTTGGTCAATTTAAACAGATCTTTGGTTGTGATTGTGATCCCAACTGTCTTGGTCAATATGGAGTCGATCAATTTTGGGTAAGTCCTCCTTTTAATGAAGAAAATGTTGAGATTCTGCTCAACTATTGCCGTCAACACAAGATTCAAGCAATGATTCCAACCCGAGATGGAGAATTAGCATTTTATGCGCAACATCGAGAACTGTTTGAAAAAAAGGGGATTCAGATTCTCATTTCATCATTTGAAACAGTGAAGACATGTTTAGATAAATATCGATTTGCAGAAGTTTTGCATCAACAAGGCTTTCCTGTGATTGCAACAGAGTTGGCTTTAGCTGATCTTGCTTCGGTTCCATTTTACGTCGTGAAAGAGCGGTATGGATCGGGGTCAGTTGGAATCGGGCTTAAGTTGTCATGGACAGAGGCACAAGAACATGCCAAACAGTTGCAGAATCCTCTTTTTCAACCTTTTGTAGAAGGGCAAGAGTGGAGTGTAGATCTCTATAGAAGTCGGATGGGACAGATGATTGGCTGTGTAGCTCGTCAACGGAATGTGATCCAAAAAGGAGAATCCCAAATCACGACAACTGTCTTGTACCCGGCATTACAGACTCTTTGTAGCGAATTGGCTAATGGTTTAAACATTCAAGGTCATGCAGTTGTTCAAGTCATAGAAGAAGGAAAGGGCCAATTTCATATCATTGAATGCAATCCTCGATTTGGGGGAGCTTCCACTGCTAGCCTTGCGGTTGGATTAGATAGCTTTTATTGGTTTTTATTAGAGTGTCTGGGGCAACCCATTGAACCTTCTTTATTCAAACGGATACAAGGAGAGGTTCGGCAAATTCGTTATGCAGCGGATAGGATTCTTCCATGGTCATTGTCTTCGATTTAGATGATACATTATACGAAGAAGAGACATATGTCTATAGTGGGTTTCGGGTTGTAGCAGATTACTTACAAGAGTTATTTCCTGATTTAACAAGAGAGGAAATGTATGAAGAACTCAAAAAAGAATTGAAAGAGGGAAGACAAGGAGTATTTGATCGGTTTCTTATTAGAAAGGGAAGAAAGAGTCAACGTCTTGTGCAAAAATGTCTCCAGATTTATCGACAACATACACCGGTGATTCAACTTTTTCCAGAGGCCGATGCCTGTCTTGATCGATTTCTCTCTTATCCCTTATACATCGTCACAGATGGCAATCATCTCGTTCAACGAAGAAAGTGTCTTGCCTTGGGATTACCTCAACGTGTTCGGCGCTGTTTTTATACATATGCCCATGGTCGACATCGAGGAAAGCCTTCTCCTTATTGTTTCCAATCCATTTGTCGCTTGGAGCAGACGGTTCCTTCGAATGTTGTCTATGTAGCAGATAATCCTTATAAGGATTTTATTGGAATTAAACCTTTAGGTTTCAAAACAATTCGCGTTTTAACAGGTCCTTATCGTGCGATTGAAATGGATGAAGAACGAGAAGCTCATTTAAGAATTCATGATCTAAGTGAACTAGATGTAAGCGTATTGCAAACCCTTTTAAAAACCTAATTAAATAGGAGAAGATGTCATGGTCGTGTCGATTGGAACTCATCGAATTGGTTCTGGATATCCTCCCTTTATTGTTGCTGAATTATCAGGGAATCATCAAGGTTCTTTAGAGCGAGCTTTAAAGCTTTTAGAGGAAGCTCACAAAGCAGGAGCACATGCGGTCAAGCTGCAGACGTATACTCCAGATACCATCACTTTGAAAATCAAGGGAGGGGAGTTTTTGATTCAAGATGGCAATAATTTATGGAAGGGGAGAAATTTATATGATCTTTATGAAGAGGCTCATACCCCTTGGGAATGGCACAAGGAGATATTTGATCGAGGTCGTGAACTAGGAGTGGTCGTGTTTAGTTCTCCATTTGATGAAACAGCAATTGATTTTTTAGAAGAATTGAATGCTCCTTGCTATAAAATCGCTTCACCTGAAATCATCGACCTTCCTTTGATTCAAAAAGCGGCTGCTACAGGAAAACCTCTCATCCTCTCCACAGGAGCTTCGACTTTAGTAGAGATTGGAGAAGCTGTTTGTGTTGCAAGAGAAAATGGTTGTAAAGACTTGATTTTACTCAAGTGTACGACAGAATATCCGACTTCTCCTGTCCATTCTCATTTGCGTACACTTCCTCATTTAGCAGAAAGTTTTAAAGTAATGGTTGGATTATCAGACCATTCTTTGGGAATTGGAGTTCCCTTAGCAGGGATTGCATTAGGAGCTTGTCTAATTGAAAAACATTTGACTTTATCTCGAGAGGAAGGAGGAGTTGATGCCATTTTTTCTCTAGAGCCCACTGAATTTCAGTCATTAGTTATGGAATCTAAACGAGCTTGGCAAGCGCTTGGAGAAGTGCATTACGGTCCCTTGTATGAAGAGCGTGTGACTTTATCACATCGACCTTCCCTTTACTTTGTTGCTGAATTAGCTGTTGGACAAATTGTTCAATCTGAGCACATTCGATCGGTTAGACCCAATCAAGGTCTTTCTCCAAAAGAGATCGATAAGGTGATTGGGTTACAATTAAAGCAAGGGGTGAAGTATGGAACACCGGTTTCTTGGAATCTTTTTAAGGTCAGTCATGCAGATTGAAATCTATGTTCAAGCTAGAATGGGATCTTCTCGTCTTCCAGGGAAAGTCCTAAGGACTGTGTTGGGTAAGCCTTTACTGGGCTATTTGATTGAGCGGTTGAGAGAAGTAAAAGAAGCAAATGCACTTGCAATTTTAACGACAACAAGTCCTGAAGATGATTGCATTGTAGCTTTTTGCGAGCAAGAGAGGGTGCCCTGTTATCGTGGATCAGAAGAAGATGTCTTAGGTAGATATTATCAGACCTTAATACAAAGGCACCCAAACGCCATTGTCAGAATCACAGGAGACTGTCCCTTAATTGATCCAGATGTAGTGGATCAACTTATTCGCTTATACAAAAAACACCATCCTAATTACGATTACATGTCGAATACATTAGAGTTAACATATCCGCGAGGATTAGATGCGGAAATTTTTTCCTCCAATACACTAATCAAAGCCTTTGAAGAAGCCAAAGATCCAGCTGAAAGAGAACACGTCACCTTATATATTTATCGTCACCCAGAACAATTTCGATTAAAAAATTTAGCTTCAGACACCATTCTCAGTCAATATCGATGGACAGTAGATACAGCAGAGGATTTTGCGTTGATTAAAAATATTTTAGAAAATCTTTATCTTCAACATCCTCATTTTCGTTTAAATGATGTAGTTAAACTATTGCAACAACATCCACAATGGATACAACTTAATGCTCACATTCAGCAAAAAAAAGTAAGCAATAATGATTTTTTGACGTCAATCTCCTAATTTGTTATATCCTATTTATAAACCATTAATAGGAGTTCACGTATGTTGAAACGATGCTTGCTCTCTTTCATTGCTGTATGTTTTAGTTTATGTTTACAAGCCATGCATAATCCAGAACCTAAAACGAATTCTCAACAAACAAATCAGCAATCTCAATCAGGAAATCGCTCAATTAGTCAAGAAAGCGACGAAAAACATGAAATCATGGAACAAGATGAAATCGATAATTCAGATGCTTTAGCCATTCCATTAGACTACAGTTCAATTGAAGATGAGGAAGAACTCGATCGTCTTCGTCGTGAACCCTTTACCCCTCTTAACCCTGTTCCTCAAAATCCGGATGCCAAAAGCCAAGAAAGTTCTCAAAGAAACTGAAAAATTTTCCTTAACTTATAAAGTAAGAAAATAAGATTTATTATTGTCAAAATATTCCAAGTTTCCTCTATTATTTGAGCTCTTATTGAATAATAGAGGTTTTTTATGGGTCTTTTTCCTACTTGTGATTTTAGAGGGATAGGAGCATTTTTTGTTGGTGTACCAACTACTGAAGATATTTCATTTAATTCTTTAAATGAGTTAATAAAGTGTATAGAAGACCAACCTAGTCTGTTTTTTACAAAACAATTTAATCCAACTTGTATACGTAAAAAACTAGAAACGACTAATCAAGAAGAAAGAAACAATTTTATACAACAAATTGTTCGATTAGGAATTAAACAGGATTTTCCATCAGTTTTTTCTTTTTTAACGAATATATTTAATTTTAATGAATTAGAAGACTTAGCGCAATTGCATATGAAAGGTGATGGATATCTAGAAGGATGTAACTCTAAAGAGTGGGCCCAAGAAAGAGCCAATCAATTATCTAAAATTCCTATAGAAACATTTAGATCTCAAGTGCAAAAAGAATGGAGGAAATTTCGTAATTTAATTCTTCATTCTATTCCAACAATTTTAAATTTATTTATTGGTGCATTTAGTTTTACTTATTGCTCTAAAAAATTTATGACATTATGGGAAAAACACTTGGTTTTAGAAATTATTTATAAATTTGTGCAAATTCCTCAAAATTTAATTAGTATTTTAAATCCCATTTTACTTGTTCCTTCGAAAGTTTATATGGTTGCTATCTTAACCTTAACAGCTTGTTGCAGCGGTCTTTTTATTTATCAACATTGGATTCATCCAATGGTTCCTAAAACTTTAGTAAATTGTGATAGTGTAGAAGACAGGGGATTTGAAAATTTTAAAAAGAAAATGACTCAACAAAAACATGTTGAAAGAATCGTATCTGAATTGGTCAACAATCACAATCATGTGTTAATAAAAGGAAAAACAGGTACAGGGAAATCCACTATGATTGAGCATCTGATTTGGCTACACCAACAAAAACAACTTCCTAAAGAGTTAATGCAAAGAGAATTTTATTTTTTGAAGACAGGGCATATGAGCGAAAGTTATGCAAGTAACTTGACAGAAGAAATTGATGAGTTGACAAGGCAAACAACGGGCTGTCTTTCTAACTGTCTTTCTAATTTAATCTTAGTTGTGGAAGAAGTGAATCGTTTAGCTTTAAATCCAATAAATTTTGGTATTTTTCAAGAGCATATCTTGGATTTAAAAGATAAGGGATTATTGGTCATTGCAACCACAACCTTAAAGGGATATGAGGAGATTGAGAAGATAAACAACGATCATTCTCTTAAACGACGATTTGTTGATTATTCACTAGAAGAGACAAGGGAACAGCTTGAAGCCATCTTATATGATTTTGTTCAGTTGTGTGTACCAGATATTGTGGTTAAAAAAGAAGCAATAGAAGAAATTGTTCAATTCATTCAATCAAGAAAAGATGAGCGATATGGGCAGCCTAACCAGGCTCTTGATTTGCTAAAAAAAGCGGTTGGGAGATGTCGAAAGTTGTATCACCCATTTTTTACTCCCGATGAATTGTTAGATGACTTAAGTGATGCTGAAATGGCTGCAAAAGCTCTTCAAGCTCAAGAGCCTCATGGAAAGAGTTTTGTTCAGCTTTTACAGAAAAAACAACAAGCAACAAAAATAAGCAATCTTAGCAAACAAGTTAAACAACGGGCGGAGCCTTTAAAAAGAGTGAAGCAAAGAGAGTGGGAATTTCGTAAGCAGCACAATCAACTGACGCATGCTCATTCAACCTGGACAGAAGAGCAACATAAATTATTCATTTTATATGAATTTTTTGGACTTGAAGCCTTTGAGGCTGTTATTGAAGAAGAAATGGCACATTTAGAAAAGGAATGCGAAGTAACAATTGACAAGGAAATGCGAAAGATTGCATGCGTGGTTGATAAAAACTTGATTCAAAAAATTGTTCAATCAAGTAAAACAAAAGACAAGGCAAGAATTGATGCAAACAGATAAGTGAACTGATGGCGAATCCAAGTGGAATTTTACTGATCAATTTAGGAACACCTCGCTCTTACCGTCCGAAAGATGTGTTTTCCTATTTAAATGAATTTTTGACCGATGGACGCGTGATAGACTTTCCTTGGTTTCAAAGACAAATTCTCAGCAGAGGATTGATTGTTCCTTTTCGGTTTCGTCAGTCTGCTGAGTTGTATCGCCATTTATGGACAGAAGAGGGATCTCCTCTCCTCCTCCATGGAGAAGCGGTCAAGACCAAATTACAAGAGGAGTTAGGAGCTTCCTATCTTGTGGCATTGGCTATGCGGTATCAAGAGCCCTCTATTGAAAAAGGGCTAAAAGAGCTGCAGAAAGCACGTGTAAAAGAAATAATTGTGTTTCCCTTATTTCCACAGTATGCTTCTGCTACAACAGGTTCTGTCCATCAAAAAGTCATGGAACTTGTTAGCCGTTGGGAGGTGATTCCTCAAATGTCATTTGTGAATAGCTATGCGGATCATCCAGCATTAATTGAAGCTTTTTGTGAAAGAGCTAAGCAATATTGTCTAGAAAAATATGATCATGTGCTGTTTAGTTTTCATGGACTGCCAGAAAGGCATTTACATAAAGCAGATGCTTATCAACGTTGCTTGACATCCAACTGTTGTGAAAAGCTTGTTTCTCAAAATCGTTTCTGCTATAAAGCCCAATGTCATGCAACAGCAAGAGCGATCGCCGACAAGTTGCAATTAAGGAATTATACAATTTGTTTCCAATCTCGTTTGGGAAAAGATCCTTGGGTTCAGCCCTATACGATGGATCGCATTAAACAAAGTGTAGCTCAGGGCTTAAAACGGTTGTTAGTGTTCTGTCCTTCCTTTGTTTGTGACTGTTTGGAAACAACTTGTGAAATTTCTTATGAATATAATCGAGAATTTAAACAGCTTGGAGGAGAAGAAATCCAACTAGTCGAGGGATTAAATAGCCATCCACTATGGATTAAGTGTTTAAAAACGATTGTTCTTGAACACTCTTTTGCAAGAGGATAATCATCTATGTTGCGTATTCCTTCGGCGACTTATCGGTTGCAGTTTAATCAATATTTCACATTTAAACAGGCTTTGGAGTTAATTCCTTATTTCAAGGAATTGGGCATTTCTGATTATTATTCCTCTCCTATTATGAAAGCCGAACCAGGTAGTTTACATGGCTATGATGTTCTCGATTATACACAAGTCAATCCAGAGATTGGAACGGAGGAAGAATTCGGTCATCTTGCACTTGCTCTTCAGGAGCAAGAAATGGGATTTGTATTGGATATTGTTCCCAACCACATGTGTATATCCCAGCCAGGTAATCGTTGGTGGACGGATGTATTAGAAAATGGTCCAAGTTCTCTTTATGCTCGTTATTTTAACATTGTTTGGAAGCCTCCAAAAGCTGAACTTAGGAATAAAATTCTCCTTGCTGTTTTAGGACAGCAATATGGAAAAGTGATTGAAAATCAAGAGTTAAATCTCGCGTATGAAGGAGGAGCTTTCTTCGTTGAATATGGTGGATCTCATTTTCCCATCAATCCACGTACTTGGAATGTCATTCTTAAACCTGTTGTACAATTGGCCGAGAAAGAATTAGGAGAGAATCATCCAGATATTTTAGAAATACAGAGTATTTTGACGGCAATCGATCATCTACCCTCTCTTTCAGATCGGGATCCTGAAAAAATTAAGGAGCGAAATCGAGAAAAAGAAATTGTGAAAAAACGCCTTTCTTCTTTACTTGACAATCAACCTGCCATTTTAAAGGCTGTACAAGATTCCTTAAGGAGTTTAAATGGGGTGAAAGGAGACCCTCATAGTTTTGATCGTTTAGAGGAATTATTAAAATCCCAGGCTTATCGTCTTAGTTATTGGCGAGTCACTAATGATGAAATTAATTATCGTCGCTTTTTTGATGTGAGTAAACTAGCAAGTATTCGTGTAGAAGATGAAGAGGTTTTTTCCGCTGTCCATGAACTTGTTTTTAAATGGATAAAGCAAAAATGGGTGACAGGTTTGCGAGTGGATCATGTAGATGGATTATTTGATCCTGAGTATTATCTACAACGGCTTCAGCAAGGGTGTTGGGAGGCATCAACCGGAGAAAAAATTGCAGATGCCAATCGATGTTTTTATGTATTAGTAGAAAAGATTTTAGTAGGAAAAGAACAATTAAGATCTCAATGGCCCGTGTACGGGACAACTGGCTATGATTTTTTAAATTTAGTGAACGGATTGTTTATCGTCCAGGATCATGGGGCTTCTATTCAATTGATTTACGACCATTTTATTGGACGACATGAAGACTTAATGGAAATTATTTACATTTGTAAAAAGTTAATTTTGATTGCTTCTATGTCAAGTGAACTGCATATTCTGGCCCGTCATTTAGAAGAAGTCAGTGAGCAACATCGTTGGTCAAGAGATTTTACTTTGGAAAGTCTCCGTTTTGCATTAAGAGAAATGATTGCCTGTTTTCCTGTTTATCGAAGCTATATTCGAGCGCATGAAGGTCAAGTCAGCTCAGAAGATCGACAATATATTATTTCAGCTATTCAACAGGCAAAGAGATTAAATCCAGCCATTGATCTTTCGATTTTTGATTTTATTCAAAGTGTTCTTTTACTGGAAGATCCAGTGGGTTTGACAAATGATCAAATCGCTCATCGACGTGAATTTGTCATGCGTTTTCAACAATTAACGGGACCTGTTACAGCAAAAGGCTTTGAAGATACTGCTTTTTATCGCACTTATCCGTTAGTTTCTATCAATGATGTAGGAATGAATCCGCTTACATTTGGTGTGTCTATTGATCAATTTCATGAAAAAAATAAGGAGCGTTATGAGAAGTGGCCTCATACTTTATTAGCCACGTTTACTCATGATACAAAAAGAAGTGAGGATGTTCGTACTCGCATCGATGTGTTGGCTGAAGATCCAGAGGGATGGAAACAGGCTCTTCATCGCTGGAGAGAGTTTAATCGCGATAAAAAAATTGTAATTGACAACCGAGAAGTTCCAGATTCTAAAGAGGAGTATTTACTTTACCAGACTTTGATCGGATCATGGCCCTTGTATCCAATGGATGCCAATGCAAGAGCCAATTATATCGATCGAATTGATCAATACATGAATAAAGCTTTAAAAGAAGCGAAATTTCATACAAGCTGGATCACTCCCAACGAGGAATATGAAAAAGGGATTCAGTCTTTTATTCGTAAAATTTTTGCTCTCGACCATGCCGCCACTTTCCTAAAAGATTTTACTGATTATATGAAACCGATTGTTCGAGCAGGCTTGTTTAATTCGTTATGTCAAACGTTGGTTAAAATGACCTGCCCCGGTGTTCCCGACTTTTACCAAGGTAGCGAGTTATGGGAATTTACGTTGGTTGATCCCGATAATCGACGTCCTGTTGATTACTCAAGTCGTCAACAATTACTTTATTCTTTAAAAGAACAAGCACAGCAAGATTCATTGTCACTTGTATCGCACTTAATAGAAAATCTAGAAGATGGAAGGATAAAATTATATTTAACTTTTCAGGTTTTAAATTTTCGTCTTCAGCATCTTTCTCTTTTTAATGAAGGAAATTACTTGCCTATTCAAGTGGCTGGTGCGAGAGAAAAACATGTTATTGCATGGATGCGACAAAAGGACCATCAACAGATTGTGGTCGTTATAGGGCGCTGGTTTACTCAACTTGGAGACATGGCATCTACTTTACCACTCGGTCCAAGCATTTGGCAAGATACAGCTCTTTTATGTTCTGAATTTCAACCTGGCCCCTATCGCGATGTATTGACAGGTCAGGTATGGAATTTCAACCAACCTTCTTGGCAAGTCGCAGAATTGTTTTCTAAACTCCCCTTAGTTTTATTAGAAAAAATAAATCAATAGAATACAAATAGAATACAAAATCAAATATCATTAACATAAATTTTTATTTTAACTGGTGTTTTTTTTGTAAATTAGTTATATTTAAACAAATTTGTAACTATAATAATCATTTTTTTTAATTTATTAATTAATTTAACCATTTAGGAAACTATATTATGATCGAACTAGTTAAACATTCACCATTTCCAAATCAGTATGAAGGAAATGAATCCCAGTTAGAAGTAGACGAGAATTTAATCGATAAAATTAAAATTGCAGCCTCTTCTTTAAACACATTTAAATCTCTAAATCTTGAGATTAAAGAGAGGTTAACCCATTTGTCAATGAATACTAAACAAGTATGCTTAGAAAAAAGTCTTTCGGAAATTTTAGAAAGCACGGAAAAGGATTTTGTTGCCATTCTTACTAGATGCTTTGATCTTTTTACCGATGAAGACTTAATAAAAATGGTTAAAGATAAAATAGAAATAAAAGATCTAACAATTGAAAAAATCATGAACCCAATGGCTTCTATTCCCTTAAAAAATGAGACCTATATTTTTTCTTCTTCTTTACAAAAGGAACTAAAACAATTTGTAAAGTTTGTTTTCAATATTATTCATGTAATTGTTAGTAGTTTTATCAAGTCTTTTCAAATTCAGGAGCTTTTAAATCCAGTAAGTGGAGTGTTTGCAGCTGAGCGTCTAATTGATCTAGCTCTAAAGATTTTAGCTATTCCCATGACAAATGGATTTTTAAATTATTTTTTTCCTTCTTTTTTAAAAGAGTTAGTTGGATGGAAAAAAAATGTAGCAAGTGTCGGAATCGTTTCTTCTATTATTGCTTTTGGAATTCTCTACAATCGATATTTTAAACCAGCCCCCATTACACTCGAGAAATTTGTCTGCTACTCTTCTGAGGAAGCAAAAGCTCGTTTTTCACCTGTATTAGCTAGAGAATCTACAATCAAAGAGATTGCAGAGGCTATCAAAACAGATCGACATATATTGATTACTGGGGAGTCTGGTGTTGGAAAAACAGCATTGATACAAGGTCTATCCTTGTACATGTCAAATAACAAAAAACTAAAAAATAAAAAGCTATTTTTTACCGGGCAATCGGGTAGCTTTAATGGACATCAAGGAGGATTAAATTTTTTTATAACGCAGATTTGTCCAAAAATTCAAGGATATGAAAATCAGTATATATTTGTATTTGATGAAGCGCATATGCTAAATAGTGAAACTAGAAATAGTTTTAAATCACTTGAAAAACCCCAAATCATTCTATTAACAACTAAAAAAGAGTATGAAGCACATATTCAAGAGGATTCAGCATTTGCTGGTCGTTTTGCTCATTTTAATATTGAGCCTACAAATGATGAGCAACTTAGAACGATTGTACCAAGTATATGTCATAGAAAAGCTCCTGGAATTGAGTGTTCGAGTCAAGTAGTAAATAAAATTATTGAAATAAGTAACAGTAAGGAATTTAAGACTATTGAACCTCGTTCACAACCGTATCGAGCCGTCATATTAACAGAACAAGTGATTACAAGAATGAGCCTCCTTCGAGAACAGATTGAGGCTCCTCTTAATACATTAAAGACAAAGTTAAATACAAAAGAAATCAACCTAACGACAATTGTGCCAGATACGACTAGCAACATCAACCTTTATCGCACCATAGATGAACTAAAGAAAGAAATTTCACAGAAAGAAGAAGAAATCAAGGAAAATCTTTCAAAAAAAGCCAGATTAGAACAATTGACCAAGTTAAAAGCTCAACAGATAAAGTTGTTGCATCCATTAGCCCATCGTTTTTCTAAAGAGACAAATCCAGTCCAACAAGAAAAGATTAAACGGCAATTTATTGCTACTCATTACTTTGTCATTCCTATTTTAATTAAGTTGATTAAAAACAAAATTAAAGAATTAAAAGGATTAGGAGTATCTGTTGAAATTGATGAAGATTTTATTGAAACAGTATTTCAAGATAACTTAAAGAGAAAAAAGGTAATAAGAGAAGAAGAGAAACAACAATAGTTGTTTAAAATGAAAATGGGCGTTTTGAACGCCCATCCGATCACTTCAACTTAAACCAACGAAAATTAAGGTAAAATCACAGTATCAATGATGTGAATCACACCATTGGAGCCATCAATATCCGATTTAGTAACCAATGCTTTATTGTTGACAGAGATTTTTGATCCATCACTATGGATGTGGATTTCTTTGCCATTAATGGTCTTCATTTTTCCAGTTTTGATGTCAGTCGATAAATGCTTTCCTGGAATGATATGTAAAGAAAGAAGATTAGCCAGCTTCTGTTTGTTTTCAGGTTTAAATAGTTCTTGACGCTGAGTAGCTGGTAAATTTTGAAAGGCATCATTATCTGGAACAAAAATTGTGTAAGGTCCTCGACCTTCCAAAGTTTGTTTTAATCCAGCAGACTGAAGAGCTTGAGAAAAACTAGATAAGGACTCATCATCTGCGATCACTTGTAAAAGAGTTTCATTATCGTCATTTTCTTCCTCATTATCTTGCGACCATCCCTGTGCACGACTTGTTTGATTATGGGTTTGCTGACTGCTAGTAGGTTGTTCAGAGCGTTCATAAGAACTTGTTCCTTGCGATGCCTGTTTACCGTTTTGTTGTGCTTGATGGATTTGCTGATTGCTATTCATCCGATCGCTTGATGTGCGACTGCTAGTGGGTTGTTCAGAACGTTCATAAGAACTTGTTCCTTGCGATGTTTGTTTATCGTTTTGAGTGTCTTGATCATTTAATGCTGTTTGATAGTAGTCATGATGATGTGAATGTTTTTGATAAGATTGGTAGTTAGGATCTTGTTGCGGGTTATTTGGATTTTGTCTTGAGCGTTGATCCATTCTACGATGAGTTTCTGGTCCTTCTAAGGGATAACTTTGAGGTGCCGAAGATTCGTTTCTATACTGGTCTTGACTTCTATAATAAGTTTGATCACCTCTTATAGCTTGATCGTTTCTTGTGTCTTGATTGGATTGATCTATATTTTGGTCATCTCGTTGATAGGTCTGACCAAATTGTCCCTCATTTCTTTGACCTCGTTGTTGATAAGTGGAACTTTGTTGAGATTGATAATAGCCTTGATCATCGGTTAAAGAGGGATCATTTCTATAATAACCTTGCTGAGCAGGTTCATTTCTGTAATAGCCTTGCTGAGCAGGCTCGTTTCTATAATAACCTTGTCTTTGCTGATACCCACTTTGGTTGTATTGTTGCATATAACCTTGTTGGTAACCTTGATCATCATATTGATCACTTCCATTGTTATAATCGCCATAATAACCTTGATCTTGTTGGTTTGGGTAGTTGTTATAATAAGATTGATGGCGATGATATTGTCTTCTTATTCCTTGATTAAAAGGACGTCCCCGATTGGATCTTTGTTGGTAATAACCTTGATCCTGTTGATAACCAGGAGGATAACCATAACCTGGATGTTGTTGATGTGGAGCTCCTTGAGGAGGATAATGATAAGAAGATCCTCCACCATAACCGCCTCCTCCAACATCGCATCCCCATGGTCCACAAGCAGCTGAAAGTGGATCTTGGGCTAATAAAGTTGAAACAAGCGATAAAAGACAAAGCTTTGAGAATTTATGCATACATCACTCCTATGTATAGGGTTAATTTTAAGTGCTAAATGATAATTCCTTACATGCCTGATCTACTTTTTTAAATAAAGTAAAACTTTTAATAATGGTTTGAGAAATTCATTTCCCCTGTTTTTTAATACAAAAATACACCATCAATTACATAAATGACTCCATTTATTCCTGCATTTTCAGAACGAAGAACTCGAACACCATTCACGGTCATGATGCCATTATCAAGACGAATATCCAGACTTTTACCACTGATGCTTCGAGCAACAATATTGGTCAGATCTGCTGAAGCAATCTTGAAGGGGATAATATGGTTACCGACCGCAATCGCAAGGCGGCCTTGATTTTCAGGTCTTACTAGATCTTGCATCACTTCTTGCGGAACTCGATTGATTGCTTCGTTAGAAGGGACAAAAACAGTAAAAGGACCATTAAGGGTTTTAATAAAGTCTTGTGTTTGTAAAATCGAAAAAATAGCTGAGTAAGTTTGAGGACTAATCATAGGTGTTATGATAGAGGATGGAGTGGGTCCTGCTTGCTGAATAATTGCCCCACTTCCTGTCTGCTGTTCTACTCCAGGAGATTGGATAAAAGTGGAAGTCCCCGTTTGTGGCGTATTCAGATTTTGAATAGGAGATCCCGTTTGGAGCGTATTCGGATTTTGGATAAAAGTGGAAGTTCCCGTTTGGGGTGTATTTGGATTTTGAATAAAAGTCGACGTTCCTGGATTAGCAGGATCGTAGGATGGGACTACATTAGGTGTCACAATAGTGGGGTTAACTGAGCTTGGAATAAGTGTTGTAGAAGGTACTGTTTGTGGAACTTCTACAGCAGTAGGGACAATTTGTTGTGGAACATCATGACTAGGAATAATGGTTCTTTCGGTTCCAGGGATCGTGACCCCTGATGGAGTTATCACAGCGGGTACAGTTTGTGTGGCAGGTGAAGGGCTAACCGGTATGACAGTTTGTGTGGTAGGATAGGTAGTAGAACGAATGGTTTGAGGAAGAGGATAAGAAGTAGGTACTCCAGCTGAAGTGGTTGGAACTGTTGTAGTAGGGGTAATAATTGTTGAAGGATACCCCGTTTGAGGATAGACGGTCGTTTCAGAATAGGCGGGTGTTTGTACGACCTGAGGTTGAGTAGAGAAAGTAGGGCGAGCTGGTCGTGTAATGGGAGACACAACCGTGGGAACTGGCGCTTCATAAGGTGCTGTTCGATTACCTGAAGATCCGGCTGCTCCAGTATCTGATGCACGCAACGTCGGACCTACATTCATATAATCACTAGGTGTTGAAGGGTCTGTCATCCAGCTTCTTGAAATAGGTTTTGTTGAAGTTGTTTGAGCCAATAATTCTGATTCATGATTCTCTACTTTAGACTGAGCGTGTTCCTGTAAATAGTCTTCATAATAGGGAGAGCCTTTTGTTCCTTCTTCAGTTTGTTTTTTTGCTCTTTCTTCTTCGATTTTTTGGCATTTCGCACAGCTTGCACCTCCTGCATCAAAAAGAGGGATTCCTGTCAGTAAAGTCACCACCCATAAGAGTTCTTTCCACCCTTTTTTCATATAACCTCCGTTAATCTAGTCATTCTTAACTTACCTTTACTATATCTCTCGAACAGAGATTTTCAGCAAGCTTGATCGCGAAATAATTAAAATAAATTATTGACAAACAAGAAAAAGTAAGCTATTCTAATAATTAGAGTCCTTTAAAAGGAGATAAGGCTGATTTCTTTACATTATTGGTTGGCTTTGAACTGGTTATGAAAAAAAATCCCATCTAGAAAAAAGATATTGCGTTAAATCTCCTTTTTTCTGTACATTAGAAACTTCTCGCAAATAAATTTGACAAAACAGTCGAAATTATAAAGAGAAAGAGCAGCTAATGAAGCTGTAAGAAAGGAAGAGCTATTTTGACAGGATAAGAAAGACAATGTG
>WUUC01032396.1_pt1 | contig 19281 bp, 4 predicted proteins | sample 6278441 | NCBI WGS metagenome assembly WUUC01 (sample SAMN13675441, study PRJNA597444) | soil metagenome | isolation source: soil | place: USA: Washington | collected 2017-10 | reverse complement strand
GCTCCAGCGGAAGTTTGACCTGTCGCTGCACCACCTGGATTGGTCTCTTGACACCTTCCCAGACAAAAAACGTGCGTAGCACGGTGTGCCGGTCGACCACATGCTGCCACGCCTGCTCAAACGCAACCACGTCAGGCTGCTTCTCCAGCAGACTATGCGACTGCAAAATATAGTCTCCTGCCTGCGGCGCATACAGATTGTGAAATAGCATCCCCTCCTGCACCGGTGATAGCGGATAAAACTCCTCAATGCCCTGCGTCGAACCCGAGTGCTCAATTAATCTTTGCAATGCATCGACATAGTTGTGAGCCAGGTTTTCAATTGTGGCTTGGTGATGAATGGCGCTGCTGTAGCCCCAACTGATACGGAGTTGGCCCCCGATAACCATCGCGTTTATCTCAATCAGGCGCCGGCGTCTGGCTTTAAGACTCCGCTCTGCTCCTGCCGACTCCTCTGCAAGGCTGAAGGGCGAGCTTGCGGAGAACATCTGATCAAACTGGCCCAGATAGTTGAAACTCAGCTCCGCCTCCGCCGCCAGGCCGCTGCTTCCTTCCGCTTCTCTCAACCACCGCAACACCCCCCATCCCAACCCATGCCCCCGCACTCCGCGCACCTGCTCCTTCACCACCTTCAGCGCTTCACCAACCCCTGCTGCTTCTCCCACCTCCAGCACTACCGGATATAACGTTGTGAACCACCCCACCGTCCGCGTCACATCCACTCCTTCCCCGATCTCCTCCCGCCCATGGCCTTCCATCTCCACCAGCATCTGCCGTTGTCCCGTCCATCTCCCCAGCGCCGTCACCAGCGCCGTCAACAACACCTCGTTGATCTCGGTCCGGTAAACTGCCGGCACCTCGCTCAGCAACGCCGCCGTCTCCTCTCTCGTCAGACTTACCTCCACCGTCCGCGCCGCAGCCACCGTGTTCTCTCCGCCCGCCTGGTCCACCGGCAACCGCGGCACTTGCCGCGCGCGCCGCACCACCTCTCCCCAGTACTCTCCCTGCTCCCCGACTTCATCTCCCTGCGCGTAAGCCCACAACTGCTCCGCCCACTCCTTGTACGAGGTCGTCTTAGCCACCAACCTGATCTCATCCTTGCCCGCCGCCGCCTGCTCATACCCGCTCGCCACGTCTTCCAACAATATCCGCCACGACACTCCGTCCACCGCCAGGTGATGAATCACCAGCAGCAGCCGCGCCTGCGGCTCCCCGCCCAGCTCGTAGTAGCACACCCGCAGCAGCGGTCCCTCGCTCAAATCCAAACTCGCCTGCAGCCCTGTACCGTGCGCCTCGAGCGCCGCCGTTTGCTCCGCTCCCGCTAAATGCTTCAGGTCCACCACCGTGAAGAACTCGTGCGTCTCGGCGGCTGCGTTAAATTGTTCCCAGCCGTCGGCCGTCCGCGTGAAGCGCAGCCGCAACGCGTCGTGCTGCTCCACCAGCTTGACGAAGGCCCGGCGCAGGATCGCGACATCCACTGGCTGGCGTAGTTCGAGTAACAGCGATTGGTTGAAGTGTTGGGGCTCAACCTGTTGCTCCGCAAAAAATGAACGTTGGATGGGCGTCAGCGGCACGCTACCACTCACCGCTCCCTGCTCTGCAGAGACCGGTTCGGCCGTGCTCGCCGCGGCGGCCAGTTCGGCAATAGTTCGGTGCTGAAAGAGCTGTCTGGTAGTGAGTTTGAGACCAGCCTTATTTGCACGGGCATTGACCTGAATACTGAGGATTGAATCTCCGCCGAGCTCAAAGAAATTGTCGTTAACGCCGACTCGTTCGACGCCCAATACTTCAGCCCAAATGTCCGCCAGCACTTCCTCGGCCGAAGTGCGCGGAGGAACGAAAGCACCCTCCAGTGTTTCTCTACCCTTGCCGGGCGTGGGCAACGCGCGACGGTCAACCTTGCCGTTGGACGTCAACGGCAGCGCGTGAAGCAGCACGAAAGCCGACGGCATCATGTACTCAGGCAGTTTATCTTTTAAGAAATCCCGCGCGTCGCTGATGAAACGGCTTGGGCTCGTCCAGACGTTTTTCTGCTGATCGCGTGCGCGCAAGCGGACATCATCGTCTCGCGAAGCTGTCGAGCGCGTTTCCGGCCGCACTGCAAAAATGTTGTAGAGCCCGGTGTCTTTCAGCCACTCTTCCTGCTCCACAATCAAAGAATATCCCTGACTCTCGAGCATTCGTGAAATCTGCTCCAGACGGTTTTCGATGTCGTGCACTTCGACGACTATCTGGCGAATCTTTTGCCAGTCGGCATCCTCGATGCCGGCGAGCACGTCCAGTTCACTTTTCTCGACGTTGATTTTTAACAAATCAATCCGCTCGACGTTGCTTTCGCGAATCACGTCGGAGAGTGTTTTCACCTGGCAGGCAATGGTTTCGCTTTGTAAGCGTTCCGCGAGCAGTTCATCCAGTTGGGCTCCGGAAGGTTCCTGGGCCGTGTCGTGCTTTTCTGGTTGATTCAGGAGAAAGGATTTGACAATGCCGCGCTCCTCTGCGGCATCGGCGAAGCGCCCGGATATAAGCGTGACGTTGGGATAATAGGTGAACTCTTCAACTTTCGTCTCGCTGCCGAGGCCGCATTGCATCAGCCTCACATCCAGTCCGTGCAATTGTGTGTTGATGCGCAGTGCCTCGAAGAGAGGCGGCAGAGGCTCAAAAGCATAAATGCGTGCGCTTCGGCATACTTGCCCGACAAACAAGGAAAAGAGGCCAATGTTTGCGCCGACATCGAAAATGCAAGCGCCCGGTTCGAGCTTGATCTGATGACGCAAGTAAGACTCATCTTCAAAAATCTTCTTGAACATGAACTCGGTCTCATTTTTATTCCGGTAGACGACCATCATGCCGTTAGGTAATTCTTGTTGCTGGTGTCCGGCGAGTTCACCACTCTCTTCAAAACGAAGCAGGTTGCTGATTGTTTGGGCACGCTCTTCATCGGGCACAAGGTAGGCAACCAGATGCTTTTCTTTCGGCACGTCCTCGCGCGCCACCACGATGGCAGCGCGGACGCCGGGATGCTGTGAGAGAGCGGCCTCGATTTCACCAAGTTCGATACGAAAGCCGCGAATCTTCACCTGGTTATCCACCCGTCCGAGAAATTCAATATCGCCGCTGGCGAGATAGCGGGCGCGGTCGCCGGTTTTGTATAACCTGTCGCCGGGAGTCTGACCGAAGGGGTTCGGGATGAATTTTTCGGCGGTAAAGATCGGCTCGTCGCTGTAACCCGTCGAGAGGCATTCGCCGCCGATATATAAATCACCCGCCACTCCAATAGGACAGGGATTCAGAATTGCATCGGCGATATGATATTGCGAATTCTGTATCGGCTTGCCGTAAGGGATGCTGGGCCATGATGGGTCAACCTCGCTAATCGGATAAAAGTTTGACCAGACGGTTGCCTCGGTCGCCCCGCCCAGGGCAATCACTTCTACACTGGGAAAGGTTCGCATCAAAAGTTCCGGCAGCGTCACCGGAACCCAATCGCCGCTCATAAAGACCAGCCGCAATTTATTGCCGCGTGGAAATCTGGTGGCAGGGAAGAAGGGCACAAGCTGCTGCAGCGCCGCCGGAGCCGAGTCCCAGAAGGTAATCGATTCGGTAGTGAGCATGTGCAGCAAACGCTCCGGGTCGCGAACATCGGGTTCCGACACGACCCGGATCGAACCACCTGCAGCCAGCAGCCCGAAGACATCGTAAACCGAGAGATCGAAACACAACGAAGTGACGAATAGAACTCGATCGGATGAATTGATGTCGAACGTCCGGTTAACCCAGTCAATCAAGTTAATTACCGGCTGATGGCTGACGATGACACCCTTCGGCGTTCCAGTCGAACCCGAAGTGAAGATGATATAGGCGAAGTCTTCGGGGCTCGTCTGTGCCGGCAAGTTCTCTTTTGCGAACAGGTGCAGCTCGTCACGCGTCCAGATCTTCTTTTGCGGACCGAGTTCAACTATCGCTCCCTCGTCGCCCGCTTCGTCCAGACAAACGATGTGTTGCAACGCCGGCAACTGCAACTGGGCCACCGTCTCTAAGAGCAAGCTTTGAGTAATCAAGCAATCGATGTTGTGTGAAGAGAGAATCCACTCGATACGGCTCTTCGGATAGGCCGGTTCAATAGGCACATAAGCTCCGCCGGCCTTCAAAATGGCCAGCAGCGCGGGAATCATGTTGGACGAGCGGTGCATCAAGACGGCGACTAATGAGCCTCGTCCTACGCCCGTTGATTTAAGCAGGTGGGCGAGTTGATTCGCCCGCTCGTTCAACTCGCCGTAAGTCAACTGCTCATCTTCGGAGACGACCGCAATCGCGCCGGGTGTCGCTTCAACTTGCGTTTCAAACAACTCGTGTATGCACCTCTCCTTTGCATATTCGGTGGACGTGTCGTTCCAGTCCACCAGCATTTGACGGCGTTCCGGCACGGTCAGCAGCGGCAGGTAAGAAAGGCGCTCCGCCGGCTGGTCGATCATGCCGATGAGGATGGTTTTCAGATGGCCCAGCATGCGCCCGATAGTGGCGGTATCGTAGCGCCCCCGGTCGTAAATGAATCGCAGCGAGAAACGACTTCCCCCGCTGATGACCAGACTGAGGGGATAATTCGTCCTATCATCAACCCGCGGATTGCTAATTTCCAATCCCCCTCGGGACTCGCTCAATGAAGCGTCGACAGGATAGTTCTCAAAAACGACAATCGTCTCAAAAAGCGACTCGCCAGGCGGAATCTCACTCCATTTTTGAATTTGAACGAGCGGACTATATTCAAACTGGCGTGCTTCCACCTGTTGCCTCTGTAGCTGCCTGAGCCAATCGAGGGTTTTATCTTGTGGCGTCACCCGCACGCGCACTGGGAGCGTGTTGATGAAATTTCCGATCATCGATTCGACCCCACTCAGCTCTACCGGACGACCGGAGGTGGCAGCGCCAAACACCACGTCTTCCTCGCCGCTGTAACGCGCCAGCAGCACGGCCCATGCTCCCTGAGCCAGCGTGTTGACCGTTAGTTTTTGTTGCTGTGCGAAGCCGTGGAGGCTCGCCGCCTCCTGTTCCGTCAATCCGATGCTAAGGTCGCTGTATCCATGCTCATGCGCGTGCAAGTCAGTTGATGCCTGTTCGACGCCAAGCTTGATCGGCGCGCTGAAACCTTTCAGCGTCTCACTCCAAAACTGCTCAGCTTTTTTTAAGTCTTGGCTTAGCAGCCAGGCGATATAGTCGCCGTAAGGACGCGGCCGCTCCAGGTGTAAATCTTCGCGCCGCCGTAAGGCTTCATAGAAGGTGAAAATTTCTTTCAGGACCAGCGCGACCGACCAGCCGTCGAGCAGCATGTGATGATGACTCCAGATCAAATGTGAGACATCATCCGCAAGTTGAATAAGGGTCAGACGCATCAGTGGGGCTTTGAACAACTCAATGCCCCGTTCACGATCCACTTTGAGAAATGCCGCCAGTTCAGCTTGCTGGTCGGCAGGGGACAGATCACGCCAGTCCTGGTGCTCCAAAGGCAGTTTCACCCGTTGGCGTACTACTTGAAACGGTTCCTGTCCGCGCTCCCAGATAAACGCGCTGCGTAAAATCGGATGTCGTGAAACCACCCGCTCCCACGCCTTTTCGAAAGCAACAACCTCGAGCTTCCCATGTAAGGTGAACTCCGCTTGATGAAAATAAACATCAGTCCTGGTGGCATACAATCTATGGAAAAGCATGCCCTGCTGCATCGGTGAGAGCGGATAGATGTCTTCAATATTCTGCTTACTCATTATTCATTCTCCACCAATTCACTCAAATCATCGACCAACTCATCAAGCTCTTCCTGACTAAGTTTCATTTTTGAAAAATCTGAAGGAGTAAATCCCCCTGCCTGCGGCGAGCGACAGTGTTCAATCAAATTCCGCAGCGCTTCCATATACCAGTGCGCCACGGCGTCTATCGTCTCTCGCCGGTGCGTATCTGTATCGTAGGTCCAACTCAGCTGGAGGCGTCCATCAAATACACTCCCAACAATCTCCAGTAAGTGGCTTCGCCTACCGCGGGGACTCCGTTCCGAACCGGCCGACTCCGGCGCAGGCACAAACGCCGCCCCTTCACCCAACATGTGATCGAACTGTCCCAGATAGTTGAAACTCAGCTCCGCTTCTGCCTCCAGCTCGCTGCCGCCGTCTCCTTCCTCTCCCGTCTCTCTCAGCCACCGCCACAACCCCCATCCCAACCCGCGCTCCGGCACTCGCCGCACCTGCTCCTTCACTGCCTTGAGCGCCTCCCCAACCCCAGCCCCCGCATCCACCTCCAGCAGCACCGGGTAAAACGTTGTGAACCACCCCACTGTCCGCGTCACATCCACTTCTTCCCCGATCTCCTCCCGCCCATGTCCCTCCAACTCCACCACCACGCGCCGCTCTCCCGTCCATCTCCCCAGCGCCGTCACCAGCGCCGTCAACAACACCTCGTTGATCTCGGTCCGGTAAACTGCAGGCACCTCGCTCAACAACGCCGTCGTCTCTTCTCTCGTCAGACTTACCTCCACCGCCCGCGCCGCTCCGACCGTGTTCTCTCCTTCTTCATAGTCCACCGGCAACCGCTTCAGTTGCCGCGCTCGCGCCGCCACTCCACGCCAGTACTCTCCCTGGTCCCTGACCTCATCTCCCTGTGCGTACGCCCGCAACCGCTCCGCCCATTCCTTGTACGAGGTGGTCTTCGCCCCCAAACTGATCTCATCCTTCCCCGCCGCCGCCTGCTCGCACCCGCTCGCCACATCTTCCAGCAGGATCCGCCACGACACTCCGTCCACGGCCAGGTGATGAATCACCAGCAGCAACCGCGCCTCCTCCTCCCCGCCCAGTTCGTAGTAGCAAACCCGCAGCAGCGGTCCCGCACTCAGATCCAAGCTCGCCTGCTGCCGGGCAGCGTCCGCCTCCAGCGCTGCCGCTTGCTCCGCTCCCGCAAAGTGCCTCAGGTCCACCAGCCTGAAAAAATCGTTTTCTTCCAAGGCCGCGTTAAACTCTTCCCACCCCTCCCCGCTCTGCCTGAAGCGCAGCCGCAACGCATCATGCTGCGCCACCACCGCCTTCATCGCCTCCCTCAGCACCGCTGCCGTGTAGCGCGGCTCGCTGATTCGCAGCACCAGCGATTGGTTGAAGTGCTCCGGCTCAGGTTGTTGCTTAGCAAAAAATGAACGTTGCACCGGCGTCAGCGACACCCTCCCGCTCACCGCTCCCTGCTCGGCGCTGACGGCTGCGGCCGTCCCCGCCACCTCCGCCAACTCTGCCACCGTCTGATGCTCGAATAACTGGCGCGTCGTCAAGCGCAATCCGGCCTGATTAGCCCGCGCCACGATCTGAATCGACAGAATCGAGTCCCCGCCCAACTCAAAGAAGTTGTCGTGCACTCCGACCAGCTTCAATCCGAGCACCTGTTGCCAGATCTCGACCAGTGTCTGCTCGATGGCCGTGCGGGCTTCAACGTAATCCCGGGCGGACGCCGGCGGTGTCGTGAAATCCATTTGGGCCAGTTGCCGCCGGTCAACCTTGCCGTTGGGCGTCAGAGGCAACTCGTCGAGCGTGATGAAAGCCGCGGGCACCATGTAGTCCGGCAACTTCCGGCGCAGGAACTGACGGAGCTCTGCAGCGGCGAGTTGTTCGCTGGAGTCAGTGACCACAAAGGCCACCAGACGCTTGTGGTCTGTCTGGTGTTGTTGCGCGATCACCACGGCACGCTGAACGGAAGCATGCTGAGAAAGGACTGACTCGATTTCGCCGAGTTCAATGCGATAGCCTCTCACCTTCACCTGCTCGTCCATTCTGCCGAGAAACTCGATGTTGCCGTCGGCGAGGTAGCGCCCCACATCTCCGGTGCGATAGAAGCGCTGCTGATCGATGAACGGATATTTCTCAGCGGTCAGTTCGGGACGATGCAAATAACCGCGCGAGACGCAAGCGCCGCCGAGGAAGATTTCTCCGGGGACGCCCACCGGTACCAGATTCAGATATGCGTCGTAGAGGCGCGTGCGGGCGTTGGGAAAAGCTTTGCCGATAATGCTCTTCGAGGCTGGAACATTCCTGGGGACCAGATAGTTGGTGCAGACCATCGTTGCTTCCGTCGGCCCATAATCCACATAGACATCGGCGGCGCTGAATACGCGTTGCAGTCGTTGGGCCAGCTCAGGAGCGACAAATTCGCCGCCGACCGCGACCACCCTCATGTGCTCGAAGCTGTGGTCAGGCTCTTGCTCTTGAATGAAATTAGCAATCTGGTGAAACAAACTGGCCGGCCCATGCATAACAGTCGCGGAGTCGAGTAGGCGGACAAGTGCGGGCATGTCCAGGACTTGCTCCCAGGCGACGAGCAGGCAAGTCCCACCCGCGAGCATCGGGCTGAGCACCTGGAAAAGAAATACGTCAAAGGCGAAAGAGACGACGCAGGTCATGGTATCGCCGGGTGTAAAGTTGTAGAGCGACTGGGTGGCGCTCACAAAGCTGGAGAGTTGCCGGTGCTCAACCATCACTCCCTTTGGCTGTCCAGTGGAGCCCGAGGTGTAAATAATATAGGCGAGATTATCAGGGCTTATGCGCGTCCCCGGATTCGTCTCGCTCTCCCCCGCAATTACTTCCCAATCCCGATCCAGACAAACTGTGGTAGCCTGGCTAGCCGGCAACTCCTGCAGCAATTGCTTCGTAGTGAGCAACGCCCCAGCCTGCATATCAGCGAGCATGAAAGCCAGCCTCTCCGCCGGGTAGTCAGGACTCAGCGGCACAAAAACACCGCCCGCTTTCAGGAGGGCCAACAGGGCGATCACCATCTCCGCCGAACGTTCCAGACAGACCCCAACCGGAACTTCCGCCCCGACTCCCAAAGACTGCAAGTAATGTGCGAGTTGATTGCTGCGATGGTTCAGCTCCCCAAACGTCAATCTCTCCACTCCAAAAATCAGCGCCACAGCCTCCGGCGTTTGCTCCGCCTGGGCCTCGAAGAGTTGATGGACCAACCTGTCCGCTGGGTAATCAACCTTCGTATCGCTCCACCCCACAAGCAACTCTTGTTCTTTCTCTGTCAGAATCGTCAGCCTCGAGAGCCGCTCCTGCGGATTTGCTACGGCAGCCTGCAGCAGGGTTTTTAAATGACCCACCATGCGCTTGATGGTCTCTGCCTCGAACAGGTCGGTGCGATATCCCATCACCCCGAATATCGTTTCACCCGTATCTGTCAGCTCCAATTCAAGGTCGAACTTTGCCCAACCCGTTTCCACCGCCAGTGGTTCCAGACTCAACCCAGGCAGTTTCAACGAAGGTTCTGCCGGCGCATTCTGCAGCGCCAGGGCTACTTGAAAGAGCGGCGTATGGCTCAACCGCCGCGGCAGCTGCAGTTCGTCGACCACCTTCTCAAACGGAATCTCCTGATGTTCATAAGCCCCCAGGCACACTCTCTTCACCGCCCCCAGCAACTCCGCAAAACTCTCCGCTCCGCTCACTCCCACCCGCAACGCCAGCGTGTTGGCGAAAAACCCCACCAACCCTTCCAACTCCACCCGATTCCGCCCAGCTATCGGCGCCCCCACCACCACCTCCGCCGCTCCCGTGTAGCGCCACAACAACGCTTGAAACCCGGCCAGCAAACTCATGAACATTGTCACTCCATATTGCCGGCTCAACTCTCTCAGCTCCCTCGTCAACTCCTCTCCCAATACAACTTCCTCGCGCCCGCCACGGTGGCTCAGCTCCGCCGGCCGCGCCCGGTCTCCCGGCAACTCCAGCACTCCCGCTCCCACCCCTCCCAACTGCTCCCCCCAGTACTCCAACTGCTCTTCCAGCACTTCACCACGCAGCCACTCTCGCTGCCACATCGCATAGTCGCCGTACTGTATCGGCAGCTCCGCCAGCGGCGAAGGCTCGCCCTTCGCAAAAGCCGTATACAGCCTCCCCAACTCCTGGATCAGCACCTGCATCGACCAGCCGTCCGAGACGATGTGATGCATTACCACCAGCAGCACGTGCTCCTCCGCGGCCAACCGGTACACAGCCACCCGCAGCAGCGGCCAGCGGTCGAGCCGGAAAGGAAGCTGCGCCTGCTCGCTAAGACGCCGACGCAGCTCGTCAGCTTGATCATCCCCAACCTGCTCCGACAAATCATAATGGGCGATCCGCAGAGCCTCCCGCGTCTCTACCACTTGCCTCGCCCGCCCTTCGACCGTCGCAAACCTGGTGCGCAGAACCTCATGCCGCCCAATTATCTCGTCCAGACTCTTTTGCAAAGCCTCCTGCTTCAACTCCCCTTTCAGTCGCACCGCAGCGGTTATGTGATAAGCCGGATTGCCCGGGTCCAACTGATCAAGGAACCACAATCGTTCCTGCGCAAATGACAGGGGCAAAACATTGAATCCCTTACCCTGCTGCTTCAAGCGGAGAGCGAGAAGGGCGCGTTTCTCCGTCGAAAGATTGGCAATGCGTTGAGCTAGATCACTCATTCCAACAACCCGACTCGATATGCTACGACCTGTTTATTGTGGAAATCTTAGATATCACGAGACGGCGCTTTACTTGAGACTGGCAGAGTTCGGTTTCAGAAAATAAGGATCCGTACCGCAAGCGAAGCGCGAACCGAGGGTTAAAACTTGGGCGTCCGTTTCACTATCGTTTTTCAGTCATTGCCGACTCGGCGGCCAGCAGTGCTTCAACCTCTTCGTGTGAGAGTTGATCCAGTTCCGCCAGCAGTTGCTCTACGTCTTTATCTCCACGCGGCCTTCTATGAACAGCCGGTGCTTCGGTTTTTCGTGGTGCGGAAGTTTGCCGGCTGGTGGCCTCGGCCAATCCGGCGACCGTCGGTTTCTCAAAGAAACTGCGGAGCGGCAGTTCCACCTGAAGGATTTCTCTCAGATGCGCGCAGACCTGAGTGGCGAGCAAAGAGTGCCCGCCTAGCTGCAAGAAATTGTCATGTACGCCAACCTGATCGATGCCGAGAAGCTGTTGCCAAACGCCGGCTATGACCTGCTCCGCCTGGTTACGCGGCGCGACATAAGGATTCGCTAGCTGCGGGCGCGGGTGGGCAGGCTCGGCCTGACGCGCCTTTGCCAACTCTTCAAGGTAGGCGCTGGCGTTGAAGTTTCGGCTCAATTGTCTGAGGAATTCGAAATGATGCTTTGAGACGAGGACCTGCGAAAGCTTACTGTGCAGGACTCTTTGAAAAACATCGACGCCCTCTTTCGAGGACATGCCGCCCGCCAACTCGCGTTGCCGCACCTCCTTGAGCTCAAGCGGCACGGGCGTATTGACTGCCAGACCGACTTCCCCCCAAATGTCCCAATTGACTGTCACCGTCCACGGTCTGTTGTGCGTGGCGTTGCGATGGGCGAAGGCGTCGAGAAATGCATTCGCCCCGCAGTAATCAATCTGTCCCGGGGCGCCTAGCACTGAAGCCAATCCGGAGCATAAGAGGACGAAATCCAGTTTGTCTTCACTAAGCAAAGCGTCGAGCACCAGTGTGCCTTTGACTTTGGGCGCGAGCACGGCGGCGGCGGCTTCCGGCAGTTTCACCTGAATAATGCCCCCGCCGGCAATGCCTGCTGCATGAATGACGCCGTGTATCGCGCCGAACCGGTTTCTCGCCTCTTCGATGATCTCCCGCATCTTCTCTTCATCGGCGACGTCCGCACTGGCAACCATCACTTCCGCGCCCAGATCTTCCAAAGCTTGCAGTCTTCTTATCTTGCGGTAATCAGCATTTTCCGCGTCGTGCGTCGATAGGCAGAGTGGCCATTCTTCTCTGGCAGGCATGGGGGTGCGCCCGATCAGGACTAGTTTCGCGCGCACCGTTTCGGCAAGGTAGACGGCCAACTCAAGACCAATACCTCCCAGACCGCCCGTGATCAGGTAGACTCCGTTTTCACGCAAGGAAGGTCCAGTACCGACTTCTTTCTCCAGGCGTACTGGCTCAAAAACTTGCACCCACCGGCGCGTTCCACGGTAAGCAACAACGTCGTCGGGCGATTTCACTGCGAATTCCGCGAGCATAGAATCCAGCAGTTGCTTCTGCGCTGTTGCCGTTGCCGGAAGACTGATGTCGAGGCTACGACAATTGATGTCCGCGTACTCGAGCGGTATTACCTTACAGGGGCCTAGCACTGTAGCTTTGTCGGGGCGTAAAGCTTCCTGACCGCTGACGCACTGCAGGTTGTTCGATACCACCCAAAGATTTAGCTCGTCCCCAGCATCACGACTCGGCAGCGATTGCGCCAGAGACAACAAACTGTAGAAACCGAGCGCCTGTGTTTCTTCATATTGATGTAAGCCTCCACGCTCATGATCCGATGTCACGCTCCACAGGTGGACGATATTTGACAGGCTCGCCTCCTCATGATCGCGCAGCTCTTTCATCAGCGAGTCGTAATCTTCAATGCGACGCGGATTAATCGTGTAGGCATTAGCATCGTGATGGGAAAACTCCTCGCCTGCTGTCACCACTACGACCGACTGCCCCGCTTGCGACAGACGCTCGACCAAACCAGAACCTATCCCGCATAGATCGGCAAATACCAGCCAACGGGAACGACCGCTCGCCAGTTCGCCATGTCTAAGTTGTGCTGGAGCAACCGATTGTTTCCAGATAGGAACGTAAAACCAATCGGCGAGATCCCGCTTCTGGTCTCCTGACGGTTGGCTCGCTCCCGTTGACTTCGGTGTTTGTTTTGGTTTTAGCCAGAAACTTTTTCGCTCGAACGGGTAAGTTGGCAGGGAGACACGCCGCCGCTGCTCGTGCTGGTAAAATCCAGGCCAGTCGATTTGTGCGCCTTCGAGCCAGAGCTGGCCGAGTGCGCCGAGCAGAAAGGCCGAATCAGGCTGCGGATTATACGACTGACGGAGGGAAGCAAGTGCCTTGGTGTCTGACGGCCTGGCCGGATGCGACCAGACCAGACTGCTCAGAGTTTGTCCCGGCCCCACCTCCAGGAAAATCCGGTCCGGTTGTTGCCAGAGCGTCTGTAGGCCTTCGGAAAAAGAGACGCGCTCGCACATGTGCCTGGCCCAGTAAGTAGGATCGGTGGCCTGCTCGTTCGTGATCCACGTGCCGGTCACGTTGGAGACGAAGGGAATCCTCGGCGGTTGGAGGTTGATTTGCTTGAAGAGTTCGACGAAGGCTGTCACGCTCGGCTCCATCATCCGGGAATGAAAGGCGTGCGTCGTCTGTAAACGCCGGTAGACTAGATCTCTTGCGGCTAGTTCTTTCTCTAACCTGGCAATGGCGTCCGTCGCGCCCGCCAACACACACAGCGCCGGCCCATTGGTGGCAGCGAGAGACAGGCCTTCGTCGAGCAACGGCTCAACCTCCGCCGGCGAGAGCGGCACCGCCAGCATCGCTCCACCCGGCAACGTTTGAATCATCTGCGCTCTTTGAGCGAGCAGCATCAAGACATCTTCCAGCGTAAAAACTCCAGCGAGGCAAGCCGCGACATACTCGCCAATGCTGTAGCCAATCATCCCCTGCGGACTCACGCCCCACTCCATCCACAAACGCGCGAGAGCGTACTCAATTACGAAGACCGCCGGTTGCGCGATGAATGTCTGGTTCAACTTTTGCGCGACGCTTCCTTCGGCTTCCTTTTCCGGATGAAGCATGTTCCGCAAATTGAAGCCTCGGCCCACCTGTGTCGAGATCGCTTCAGCCGTCTGGGCTGTTTCGGCTGACTCCGGCGGGGGATAGAGCACTTCTCGCAGGTCAATTCCGAGCTGTGATTTGAGTTGCGCCGAACAAATATCCACCTGCTCACGGAATGTCGGTTCGGTCTCATAAAGGCCGCGCCCCATATTGACGTAATGATCACCCAGACCAGGAAACATGAAGACGACGGGCCGCTCGCCCCCGGCGTTTTGGCCGTTGAGGACTCGTTCCGGATGTTGCGTGTCAAGCGCTTCGACGGCATCCGGCCCGTCCTGGCACACCAACATGCGCCGGTGTTCAAATGACCGGCGGCCCAACTTTAAGGTGTAAGCAACATCGGCCAGATTCAGCCGGCCTTCGTGCCGGCGGAGATGTGCGACCAGATTTGCGGTTGCGGCCTCAAGAGCGGCAGAGGTCTTGGCTGAGAGAAGCAACAATTGCCACGGTCGTGAATCTCCCGAAGCCGCCGCCGCCGGGGCCTCTTCGAGAATCACATGCGCGTTCGTTCCGCCCAGCCCGAAAGAACTGACGCCGGCCCGGCGCGGAACGCCTTCCGGCGCCGGCCACTCACGCAGTTGCGCATTTACATAAAAAGGACTGTTCGCGAAATCGATCTGCGCGTTGGGTTCCGTGAAATGAAGACTTGGCGGGAGTTGTCGGTGTTTGAGGGCGAGGACTGTCTTAATCAGCCCAGCCACGCCTGCCGCGGCATCCAGATGACCGATGTTGGTTTTCACCGAGCCCAACGCACAGAATTGTTTCTTCGTAGTGGCAGCGCGAAAAGCCCGCGTCAGTGCCGCCACCTCTATCGGATCGCCGAGCCGTGTGGCGCTGCCGTGTGCTTCCACATAAGTAATCGTCTCAGCTCCGACTTCGGCCATCGTCAGAGCATCGCGGATCACAACGGTTTGGCCCTTGAGACCCGGCGCGGTGAAGCCCACTCGATCCGAGCCGTCGTTGTTGGTAGCCGAGCCTTTGATGACGGCATCAATCTGATCGCCGTCGGCCAGCGCGTCAGCCAGACGCTTCAAGACGACGATGGCGACACCGCTGCCGACGATGGTTCCCTCTGCCTGCGCATCGAACGTGCGGCAGTGCCCGTCGGAAGAAACAATCCCGCCTTCTTCAAAAAAGTAACCTACTCGTTGCGGGACGCTGAGCGACACTCCGCCCGCCAGCGCCATGTCACATTCACCCGCGAGCAAGCTCTGGCAGGCGAGATGGACAGCCACCAGCGAGGTCGAGCAAGCCGCCTGGACATTGATACTCGGGCCTTTCAAATTCAATTTGTACGACACTCGCAGCGGCAGATAATCTTTGTCGTTCCCGATTGAAGTTTGGAATTCTCCCACCGCGTCGATGAGTTCACGATTTGCAGCGAGATTAGATAGGAAGTAACTGCTCATGCTGAGGCCGGCATAGACGCCGATGCGTCCGCTGAACTGCTCGCCATCGTACCCGGCGATTTCAAGCACTTGCCACGCACACTCGAGAAAGAGACGCTGCTGCGGATCCGTGATCTCGGCTTCTCTGGGTGAATAGCCAAAGAAGGCAGCGTCGAACAAATCGGGATTTTCCAGCACGGTTCCAGCGTTGACGTAATTGGGAAGTCTGAGCACGTCGCGCGGCACCCCGGCAGCGATCTGTTCTTCATCGGTAAACCTGACGATCGACTCTCTGCCGTCGCGCAGGTTGCACCAGAATTCGTCGATATTCCCGGCTCCCGGAAAACGACCGTTCATGCCGATAACGGCAATCTCGAGTCCGGTCCGGCCATTGGAAGGTGCGGTTTCGCTCACGTATTCATCCTCTGCGTCAACGCTGGCGCTGCCTGAACTGCTGGCGTAACCGATCCTTGCCTTCGCGTTGCTTTTCGACTTGCGCAGACTGGGTTTCCACCGTCGCTCCTGACAACGCTCCCTGCTCCCGCGTCAGATGCCTTGCTAACGAGTTGATGGTTGGGTGCTCAAAGAGTTCGACCATCGCCATCTCCCGGCGCACCACCTCCCGCAGTTCGTCAAAAACCTGAACCATCAAAATTGAATGACCGCCCAGGTCGAAGAAATTATCGTGTACGCCGACCTTCTCTAACCGGAGCACTTTTTGCCAGATGGCCGCGATCTGCTTTTCCAACTCACTACGCGGCGCCACAAAATCCGCGTTTGTCGGCTGCGCCTGTGAATCGGGAGAGGGCAAGGCCTTGTAATCGACTTTACCGCCGGAAGTCAGCGGTAAGGCCTTCATCAATACCAGTCTTGCCGGAACCATATATGCCGGCAGTTTCTCTTTGGCGAAACTTTGCAGTTGGTCAAGCTCGGGCGGGGAGTCTTCTTCGCGGACAACGTATGCCACCAATCGCTTGTCGCCGGGCGTATCCTCGCGCACGTTGACGACCGCTTGCCTGATGCCGGGGAAGCGGCCGAGGACAGCTTCTATCTCGCCGAGCTCGATACGGAAGCCTCTGATTTTCACCTGCCGGTCGACGCGACCTAGAAAATCAATCTCTCCGTTGGCCAGATAACGAACCAGGTCCCCGGTCCGGTACAACCTTCCGCCACTCTCGCCGCTAAACGGATCCGGGACGAACCTCTCCGCGGTTAACTCCGGCCGGTTCAGATAGCCCCGGCCCACTCCCGTCCCGCCCAGGTAGAGTTCTCCAGCCGCTCCCTGTGGCACTGGCTTGCCGTATTGGTTCAGCAGGAAGACGGCAGTGTTATCGATCGCCGTTCCGATCGGAACGGAATGGGCTAGGTCGGCCTCCGGATCGTATTGGTGAATCGTGCAGCCGACAGTGCCTTCTGTGGGTCCGTATTCATTGAAAATTTGCACCCGGCCGCCGAAGGCAGTGTTGATGCTGGCAGCGAGGCTTGTCTTTAGATCTTCTCCGCCCACGATGATCTTTCGCAGCTTGCTGGCGCGAGTATCCAATCCTGTGAGGGCTTCGGCTAAGAGAGTCAAGTGTGTCGGCGTCAGCTTAAGCAGTTGAACGCGATTATCTCGGAGGATCTTGCGGATGAGATCCGCAACGTCGTCGTTCTGATAGATGACGATTCGATTGCCCGAAACCAAAGGGACGAAAATCGAGGTTACTGTCAGGTCAACCGCCGGGGACGAATGCAGACCAAATGATTCTTGCCCGTCGCCCATATAAGCTCTGGCGGCCCAGTTAATATAGTTCGCCAGCGCAGCATGAGAGATCATCACGCCCTTCGGCTTTCCGGTAGAGCCTGACGTGTAGATTACGTAAGCTAGATTCTCATGATCGGTAACGAGTTCAGGATTGGCCGTGCTTCGCTTTGTCAATTCGTCCGTCAGTTCATCGATACAGATGATCGATTCAGTGCTCGCCTTCATCTTGCTGAAGAAAAATTTTTCGGTAACCAGCAGTGGCGCGCCCGAATCTTCCATCATCAATTCGAGGCGACCTTCCGGATAAGCTGGATCGAGCGGCACGTAGGCTCCGCCCGACTTCAAGATTCCCATCATTGCCACTACCAGATACGCCGAGCGATGCAGGCACATCGCCACCATCGTGTCGGGCCGCACGCCCCGCTCGCGCAGGTAATGCGCGAACTGGTTGGCGCGGCGATTCAACTCGCCGTAACTCAACTGCTGCCCTTCGCAGACGAGCGCGATCGCGTCGGGAGTTTGCGCCGCCTGTTGTTCGAACAAGTGATGCAGACAGTCGACACTCGGCGCTGGTTGCGAGCTGACGGGCATCAAATTGGGTACTGCTTCGCCGCTCCTCGTTTGGGGAATTGTCGCGCCTTTATGCCGTTGCTTCTCGGCGAGCAGCATTTCATAAAGCCGGCGCTCTTCAGGCGATAAGTTTTCAAAGGAGTTGGACATGCGTTTGTGCTCTCAGCGACTTCGGGTAAGTTAAGCCCTTTGTGCTTGATGCTTGCGGAAAGGTTTCAGATATTTCCCGGGACTTTGACGCGCCTAACCGGCGCCCGCGTGCTTCGTGAGTCCGCCGTTTGCAGCAACGCCTTTTTGAGGAAGAACGCAAAGTCGGAAGTAACCGCTATCCAGGAACATTGCTAACTCGATATAACTAAGTTTGGACTTGCAAATCGACGCAGGGAGGCGGCGGCTGGATGTGCGTGAGGTCGTTCTCGAGAACGCTGATCTCGCCGATTTTGCCGATCTCTTTGAAGCCTGCAAATTTGTAGGTGATATACATCATTCGATTGCGATTATTGTCGACGAATTCCGCGTTCAGGCGAACCTTCTCTCTGTGCGCGAGGCTTAGAATATAGTTGAGCATAATCGTGCCTACGCCCCGCGACATCACCCGGCAGGACATCAACAAAAGCTTGATGGTCCAGACTTCCTTCCCGCACTCCAACAGTGCCAGCCCGATTTTGCCGTAGCTGCCATACTTATCTTCCAAACTTGCAACCAGCAGTTTGTGTTGCTCCGACTGCCGAAAGTGGTTGAGTTCGTCATAGGAGTAGGTATAGCCCGTCGTGTTCAGTTGGTTGGTGCGCTCGGTTAATTCCTCGGCACGCTGTAAGTCTTCCTCTTTCGCCGGCGCGATGGTGAAGCGCATCTCGAGGGTGGCGAGAAATTCTTCCTGCGGCCCAACGAATTCCTGCTCCGCCTTATTTCGCTGAATGTCGGTCTGATACATGAGCCTGCGTAATTCCGAATCTTCGGTGATGAAACGCGGGTTGAGTTCGGGCATGTCAGGCAGGCTCGCCAGGTTGGACGCGTCGATACAGCGCACTTCAGGCAATGCGAAGCTGACTTCCTCCCTATCAAAAGGCTGGTCGTCGATAAAGCCGACGGCGTTCAGACCGATGTTGATTGACTCGGCGATAGCTTTGATTGAAGAGGCTTTTGAATTCCAGTTGATTTGCGGGTAAAGGAAATACTGATGCAACCCGAAATCCTGCAACTTCCGCATCGCGGAGTCATGTTCGTTTCGGCTGGCGATTGATTGCAAAATGCCACGCCTGTCCAGCTGCTTGATAATGTCAACAACCTGCTCGGTCACGTAGACGCTATCGTTTTCCAGCAACACACCGTTCCAGAGAGTGTTGTCCAGATCCCAGACCAGGCACTTGATCGCTTGCCGGCTGCCTTCGGTGTTATTAGAGCGTGGCGAAATCACATCCATGACAAGCTTGCACTGATTGCTTTGTCGCTGATCCTGAAGCTTCGTTTTAGCTCGCCGGCGCCGGCTCGAGCGCCGGCGTAAAATACTGGTATGCGTACCTTGCGATGGTCATCTGTTGAATTTGCGTGCTGCCCTCGACGATTTCCATAATCTTGGAATCCCGCAGGTATCTCTGCACCGGATACTTGCTGCTACATCCGTTCGCGCCGTGAATCTGTACCGCGTCGTTCGCCACTTTCGTCACCATCGTGGAAGCGAAGTATTTTGCAATCGTGGTTTCCATGATGGAGCGCGGGTCGCCGATGTCTTTCAAGTAGCCGGCCTGAAAACAGAGTAGCCGCGCCGCGTCGAGATTAGTAATCATCCCCGTCAGCATCTGTTGAATCAACTGATGCTCTTTCAGGTAAACGCCGAACTGCTTGCGTTCGCTGGTATATTGAAGGCAAGCCTCAAGACAGGCTTGAGCAATGCCGACGCAGCCCCATGCGACGCTGTATCTTCCATAATCCAGCGCATAGGAAC
>WUUC01203013.1_pt1 | contig 19283 bp, 14 predicted proteins | sample 6278441 | NCBI WGS metagenome assembly WUUC01 (sample SAMN13675441, study PRJNA597444) | soil metagenome | isolation source: soil | place: USA: Washington | collected 2017-10 | reverse complement strand
CCCCCGGCGATAGGATCGATAAGGATCAATGCAAATGATAGCAAAGCCATATATGCTTACTTTCTTTTGACGACGGGTGGAGAAGTGAGCGGGGACTTTAAGGAAATAAAGGTGCCAGGTGTGACGTATACCTGGCCCCATAATCAAACCAATCAACTGACAGACATTGTAGTGTCGAGAAAGTAATAATGCAGTTCACGCAAAAACGCTAAGGTCACGCAAAGGACGCTAACAAACCCTGCGTTCTTTGCGTGACCTTTGCGCTCTTTGCGTGAAATGCATTCGCTATACGCTTAAGGCGGGCAGGAAGTTAGTCTGCTTCTTCACGAACAACCTTGAAAACCAACCAGTTTTAGGAGGATCGGTGATAAGTTTATCGAGCGTGGTGCGCAGGTTTACAAACTCTGCAGAGTTCTTTTCAATCACCTCATAAGCACCGATCTTTTTGGCCTCGCTGACAAGCCTCTTTTCAACCCTGGTGGCCATATAAACAATCGGCACACCTGACATTTTCTTGTGAACTTTCTTAAGGAATTGTAAACCTGATTTATCACCATTTACCACTTTCTCATCGAGGATGATCAGAAAAGGTTTTCCATTGACGGATTCAAATTCAGCAGCCGAAGAGAAGGAACGGGGAGAAAAACCCATCGCCGTGAAGTGGTGATTCATCTGGCTCTGCCTTGAAGAATTTGAATCGAGAATGAAGATCGTTTTCATAAAGATTATGGAGTGACTTGTTTCGTGATTGAAATGCAAAGCGGGTGCCTGTGGAGAATTTGCCCCAAAAACCCCTTTCTCAAGCCAGTAATTCCCTTTTTGGGACGAAAAAATCTCATTTGCAGAGGGATTCCCAACTGGTAATGGGTATTGGATATTGGATATGGGGTATTGGATATTGATCATAGCTATTGGATAATGGTTAATTTATTACGGTTGCCGATACCATAAAAAGAATTGCCCATTGCCCATTATCCATTAATCATTAACCATTTTTAGGCTAATGCAATACCCGGTACTCGACATCCTTCAGGAACTGAAAGCAACACTCGCGTCGCGAACAGCTGTCATTCTTCAAGCGCCACCGGGTGCAGGGAAGTCCACCATACTTCCATTGGAACTGATCGATGAACCATGGCTTTCAGGAAAGAGGATCATTATGCTCGAACCGCGAAGACTGGCAGCGAGGGCAGTTGCCACACGAATGGCATCCTTAAGAAAGGAAGACACAGGCGAGACGGTGGGATACAGTGTGCGGTTTGAATCAAAGGTGAGTTCGCGTACAAGATTGCATGTGGTGACTGAAGGTATTTTGACCAGGATGATACAGTCTGATAACTCACTGGACGATGTGGGCATGATCATCTTCGATGAGTTTCATGAGCGAAGTTTGCAGGCGGATTTAGCGCTTGCGCTGAGTTTGCAGGTGCAACAAGTACTGCGGCCTGAATTGAGGATAATGATCATGTCGGCAACGCTCGATGGGGAATTGCTCTCGGCTAAACTCAACGCGCCTCTCATCACAAGCCTTGGAAAACAATTCGAAGTGGAGCGGCGGTATCTCAACATCGATCCGGATAGCCCGATACACACGCGGGTGGCAAAAGCAATTATCAGGGCAATAGGCGATTCAACCGGGGATATACTTGTGTTTCTGCCGGGAGCCGGCGAGATAATGAGAACACACCAGTTGCTTGAAGAAGCGAACGTGGGGGCACGTGTTCATTTACTGTACGGAGATCTGCCATTTAAACAACAACAGGAAGCATTGATGCCGGATGCCGGTGGTGCAAGAAAGGTGATCCTTGCCACATCTATTGCGGAGACGTCGCTTACAATCGAAGGAATCAAAGTTGTGATCGACAGCGGATACTCGCGTGTTCCCAGATACGATGTGCGCAGCGGGCTCACGCGGCTGGAAACTGTTCGCGTGACACGCGATGCTGCTGAACAAAGAGCGGGACGTGCGGGCAGGTTGGCACCCGGTACCTGCTATCGACTTTGGCCGGAGGCAGTCCAGCATCATCTGCAGGCTTCGCGAAAGCCTGAGATTGAAGAAGCAGATCTGGCGCCCTTGATGCTCGAATTGTTCCAGTGGGGAATTAAGAATGTGAATGAACTTGGATGGGTGACCATGCCGCCACCAGGCGCCGTAAGCCAGGCGACGGAATTACTCGAACAACTCGGAGCAATAGCGAATGGTGCGATCACATCGCGGGGGAAGGAAATGCTTAAACTCCCGACGCATCCGCGAATAGCACACATGCTGCTGGTGGCGAAAGAGATCGATCATAACCTTGTTACCGTCGCAGCTGATGTTGCTGCATTGCTGGAGGAGCGAGACCCGATGCGTGAAAGTGGTGCTGATCTTTCACTGCGCGTGGAGGCCTTGCGAAAACACAGGTCGGGTGAGCGGGCAAATGCAGACCGCAATGCCCTCGACCGAATTGAAAAACTCTCCGCTTCGTGGAGGAAGTTGTTTGGTGTGAAACCCGGCAGTGGCGTGGTTGCCGATGAGCAAGTCGGTGAACTGGTTGCGGCTGCATATCCGGAACGGATTGCACGACAGGAGGGAAAGCACAGTGAACGTTTCAAACTCGCGGGAGGGAAGATTGTCAGGTTACCGGCGAACGATGCCCTTACCCGTGAACCCTGGCTTGCGGTGGCTCATCTCGATGGAGGATCGGGTGAGGGGAAGATATTCCTTGCAGCACCGCTTAATGAAGGCGACCTGGTTCACCTTGCCAGTGAACAGGAAAACGTGCGGTGGGATAGTGAACGAGGTATGGTGGTGGGGTCAACGGAGAAAAGGATCGGCAACCTGGTATTGTCGTCGAAGCCGGTGACAAAAATCGATCGTGAACGAAGGATCGGAATTCTGTGTAATGTCATTCGTGAATCGGGCCTGAGAATGCTGGGTTGGACCGAAGACCAGGAGCAATGGCAGGCGCGTGTGATGAGCATTCGGAAATGGAGAGAAGAGAATTGGCCGGATGTTTCCGATGAACAATTACTGGCGACACTGGAGACATGGCTATCACCTTACCTCGAAAACGTTTCAAAAAAAACGGAGCTCGAAAAACTGGATCTTAACGTTATTCTTACCTCGACTCTCGATTGGGAGTTGCAGCAGAAACTTGACCGGCTAGCTCCATCGCGGATCGAAGTGCCCAGCGGGTCGATGATACGGTTGAACTATTCGAAGGATGGAAGCGACCCGGTGATGGAGGTGAGACTGCAAGAACTGTTTGGACTGCTTGAAACACCGACCGTGAACGAGGGACGAGTGAAAATATTGATTCACTTGTTGTCGCCCGGGTATAAACCTGTCCAGGTAACTCAGGACCTTCGGAGCTTTTGGCAAAACACATATCACGAAGTAAGGAAGGAACTTCACCGGCGGTATCCGAAACATTCGTGGCCGGAAGATCCGTGGACTGCGAAGGCAGTGCGCGGTGCTAGGAAGAAAGGCGTGTGAGGTAAATGTCGACGTATTCCGCAAGCTTCTTCCGGCGGTACTGCATAATGAATCGCGGATGCGGAAGTGGTACGATCTCGTTGAACCACTGATGTTTGGTATTCAGTCTCGTGAGGGCTTTGAGGTTCTTGTCTTCGCCAATGCAGTAGCATTTTTCTTTTGACATCCCCATGTCAACCAGTTTATTGATCGATTCGATAATGAAAGGTGTCACAGCCTTATCCAGTGCTGCTACGTCGTAGTAGTTGATGTTCTTACCTTTGAAAGTGAAACCAAGCGGCGATACGGCCGACACAAAGTATTTCGCATAGAACGCTTTAGGGCCGCCATATGCTTCGATCATCGTGTAAATGAAATCCGCAGAGAGCTCTGGCTTCTTTGCCAGGTCATTTTTTATTCCGCAATACTTCTCGAGTTTAATGGGATCTGTAAATGAAACGCCTGTTGTGCCCGAACCGAAGCGCCCCGGGTTGATGCCGAGTAACAATGTACGCGGCATGTTGTCATTGTAATACTTGGAATAGAATTCCCGACACAGTTCAAATACCTGTGGATCGGTGTACGGATCGAGAACTTCGATGCCTTTCGGAAGCTTACTGGTAATGCGCAGATCCTTGAGGAACGTCAGTATGGAATCCGATACCATCTGTTACTTGTTCCTCAATTGCCTGAACTCAGATGTTTCTTTCCATTGTGGCCATTCTGTTCCGTAAGCGAGTCGTTTGCCGACAAGGTAAAGGAGTGTCAGGTCTGAGAGCGCTCCATCTGAATTCCAGGTAGCGGAGTCATATTCGTCGGAAGGCTGGTGATAATGTTTGCGGAGAAATTCATCCTGCAGTTGTTGCCCATAGTCTTTTCCTTTTTCCGCATGATCGATACCTGTTCCGGTGAACAACGCGGGTATGCCAACCTTCGCGAAGTTGAAGTGATCAGACCTGAAGTAATATCCTGCGACGGGATTGGGTTCACGTGCCACGTAGCGTCCGGTCTTTTTAGCTTCCTCACTTAAATAATCTTCGAGTTGTGACTGGCCGTTACCGATGACAACGATGTCTTTCATCTTGCCGTACGATCCCAACCCGTCGATGTTGATGTTTGCGATAGTTTTATCGACCGGGTAAACAGGATTTTGAGCATAGTATGCCGATCCCTGCAAGCCTTGCTCTTCGGCAGTCACGGCAAGGAAGAGTATTGTCCGTTCGGGTTGTTCGCTGTTCTTGAATATCCTGGCCAGTTCGAGAAGTCCAGCGGTACCACTGGCATTGTCTTCTGCGCCGTTATTGATCGAGTCTCCGGATTTATTAGGGTTTCCAACTCCGATGTGATCCCAGTGTGCGGTGTAGAGAACGTACTCATCGGGTTTCGTCTTGCCCGTGATCTTGCCAATAAGATTGTAGCTCTTGTCTGTCTTCGACTTGACAGTCATGCCGACAGTGGCGTTAAGTCCGAGAGACATTCCTTTGAAACCGGGTTTGCGTGCGGCGGACTGTTGTTCGGAGAACTTCATTCCGGCGAGGTCGAAAAGTTGTTCGGCGGTTTGCATGGGTATCCAGCCCACACCGGCGCACTTGTAATCCTGTGCAGCTCCGCGATCCAGGTAAAGGTGGGGACTGTTCCAGTTGTTCTGCGGAACGTTGAATGCATAACCGGCAGGTATGTCGTTGTGGATGACGAAGCATGCTTTAGCGCCCTGGCGTGCGGCTTCTTCGAACTTATAGGTCCAGCGGCCATAGTAAGTCATGGTGCTTCCTTTGAAGAACGTTGTATCAGTTCCACCGAAGCCGGGGTCGTTCACCAACACTAAAACGATCTTGCCTTTGACATCGAGTCCTTCGTAGTCGTTCCAGTTGTACTCGGGTGCGACGGCGCCGAAGCCAGCGAATACGATCTCGTCGTCTTTAAATTCGAGAGCGGGTTCGGTCCGTTCTGTCCAGAGGACGAAGCCGTCTCTCCCTTTTATGAGTGTTTCTTTCTTATCGCGCGCCCCCTTTGCATTCGTTTTCCTGATGATCATTTCGGGGTCGGTAGTGGAGGTGATCTCAACCATGGGAACTTCCTGCAGGTACGAGATGCCATTGCCAGGTTCGAGGCCGAGTGCTTTGAGCTGTTCTTCGAGATATGCGACTGTTTTCTTTTCTCCTTCTGTGAATGGAAGGCGTCCCTGGAAGTCGTCGGATGCCAGCATGGCGATGTGTTGCTCGAAGGTCTGTTCGTTGAATTCGGGCGCTTGTTTCGAAGGCGAGCAGGAGAGCGCTATACCGCAAATGAATATCAGGCTGAGTTTTTTCATGAATCCTTTCAATTTAAAATTGAAGATTTGCGAAAAATACCCAAATTATAGCTGTGGCAAAAACTAACCCCGCCCTCTATAGCAGTATCCTTGCATTCAAGTTGGATCAGCCTTCGGACTTCAGTTTTTCAACCCGGCTGGCGAAGGAAAACTACTGGACGAAGGATTTTACCCGCCGTGCGATAGAGGAATACAGGAAGTTCATGTACATGGCTGCGATCTCGAATGTGATGGTGTCACCGTCGAAGATCGTGGACGCCGTGTGGCATTTGCATTTAACATTTACGCAGTCGTACGCGGACCTGTGTGTCATCCTGGGCAAAACAATCCAGCATGTTCCGTCGACACGGAGCAGGTTTGAAGCGGATAGATTCAAGCAGGCGAAAACCTTCACAAGAGATCTTTACAAATCGGAATTTGGCGCGGCACCGAAGGATATATGGGAGTTTGATACAATGTTTGATTCGCTGCAGTTACCGAAGGCACGTTCCAAGGTGAGAACGTTCATCATCGCTGGACTGCTGGTGTTCGCGGTGTTGATGATCCCCGCATATCTGCTCCTCAGGCCGGTGTATGTTAATCTTAACAGTGGTGATTTCTTTATGCTGTACCTGCCTGCGTGGATCGTGTTGTTTATGGTGCTGACGATGATCAATCGTGCGCGCTTGTCTGCTGTGTTTAATGGATTTGACAAGACATCGTTTGTCTTTACGCTGCATCCTTCAGAGTTGATCTACCTTCGGAAGTCTAACGTTGACGATATAGTTATCTCGAAAGTAAATGAGATGATATCGGGGAAAAAGATTTCGGTAGACAAGTTGGGGATAGCGATCAGCGAAAATTCAACACCAACTGGTTCAGAAGAATGGGCAGTGTTTGAAAGGCTTAAAGGTGGACGTGTGGAGTATTCCGTGCTATTCAAGCAACTGAAGCAACTGCCGGTCTTTACCAATTCCGTTAATTCGATGGACGCGTTCAAGAAGTATTTCGTTAAGTCCAGGGCCTTTGGATTATTGTTTTATGTGAATTTCACAGCGATCATGTTGCTTTTACTGGTGGGAGTGACAAGGATGCTTACGGGCTTGCTGCGGGACAGACCCGTTGCGCAGATCGTGTTTGTGTTGATCGTCGCAAGTATTGCAGCAGCGATATTTCTTGTAACACTTTCGCGAAAGCTGACGCACAAAGTTGTATGTGATTTCTATCGCAAAACTTTAAAAGCGTCGCCTGGGCGGGTTGGCCCGGAGTGGAGTTATTTTGAAACCGGTATGTTGATGGCTGCGTTCTCCCCTGTGGTTACTTCTTACTATAGATCTTCCAGTGGTTCTTCAGGCTCTGATTCGTCGAGCTCCTCTTGCGGTTCGAGCTGCGGGAGTTCGTGTGGAGGATGTGGGGGCGGAGGAGACTAAGTTTTCCCGACATAATCTGTCATTTTTTGGCAATCAGGTTTTCCTGACAATCTGAGAGTGAATGAGCTCAGAAGTTTTGTGTGTGCAGCTTGCGTCTATACTTTGCGCGAAGAACAAAAAACACAAAACAGTGACCGGAATTTTAAAATCCGAACTTTTTCTAGCCGTTGGAACGACGCTTATTTCTTTAGCAGCCGGTGTGTTTGTGAGAGCCGTCTCGAGGAAGGACCAACATAAGTTTTGGGTGCGAGAGGACTTCGCCGTCGGCATCGACTTATTTATTGCGTCTGTGATAGTTCTGGTTACCAGATCGATTAGCAATCTTTCCAAGCTTGACCTTCATGGACCTGAAGCAATGGGGAGAGTAAGAGATGTATATGCTGAGAATATGTCAGCGTTGTTAACAACAGTATTGGGAGGATGGATAGTGTCCACAATTATCCGAAGGAAAGGCTGGGAAGCGGAGCATAAGTTAAAAATGGGATGGGGTATCCTCGTGCCAACATTTTGGGATGCCTGATACTTGGTTTGGTTATTTTTCTAACACTTTAAATTTATTTGTTATGAGGAGGCGAGTTCTGGACGTAGTAGTGTTCCTGACGTTGATTTTCTTATTTATGGGGTTATCTTTTGCAATGGTTACCAAAGTCTACGGAAGTGATCTAAGTAAAATCCCCAACCAGTTTTCTTACATGCTGGGCGTTTACATAGTTCTAATAGTGCTGGTCCTGATGCGATTGAAATATTATTGATCCGTCAAACCTCAAACGCACTTTTGTAAAATCCCTTTGCCTGTACAAAGTCAATAAGCTTCAGGTAAAACGGGTGTGATCCCAACGTCGCGCTGTCACCAATAAGGATCAGTTTCTTTCGCGCTCTCGTCATCGCTACATTAGTCCGGCGGATGTCACCGAGAAAACCTACTTCACCTTTGCTGTTGCTTCGCACCAGGCTGATCACGATCACGTCGCGTTCCTGGCCCTGGAATGCATCGACAGTATTTACCGTAACCAGTTTCCCAAGTGTGATCAAAGCCGGTGTATTTTCAACAAGCTTGTTCAGATGGTTCACCTGTGCACGGTAGGGGGTAATGATCCCCATCGTGATCTTCTCCCCGGTCCATTCGTTAGCGCCGATCTCTTCAACAAGTTTCCCGACAATTTTCAGAGTCAGGTTAGCTTCCTCTTCATTGTAACGACTAAGTGTTTCCGGATCCTGTGCCTCTTCGTAGCCGCAGCCCGCGGTGTCGATGAAATCAACCGGGGATTCATATGGCCTGAGCAACCCGCTTTTTACGGATTCATGAGCAATGAGTTTTCCATCGTAGAACCATTTCGAGGGAAACTCCATGATGTTCTCGTTCATCCGGTACTGCACTTGCAACAGCGAAGACATCTCCGGATGTTTGCTAATGCCTTTTTCGAATAACGTTACCGCCAAACCCGCCTTTGCAGCTTCCGCAGATTTGATGGTGGGAGGTAGCTGACAATGATCTCCCGCAAATACGATCCGCTGTGTTCTGAGTATCGGTATCCAGCTTGCCGGTTCGAGGGCCTGGGCTGCTTCGTCGATGAATGCGGTTTTATACCTGCGCCCTTTCAACACCGGGTGCGATGCGCCGACAAGTGTACAGCAAATGACATCGCTTTTATTCAACAAGTCATTGACAATATAGAACTCGAGCATGTCGGCGTCGGCCTTAAGAACCTTCGACTCCTGCAAGAGCATACGACGCTCTTGCTTTTCGTGATAACCGAAGTTGCGTTTGAATTTGAGCGCTGCAGATCTCACCTGCTCCATTCTCTTTCGTAACTCCTTTAGCTCCGCAAAATTGTCGTGATCGGCGATGCGGGCGTCGAGTGTTTTACTGAGAGTTTGTTCGGTGACCCGCGCCGGGTGGCCAATGCGAAGTACGTTTAGTCCGATCTCACCAAGTTTCTCGGCAAGGAGATCAACAGCTGCGTTACTGGGGGCGGATACCAATACCTGTCCTTCATCTTTTACAGCAAGTGCAATAGCCTGGACGAGCGTGGTTGTTTTACCCGTGCCCGGAGGCCCATGGATGAACGCGACACCGCTGCTCGCACCGACTGTTTTCAATGCATTGACCTGGCTTTCATTGAGAAGTGAGAATTGCGGACCCGAAGGATCAAGGTTCACTTTCTTCGGATCGGAAGTAGCCTTGCCTTCACCGAGAAGGATCTCTCGCAGTTCGGCCACACGATCGCCGTCGGCCCTGATGACTTCACGAAGCGCATACTCCATTTCCTTGTAAGTCATCTCATCGAACATCACATCGACGCCAAGGCCGCCGTCTTCAAGCCAGTCGGGAAACTCTTCTCCGTTGATGGTGACAACCATCGTGTTCTCTTTTACAAAATTCACGACGCCATTCACATGTTCTCTCTCCGGCTTGCCAGAGGCATTGGAAAAAACACTGACTGACTTGCCGCTTTGAAATGCATGCGGCCTGTCGATGTGGTTGGTGCGTTCTACTTCGATCGTGAGGCGTTCTCCGGTACCGATGTAGTCGCGTTTGAGCCGCACGGGGTACCACGTGACCCCATCTTCCGTCCGCTGATGTAAAGACCGCAGCAGAACCTTCTGCCTGTAGTATTCCAGGTCGGCGAGGCGCTCCATACGGATCAGCTCCAATGTCTTCTGCAGGTCGTCTATGGATTTCATCAATCACGCAATATAGATTGAAAAAACTTTTCTCTATTTTACTCCTCTAAACCTCACCTGACTTACTCCCTATGAAGAAGCGGATTGTTCTTCTATTTTTCGATATTCCTGGCGGAGCGAAAAACATTATTTCTGGAACTTACCATTAAACAAACATGCTGCGAATCACATTTCTTGTTCTTGTGTTGCTGATCACCGTTGGGGCAAATGCACAGCAGTATGACGTTTTAATAAAGAACGGCAAGATCGTCGATGGCTCCGGTAACTCCTGGTTCTACGGAGATGTTGCGATCACCAATGGCAAAATTGTAGCAGTCGGACGGCTTTCGGGGACCGCTGCGAAGACCATTGACGCCAAAGGATTGATCGTGGCACCGGGTTTCATCGACGTGCACACGCATATCGAAGGCGATGAACTCGAAGTACCTACGGCGGCGAGTTTTATTTATGACGGCGTGACATCCGTGGTCACCGGAAATTGCGGAAGTTCGAACACCAATGTTGCAAAGTATTTTCGTCAGCTCGATAGCATCAAGGTTTCCATCAACGTCGCCACACTCATCGGGCATAACGACGTTCGTGAGGCAATCATGGGCGAAGGTCAGCGTGACCCAACAGCTGACGAACAAAAGAGAATGGAAGATCTCGTCGAGAAGGCGATGCGCGAAGGAGCAGTCGGATTTTCGACAGGACTGATCTACGTGCCCGGTACGTATTCCAAAACTCCGGAAGTGATCGGGCTGGCGAAAGCCGCCGCCAAACACAATGGCGTGTATGCTTCGCATATCCGCGACGAAGCCGACAATATGCCTGTTGCTGTTGAAGAAGCAATCAACATCGGCCGGCAGGCTGGTATCCCCGTCGAGATCTCACATTTCAAGACAACATACAAGCCGAATTGGGGACGCGCTGCGACCATGATCGCCCTTGTCGACAAAGCGAGAAGTGAGGGGATCGAGGTCACCGTCGATCAGTATCCATACATTGCGAGCAGTACATCGCTCAACACGCGGCTTCCCAGCTGGGCGTTCTCCGGTGGCCGCGATTCTCTTTTGTGGCGCCTCCGTGATAAGACTGCGCGCGCAAAGATCGTAAAGACTATGAACGATGATCTCAAAGAGAAACTGGCAAAGGATTATAGCTATTGCCTCGTTGCACGCTATACCCCCGACACAACCGTCAATGGACTGAACATTTCCCAGGTGAACGTAAAGTGGGGTAACAAACCAACGGCAGACAACGAGATCCAGACTATTCTGAAAATGGTTGAAGCCGGCGGAGCACAAATGGTATTCTTCAGCATGGACGAAAAGGACCTGAAGATAATCATGCAGTATCCGTTCAACATGATCGCGTCCGATGCAGGTATCAACAAGTTTGGCTCAGGTGTTCCACATCCACGTGGTTATGGCACCAATGCCCGCGTGTTGGGAAGATATGTTCGTGAGATGAAGATCGTTCGCCTTGAGGAAATGATCCGGAGGATGTCATCATTGCCTGCACAGAAATTTCAGTTGAACGATCGTGGACTATTGCGGCCCGGCATGGCAGCGGACATTGTCGTGTTCGACGAAAACACAGTAACTGACAAGGCAACATTCGAAAAGCCCCACCAGTATTCAGTCGGTTTTCAATATGTAGTGGTAAATGGTAAAGTCACCATCGATGGAGGCAAGCATAACGGCACAAGAGCAGGAATAGTGCTGAAGGGGCGGGGAGTAAAATAGAGTGGAACTGAGTATTAGTCAATTGTTATTTTTACCAGCTGCATCATACTTATCGCATAACCCACTTTCGACGTTGGAAAGTCGGCCGAGTTAATGATTTCCATTTCCTTGATTTTGTCGGAGCCCTTCCACGACTTTCCACCATCCACTGTGTAATAGATCGAACCGAGAGAGTTATAGTTGCCAGGATCAGGGACTCCCGATCCAAACGTAAGTCCGGTTGTTTCGGAGAGAAATACCATTTCATAATTTGACCTTGGGAAGGCGGGGAGAGGATGCCACGTTTTTCCAAGATCGCTGGATTTTTGGATCGCCTGACCTGTTGCCGCGAAAGCAATGTTACTGTTGGTCACGGTGAGTGAATTACCACCCTGTATAGGGAAGTTACATTGTTCCCAGCTGTCACCACCATCTGTTGTGCGTAGCATAATGCCCCAGGTACTGAGTATGAGGCCGTTCATTTCATCGAAGAACCTGACGTGACGCATATCACCAGATATGTCATTCATGACTTTTACGTCCCACGTAACGCCAGCGTTCGTAGTCCTTATGATGGATTTTTTGCCCACAGCAAAGCCTACGTTCGAGTTTATGAAAAAAACGGATGTCAATTCATTTGGTTGAGCGCCCGGTACTGTCACACTCTCCCAGGTTTGACCGGCATCCTTTGTATGTAACACGAGGGCACCGATGGGGATACACCCTGTGACAGCATTGAGATAGTTGCAATTACTTCTTCCTCCAACTGCCCATCCTTCACTATCGTTGATGAATGAGAAGCCGTAGACAGGCATTGGGCTGTCGGCCTTCTGTTTGGCCCATGACCTCGCACCGTCGCGAGTTTGATAGATTGACCCGTCGTTAGTAGACAGGTAGCCCGTCGACTCGCTTGTAAACTTGATCGTCAGGAGGGCACCAGTAATAAGGGTACTTTCGTAGGGACTCCTGAAAGAAAGCTCCAGCCCTTCGATCTCAGTTGGACCAATTTTCTTATTGACCACGGGCTTAGGCTCCTGGTTGCAGCCGGCAAATATTAAAACCAATCCCCACACAATCGTTCCCGCTTTCATAGTTGATGTATTATTTGATCTTGATCTTCACCAACTCACCCAGGCTCAATGCATAACCTGTTGTGGCCGTTGGGATGCTTGCCGATAAGAGCATACGAGTTTCATAGACGTTGTCTGTACCGGTCCACGTTTGTCCACCGTCTTTGGTGTAGAACAATGAGCCGTGGTTGTAATCATTTATTCCGCCGTTACAAGCACATAGCCCGCGACCCAGCGCGAATCCCATTGTTTCGGAAATAAACTCGACCGCTTGAATGTTTTCCGGAAAAGACGGCAACGTAGTCCAGGTTTTCCCAAAGTCCAGCGATTTATGAAATGTGGTATAACCTGCAGAGTATGCGAGACTGCCGTTTGGAAGAGAAAGAGAGTTAGCACCCATGGCAGGGAAGGGATTTGAAACAGTCCACGAATTTCCGCCGTCGTGTGTACGGACCACTTTTCCAAATGAGCACGTGATCAGGCCATTCAGTTCACCGAAGAACTTTATGTCCTTCATGATTGCACCCAGGTCATCGATTGTGGTTTCATTCCACGTGGCACCGCCGTCGAGCGTTTCGAGAATAGTGCTGTAACCAACGGCAAACCCTTTTGTGGGATTCACAAAAGTGATTGATGCAAGTTCTGTGCGTTTTGTATTGGCTACCGTGACAGACTCCCATGAGTCGCCCGCATCTTTCGTGCGTAACAGGATCGCTCCGATCGGAATACACCCTGTTGCAGCGCAGTCACTTTTGCCGCCAACCGCCCAGCCGTCGTTGTCATTTACAAAATAAAGATCGTTGAGCGCTAACCCCGTGGGCGTGGTGACGGACTTCCATGAATTTCCGGCGTCAGTTGTCTTAAGAATCGCGCCAGTGAGCGTCGTGATATAACCGGCGGATTCGTTTAGAAAATTGACCGACGAATACAAGCCGCCTTCGACAGGCTTGCTAAATGTCAGTTCGAGACCCTCTATCCGTGTAGGCTCTTTCGGTTTAACCTGGGGCACGTCGGGAAGACCGCATCCGGCTAACGTGAAAACCAACCCCAGTGCAATCAATCCAGCTTTCATCGTTCTAATTTCCGAAAAAATCAGAAGATCAGAAAGTGATCATCGTACCGAAAAAAAGCGTTCGACCAGATAGCAGATCATCGGTTTTCCCGGTGTAATCGAAGTTATACAGGTAACCCCTCACGTTTTTGCGGTTCACAATGTTACTCAGGCCCGCGAATGCAACTGATGGAAACTTGTCGGCGATCGTGTACAACTTGCTGATGTTACACGAAATGTTTCCATAGTAGGGGAGACGCGCCATACCTTCTTTACCCGCGTAGGTCGGCACATACACCCGGAGTTGATCGTCGTAACGTGTGTCAATAACCGGGCTGTAGAACGTTCCCTGGCGGTACAGAAGAATGGTGCTGAATGACCATGTTGGACGGAAGCCCCAGATCACATTTCCACGAATGAAGTACTTAAGGTCGTAAGGCGACGAATACTTGGCGGTGCCGTCATCAGTCACAGCGTTCAACGTCGTGAGTGATATTTGCGCCTGCAGTTTACTCGACCTCGTGTATTTGTAATACAATTCAGCTCCTTGTATGCGTGTCGTGGCATTTCGTTGTGTTACTCTTTTGGTGAACAACGATAGTGTGCCCTCCGATTGTTTCTTTCCATAAACCAGGTCAGCCGAAAACTGATCGCTGGTGAGGAACAGCGCATCATCTTCGCCCTGGCTGAATTCATATTTGTTGTAGCGGCCATATGAGAAAAGCAACGCAAGTGGACTCGAAATCTCATAGCGCGCATTCGCCTGGTAACTTAAATAGTGTTTTTGGTTTTCCTCCGGCAGGTTGGTACGAAAACCTCCACCCACCGAAACTTTTTCAACCCCGTGATATTTTGTATATCCATAGACCTCGGTCGTTACGAGTTTCGAAGAGGCTACCGCGGAAGCATGTGGATATTGAGGGCCGATCGCATAATCGAATACGTTGAATGTGCCGTTGAAATCGGAGTAACGAACTTCCCGTGTGATGCCGGTTTTAAAATCGACAGCCCTGCCGGTTCGTTGAATATTAAATGACGTATAGTAATCTCTAAGATCCACCTTGAACGCGGATGCTCCGAAGTCATACTTCGCCGTCGAGTAGCTTACCCCCTGGTTGATTGAAATTTCCGAACGCCCGACAGGCTGTGCGAATGAGATCACTGAAAAATTTCTTTTCTTGTTTTGACTGAAGTTCCCGTCGAAGGTCGGTTCGATGTATTGAAAACGGTAAGTTTCACGAAGACTGTAATTGAACACTTTCAATTGCCCTTTCTTTCTGGTATTCAGATACCAATGGATCCCAAGATCATTCGAGTCGAACTTTTTTAGTCTCGCCAATGAAGTTTCATTCACCGCTTTCAGCAAGAATGACGGCTGGTAGTTGGTGAAGATCGTCATGGCCGAACGTTTCCCGGTGTTGAATTCACTAAACCAACCGATGCTTGCCAGTGTGAGTGAAAGTTTGTGAGACGGTTTTTTTGGGATGGCTGCTCTTGTTTCGAGCGCGATGAGACCCGACGTAGTTCCACCGAATTCGAGTGGCGGGTTGCCGGGAAACACCTGCACCTTGTTGATCAATTGAGTATTGAACAGGCTGAATGTTCCGATGCCGTTCAGTTGAGAGTACCGCACTGCATCGTGGATCGGCACGTTGTCGAGAAAGATTCCCGTCTCGGCGGGACTGCTCCCACGAAGACTGATGTTAGCCGATTCGTCCAGCGTTGTTGCCGAGGGCAATGCGTTCACGGCCAGTATCGGGTCGGCTTTTGATGATGGGTTGCGATAAACGTCGAGTTGACTAAAAGTGTTCGTTTTAAATTCTTCGGCAATCAGACGCTGAGCGGTGATGACCACTTCATCCATGGTCTTCGATGAAGCATTCAGGGCAATGTAGATCGTACACGGTGCGTTGCCGGCAGGTACCCACCTTTCCTGATAGCCAATGAAACTCACGATCAACGTGTCGGCGAATCTCAACGCAATCGAAAATGTTCCGTCCGGTGACGAAGACACGCCGACCAACGGATCTGATTTCAGTCGCACGTTTGCCCCCGGAAGGACGTCGCCGTTCTGTTCGGATATTTTCCCGGTGATGACATGGCACGGCTGGGCGATGGCGGGTGCAATGATGCCAGTCAATACAATGATCAGAAGAGCTCGGAAGGGCATGGGGTTCGGTGTTTGTAATCGTTGTTGGTTGTTCGTTGTTCGTTGTTCGCGGCTACGACGATGATTATCCCTGCCGCGAACAACTAACAACGAACAACGAGCAACTAATTTCCCAACGCTTTCTGCTTCGCCTTCGGGAGCAATTGCTGTTTCACCCACGCAAGGTTGGGTTCTACTTTGAGTGCTTTCTCGTAAATAGCAATAGCATTCGACCACTGGCTTTCGGAAGAATAGGCCTGGCCAAGGAAAACCAGGGTATCGATATACAGCCAGTTGTTCTTCAGGTTTTCGGGTTGCTTTTCGAACAATGCGATCGCCTTTTCATAAGCTTTGATCCCCTCCGCCACGTCGCCTCCAAACATTGCTGGTGTGAACATCTTCGAGTTTGCCTGTATCTTCCAGACAAACGCCGACTCTGGTGCTGCCTTCATGGCCTCTTCGATCAGTGAACCGCTTTTTGGTCCAAGCACCATTCCCATCATCGAACTATATGCCATCTTCAGGCCGTAGAGAGCACTAAGCAATGCCTTTGCTTCCGCTTTCGTCTTATCATCTTTAGAAAGGGCCTCGAGATGTTCTTCTGTTACTTTATAGTATTTGTCGAAACGGTCTTCATCGCGGCTTCGCATGGTGCCGCTCATTAATCCATATTGGCTCAAGGCAAGATTCCACCGGAGTGTTGCGTCTTTTGGGTTCTTATCGAACGCTGTTTGTTTGTCGGCCACCGCTTTATCCCATAAGGCATTCGTTTGCGCTACGTCGGCGTTGCCTATGTAAGCGGTGTACGACAGGGGATCGGTTGCCTGCGCGAATGCCGGTTGAATAAGGGCAAGGCAGAGCCAGGTACAGGCGCACATCAGTGCGGTACGGATGATGGTTTTCATATGTGTTGGGTTTAAATGATTACCTGGTTATTAAGGTTTTCATGTTTTGTATACGACAAAACTATAAATTAGTTTGTAATGCAAACTAGTTTGACGATATTTATTTGTTGCCTATTTTTGCTGATATTAGCCCTGAAGATGTATTCCGACCTCGATCCTGTACTTCATTCGCAGGTAAGACTTGCCATTGTTTCCATACTGATGACTGTAGAGGAGGCAGAGTTCAATCACCTTAAAGAGACCACGAAAGCGACGGCGGGAAACCTGAGTTTCCAGATCGGCAAACTTGAAGAAGCGGGATATGTGAAAGTGAAAAAGACCTTTCGCGACAACTATCCACTAACGGTTTGTAAACTTACCCCAAAGGGGAAAGGGGCATTCGAAGCGTATGTGCAGAGTATAAAGAAGTACTTGAATTTATGAGTGAGGTCAGGACGATCAATTCAGCAGTGCCTTCAACCTCTTCAGCTCTGCCTGGTTATCAGTAGAATGAATTGCATTCACAATCCCTTCTTTCTCCCTTGTGGTAAGTCTCCAGCTCAGTGAAGCGCGCGCGTTGTTCTGGCGGATGCTGTCCATCTTCTGAAGAATGGGAACATAACTTTCCGCCTGGTACTCGAGGTCGACGCGCGAGATCGGGAGCGGGAACCATGCCCGCGCCTGGCCGATGAGCAGATCGGTATTGATATCCTGGAAGTTCTCGAAGTTGTTGTACACACTGCTGATCGGCTGTGTGATATCGTCGACGATCGTTTGGCCGGTCTTGGGCTGAATGTTTCCAAGCTTCGGGGAATCGCGGATCGACACGAAGATGACTCCACTGGTATTGGCTGCAATCCAGTCTTTGAATGAATACATGAAGCGGAAGGCGTCGTTCATCCCGAAGTTATCGGAGATACCTGCATCCATGATCTGGATCGGCGGCTCGGTGGGCAGCGTTGTGTTCGGCGTGATATAAGGAAAGGTTGCACTCATGCGCAATGCACTGAGGAACCGGAGGCTGTCGGCGCCGAGGTCGTGGAACGCACGCTGGAAATCAGTTCCGGCGATCTTCGACGCATCATATCCCTGCATGTCGAGTATGTCGCAGTTGAAGAAACTCACGGGCCTCGATGCGATGTACATTTTGCGGCCATCATTGACGACAGTCGGCGTAAGCACCACCAGCGGGATCAAACCTTCATCTTCGGGTTTGCGATAGGCACTGATCGGCTTATCCATCATGCCTTCGGTGATCTGGTTGAGTTGCTGCTCGAATGTATAAGCTCTGTCTTTTTCGTAAGCATTGTCGGCGTACACAAACCGAGTAAACCCCACGAAGAGATCGTTAGCCAGCAAACTGAAGATAAGCGGGTTCAGGTTGTCTGTCGAGATCTTTTCACGATGGATGTATGAATACGGTCTTACATGCTCCCCTTGTTTTTCACGAAGTATAAGTTCCCTGAAATAGCTGGCGCCGATCAACCCACCCGATGCACCTGTGATCAGCACACTGTGGTTCATCAGCTTCCCATCGGTAACACTGTCAGCAGTCTGGAGTGAATTGAGTGCCCAGAGAGCAGCGCGTTTGCCGCCGCCACTCACACACAGGAAGACGAGTCTCGGAGGTTTGTCGAATTTTTTTCGCCAGTTGTCGAGCATCGGTATGGCGGCTGCCCTGTCCTCGTTGATGAACGTGCTGTCGTTGAGAAGCCGCAGGTTCTTCACCGAGTATTCAACCGGCTGTTTTCCATAATCCAATCCGAAGGCCTTGTAGGGTTTGGAGAACACGCCCTCGCCAGCCAGGTAATTGATTACCAGGAACAACGTCAGGGCTGCGGTCGACGACCAGTTACCGAACCAGTATTCGAAAGCTCCGGCGAACATCACAAACACGGTAAGAAAAATGATACAGCTAGCCGCAGCTGGCAACTGGAATACCGGCCAGTCTTTGAAAATTCCGAGAATTACGATCAATGCAAAGATCAGTACTTCGATGATCACCAGGTTGAACTGGTTCTGGTCGAATACCTGCAGGATGGTGGACTTGTCGTAAAAGTTATGTTCGTCTACTTTCCTGAACCGCAGGCTGCTGTCGACATAATAGTCGACGCGTTCCTGCCGTTTCTTCGCGATATCTAGTTTCTTCATGGCGCTCGCGCGAGTCACCTTAACTCTTTGTTTGATCTTTTCGTCGATCCGGCAGACGACGTATTTGAAAATGTCCTTGTTGGTCAGACGGAAATACGTGAAGAAGAGACCAGTCATCACAGCATAGCCGACCAGCACACCGGTCACATTCATAACCAGATCCGACCCGGTGATGTACTGGTTATTGCGTTGGAACGAGATCACTTCGACCAGGTAGGTGATGATGAACACCAGCGGGATGAAGCTGTTGTTGACTACAAACTTGGTGAACGGGCGCGACAGGGCACCGACAAACGAGAAACGGTGGCCATCGTTGATGTAGCACGTGATGTGAAACGCCGTCGAGAAACCTGCGATCACCATTCCCATGATGAAGAAGCTCCGGAAATTTACTTTGTTAAGATATTCGG
>WUUC01036992.1_pt1 | contig 19293 bp, 15 predicted proteins | sample 6278441 | NCBI WGS metagenome assembly WUUC01 (sample SAMN13675441, study PRJNA597444) | soil metagenome | isolation source: soil | place: USA: Washington | collected 2017-10 | reverse complement strand
CCGTGCCGCTCATCGGCGAAGTGAAGGTCGCCGGCCTGTCGGCTTCCGAGGCCGGCTCGCAGATTGCGGGCGCGCTCAAGCGCGGCAAGTTCCTGGTCAACCCGCAGGTGCACGTGGCCATGACCACCCTGCGCAGCCGCCAGGTGTCGGTGCTGGGCCTGGTGGCGCGGCCCGGGCGCTACGCGCTCGACGAGACCAGCTCGCAGCTCGCCGACGTGATCGCGGCGGCAGGCGGCGTGGGACCGACCGGATCGGAACAGGTCACGGTGATGCGTGACGGCAAGGCGCACAAGGTGGCGCTGCTCGCCAAGAGCTTTCCGCTCAAGGGCGGCGAGACCATCTACGTGGAGCGCGCGCCGGTGTTCTACATCTACGGCGAGGTGACGCGGGCGGGCGCCTATCGCCTGGAGCCCAGCATGACGGTCATGCAGGCCATCTCGCTGGGCGGCGGAATCACCCCGCGCGGCAGCGACCGGCGCCTCAAGCTGCGCCGCACCGCCGCGGACGGCAAGATCGTCGAGACCGACGCCGACCCAAGCGACATCGTCAAGGCCGACGATGTGATCTACGTCAAGGAAGCGATTTTTTAAGGAGCGCCGATAATGGACTTCACACAATTTCTCCTCGCGCTGCGCGCCCGGCGCAAGGCGTTCCTGATGGTTTTCGTGGCCACGGTGGTCGCCGCCATCGCAGTGGCGCTCATCGTGCCGAAGAAGTACGTGAGCACGGCGACGGTGGTGGTGGACCTGCGCGACGAGCAGGCGCTGACGCCGACGCGCTCGGCGCTGGGCATCGGCCGGGAGCGCGCGGCCTACGTCGCCACCCACATCGACCTGATCAAGAGCGGCCGCGTGGCCACCGCCGTGGCGCGCGAGCTCAAGATGGCCCAATGGCCGGGCATGAGAGAGAGCTTCGAGGCCGATACCGGCGGCGTAGGCTCGATCGAGGACTGGATCGCGGCCGCGCTGCTCGAGAACCTCGAGGTGGAAGCTTCGGCGGGCAACCTCATCACCATCAACTACTCGTCCGAGAATCCGCGCGCCGCCGCCCAGATTGCCAACGGCTTCGTGACCGCCTACCTTGCCACCGCGCTGCAACTGCGCACGGAGCCCACGCGCGAGGCTTCGGAATGGTTCGAGGAGCAGCTGAACGGGCTGCGCTCGCGGGTGCAGCAGGCGCAGAACAAGCTCACGGCGTATCAGAAGGCGAAGGGCATCGTCGCCGTCGACGAGCGCGTCGACATCGACACGGAGCGCCTGTCGGCGCTCTCCACGCAGGTGCTGGCGGCGCGCAACGCGACCTACGACGCCGCGACCCGCTACCGCCAGGCGAGCGAGCTGCTGCAAAGCGGCGCGTCGCCCGAGGCGATTCCGGACGTGCTGTCGAGCAGCTACATCAGCGGCATGCGCGCCGAGCTGATCCGCTCGCAGGCGCGGCTGGCCGAGGCGGCCACGGTGCTCGGCCCCAACCATCCGGCGTACCAGCGCATCGCCGCGGAAGTGCAGGGGCTGCGCGACAAGCTCGGCGAAGAGATGAAGAAGCTGGTGGCCGGCCTGGGCAATGCGGTGCAGCAGGCGAAGAAGCGCGAGCAGGAGCTGCAGGCCGCGGTCGAGGCGCAGCAGGCGCGCATCATGCAGACGAAGGACGAGCGCGTACAGCTCGCCGCCATGACGCGCGAGGTGGACAACGCGCAACGCTCCTACGACACCGTGCTGGCGCGCTACATGACCACGCGCATCGAGAGCCGCGCACGGCAGGCAGATGTCGCGGCGCTCACTCCGGCGCTGGAGCCGCTCAAGCCGGCTCACCCGAAGGTCGGGCTGATATCCATGCTTTCGGTCGTGCTCGGCGTTCTGCTCGCCGCCGGCACGGTATACCTGCTCGAAGTCATCGACCGTCGTGTCCGTTCACGCGCCGACCTCGAGGCCCGGCTTGCCGTGCCGTCGCTCGGCCGGCTTTCCAGGTGGCAGCCCACGGGCGGCAGGCTGCTTCCGGCACCGAGCGGCGCTGCCCGCGCCTTACCCCATCCCTGGTGAGAACCGACCATGCTACTGAAACCGTCTGACAAGATTCTGCCCCTCGAGGGCCCCGCGCGCGGCACCGGCTCAGCCGGGCGCCAGATCGGCGCGATCCTGATGGATGAAGGCAAGCTCACCCCGTCGGACGCCGAGCAGGTGCTCGCTCGCCAGCGCGAGCTCGGCTGGCGCTTCGGCGAGGCCGCAATCGAGCTGAACCTCATCACCGACAGCGACCTGCGCCAGGCGCTCGCCAAGCAGTACGAGTTTCCCTACCTGGTGTCCGGCCCGGAAGGGGTCAGCAAGGAGCTGATCGCGGCCTGGGACCCGTTCCATCCCACCGTCGAGGAGCTCAGGACGGTGCGCACGCAGCTGCTGCTGCGCTGGTTCAATCCCGAGGCCGGCCGCCGCACGCTCGCGATCGCGAGCGCATGCCCGCGCGAGGGCCGCAGCTTCATTGCCGCGAATCTCGCCGTGGTCTTCTCGCAGCTCGGGCAGAGGACGCTGCTCATCGACGCGGACTTCCGCTCGCCGCGGCAGCAGACCATCTTCAACATTCCCGACCGGTTCGGCCTTTCCTCGGCGCTTTCGGGACGCGCCGACCTCAGCGTGGCGCTGCCGGTAAGCGGGCTCACCGGGCTTTCGGTCCTGCCGGCCGGGCCGCTGCCGCCCAACCCGCTCGAGCTGCTCTCGCGCGCGAGCTTCGCCGCGCTGCTCGCCAAGGCCGAGTCGGAGTACGACACCATCATCATCGACACGCCGCCTGCCACCGCGTATGCCGATGCGCAGTGCATCGCGTTCCGCGCGCACGATGCGCTGCTCGTCACGCGCCAGAACCATTCGCGCGTCGCGGACAGCGAGCGTGCCGTGCGCGAGCTGTCCGACGCGAGCGCGCGCATCGTCGGCACGGTAATGAACGCGTTCTAGCATGGCCGCCTCCGCTGCCCTGCGGGAAAGCGCGCTGCAGCGCCATGGGTGGATCCTGCTGGCGGCGGGACTCATCCTGGGCGCCGCCGCGGCCGGCGCCGGGCTCGCAGTTGGCGAGCTCGACGCGCTGTACACCACGCTGGCGCTTGCCTTGTGCATCGGGACGCTGATCGACTTTCGCATCGGCGTCGTCGCCCTGTTGCTGATCCTGCCGTTCTCGAGGAGCATCTACTTTCCGCACTCCCTGCTGGGCATCAACGGACTCAATCCGCTCAACGTGATGCTCGCGGGAACTCTGCTCGCCTGGTTGCTGCGGGGCGGCGGCCCGCGCGGCTTCTCCGGGTTTCTGCCTGCACCGCTGCTGTGGCTTTTCATCCTGCCCATCGCGATCGCCGCCATGATCGGCCTGCCGCACGTGGACCAGATCCCGTCGTATCTGTTCGAGGGAGACAATCACGTCGGAGCCTACATTCGCGACCAGGTGAAGCCGCTGCTCATTGTGGCCGCAGCGCTCATGGTCGGCGCCGCCGTGGCCACCTCGCAGAAGCCGGAGCGATTCCTGGTCCCCATCGTGCTCGCGATGTGGCCGCTTGCCCTGCTCGAGATCGGGTTCTTCATCGCCTCCGGGGCGAGCCTGGCTGTCGTGTCCGGCCGGGACGAGCGCGCCTTCTTCGAGCCGCTGGGCCTGCACTCGAACGAGCTCGGGCGATTCCACATGGTGGCCTACGCGTTCCTGCTTTTCTGCTGGTGGGAAACCAAGAGCCCGGGGCTCAGGCGGCTGCTGCTCGTCACCCTCGGTCTGATCGTGGTCGCCCTGCTGCTCACCTTCTCGCGGGCGGCCTTTCTCGGCTTCCTGCTGACGAGCGCGCTGTTCATGTTATGGAAGTTCAACCGCAAGACGCTGTCGCTTGCCATGCTGGCTACGGCGCTGGCGATGCTGTTCCTGCCGGTCTACTTCTACGAGCGCGCTACCACGGGCTTCGGCGAGGGTCTGAACAGCCTGACCGCGGGCCGCCTCGACGGCATCTGGCTGCCGCTGTTGCCGGAGCTGGCTAAAAGTCCGATCTGGGGCAATGGGCTGAGCTCGCTGAAGTGGTCCGAGCCGATGCGGCTGGGCGCCATGCTGCCGGTAGGCCATGCTCACAACGCCTACCTGGAAGCGCTGCTCGACATGGGTATCGTAGGGCTCGTGCTGCTTCTCGCCTTCTACCGGTATGTATGGAAGCATTTTCGCCTCCTCAGCAGCAACCTGCAGCTCAGCCCCGAGCTGCGCGGCTACTTTCAAGGCGGTACGGCCGCGCTGGCCGCGTTCCTTGCAACCGGCATGAGCGGCAGCAGCCTCAGACCGGACGGCGAATTCAGCTACCTGTGGGTAGCGATCGGCGTAATGCTCGGGCTGCTCGCGCGCAAACCGGCCGCTTGAGTGGCGAAGGCGCACGTCTGCTTCGTCGCGCCGCGCGCCTGGCCGGTGCTGTCGGCCGACCCGCGCATTCCGCAAGTGGGCGGCGCCGAGGTACAGCAGTGCACCCTGGCGCGGCTGTTCGCCGCGAGCGGCTCCCGGGTGTCGATGATCTGCTTCGATTACGGCCAGCCCGACCAGGTCGTGATCGACGGCGTGACGGTGCACAAGGCCTACCGCCAGGACGCCGGCCTGCCCGGTATGCGTTTCCTCTATCCGCGGCTCACGGCCGTTTGGCGCGCCCTGCGCGCGGCAGGCTCGGACATCTACTACTGCCGGGCAGCCACCGTGTGGGCCGGGGTCACGGTCGAATTCTGCCGCCGGTACGGCCGGCGCTCGGTCTACGCCGGCGCTTCGGACATGGATTTCGTTCCCGACCAGGGCGGGCAGATCCGCTTCGCCCGCGACCGCTGGATTTTCCGCCGGGGACTCGCCGCGGTCGACCGGATCGTGGCGCAGAACGAAGTGCAGCGCGCCAGCTGCCTGGCCAACTACGGGCGCGATGCGGTGGTCATCCAGAGCTGCTACGCCCGGCCGCCGAGCAGCGCGCTGCCGGGCGAGGCCGATCGCGTGCTGTGGGTCGGCAGGATGGAGCCGGGCAAGCGCCCTGAGCTGCTGCTCGAGCTCGCCGCGCGGCTGCCGCATCGGCGCTTCACCATGGTGGGCGGCCCGGGCAAGGGCCGGGAGCGCCTGTTCGAGAGCGTGCAGCGCCGCGCGGCCCAGCTGCCCAACGTGGAGCTGACCGGCTTCCTGCCCCTCGCGCAGGTGGAGCCGTGGTTCGACCGCGCGCGGGTTTTCGTGAACACCTCGGTGTACGAGGGGATGCCCAACACGTTCCTGCAAGCCTGGGCGCGTGGGGTGCCGACCATCGGCACCGTCGACGTCGGAACGCCGGTCAACCGGGTGTTCCGCGAAATCGGCGACGGCGCGGCCGCCATCGAAGCGCTGTTCGAAAGCCGCGCGGGCTGGGAAAGCGCCTCGCGGCGCTGCCGCGAGCATTTCGAGCGTACGCATTCGAGCACCGAGGTGCTGGCGCGCTATGCGAGGCTCTTCGACGAGCTGGCGGCATGACCGCGGCAAGCAAAGCCGTCTCATGGCGCCGGCTGAAGCGCCGCGCCGTATCGATCGGCGCGCTGAAAGCCTTCGACAAGGCGGTGCAGTTCCTGCTGCCGGTGATCCTGGTGCGCGCGCTGGACACCGCCGCTTTCGGCGAGTACCGGCTGCTGTTTCTGGCGCTCGGAACGGTCACGCTCGCCTCGCTCAACATGACCGCCGGCGGGCTGTACTACTTCCTGCCCCGCTCCGACGAACGCCACAAGCGGCTGTATATCAACCAGGCGCTGATTTACATGACGGCGGTGAGCCTCGCCTGCGCATGGGCCGTGAGCCCGTGGAACCCGCTGCTGCCCCAGACGCTGCTGCCGCTCGCGCAGTACGGCCTTCTGGTGCCGGCTTTCGTGATGCTGTGGATGAGCGCGATGATGCTCAACACGCTTCCCACCGTGGACGAAAAGATCCCGGTCCAGGCTTATGCGACGCTCAGCGTGTCGCTGCTGCGCGTGCTGCTGGTCGGACTAGGCGCCTGGTTCACCGGCGATCTGCTGGTAGTGCTGTGGCTCTTGATCGCGCTCGCGCTGATCAAGCTGGGCATGCTCTTGTTCTACATCCGCCGCGTGCATGGGCTCGGGCCGCCCTGGTTCGAGCGCAGGAAGTTCGGCGAGCAGTTCCGGCGCGTAGCTCCCTTCGGCGTCTCCAACGCGCTTTTCGGGCTGCGCGCGCAGGCCGACCAGTGGGTGGCGGCGAGCGTGTTCGCCCTGTCGAGCTTCGCCGCGTTTTCCATCGCGGGGATGGTCAGCCAGCTCGTGCAGCTCTTCCGGGTATCGGTGCTGAACGCCTTGCTGCCGCAGATGAGCCGCATGCACGCCGCGGGCGACATGCACGGCATGGTCGAGATGAACCGCCGCGGCAATGTGATGGTCGGCATGCTGCTCTACCCGGTGCTCGGCTTCATCTTTGCGTTCGCCGAGGACATCGTCACCCTGGTGTACACCGCAGCCTATGTGGAGGCGGCTTCCGCCATCCGCGTGTACGCCTTTGCCCTGGCGCTGCGGGTGATCGAGGTGGCGAGCCTGCTGCTCCTGCTCGGCCTGGGCCAGTTCGCGCTGCGGGTCAATTTGCTGGTGCTGGGCGTGTCGGTGGTGATCAGCTGGCTGGGCGCCCTGCAGTTCGGGCTCGCGGGCGCGGCCGCCGGAAGCGTGGTCGCGGCGTATCTGGACCGCGCGCTGCTCCTGCGCCGCATATCGGCGCACAGCGGGATTCCGCTCGCCCAGCTGCAGAACTGGCAGGGCCTCGCCCAGTCGATGGCGCTCGCGGCGCTCACCGCTCTGCTCGCCTGGGGCAGCGCCGGCTTGTTCGCGCGGCATGGCTCGCCGCTGCTGCGCCTGCTGGTTGGCGCGGCGGTATTCGCCGCCGTATACGGCTGCAGCTACCTGCGGAGCCGCACGAAATGAGGGCGCTGTTCGTGACCGGCACGCTGGGATACGGCGGCGCCGAGGGGCATTCCATAACCTTGGTCAACCGGCTCGCCGGCCGCGGCCACGAGTGCCACGCCGTCTACATCAAGGCAGGGGAAAGCGAGCTGCTCGAGCGCTTATCGGGCGCGGCGAGCGTGCGCGGCCTCGGGGCGACGCGCTACCTGGACTTTGCGGCGCTGCGCGCCTTCGCCGCCCACTTGGCGCGGCTGCGTCCCGCGGTGGTGCTGGCGGCCAACCCGTACGCGCTGCTGTATGCGCGGCTTGCACTGCAGCGCTCGCGGGTGCGCGCGGCGCTCGCTGTCAGCTTTCATACGACGGTGCCGCTGCACGCGAAAGAGCGGCTGCAGCTCGCCTGCTACCGCCCGCTCTTCTGGACGGCCGATTGCCTGGTGCTGGTGTGCGAAGCGCAGCGGCGCTACTGGCGCCGCCGCATGCTGTGGGCGAAGCGGACCGAGGTGATCCACAACGGCGTCGACCCCGAGCATTGGCGGCCCGGCGCGCCGCAGGAATGCGCCGCCGCGCGCCGCGCGGCAGGGCTGGAAGAGGGCGACTTCGTCGTCGGGCTGTGCGCGAAGCTGCGCCCGGAGAAAAATCCGGTTCAGCTGGTCGAGGCGATCGCCGCGCTGCGCGCGCGCGGCATTCCGGCGCGCGCCCTGCTTATCGGCGATGGCCCCATGCGGGGCGCCGTCGAGGCGCGCGCCCGCAGCGCCGGCGTCGCCCGCGATGTGCTCATCACCGGCTTGCGGCAGGACGTGCGGCCCCTGGTTTCGGCGTGCGACGTGGTGGTGCTTTGCAGCGTCGCGGTGGAGACCTTTTCGATCGCGGCGCTCGAGGCCATGGCGCTCGGCAAGCCGGTGGTGCATTCGCACATCGGCGGCGCGGCCGAGATGATCCGCCCGGGCGAGAACGGCTTTCTTTTCCCCGTCGGCGACACGCAAGCGCTGGTCGAGCGGCTGGCGGCGCTTGCGCCGCGCGAGACGCGCCGGCGCGCGGGACTGGCCGCGCGGGCGACGGTCGAGGCGCGCTTTTCGGAAAGCGCCATGGTCGAGCGCTACGAATCACTGCTTTTGGAACTCAATTCGGCAAGGAGCAATCGTGGAAACCTACGAACAAACGCGCCAGCGCATTAGCGCTCATCCGCGCAGCTGGCTGGTAACCGGGGCCGCGGGCTTCATCGGCTCGCACCTGGTGGAGCACCTGCTCATGCTGGACCAGACGGTGGTCGGGCTGGACAACTTTTCCACCGGCAAGCCGGAGAACCTGGAGCTGGTGCGCCAGGCCGTGGGCGAAGCGCGCTGGAGCCGGTTCCGCTTCGTCCAGGGCGACATCCGTTCGCTGGACGCCTGCAGCGCCGCCTGCGCCTCGATCGACGTGGTGCTGCACCAGGCCGGCCTGGGCAGCGTGCCCCGCTCGATCGACAAGCCGCTGCGCACGCACGACAGCAACGTGAATGGATTCCTGAACATCCTGGTGGCCGCGCGCGACGCGGGCGCCACGCGGCTGGTCTACGCCAGCTCGAGCGCCGTCTATGGCGACCACCCGGGGCTGCCCAAGGTCGAGGCGCAGCTCGGGCGCGCGATGTCGCCTTACGGCCTGAGCAAGCGCATCAACGAGCTGTATGCGGACGTGTTCGCGGCCTGCTACGGCTGCCAGAGCGTGGGGCTGCGCTATTTCAATGTCTTCGGGCCGCGCCAGGACCCCGACGGGCCGTATGCCTCGGTGATTCCGGCATGGATCGGGGCGCTGGTGCGCGGCGAGACCGCCTATATCAACGGCGACGGGTCGGCCGCGCGCGACTATTGCCATGTCGACAACGTGGTGCAGGCCAATCTGCTGGCCGCGATGGTGCAGGACCCGCAGGCGCTCGGGCAGGCGTACAACGTGGCGGTCGGTGAGCAGACCACGCTGAACGGGCTGTTCGATCTCCTGCGCACCCTGCTCGCGCAACGCCTGCCCCATCTGCGCACCGTGCGTGCCGTGCATCGCGCGCCGCGGCTCGGCGACATGCAGCTCTCGCGCGCCGACGTCGGCAAGGCCGAGCGGCTTCTGGGCTATCGCGCCACTCTCGACCTGGCCTCGGGCCTGGCGCGCACCATCGACTGGTATATCGGGCACTTGCGGCCCGCCGAGCAAAGGAGCACGGCCCATGTCTGAGGTGCTCGAGCTCACCCCGCAGCCCGCGCCCGCGCTGCGCGAGCAGCCGTGCCTGGCGAGCGTTGCCGTGGTCGGCCTGGGCTACGTCGGCCTGCCGGTGGCGGTGGCCTTCGGCAAGGAGCGTCCGACCATCGGCTACGACCTGTCGAGCAAGCGCATCGAAAGCCTGCTCCACCTGGTCGACGCGACCGGTGAAATCCCCGCCGGCGAGCTCGCGCAGGCGAGGCAGCTGCGCGCCACGGGCGATCCGGCCGAGCTGGCCCGCGCGGAATTCATCATCGTCGCGGTGCCCACGCCGATCAGCGCGGCGCGCCAGCCCGACCTGCGCCCGCTAGAGCTGGCGAGCCAGACGGTCGGGCGGCACATGCAGCCGGGGGCAACCGTGATCTACGAGTCGACCGTGTATCCGGGCGCGACCGAGGAAGTCTGCGTGCCGATTCTGGAGAAGCACTCGGGCATGCGCTGGCGCCAGGACTTCCACGTCGGCTATTCGCCCGAGCGCATCAACCCCGGCGATCGCGAGCATACCTTTACCAAGATCCTGAAGGTGGTCTCCGGCGACGACGCCGACACGCTGGAGAAAGTGGCGCAGCTGTACGGCTCGGTGGTGAAGGCCGGGGTGTACCGCGCGCCCTCGATCAAGGTGGCCGAAGCCGCCAAGGTCATCGAGAACACGCAGCGCGATCTCAACATCGCCTTCGTCAACGAGCTGGCCATCATCTTCGAGCGGCTCGGCCTGGACACCGCCGAGGTGCTGAAGGCCGCCCAGACCAAATGGAACTTCCTGCCGTTCCGCCCCGGCCTGGTGGGCGGGCACTGCATCGGCGTGGATCCGTACTACCTCACGCACAAGGCGGAGCTGCTGGGCTACCACCCCGAGGTGATTCTGGCCGGCCGGCGCATCAACGACGGCATGGGAAGCCACATCGCGCGCAAGACCGTGCAGCAGATGATCCATGCCGGCCGCAACATCAAGGGCGCGCGGGTGAACATCCTCGGCCTCACGTTCAAGGAAGACGTGCCCGACATCCGCAACTCCAAGGTGATCGACATCATCCGCGAGCTGCACGAGTTCGGCGTGCAGACCTTCGTGCACGACCCCACCGCGAGCGCGGAGGAAGCGCTGAGCGAGTACGGCGTGCGCCTGTGCGCCTGGGAAGATCTGCCAGCGGCCGACGCGCTGGTGCTCGCCGTGGCGCACCGGCGCTTCGTCGAGCTGCCGCCGCAGGCCTACCTGGAGAAGATCGTGCGCCGCGGCTGCCTGGTCGACATCAAGTCCGTCCTGGATGCGGGCGCGCTGCGCCGCGAAGGATTAAGCGTATGGCGACTCTGACCCGCCTGGTCATGACCGGACCCGCGCCCGCGGCACGCGGAGGCCTCGCCAGCGTGATCGCAGCTTACCGTGCGCACGGGCTGTTCGAGCGCTGGCCGATCGACTACGTCGCCGCGGACCTGAAAGCCCCCGCGCGGGTGGCCGCCTTGCTCGCCCAGCACCGCAGGATCGTGCTGCACGTCCACACTGCCGCGCGGCCGGGCTTCTGGCGCGCCGCATGGTGCGCCGGCGCCGCGCTCGCCGCCCGCTGCCCGGTCATCCTGCACCTGCACGGCGGGGGATTCGAGCGCTTCTACGATGCGAGCAACCTCGCCGCGCAGGCGCTGATGCGCTTTCTGCTGGAGCATGCGGCCTGCGTCGCCGTGCCCTCGCAGCTTTTGGCTGGCTGGGTGCACTCCGTGAGCCCGGCGGTACGCGCGACTTTGCTGCCCAACCCGGTAGAGCTGCCGGTGCTGCAGGCAACGCCGCGGCCGAACCTGGTCCTTTTCCTGGGCAGCCTGCACCGCGAGAAAGGCATCTTCGACCTGCTCGAGGCGCTGTCGCAGCTGCGCGCCGCGGTCCCCGACGTGCGCCTGGTTTGCGCCGGGGAGGGCGAGCGCGGCCCGGTCATGCGCTATGCCGAGCGCCTGGGCATCGCAGACGCGGTGAAATTCACCGGCTGGGTCGGACCCTCGGGCAGGCGCGTTCTGCTGGAAAGCGCTGCGGTCTACGCGCAGCCCTCGTACGCCGACGGCATGCCGATGAGCCTGCTCGAGGCGATGGCCGCCGCCGTGCCGGTGGTCGCCTCGACCGCCGGCGGCACGGCCGAAGTGCTGGTCGACGGGACGAGCGGGCTGCTGGTCGCGCCAGGCGACTGCGCGACGCTGCAGCGGCTGCTGCGCAAGCTGCTGCTCGATCGCAAGCTCGCGGCGCGCATCGGCGCGGCGGGCCGCGAGACCGTGCGCGCGCGCTTCAGCGCCGAGCACGCGGTGCCCAGGCTGGAAGCCATCTACGCCGGCATCGGGCTTAGCCAGACGGGGATCCATTCATCGCCATGGCCGGCATCGCAGGCTGGATAGCGGCCGCGCGCAGCGCGGTCGACGAGAACGCCATCGGGCCGATGCTGGCGGCGCTCGAGCATCGCGGCATCGCCGGCCAGGTCGGCTACGTGGAGCGCGATCGCAAGCGCCAGGCGGTGCTGGGCGTTTCGCTGCGCGATTGCGCCGCGCAGATCGCCCTGGTCCTCGACGGCACGATCGTGAACGCAGCGGAGCTGCGCAAGCGCCTGCTCGGGCACGGCTTCAAGTTCGCCGGCGAGTCGGCCGAGGAAGTGCTGCTGCGCGCCTACCAGTACTGGGACAAGGATGCGGTCAAGCAGATGAGAGGCGCCTTCGCCTTCGCGATCTGGGACGCCCGCAAAGACCGGCTGCTCATCGCACGCGACCGCTTCGGCGAGAGGCCGCTGTACCTGCACGAGCAGGACGGCATCCTGTACTTTGCCTCGGAAGCGAAAGCGCTCCTCGAGGCGCCGAAGCTGCAAAAGCGCGTCGACCTGGGCGCCCTGCGGGACTATCTTGCGCATGGCTATGTGCCGGGCCCGCGCACGCTGTTCACGGGGATCCGCAAGCTGCACCCGGGCAGCTATGCGCTGTGGCAGTACGGCAAGCTGCACGAAGTGCGCTACTGGGTGCCGCCGGACCGCGCTCCGTACGTCAAACGCAAGAACGACCGCGTCGTGGAAGGCTTTCTCGCCTCGCTCGAGGAAGCTGTCGCGTTGCAGCCGGCCGAGGGCATCTTTCTTTCCGGCGGGCTGGATTCCACGATGCTGCTCGCGCTGGCGAGCGCCAAGGGCGCGAAGCCCAAGTCCTTCTCGCTGCGCCTGGAAGGCGACAAGGCGGGCGCTCTGGCCGCGCATGCCGCCAAGCACTTCGGCGCCTCGCATGACGAGATCGTCGTGCCACCCACCGAGCTGGTGGCGCACCTGGAGTACCTGGTGTCGTGCCGCGACGCCCCGGTATCGCGGCCGGCGGACCTGGCGCTCTGCCGGCTCGCCAGCGAAGCCGCACGCAGCGTGAAGACCCTGCTCGTCAGCGACGGCTGCGACGAGGTGGTGGGCGGCGAGCGCGGCTACGTGGCGCAGGCGGCCGGACAAGACCTGCCGGCCGGACTGCTGGCGCCCCTCGCGCGGGAGCCGGGTGGCGGCGAAATGCAAAGCGATATCGAGCCCGGCACCAGCCCGCTGCGTCGCGCGCTCTACCTCAGGCAGACCACCTGGCTTCCCGACGAGCTGCTCGAGCGCACCGACCGCGTGGCCGCTGCCGCGTCGGTGCAGGCGCGCATGCCGTTTCTCGACCACCGCCTCGCGGAATACGTTTCCGCGCTGCCCGACGACAAGCGGGCGCAGGGCCTCACCACCCGATGCATCCTGCGCGAGGCGGCGCGCCAGCTGGTGCCCGCAGCGCTGCGCCAGCGGGCGAAGCAAGGCTCGCGCCTCGACGTGGCCGGCTGGCTGCGAAACGAGCTGCGCGATTTCATGCTGGATCATCTGCAGGGCCGCTCCTCGGCCACCCGGCAGTACTACGATGCCGCGGCGCTGGACCGGGTGCTCGACGAGCACCTCAAGGAAAGAAAGAACCACGCCGCGCTGCTCTGGAGGCTGCTCAACATCGAGGTCTGGCACCGCACGTACGCGCCGCTCTAAGCGGCCAGCGCCAGCGCCACCCGCAGCTCGCGCTCGCGCGCCTGCGCCCTCGACACGAGACGATCGAGCAGGCGCTCGCCCCTCGGCCAGGGCCCGTAGCCCGCGGCGGCATCCAGATGGCCGCATTCGCCCGCGTCGACGAAGCGGCTGCCCAGCAGCCGCGCCAAATGCCGCGCGCGAGCGAATGGCAGCTGCGGGTCGTTGCGGCTCGCGACTAGCGTCGCGGGCATCGGCAGGCATTCGCCCAGCGCCGACAGGTCCAGTCCGAAGTCCGACGGATCGCGCGGCGCGACCAGCATGGCGCCGGCCACGTCCGCGCGCCGCTCGGCCAGGCGCTGCAGGGCCGCGACGCAGCCAAAGCCGTGGGCCACGAGGAACACGCTGCCGCGCGCGGCGCGCACCGCGGAGTCGATCGCCATTGCCCAATCATCCAGCCTCGGCGCCGCCCAGTCGGGCGCGAGCACGCGCCGGCACTCGCGCCGCTTCGCCTGCCACTGGCTTTGCCAGTGCGCGGGGCCGCTGCCGCGCAACCCGGGCACCAGGAGGATGGTTGTTTCCACGGCGGCTCGTAGGCCCAAGCAGGCCATTCTACGAAGGCGGTGCGAGCAGGCTCGCGAAATGGCGTAGTCCGTCCTGCCCTCCGCCGGCCCGCTGAGCTTTTACTTCCAGCGCGCATCCTTCGGCGTCATGATTGCGCCTAGGCCGACCAGCATCGCCAGGAATTTACTAGCCAACGCCGCCCTCGTCGTCGCTTCGTGCGTCCTTACGGTCGCACTGCTGTCTGCGGCCGGCGAGCTTGTCCTTCGCTGGCATCACGGCGCCGTGCCGCCGGGGCCGCCGGCGGAATGGAATGTCTACCACGAGCGGCGAGGCTGGGCGCTGCGGCCGGGGCGCTACGCGTATTTCGACGTGAAGGCGGCGCGCCGGGTCGATGTCGCCATTAACGAGCTCGGCCTGCGCAATGGGCCGCTCGCCGCCGAACCCGGCGCCGGACTCGAGCGTATTACGGTGCTGGGCGATTCTTTCGTCTTCGGCGCGGCGGTGAATCAGGACGACACCATCACCGCACGCTTGCAGGCGCTCGCGGGAAGCTCCTTCCAGGTGGTGAACGTCGCGGTGCCCGGCTACGGCACCGGCCAGCAATATCGCCTGATCGAGGATCTGCAGGCGACCGGTTACCGGCTCGGAGGCAAGGTGGTGATCGCCTTCTTCACCAACGACATCCAGGACAACCTGGGCCTGCAGTACTCGACGCTCGCGCGCAATCGCCGGCAGCCGGCGTTCAGCATCGACGCCGCGGGAAGGCTGCAACAGACGCCGCCCGAGCGAGCGCGCGCATCCATGCGCCGGGAGGCTGGCGGCTGGCTCGAGCGCTCGCTGTTCGTGTCCTTTCTTCGTTACCAAGTCGAGGTGCTCCTGGTGTCCTATCCCGGGCTCATCGGCGCGCTCGAGGGCGTCGGGCTGGTACCCGAGCTGCCCCGCACGCCGGGCGTTATCGCCGGCTGGTACGGCGCCGAATGGCAGGCGGCCTGGAGCGTAACCGAAGGCCTGCTCCAGCACCTGGTCGGTCTGTTGCGCGCGGCGCCGGAGTCACCGGAGGTTTTCATCGCTTTCATCCCCTCGCCTTTTCAGGTCGAGGAATCGTTCCGGCGTGTCGTCGCTGCCAGCGCAGAAAGCGACCCACGGTATGCGCGCTTCCTATCGGACCCCGAACGGCCGCAGCGCTCGCTGCAGGCCGCCGCGATGCGCCTCGGCGTGCCTTTCATCGACCTCACTCCAGCGCTGCGCCAAGCCGCGGCCGGCTCGCTGGTCTACTTTCCGCGCGAGGGCCACTTCAACGAGGCGGGCTGCGCGATAGCGGCGCGGGTGATTTTCGAGCAGGTGATCAAAAAGGATCGCGCCATGGTCCGCTCGGCGGACGGCGCGGCGGAAGGCCCTCAACAGATTACGCATAGATTGCCTCTAAACCAGCAGGGAATGCCATGAATCACCTCGATCAGATCGAAAGCGAAAGCATTTATATATTCCGAGAGGCTTTCAACCGCATCGACAAGCTCGCCATGCTGTGGTCGCTCGGCAAGGACTCCAACACCATGGTGTGGCTGGCCAAGAAGGCCTTCTTCGGGCGCGTGCCGTTTCCCGTGCTGCACATCGACACCGGAAAGAAGTTCCCCGAGATGTACGCGTTTCGCGAACGCTATGCGCGCGAGTGGGGGCTGAACCTCATCGTGCGACCCTGCCCGCCGGTGGAGGAGGTGGACGCCAGCCTGCCGCCCGCGGCGCGCTCGGCGGCGCGCAAGACGCTCGGGCTGAAGAACGTGCTCGCGGAGTTCGGCTTCCAGGGAATCATTGCCGGCATCCGGCGCGACGAGGAGTCGATCCGCGCCAAGGAGCGCGTATTCAGCCCGCGCGGCGAGGACGGCGCCTGGAACCTGAAGGACCAGCCGCCCGAGTTCTGGCACCAGTTCAACTCGGACGTGCCGCCGGGCGCCCACCTGAGGGTGCATCCGCTGCTGCACTGGACCGAGCTGGACATCTGGCGCTACACGCAGCGCGAGCGCATTCCGTGCGTGGACCTTTACTTCGCCAAGGCCGGCAAGCGCTATCGCTCGCTCGGCGACAGCGACATCACCTTCCCCATCGAGAGCAGCGCGGCCTGCGTGGAGGACATCCTGGCCGAGCTGCAGGGCACGCGGGTGCCCGAGCGCGCCGGGCGCGCGATGGACCACGAATCCGAGGATGCCTTCGAGCGCCTGCGCGCCGACGGCTACATGTGAAAGGCGCAATGAACACGCTGAAGCTCGCTATCGTCGGCCATGTCGACCACGGCAAGTCCACCCTGGTCGGGCGGCTGCTCCACGAGACCGATGCCCTGCCCGAGGGCAAGCTGCAGGCGGTGCAGGCCATGTCGGAGAAGCGCGGCATGCCCTTCGAATGGGCATTCGTCATCGACGCCATGCAGGCCGAGCGCGACCAGGGCGTCACCATCGATACGACGCAGATCCGCTTTCGCTCCGGTCAGCGCGAGTACGTGCTGATCGACGCCCCGGGACACAAGGAATTCCTGAAAAACATGGTGAGCGGGGCGGCCAGCGCCGACGCCGTGGTGCTGGTCGTCGATGCGCAGGAAGGCGTGCAGGACCAGACGCGGCGCCACGCCTACCTGCTGCGCCTGCTCGGCGTGCGCCGCATCGTGGTGGCGGTGAACAAGATGGACCTCGCCGGCTACCGCGAGGAGCGCTTTAACGACCTGCGCCGCGAAGTCGCGGCGTACCTCGATTCGATCGGCGTGGCCGCGACCGACATCGCGTACGTGCCGGTGGCCGCGCGCGAGGGCCACAATCTGCGCGCCCGCGCGCCGGCCATGCCCTGGTACGCAGGCCCGACGCTGCTCGAGGCGCTGGACGGCCTGCCGTCGCCCGTGCCGGCCGGCGGCCTGCCGCTCAGGATGTGGGTGCAGGACGTCTACAAATTCGACGAGCGCCGCATCATCGCCGGCCGGATCGAGAGCGGTCAGCTGTGCGTGGGCGAGACGCTGCTGTTTTCGCCGTCGAACGCCACCGCTCGCGTGGCGTCCCTGGAAAGCTGGAACGCGCCGCAGCCGACCGCAGCGGGCGCCGGCGCTTCGGTCGGCATCACGCTGGACGAGGATATCTTCGTCGAGCGCGGCCATATGGCGAGCCTGGCTCACAGCGCGCCGCTGGTCAGCAACGTGTTTCGCGCCCGCCTGTTCTGGCTGGGACGCCGCGCGCTCGCCGCCGGCAGCCAGTACCGCTTGCGCCACGGGGCCGCGGAAACGCTCGCCACGGTGGAACGCATCGAGCGCATTGTCGACACCAACACGCTCGCCTCGGCGGGCGGCGACGAGGTGCCGCCGGGCGGGGTCGCCGAGGTACTGGTGCGCACGCGGCGCCTGCTCGCCATGGACGATCACGCCGACAATCCGATCACCGGCCGCTTCGTGCTGGTGGAGGGCCATCAGATCGTCGGCGGCGGCACGGTGAGCACGCAGGACTACCCGGACCAGCGCCAGCGTGCCGCGCCCAAGTCGGGGAACCTTTTCGCCGTCGAGCACCGCGTGCTGGCCGCGGACCGCGCGCGGATGAACGGCCACCGCGGCGGCGTGCTCTGGTTCACCGGGCTGTCGGGGGCGGGCAAGTCCACGCTTGCCGTGGAGCTCGAGCGCCTGCTGTTCCAGCAGGGCTACCAGGTGTTCCTGCTCGACGGGGACAACATGCGCGGCGGCCTGAACGCCGACCTGGGTTTCTCGCCCGGGGAGCGCTCGGAGAACATCCGCCGCGTCGGCGAAGTGGCGGCGCTGTTCGCCGAGGCCGGCATGGTGGTGATCTCGGCCTTCATCTCTCCCTACCGTGTCGACCGCGAGCGCGTGCGCGCGGCGAACCGCGGCCATTTCCACGAGGTCTACATCGACGCGCCGCTGCAGGTGTGCGAATCGCGCGACGTGAAGGGACTGTACCGGCGGGCGCGCGCGGGCGAGATCAAGGACTTCACCGGCATCTCGGCGCCTTACGAGCCGCCGCTCGAGCCCGAGCTGACGATCAATACGGCCGACTGGCCGCTCGCGCGCTGCATCGCCGAGCTCGCCTTCTACGTGCAGCAGCGTTTCGCCACGCGGGTCGCGCAGCCGGCGCGGGTGGAGGCGGCCTGAAACGCCGGGCGGGATGATCGATTGGCCGTATGTCCTGCTCGGCCTGCTTGCCGGGATTCTGGTCGGTGTGAGCGGCGTGGGGGGCGGCGCGCTGGTCACGCCGGTGCTGACCTTCCTCGGCGTTCCAGTGGCCATGGCCGTCGGAACGGACCTCGCCTTTGCCGCCATCACCAAGAGCTTCGGGGCCGCGGTGCACCGCGCGCAGCGCTCGATCGACTGGCGAGTGGCCGGTCTTCTCGCCGCCGGCAGCTGCCCCACCGCGGCACTGACCGTGGGGCTGCTTTCCTACACCGGGGCGCATACGGGCAGCCGCCTGGTAACCGCGACGCTCTCGGTGGCTCTGATCCTGACCGCGATTTCCCTGTGCATCGAGCGCGAGCGCGTCGCGCGCGTGGCGTTGCGCCTGGGCGGGCGCCTGCGGCCCTATCGGGCCGCGGTTACGGTGCTCGCAGGCGTGGTGCTGGGGGCGCTCGTCACGCTCTCCTCGATCGGCGCCGGGGCGCTCGGCGCCATGTTCCTCGTCCTGCTCTATCCGCGCCTTGCGGCGCTGCGCATCGCTGGGACCGACATCGCGCATGCCGTGCCGCTTACCCTGATAGCGGGCGGCGGGCACCTGTGGCTAGGCACGGTGGACGCGACGCTGCTCGCCAGCCTGCTTGCCGGCTCGGTGCCCGGCATCGTTCTCGCCAGCCTGGCTGCAGGCCGGCTGCCAGACCGGCTGGTGCGTCCCTTCGTCGGCCTGGTGCTGTTTGCCGTGGGGATGCGATTCGCCTTTTCGGTCGCCTAGCCGCGCTTGCTAGTCCGTCCGGTCCGTCGCCGCAGCGTAGCGACGTCAATTGGCTCACGCATCCTTCCCCTCCCACCCTGCACGAGGAACACGGCGTGAAGCGAACGGCGGTCATTCTGCTTGGCCCGAGCCGCGAGGCGGTCAGCGGCGTGAGCACGCACCTCAATTTGCTGCTCGGGTCTGCGCTGCCGCGCCAGTTCGACCTGATGCATTTCCAGGTGGGAAGCGAAGGTCGCCGCGAAGGCCTGCTGCGCAAGGCAGCGCGGCTGCTCGCCAGCCCGTTTCTGCTTGCCGCGTCGATCGTGCGGCACGGCGCGGCCGTGGTGCACGTCAACACCTCGCTCGACTCGGGCGCCTATTGGCGCGACCTCGCCTATGTCGCGCTGTCCAAGCTATGCGGCGCCCGCGTGGTGTACCAGGTGCACGGCGGCGCGCTGCCTGCCGAGTTCTTCGCGGGCAGCCGGCTGCTGAGCGCGTGGCTGCGCGCCACGCTCGCCTGGCCCGACGTCGTCGTGGTGCTGGCGAGCATGGAGGCGCAGGCCTATAGGGCATACGTGCCGCGACAGAACGTTGCCCTGGTGCCGAACGGCATAGACCGGGCGGCGTTCCTCGGCCGCCGGGCGGCGCGCAGCGGCCCGCTCGGCTTGCTCTATATCGGGCGGCTGATTGCCACCAAAGGTCTGTACGAGAGCCTGGAGGCGCTGGCCGCGGGGCGTGCGCTCGGCGTGCAGGCGC